>Ga0315288_10001141_pt1 | contig 34158 bp, 30 predicted proteins | sample YL17G11_20_MG_FD_203454 | JGI IMG/M metagenome (GOLD analysis project Ga0315288, IMG submission 203454) | Sediment microbial communities from Yellowstone Lake, YNP, Wyoming, USA - YL17G11_20 | ecosystem: Environmental > Aquatic > Freshwater > Lake > Sediment | place: USA: Wyoming | collected...
CTCCCAGCAAAACTCCTCCAAAATGCCCCCCGGTTCGCCCCCCCCAGCCCGCCCCCGGTGGCCCCAATCCGGCCTGGTCAGAAAACAACTGGCGGCCGAACGCAAACTCATCAGCTCCGCCGACGGCAGCGTCTATAAAAGCCCCCTCGCCAACCTCCTCGACGGCTGGCGCATCGTCAAGGTAAGAGCGGACCAGGTGTAAGCGAAGGGACTGCTACCGTCGTTTGGTAGCTGTGCCTGGTGTTCCCGTTGTAGGGGCGCATAAACTATGCGCCCGAAAGGACAAGCCTGAATAGAGAAATGCTGTAATCCTGTGAAAAGCAATGTCCCTATTCCTTTTTGGTCGGCATGATGGGCTGTGGTCGCGTAACGGTTTCAGTGAAGTCCATCTCCAAGTCTGGCTCTCCATACGTCAGGCCCGCGGCCTGGAAAAGATTCAACATGAGGGCAAAGACATCCTCATCCGCGCGTTTGGCATTCTCTATCGTGCAGCACTGTTCCCAACCTGCATAGGCATCTTTTGGCAACGGCATGTCAAAGGGATTTCCGTTGGAGATTGGAGATGTATCACTTGCTCTCCTTTCCTCAGTGCGGCCATGCGCTAGCCGATTGCGAAAGTTCATTACCCATTTCACTGTCTGGAATGGTCGCTTCCCTTTATTTATCACGAACTCGAGGTGGTTAGCAATTCTGTCCACTTTCTCCTCCCATCGCTCCCCATCATACCCATTATCCTCCCAATCCTTAATCCGCCGCTTACCGACATGGTTCAGGGCGGCTTCGAAGGAGAACGCGGAGAAAACTAGACTTGCCATGATGTAGTAGGAAGATTCCGATGGCTCTGACGATGCTTTACATAAGAACCATGTGGCAGCATCGGCCAAGCTGGAATATGTGAGGACTGTCCGCTTTATATTGCGATTAGCCATGTCGAAACCTCCCTTTCTATGAGCCATTAACACGTGAGTGCCTCCACAAAATGTGGGGAAACTCGGGTTGCTCCTTTATTTTTAGAATTCGCCTAACAAGCCCTTTACTATGAGTTTATGGATAGATCAGATTGAATAATTTATCTGCAAATTCTTTGTTTAATTCCTTCAGGATTTTATATTCATCGAGGGCTCCGCCGTGGTTTTTCATGCTCAGGTATAATCCTCCGAGGAGGTAGTGGGCCCTGGCGTCGTCTGGCTTCAGACGGATCGTTTCCTTAAAGGCATCAACCGCCTCTGGATAGCTGCGGAGGCGCGCATAGGCCCGGCCGAGGGCGAAGTGGGCCTCGGATAAGTCCGGCTTCAGACGAATCGCTTTCTTGCAGGCATCAACCGCATCTTGGTAGCGGCCTAGCCTCTCGTATGTCCCTCCCAGGTTATTGTGGGCCTCGGCTAAGTCCGGCTTTAGTCGGATCGCCTCTCTATAAGCATCAACCGCGTCCTGGTAACGGCCGAGATCGCCGTATTCGACTCCCAGGTTATTGTGGGCATCGGCGTCGTCCGGCTTCAGGCGGATCGTTTCCTTGAAGGAATCAACCGCGTCTTGGTGGCGAAGAAGGCACGCATATGCCTTGCCGAGGCCGTAGTGTGCTTCGGCAAAGTCCGGCTTTAGTCGGACCGCATCCTTGTATGTATCAATCGCATCTTGATAACGACCAAGCTTACCGCACATCACTCCGAGATTGTAGTGGACCAGGGAGTCTTCCGGCTTCAGTCGGATCGCCTCTGTGTAAGCATCAACCGCGTCTTGGTAGCGGCCAAGCTTGCCACTACAGCAGGCCATCCCACAGTAGACCTGCGCGTAATCCTTGCGTTTACTGACTGCTTTCTGGAAAATGGCAAGTGCTTTCTCTATCTTCTCGCGCGCTTCGGGGGCTGTCCAGTCATCTGGTAGCGCGAACAAACCAGCAAAGAATAGAGACTGCGCGTCTGCATCGCCTTTCGCCTTTACCGTCTCCATGAGCACCCGTACCTTGTGTGGCGCCTTCAGGCTCGGCTTAACCTTATTGATGGGCACGGCGAAGTTTAGGTTTTGGCCATCCACCAGCACGAATGATGCAATTCCAATCACCTCGCCCCGCATGTTCAGCACCGGCCCGCCACTGCTCCCCGGAGAGACAGGCGCAGTCATTTGAATCAATTTCCGGCCGTCTGGGAACTCGCGCACGGCGCTTACCATTCCATCAGAAGCACTCGCCTCCATCCCCAGCGGCGCGCCCAGGGTAAGGACGCGGTCGCCCTGCCTTATTTTGTCGGAGTCACCCATCGGTACAATTGGCAACCGGGTGCGCGCTACCTTTAGCAGCGCGTAGTCGGTCTCTTCACTGCCGCCCACGACACCTTCCACGGCGACTTTCTTGCCGGTAGAGAGCCAAACCACAACCGACTTTGCCTCCACAATCACATGCCAGGCCGTGAGTACTATGCCGTCAGCCGTGATGATGACACCGCTGCCCTGAGAAAGTGGCTTCCCCTCCGCATCATTTACAATGACCTTTACAACCGCCGGCCTGGCCTTTTGAAGAATATCAGCAGAGCTTAACTCAGTAACTGCCGCCGGAGATTGTGTGACAGCGGCCAGGGAGGCACTAACAGTCGCTAGATAGATAGTAAAAAGCAGGATTGAAGTTAGGCCTAACAAATAACGCCCTCTAGAGTAAATCTGCGACTCAAGGTGAAATACTTTTGAAATGCCCAGCATAATACCCCTCCATGAAAAGATGAACCAATATCTAACATTCAATTCAGACCTGCCTATTCCTTCATATACCAAACTCATCCTACAACTTTGCTTTTCAGGCTCTTGACTTTTCTTTATATTACCATATAATAGGAGTGGAAGCCAAACAAATGTATTTATCTAACTTGAAATCTAATATTAAATCTGTTTACCCGGCGCATGTCGAGGGCGCTAGTCTGCGCCGATCTGTGGCCAAGCGCAGTTCGCCCAACTATGGACTACCGACTATGGACTATGGACTATTGGTTCTCACAATCTCACATATCCTCACATTTATCCGCCTGTGGAGGGCATTTTTCATTTTTTACACCAAGCGCAAATATATAAATCCACCCAGTATTCCCCAAAGTAATTTTTTAGCTTGACTAAATGTTACTAAATGTTACTAAATGTTACTGAATACAACTTTTTTTTCATATTTTCTGCCAACAAACCCTTGGTAATACTCACTTTTTCCCAAAAAGCGGTAAATCCAGGCAAATCCACTTTCTTGCTTACTTTGAATGATATTTGGCAGTGAAAGAGGACTGCAAAAAACTGCATAATTCCAGCAATTGGTGATCAAATTCACGGCGGGCGACGGCGGACGCCCTACAGCCCCATTCCAGCGGCTCAAATAATTCCTTTGTGTTGGCTAGGCCCGCAGGGCCGCTGGCTAAGCCGCAGGCCGCCATCCCGGCCTCAAAGAGGCTTAGGGACATCCCGGTCTGTCAAAGGCAGACTTAGGGACTTTGTGCCTTCGTGCCTTCGTGTTTCAAGATTTTGAGGTTTGAATGAAGGCTATCGGCGTTCATCTGCGGCCAAAGATTCCTAAGCGCCGCAGGCGCTCGAAAGTTTTTTCTTAGCGTTTACTTTGCGTCCTTTGCCCTTTGCGGTTAAGGTGTTTAATATTTCACGCTTCATCCTTTGTACGCAAAGTCTGTAGTATGACTTTGCGTGCCCGCGGGCCGTCGAATTCGCAAAAATAGATCCCCTGCCAGGTGCCCAAGACCAGCCGGCCTGCCTCCATCGGCACCATGACCGAAAAGCCCATCATGGAGGCTTTGATGTGGGCGTCGGAATTGCCTTCGCTATGTCGGTAATTTCCTCTGCGCGGGACAAGTCTTTCCAGACCCGCCAGGATATCGGCCACCACCTCCGGGTCGGCGTTTTCGTTTATGGTTATGCCCGCGGTGGTGTGGGGCACAAAGACCAGCACCGAGCCGGCCTGCAAGCCGCGCTGCTTCACGGCGCGCTCCACCTCCGCGGTGATATCTATAAATTGCGCCCGCGCCTGCGTGCGAACCGTGAATTCATGCATACTGCCTCCTAAAACTCGTCCACCGAATGCCTGGACGCTGGACTCTGAACTCTGAACTCTCAACTCTGAACCCTCTGCCCCTTGCCCCTTGCCCCTTTCTTTTTCCTTTTGTCAGCTCCTTTTTCCTGCCAGGGAACAAATTGCTTCTTTAGTCAGTCAAATTTCTTGGAGGAGACAACTATGAAAAAACTATTCGTAAATCTGTTGGTCCTGCTTGTATTTACAGGCGTGATGAACCGCGCAGTAGCAGCGCCGAGTAAGGAGAACCCGCGGCTTTGGAAATCGCGGGTAACCTCCGCGACCGTCTTCAAGAATGGCATGGGCTTCTTCCTGCGCCAGGGAGATGTGGCCTTGCGGGACGGCTGGTGTGTGGCCGATGCCGTGCCGCCGGCGGCTTTTGGCACGTTGGCGATCTTTTCGCACAATCCGAACGAGGTGGTGGACCTTATCGGCTCCGGCGCGGGGGAAGTGGTAGAATTCGACGATACCGATGCCCCGAAAGATTTGGCCGTCAAACGCGCCCGCCTGGAGGCCTGCAAATTCCTCAAAGTGCATTTAACCTACCAGCAGCAGGAGAAAGATCACACGGCGGCCGGGAAATTGGTCTCGGTGGGCGTTGAATATGCCGTGCTTCAGGCCGACAATAACAACTTCGCCGTGCCGGTTGAAGATATTAAGAAGCTGCAGGTGCTGGAGAAGCCGCTGCGCGTACATGTGGCTTCCAGCGCCAAGAAGCCGCCGGAAAAGACCACGTTGGGGATGGCTTATTTGCGCAAAGGGATAACCTGGATTCCGGAATATACCTTGCGGTTGATAGATGACGAGAACGCCGAGCTGACCTTGCGCGGAACCCTGGTGAACGAAGCGGAAGACCTGGTGCATTGCGATGTGAATTTCGTAGTAGGGGTGCCGCGGTTTTCACATACCGAGTTTCTCGCCCCCATCGCGGTGGGCCAGATTATTCGGACCATTGGCGCGGCGGTGGCGCCGGCGCAGGTAATGACGCAGATGATGAATCGCTCGGCCATCGTCGGAGACGCGGGGGCAGATATAGCGGAGCAGGCGGTAAAGCCGGAGGGGCGCAACTTGAAGGAAGCCCTGGGCAATCTCCCGCAATGGGAAGGCAGCGGAGCCACGGATATTACCGTCTATACGCGCTCTGACCTGACCGTACGCTGCGGCGAGAAGGCCATTGTTACCTTGTTCACGAAGCGCATCAAATACAGTCATGCCTATCGCTGGGAAGTGCCATCGGAAATCTCCCATTCCCTCATACTGCACAATGATACCGACACGGCTTGGACGACCGGTCCCTGCCTGGCGGTCAGCGATAGGAACGCACTGGGCGAAGACCTGCTGAAATATGTGCCCAAAGGCGGCAGCGGAGAATTCGCCATAACCACCGCGGTCAACATCACTCACGAACAAAACGAAAATGAGATTGACCGGAAGCTGAAGGCCTATGAGGTGGCAAAGGATGAATTCCTGGATCTGGTTACCCTGGGCGGCGAACTAAAATTGCGCAACTATGGCAAAACGCCGGCCAAAATGGAGATCAGCTTGCCGATAGAGGGAAAACCGCTGGCGGCGTCGGACAACGGAAAGATTCAGACTGCCACGAAGAACCTGAAACTCTTGGAGCGCTCCGGCAGCATCACCTGGCACTTGACGCTCAAAGCGGGGGAAGAAACCACCCTGAGCTACAAATACGAGAGTTATGTGCCATCAGGATGAGTTCCCCGCAAAAATAAAAATCCACTCCTTGCCAGCCCGAATCGTCCCCGATTCGGGCTGGTGTACGGCCATTTGCATTGACATCCCTCCAAGAAGGTCATATGCTCATTTATAGGTCTTCGCCAAATTAGGTAATGATTTGAGCCGCAGAAAATTTGGCGAAAAAAGCGTCAAGGCCTTCCCTCGCGGCGGAACTGTATAATCCGTGTTAGCTTATTTTGGGAAGGCCCGTAAGAGGAAACGCAGATGATTAAATTGGCCGTTAAATCTCTGGAAGTAACAGAAAACAGCCCGATGATTAGAGTTACGCTCCAGAATATCGAAGGCACGCGCGAGCTTGATATTTATGTTGGAATTCCGGAGGCGATAGCCATTCAATCCCACTTGGAAGGCCGGCCCATGCCCCGGCCCATGACCCATGATTTGATGATAAATATTCTCTCCTCCCTGCAGGTGAAGATTTTACAGGTATTGATTTCCGATATGACCGATAAGACCTACTTTGCCGTGCTCACGCTTTCCGTCGGCGGGCGTGTGCACGAGATAGATTGTCGGCCCTCCGACGCCATCGCGTTGGCGGTAAGAGCCGCCGCGCCGATCTTCATCAGTGAGGAACTGCTCACCCGCATCGAGCAACTGCGCGAGGCGGAAGAGATCCAGGCGCCCCATCCCGGCGCAATAATAGTGGACCGGGAAGATACGACCATCCATTGAAAAGTCCAGGCGTCCATAGTCAATCGTCTATCGTCCAGAGGCGGTTTTTCAAAATGGCCGAAAGGTCCGCCCGGCAATAAGCTCTTCCGAATTTTGGACTATAGACCATAGACCATAGACCATAGACGATTGACCATAGACTTGTTTGCGGCCTTTTACCTTCATCATGGCGGTCTATACTGGAGGGTGTAGTGAAGAACACAAAAGCATTGTCCCCGAACCTGGTGGTGGTCGGCGCGGGGCCGGCGGGCTGCGCGGCGGCGATCAGCGCGGCGCGGCTGGGGACGGAGACCTTTCTGATTGAACGCTATGGATTTGCCGGCGGCATGGCGACCACCGGCCTGGTGCATCCCTGGATGGACTATTATGCGGGCGATAAATGCCTCACGGGCGGGATTTTTGCCGAGATAGCGGAGCGCTTGCAGCAGCGCAAGGCCCTAAAAGACCGCCACTGCTTCGATCACGAAACCCTCAAGGTGATTCTGTTTGAACTGCTGCAGGAAGCCGGCGTGCGGCTGTTGCTGCATACCTTTGTGGTGGAGGCGAAAGCCAAGCAGGGGCGCGTGAGCTGCCTGACCGCGGCGAGCAAATCCGGCCTGGAAAAGATCTATCCGCAGATCGTGATAGATGCCAGCGGGGACGGGGATGTGGCGGCCTGGGCGGGCGCGGATTATGAAAAGGGGCGGCCGGAGGACGGGCTGATGCAGCCCATGACCCTGAATTTTCGCATGGCGGGAGTGGACCGGGCGCGGATGCCGGCGCGGGACGCCATCAATGCGCTCTATAATGAAGCGAAAGCAAATGGAGAGGTAGTCTGCCCGCGAGAAAATGTGCTGTTGTTCGAGACGATGATCCCGGATCAGATTCATTTCAATACCACCCGCGTGAATAGAGTTGACGGCACCGACCGGGACGACTTGACGCAGGCGGAAATTGAGTCCCACCGGCAGGTCGCGCAGTTGGTAACCTTTCTGCAAAAGCGCGTGCCGGGATTCGAGCAGGCTTACCTTTCGCAGACCGCGCCGCAGATTGGGGTGCGGGAGACGCGCCGCATCATGGGAGAATATGTGCTGACGGAAGAGGATGTGCTTTCCGCGCGCAAATTCACCGACGGCATCGCGCTTAGTTCCTATCCCATTGATGTGCATAATCCGGCGGGCACGGGCACGGTGATAAAACGGCTGCCGCCGGGCGAATTTTACGCCATCCCTTATCGCTGTTTGGTGCCGCGTAAGTTGGAGGGATTGCTGGTGGCGGGGAGGCCCATTTCCACGACCCATGAAGCGCATGCCTCGTCCCGCATCCAGCCGGTGTGCTATGCCCTGGGACATGCGGCCGGCGCGGCCGCGGCGCTGGCCCTGCAGCAGAATATTCAGCCGCGGGAAGTTAAAATAGATCAGTTGCAGGAGGCCTTGCGCAAGCAAGGCGCAATATTGGAGTAACAGAGAAAACACAGTAACCCGCCTTCGCCAAGGCTTCGGCGGGCAAGCCGCAGAGACGCAAAGGGCGCAAAGTTCACGCAAAGGAAATTTAATGGCAGGAGTAAACTCCTGCCCAACGAAAATCATTCTTTGCGCAGATTGCGGCTTTGCTTGTCCTGAGCGGAGCCGAAGGGCGGTTAAGAAGTTAAAGATAATTATGCCGAAACGCGCGAATGATTTGAATGGTTCTGAGTGGGGACGCAATTCGATCTCCATCTGGAACGATATCCGCAAGACGCCGGAGGAGAAGGCCTTGCGCCATCCGGCGATGTTTCCCATGGCCCTGGCGGCGCGGCTGATCGAGTGTTTTACCACGCAAGAGGAGCGCACGGTGCTGGATCCTTTTGCCGGCATTGGCTCGACGGCTTTGGCGGCGAAGCAGCTTGGGGGGAAGGGCATCGGGATTGAACTCTCGTCGGAATTTGTCGAACTGACGCAACAGCGCATCAATGGCACAGATGCGGAAGCAGGGGAAGCAGTGTTTCATTGTGCGGATGCGCGCCAATTGAATGCGCTAATCCCGCCGAATTCGATTGACCTGGTGATAACCTCGCCGCCTTACTGGGATATACTGCTGCAACGGCGCAGCGCGGACGGCAAGGAAAAGCGGCATTATGGCGCGGAGGAGGCCGACCTGGGCAAAATCTCCGACTACTCCGCGTTTTTGCAATCCCTCAAGGAAGTTTTTTCACAGGTATATGAGGTTCTGAAAGCGGGAAAATATTGCTGTGTAATCGTCATGGATGTGCGCAAAAAGAACCGGCTGTTTCCGCTGCATCTGGATTTGGCAAGAGAGTTGCAGGAGACCGGTTTTATCCTGGACGATTTTATTATCTGGGACCGAAGACAGGAATATAATAATCTGCGACCGCTGGGCTATCCGAGCGTCTTTCGCATCAATAAGATTCACGAATATATCTTGATATTTCAGAAGCCGAAGTAGCAGAGCAGTTCAGAGTTAAGAGTTCAGAGTTGAGAGTGGCTGCACTTATGCGCTACAGGCTTTCAACACTAAACCATGAACTCTAAACTATCGAAAAGGCGAACCTCCCGCAGGTTTGAAACCCCTCGAATTCCTCGGGACAGGCCAGCGGGAGGGTTTGGACCTATCAGCCTTGTGATAAAGTCATTTTGCTGAGATTTGGCTGGCGCAGTTACGCTCAGATTTCTATGTTAGCCGACACTTTATCCCTTCCCGGCTATGCCAAGCTTCGCAACCTTCGGTCATTCTGAACGAATCCGCCTAAGGCGTGCCAGCCTGGGGCGGATGAAGTGAAGAATCTCTATGGGATAACAGAACGCATCCGGAAAGGATAAAACACATGGAAACATTGATGGTGGATTATGCCGGAGGACTGAAATTCCGCACGTTGGCGCGCACGCACGAGATAATTTCCGACCAGCCGTTGGGGAAAGGCGAAGACACCGGCCCCACGCCGCCGGAATTATTCATCGCCGCCATCGGCTCCTGTATTGGCGTCTATGCCTGTTTCTTCGCGCAGCGCCACGACATTTCGCTGGCGGGCATGAAGATCGAGATGAGCTGGGAGAAGGCGGAGAATCCGGGACGCATCGGCAATATTAGGGCGAAAATGACCATTCCCGGCGGCGTGCCGGAGCAATATCGCGAACCTTTGCACCGCGCCGCGCATGCCTGCCTGCTGCATAATACGCTGCTCGACTCGCCGGGGCTTGAATTGACTCTGGAGTAGCAGGAGGCGCACAACCAGGGACAGCTACCAAACTACGGTAGCAGTCTCTGCGGAGTAACAGTTCGCACTTCATGAGAATGTCAGCAAACTCGGGACTGCCTCTTGTCAATCTCAACGATTGCGTGTGTTCAACAGCTTCCTGAACAAGAGGCTGTCCCAGGAGTTTGCGAAATTTATCCACATCATTTCTGAACTGCTATTCTGCGGGGCATCTTCTTTCTCGCCACGCCTTGTGTTATTATTCTCCTGGCAATTATCGTGCGTAGACGTTTTAGGGGAGATGAATGAGATGACCAAGAAGCTGCGATTGGGGGCGCTGGTATCGGGCGGGGGAACGAATCTGCAGGCGATTATGGAGCGCTGTGCTGAGGGGCGGCTGTCGGCCGAGGTGGCGGTGGTAATTTCCAATGTGCCTGAGGCTTATGCCATTGAGCGCGCAAAAAAAATGAAGGTGCCGGCGGTGGTGCTGAATCACAAGGATTTCCCCGACCGCGAATCGCATGACCGCGCCATCATCGCCGCCCTGAAGGCGCATAATGTTGACCTGATTGTGCTGGCCGGCTATTTGCGCATCTTTTCGCCTTGTATATTCGAGGCTTATCCGGGGCGCATTATAAATATCCATCCCGCGCTGCTGCCCTCCTTCGGCGGGAAAAATATGCACGGGTTGCGAGTGCACCAGGCGGTGCTTGACTATGGCGCGAAGATTTCCGGCCTGACGGTCCACTTTGTTGAGGAAGGGGTGGATACCGGCCCGATTATTTTGCAGCAGGCCGTGCCGGTGCTGGAGGATGATACCGCGGAGAGCTTGCAGGCGCGCATTTTGACATTCGAGCATGAGAAATTCTCCGAGGCGATTCAGCTTATCGCCTCGGGCAGAGTGAAACTGGAAGGACGCAGGGTGCGGATACTGGAAAAGGGGTGTGAGTAGGGGCAATCCAATGTAGTTGCCCTATGTAAAATCGAATCTCCTTTGTGTTATTGACGATATAAAATGGAAATCATCATCGCAAAATATGCGGGTTTTTGTTTCGGGGTAAAGCGGGCGCTTGAGCTGGTGGAGGCCGCGCAGGCGAGGCACTCCGGCACGGTGGCCACGCTGGGGGAGATCATTCACAATCCGCAGGTGGTGGAGCAATTGCGCAAGGCCGGGGTGCGCACGGTGGAAAGCCCGCGGGAATTGAAAGCCGGCACACTGGTCATCTCTTGTCACGGGGTGGGGCCGGGCATCAGGGAAGCGGCGAAAAAATCGCGTTTGAAAGTTGTGGATGCGACCTGCCCGTTTGTTGACCGCGCCCAGAAGCTGGTCAAACAACTGGCGAGCGAGGGCTATGATATTGTCATCTTCGGAGACCGGGGACATCGGGAAGTCAAGGGTTTGATGGGTTATGCCGGAGATAAGGCAAAGATTATTCAGGAAGTAGCGGAAGCTGAAGAATTGCCGTTTTCTCAAAAACTGGGGGTGGTAGTGCAGACCACCCAGGAGATCGGGCTTTATTCGGAATTGCTGGCGATATTGGGAAGGAAATGCCAGGAACTGCGCGCTTTTAATACTATCTGCGGAGCGACGCGGCAGCGTCAGGAAGTTGCGGTCGAACTGGCCCAAAAGGTGGATTTGATGCTGGTGGTGGGGGGCCGCAACAGCGCCAATACCCGCCGGCTGGCGGAGGTCTGCGCGGCCGTGGGGGTAAAGGTAAAACATATCGAGACCGCGTCGGAGATCGTCTCCAACTGGCTGCGAGGCCGCAAGCGCATCGGCATAACCGCGGGCGCCTCCACCCCGCAATGGGTGATAGATGATGTCGCCGCGCGATTGAAAAAACGTTGAGCGTAACTGCGGAGAAAGTGCAGTCGCCTTGAATATTCAACATTGAGCGGGGAGAGTGGAAAAGTCGTTTCGCTGAACGTTTAACGTTCGACGCTGAACGAACTTCCCGTGCATGCTCTTTAGAACGGCAGCATTATTCTGATTCTGAGGTCGCATGAAAAAACCATTAGGGGCGATTATTGCAGCGGTGAAGCGGGGCAGTCTTGCCGAACGGGCGGGGCTGGAGAAAAACGACCAGGTGCTCTCCATCAATGGCGAGCAGCTACGGGATTATATTGATTACCGCTATTTCATTGCCGATGAATCCCTTGACCTGAAGCTGCTCAAAGCCAATGGGGCCGAAGCGCGCGTCCAAATCAGCAAAGAGATTGATGAAGATCCGGGCCTAAGATTCACGGAAGATGTCTTCGACGCGGTAAAGACTTGTCGCTGCCAGTGTCAGTTCTGCTTTGTCGCGCAATTACCGGCGGGCTTGCGGCCCTCCCTATACCTGCGGGATGATGATTACCGGCTGTCTTTTTTACACGGAAATTTCATTACCTTGAGCAATTTCACGGAGGCGGATTTTCGCAGGATTTTGCAGCAGCGCCTGAGTCCTTTGTGGATTTCGGTCCATGCCACCGAGGCCGGGTTGCGCAACAAATTGATGGGCGCAAAGCTGCCCGATATCCTCGGCCAGTTGCAGCGGTTGACGGCGGGAGGCATCGAGATACATGCCCAGGTGGTGGTGTGTCCGGGAGTAAATGACGGGCCGCAATTGGAAAAAACCGCGCGCGACCTGGTTGCCCTGCACCCGGGCCTGGCGAGCCTCGGCCTTGTGCCGGTGGGCATAACTCATGTGATGCAGCAGAAAAGCCGCTTGCAGCCGATGAGCGCGGCGCCGGCGCGGCGGATTATAGATCAGGTGAAAGCCTGGCAGCAAGAATTTCTGGCGCGGTTCGGCAGCCGATTGGTATGGGCCGCAGATGAAATGTATTTAATTGCGCGGCGAAACATTCCGCAGGCCGAAGAGTATGAGGATTTCTATCAGCGCGCCAACGGCATTGGGGAGGCAAGGCTGTTTCTTGATGAAATTGAATCGGAGGCCTTCCGCCGCACGTTGAGCAAAATAGCCGCGCAGGCGCCCTCATCTAAATTGCGGGTAATTTTCGGCACGGGCGCCGGCGCCAGCGGGCTGGTGGCGCGCCTGGCGGAGCGCTGCAACGAACTGGGGATTGAGGCACGCGTGGTGGTGGCGATAAACCGTTTGCTGGGGCCGACGGTTACCAGCGCGGGCTTGATTGCCGGCGCCGACTGGCTGACCGCGTTCAACGGCGTTCCCAAAGCCGACCTTGCCATTCTCCCTCGGCAGGCGCTCAACCACGAAGGGCGCTTTCTTGATAATATAAGCAGACGTGAATTTGCCAAGAAGCTGGGCATGCGGGTAGGTTTCGCGCGTGGGCCTAACGAAGCAGCGAAGATCGTTGCGCGTTCAACGTTAAGCGTTGCGCGTAACTAAAAAACAAAAGCCATGGGTTTACGCTGAACGTTTAACGCACAACGCTGAACGAAAGCCCTCATTTATGAAAAATTTTAACTTAGAGAAATCCAACAAGGATTTCAGAACTGGAATAATCTGTGAGCATGGATCGGGCAATAGTAGCCATAGTAGGCCGGCCCAATGTGGGCAAGTCAACGTTGTTTAACCGGCTGGCCGGCGAGCGCATCGCGGTGGTGGAGGAGACGCCGGGGGTCACCCGGGACCGCATCTATGCGGACTGCCTTTATCGGGGCCGGTCCTTTTCTTTGATAGATACGGGCGGGCTGCAACTCCAGAGCGAAGACGCCGTGCTGAGCCAGGTGCGCAAGCAGGCAGAGTTCGCCATTGAGGAGGCCGACCTCATTCTCTTCGTGACCGATGGGAAGGAGGGGGTAAGCTCGATTGATTTCGAAGTGGCGGATATTATCCGGCGCACCGGCAAGCCCGCGCTGCTGGTGGTGAATAAAATAGAGAGCGAAAAACGCGAGGCGGAAGCCGGCGATTTCTATTCCCTGGCGATGGGAGATCCGGTATGTATTTCCGCCATACATGGCATCGAGATAGGCGAACTGCTGGAGCAAATGCTCCCTTACCTGCCGGAGGTGGAGGAAGAGCCGAAGGAAGCGGTCGTGCGGGTGGCGATCGTGGGGCGGCCCAATGTGGGCAAGTCCTCTATCGTGAATGCCATTTTAGGAAAAGAGCGGGCGATTGTTGATAATGTGCCGGGGACGACGCGGGATGCCGTGGACAGCCCCTTTGAGTTTGAGGGGCGGAAATTGGTGCTGGTTGATACCGCCGGCATTAGAAGAAAGTCGAAAGTGAAGGAAGATTTCGATTACTATAGTGTTTTGCGGGCGCTGGGGGCGATCGAGCGAAGCGATGTGGCGCTGCTGGTGTTCGATGCCCTGGAAGGCGCGACCGACCAGGACAAGCGCATCAGCGGCTATGCCCACGAAGAGGGCCGGGCGCAGGTAATGGCGGTCAACAAGTGGGATTTGCGGGACGGCGATGATGCAAAAAACTGGGGCAAAAAGGCGCAAGCGGATTTTGAGCGGGAGGTCAGAGAGCAGTTTCCCTTTGCCGCCTATGCTCCGTTTTGCGTGGTCTCGGCGCGCTTGCGGGAGGGTATTACGCAGATGCTGGAGAAGGTTATCACGGCGGCCGACGCCCACCGCTTGGAAATTCCCACGCGCGAGTTGAACCGCCTTGTTGCGGAAGCTTTGGACAAGCATCCGGCCTATTATCGAGGCCGGGCTTTGAAAATTTACTATGCCAACCAGATAAGAAAGAGTCCGCCAACTTTTCTGCTCTTTGTCAATGACACGCGGTTGGCGCATTTTTCGACGGTGCGCTATCTGGAAAACGAATTGCGCAGAAATTATCCGCTGGTAGGAACTCCGCTACGTTTGTTTGTAAGAAAATCCGAAGGAAACCTGAAAGGGCAACAGAGAGAGAAATGAAACTTGCTTTCTGTCTGCTGCTGGCCTATCTCCTGGGAGGGGTGCCGTTCGGGTTGATTGTAAGCAATCTCACCCGAGGGGTGGATATTCGCCGGCTGGGCAGCGGCAACATCGGAGCCACAAATGTATTGCGCGTAATTGGCTGGAAGGCGGGCCTGCTGGTGCTGCTGCTCGATGCCATTAAAGGCTTTATTCCGGTGATTCTGACGCGAGAGTTACTGTTCCCGAATAATCCTCTCATGGCCATACTGGCCGGAATGGCGGCTATGCTGGGGCATACCTTCTCGCCTTTTTTGCGCTTTACTGGCGGCCGTGCGGTGGCGGCTGGCCTGGGGGTGATGCTGGCGCTCTCCTGGAAGGCGGCGGGGTGCGGCTTCATCGTCGCCTTTCTGCTGATTTTCGCCTTTCGATATGTCTCGATTGGTTCCATCGTCGGCGCCGCCTCGCTGCCGGTTTTCATGACCGTATTTAATGAGCCGCGTGAGTATATACTATTTTCATTGCTGGCGGCGGCGCTGATTGTGCTTCGGCATGTGCCGAATATCAAGCGCTTGCTGGAAGGAACGGAATCGAAGATTGGAATCAAGAAGAAAGATGAATGAGGACCCGCCGTCGCCAAGGCTATGGCGGGCAAGAAGCGGAAGGATGAATGAAGTCAGATAGCAGCTTCCCCACAATTGCGATAATTGGGGCGGGGTCCTGGGGTACGGCCTTGGCGGCGCTGCTGGGCCGGCAGGGCCGCCGGGTGCTGTTGTGGCCGCGGCGCGCGGAACAGGCGGAGGCGCTGGCGAAAACGCGGGAGAATCATCTTTACCTGCCCGGAGTGGCGTTGCCGGCAGCGGTGGAGATTTGCCGAGAGGCGGAAGCGGCGATTGCAGAAAGCGACATCGTTATTTTGGCCGTGCCGGCGAAGGGCATGAGAGAAATTGCGCGCCGGATAGCCGGTCATATTCCTGCCGGCCGGCCGCTCTTGAGCGCGGCCAAAGGGCTGGAGCCGGATTCGGGAAAGCGCATGTCGGAGATCATCGGCGAAGCCCTGCCCGGGCAGCCCATTGCGGTGCTTTCCGGGCCGAACCTGGCGAACGAAGTGGCTGCGGGCGCGCCGACGACCACGGTGGTGGCCAGCCGGGAGAGCGAGCTCTGCAAGCTGATTCAAAGTGCGCTGATGGGTCCCACTTTTCGCGTCTATACCAACTCCGATGTTATCGGGGTGGAACTAGGGGGGGCATTGAAAAATATTGTGGCCATCGGCGCGGGGATCAGCGATGGTTTGGGCTTCGGCGACAATACCAAGGCCGCGCTGGTTACGCGGGGGCTGGCGGAGATGACCCGTTTGGGAGTGGCGATGGGCGCCCGGGCGCTGACTTTCCAGGGACTTTCCGGCATTGGCGACTTGATGGCTACCTGCGCCAGCCCGCACAGCCGAAATTATAAGGTGGGCTTTCGCCTTGCCCAAGGGGAATCGCTCAGTGCTATTGTAAGCGGCATGGACCAAATCGCCGAGGGCGTTCCGACCACCCAAGCGGCGGTGAAACTTGCCGCGCGCTATCAGGCCGACATGCCGATTGCCACGCATCTCCATGGCGTGTTGTTTGAGGGCGTCGCTCCCAAAACTGCCGTAACCGGATTGATGAGCCGGCCGGCAAGAGACGAATGGGAAGGCTATTGAGCGTAGAGATGCGGGCGGAAAGCAGCAAAGGTGAAAGGTATTAGTCGGCCATGACCGGTTCGATGCCGGCCTTCTCTTCCTGTAAGGTTTTTATTACATCCAGCACCTGCACAATGCCGAAGGGTTTGCTAAGGCAAATAAAGGCGCCGCAGGAGAGCGATTCATCCACCAGTTCCGAGCCGGCAAAACCGGTGATCATCACAAAGGCCGCCCGGGTTTGCATCCCCCGAAGGATTTTTAGCAGTTCGACGCCATTCATGCCGGGCATCTTAATATCGAGAAAGATGGCATCGAATTGAAATTGTTTGCACCATTCGAGGACTTGCCGATGCTCGCAGGTTGTCTTTACCACACAATCCGCCTGCTCCAAGGCCTGTTTCAGCAAATCGCAAATATTCTTCTCGTCATCTACCACCAGCACTTGGAACTCTTCACGGTTCATGCCGGGTCTCCCTTACATGACATCATCCGCCGCCGGCCGTGGCGCTATAACTGCCGGCAGAGGAGTCTGTTTCAATTTAAATAAACTGCCCTTGCCTCAGGAAACAGGCGTTTTGCTCCCTGATCAATGCAAGCTTATCTATTCCATACTTGCATTTATCTTGAACTATCTCGATGGGGAAGAAAGGGCAATTTTGCCGCAAAATTCAAGAAAAATTCTCAGCCCCAGGCTTGGAAAGCACAAGCGCCATCCCGTGCGCACATCGGCAGGAGTTTTAAGCCGCCCCGGCGAATGGTAGCAAGGTTGTGAGCGAAACAGAGACCTCCTATTCAAAATGTCAGCGTTGCGGCCGCATTTTCACCGAATCGGCCGATCCGCTGTGCGCGGTCTGCAAAGAGGAACTGCAGGCCGGGCTTGACGCGGCGGAGAAGAGTGCCGGAGGTGCGCTGAAGGTGCGCGTCTCTCCCATCATCAAAGCCGCGCGGGCGGCGCAAAAACCGGGGGAGGATTTCGACGAGGCTTTGCTGCGCGCGCTGAAGGCGCATTACCCGGAGCAGGCTACCCATTTACTCCCCGCGCTTAATAAGCTGATCGAATTCGAGGCTAACAACGTAAACGAGACAAAAGAGCAGACGCTTGCGCGGCTGGCGGAGGCTGAACCGGGCCCGGAGATAACCTTCAAATCTTCCACGGCCGGCCCCATTAAGGTATCCACCGAAATTATCTTCAACAGCAAAAAATATAGCTCCCTCGACGAGGTTCCGCCCCACCTGCGCGAAATGGTTCAAAAGGCCATGCGCGGCCAAAAAACCTTCACCACGCGCAAGACCGGCTGCCTGAGCTTCCTCCTGGGCGGGTGGGTGATAGCGATTTTTAGGGGCTTGGGGAAATAAGCATAGGCAACTGATTAGCCTACTGCGGCTAGTCCCCGGTCTGCACTTTCGAGAATCCCTTTCCATTCCAGTAGTAGAGCATGCTGGCTCTGCCATAGTCATTTAGTTCTATTGCTTCGTTCCTCAATTTAAGCTGGCCGCTCTTGCCTTTGCCCTCCTGCCAGTAGGCGATAGCTCCCGGCCGCCGGAGAGTTATGTAGAAGGTATATCTGCTCATGCCCCCCTGCAGGCCGCCCGTGTAAGTGCACATGTATAGCTCGCAAATATCCCATTTGTCACGCGGAAGCTGGCGCAATACTACGAGCTTCACTTCATTGCTCTTCCTTATCAGCAGGGCAAAGTCCGGCTTCTTGTTGCCGTCAAGATCGCCCTGAATCCTCTGCGGCACGGCAGATTTGCCGAAATGCAAACGCACGGACTTAGTTACATCCTCACCAAATTCCGTGGGCTTCATCTCCCGCCAACCTGGATATTTTTTCTCCAGTGAGGAAGCAGCCTTCTTTGGCAGCACGGAAGCTGCCGCACCGGCCAAACATAAAACCACGACCATCGCCAAGAGCGCGCCTGCGAGCGAACGTTTCATCTTTGTTTCCCCTCTCTTGTTTTTAGATTTATCGGTTATCCGCGGTTGCAGTTAAATCCCGAAATGCTTGAATCCCTCCGGCAGTTCCGCGGTTGTGCCGTCAGGATTTATAAGCCTAATACCCTCATTGGCCGAGGTCATTTCGCCGATAATTTGGGGCGGGGGCGCGCCGGCGGCATTCAGCGCGGCGGTTATGGCCGCAAGATTTTGGGGCGCGAAGGTAAAGAGCAATTCGTAGTCTTCGCCGCCCTGCAGAGCGAGCTTGAGGGCCTCCAGTCCCGCTTTTTCGCAGGCGGGATTGACCGGAATTTTCTCCATATGGATTATCGCGCCGGTCTTGCTTTCCTGGCACAGGCGGGGCAGGTCGTCGGCGAGGCCGTCGCTCAGGTCCATCATCGCGGTTATCCTGCCGGTGGCGGCCAGCGCCTGTCCCTCGGCCAAGCGCGGTTTGGGTTCCAACAATGCGGCAACCAGCGAATCAACATATGGCGGCAACGCTTCTTCAACTGAAGTTTCGTATGATGGATTTTGGGGTTGGGGGCGGGCTTCGCAAAGCCCGCCAGTTTTTTCAATAATTTGCAGGCCGCCTCCGGCCGCGCCGAGCGGGCCGGTTACCGCGATTAAATCGCCGACGCGCGCACCGCTACGGCGGAGCAATTTCTTTTCTTCCACTTCGCCCAATAATGAAACATCCATGACCATGCCCTGGGGCGAGCCGACGGTGTCGCCGCCGGCGATGATTACCCCATATTCCTGCGCGCACTTGAGCAGACCGGCATAGATCTTGTCCACATACTCGGCCTCGATGTCGCCGGGTAATGCAATCGAGATTAACGCAAATGTGGGCCGCCCGCCCATGGCGGCGATATCGGAGACATTCACCGCCAGCGCCTTCCAGCCGAGCCTCTCCGCCGAATTTTCCCCAGGCTCAGGGCGATTGAACCAGGCGCGCCGGAAATGCGTTCCCTCCACCAGCATGTCGCAGGTGAACAGCGTCAGCTTCTCCGCGCCCGGCACGCGAAAGGCGGCGGTATCGTCGCCGATATCCACCACCAGCCCCGCGCGTGAACCGCCCTGCGCCAACTGCCGGCGCAAGCGTTCGATAAGTTTTTTTTCGCCGAGGTTTGAAAGGTTCATCTCAACCTATTTCACCGCAAAGGCGCAAAGCACGCAAAGAAATTTACCGGCCACAGATTTTCACAGATACTCACAGATTTCATCTTACCCAAGATTGATATATGTATAGTTAATCTGTTGCAGTTCCGACTCTGAGACCCTGAGACACTGCGACTCTGAGACGCTTTTACATTATCTTTTCCAGCCCCACGGTCAATCCCTTAAGCCCTATTACTTTTCTTATCGCCAGCACGACGCCGGGCATGAAGGATTCCCGATTTAATGAATCATAGCGAATGGTCAAGGTTTGCCCGAGGCCGCCGAAGATGACTTCCTGGTGGGCGACAAATCCTGGCAGGCGGACGCTGTGGAGGCGCACTTTCTCGCCGAACAATTGGCCCCGGGGAGAGAACGGCGTCTCGGTCTCTTTTGCCGCGGATTCGGCCTGCAGGGCGCAGCCTTCGCTTTCCAGCATTTTCTTGGCGGTCAGCAGGGCGGTGCCGGAGGGGGCATCGAGCTTTTTGTCGTGATGGAGTTCAATGATCTCCGCCCGGGGAAAATAGCGCGCGGCCTGGGCGGCGAATTCCATCATCAATACCGCGCTGATGGCGAAGTTGGGCGCAATGAAACAGGGAGTCGCATGTTTTTCGCAGAGCCGCTCTATCTCATCGAAGTTATCCTGAGCCAGCCCGGTGGTGCCGACCACGCAGGCGATCTTATTTTCCAACGCGACGCGGATATTCGCCAGGACCGATGCGGGAATCGTGAAATCCACCAGCACCTGCGGCCTGGCGGCATGAATAGCCTCGGCAAGATTATCAGTAAGGGCGATGCCGCAGGCGCTCAGACCTGCCACTGCGCCAATATCTTCCCCGACATGCACTGTATCCACGGCCGCGACCAGGCGCAAGTCCGTCTCTCTGGAAATCGCCCGCACCACTTCCCGCCCCATTTTGCCGGCCGCACCGCAGACCAAGATATCAATTGCAGGCATATAAAGCCTCCCGGTAAGAAAGCGCTGATTCACCAATGCCTTATATTACCACGCCGGGACTGGAAGTGAGCAGTGAATTTATAAAAACGCGCATTTGGGGAAGCAAAATCCCAACAAACTTGTTTTGACAATAACTTGTTGATGTGTGTAGGACAAACAGCCAGTTATCGGCTATACTTAGATGCAATATACTTGGCGCGCGGCTGGCCCATCTGCCATTTACAAATGTGTTAGAATTAGCGCCGGGTAAAAATTGCGAGTATCATTCAGTCAGGAAGCGAACCCTTGAGCGAAGCGACAAAGATAGATCATTCTGCGGCGGCAATTAATACCGCTATAGATCGAGAAACCAGGCGTATCTGGTTGGCGGAGCGCTATCCCCCGTTGGCGGCGCTGCTGGCGCAAATGGAGCGGCAGGTGGAAACCCAGGCGGGCGCCAGCGACGCGCATTTAGATGACGCGAGCCGCTATGTTGTTTCCGGACGGGGCAAGCGGCTGCGGCCCGCGGTGCTGCTGATGAGCGCGGAGGTTTGCGGCGGCGCCAATGCCAAAGCCGTCAGCGCGGCGGCCATCATAGAGCTGGTGCACAACGCCTCCCTGGCGCATGACGATGTGCTGGACGAAGCCTCCTGGAGGCGCGGGAAGCCGTCGGCGCGGGCGCTTTGGGGAAATCGGGTGTCGGTATTGCTCGGCGATTATCTGCTCTGCCGGGCGATTTCGCTTTTGACCAATAATGGCACGCAATTCATGCTCGATGATTTGCTGCTCGTTATCCAGCAAATGTGCCGGGGGCAGATGGCGGAGATTTTCGAGGCGGGCCCGCAACTTGATGAGGCTCGCTATTTGGAGATTATTGCGGACAAGACCGCGGCCCTGCTGGGGCTGTGCGGCCGCCTGGGCGCGCAGAGCGCCGCCGCGCCTTCCGCCGCGGCGAAAATCCTGGAGAGCTTTGCGGCCAGTTTCGGCATGGCCTTCCAGATTGCGGATGACATCTATGACCTGGTCGGTTCCCAGGAGGTCTCCGGCAAACCGGTAAATCACGATTTGCGCCAGAAAAAAGTAACGCTGCCGCTGATCTATGCGCGGCAGCAATCGCAGGGGACGGAACGCGCTTTCCTCGAAAAGACCTTAGGCGAGCCTTCCGTTTCCGAGGAAGAGCTGGCCCATATGCGGCAGCTGGCCATCTCCAGCGGGGGCGTCAATCGGGCCTGGTCGGTCTGTCACGGCTACCTGAAAGAAGCGCAGGAAACGCTCGCCGGCCTCACTGCGGAATTGCCTTCGCTGCAAGACCCTGCGGCCGATTCCCAAAGCAGGCAAGCTCATGCCGCGCTGCTCTTCGCCTGCGGAGAAGGCTTTCCCTTGCCGGTGCTGGCGTGAAATGTAACCTGCTTAACCGCAGCCTGCTTCGCCAAAGCTTCCCAGCCCAAGAAGCCGCAAAGATGCAAAGTCCAGCGCAAAGGCAATCTTTTCAAAACTCCTCGGGAAGATGTATCAATCCGCTTTTTTGGGCCGCTTTTATTAGCTGTCTATCGGAACTGTAAAATTCGCAGCGCTGCTGATTCGCTAATGCCAGATACGATGCGTCGTATATGGAAAGATTGTAGGCTAGTGCTAAATTCCAGGCATCTATCAAGAGAGGTCGAAATTCATAAAGCTCAATCCTCAATTTTAGCAGCGATTGTGAAGCCCTCTGCGCCTGTTGTTCATTAATTCTGTCCCGCGCAATACTTACTCGCAAGACATTATGTACTTCATATTCCCATAATGACGGAGCAATTAGCCTCACCTTTTCCGCAATGAAATCATCCAGCAGACGCAGGATAGCCTTTGAGGAGGGTTCGTCAGAAAGCACCCATGACAAAGCGATATTCGCATCAATGACGGCGAGGCGCACTTCGTCGCTCCAATTGCCGCCGACTCTCGGCCACAAGCTTCTGAACAGGGATATTCTTACCTCGCAGGCTTTCCCGGAGGGCCGTAATTTCTTCAAAGGCCTCAAGACGCTCTTGTTTTATGCTTGCTTCCTGTTCACTTGTTTGAGAAAAGAGTGTGTCCGCGCTGATGCGCCATTCCTTTTGGCCCAGTTTAATCGCAGGCAGCTGCCCGCTGCGTATCCAGCGGCGAATAGTTTGAGGATTCATCTTTAATTGTTTGGCCGCTTCGGCAACGGTCAATAATTCGGTTGTCATCGCTTTGCTCCTATTGGGCATTATACCACAAAATATCATAAAGTAATACAAAACAATACAAAGTAACATTAGTGTGCGACATTTTTCTTTGCGTTTACCTGGCGATGCATACCTTTTCGCCGCGCGCTTCACACTTTATATTGCATACTATATACTTCATCATTCCAGCAGAACCCTAAAATGACAAGAAACAATTCTATTACCGCACTCCGAAAGAATCACCTGCCGGCAATGATTGCATTGGACCTCGATGGCACGCTTTTGCGCGGTGATTTCTCCATCTCTCCCCGCACTTTGCAGACTTTGAAGAATTGTGTGGCGCGAGGTCTGAAGGTCATCATCGCCACAGCGCGGCCGCCCCGCACGATTTCGGCTATGCTGCCGGCGGGCTTTCCGGAGGGGCCGTGGATCTGTTACAGCGGCGCGGAAATCTACGCGCGCGGCGCGCGGATCATGCAAAATGCGCTCGCTCCCGCGCGGGCAAAAGAAATCATCAAGGTTATTGAAAGCTGCGCGCCGGAAGCCGCGATCTCCATTGAGATGGATGACCGGCTATTTATCAACCGCCCGCTGAACGGCCCCTGGATTCATACCGTGGTGGCCGATCTTGTCGCCGTGATTGATAAGCCTGTGGCGAAGGTGCTCTTCGACACATCAGATTTCAACGACAGCGCATCTCTGCGTGCCCATCTGCCTGGTGACTGCAAGATTATTGCTTTTAATGAGGGCCCCGTTCACCTCGCCGAGATCGTCGCGAATGAGGTATCAAAGGTTGCCGCATTGAAGTTGCTCGTGGCCCGCGCCGGTCACACCATGAAAGATGTTATCGCCTTCGGCGACAGCGATGGGGACGCCGAGATGCTCGCCCAGTGCGGCCTCGGCGTGGCCATGGGCAATGCCTCCGAAGCAGTCAAAGCCGCGGCAGACTGGATAACCGCCTCCAATGATGAAGACGGCGTCGCGGTGGCGCTGGAGAAGCTGCTTGGCTGAGGTTGTTCGTGGCACGGGCGGCTCGCCCGTGAACCTTAATGGGCAGGATTTATCCTGAGCGAAGCCGAATGGATGCCCAGGCCACTTCTCAATCATCCAACCCCACCAGCTTCCGAAATTCCGCGTCATCGCGCAGGCTTTCGAAATCGGCCTCGGCATCGGTCTTTGCATCATCACGACATTCGGGATCAAGTTCAATTGCTTTTTTCAAAGCGGCCAAAGCAGCCGCTCTTTTCTTGAGTGCTGCAAATGCGCAGGCCATGTTGTATTGGGCCGAAGCATAGTCTGGCATCAACTTAATGGCTTTATGGAATGCCTGCAGGGCTTCCTCATACCTTTCGAGTTTAATTAAGGCATCTCCCCTGTAGTCATGCGCTTCGGCAAAGTCCGGCTTCAGCTCTATGGCTTTGTCGTAGGCTTCCAAGGCCTCCTCATACTTTGCGAGATTGAGCCACGCGGCTCCCTTGTTACAATACGCCTCGGCAAAATCCGGCTTTAATTCAATGGCTTTAGCGAATGACTGCAGAGCTTCTTCATATCTTGCGAGACAAAGCAATCCCCAGCCTTTGTTGCAATATGCCCCGACAAAGTCCGGCTTCAATGCTATGACTTTGTCATATGCTTCCAGCGCCTCCTCATGTCTCGCGAGATGGCTTAAAGCCCATCCCCTATGGTAATACGCGTCAGCATCGTTCGTTCCCAATGCTATAGCCCTATTGATGGCCTGCAGCGCCTCTTCATATCTTGCGAGAGTGATTAACACCAGGCCCCGATTGCGATGCGCTTGCGCATGGTCCTGCTGTAATGCGATTGCCCGATCATAAGCCTGCAAGGCTTCTTCGTTTCTTTTAAGCTTATGCAGCAACCATCCTGTGTTGTAATAGGCACTTGCATAATTTGGCTCTAATTCAATGGCCTGCTCATAGGATTTTAGCGCTTCTTCATATCTCCCAAGAGTTTGCAGCGCGCTAGCCTTGTTGTAATATATATCTGCAACATCTGATTTCAGCTCGATGGCTTTGTCATAGGCCTTGAGCGCTTCCTCATGCCTCCCAAGATGGTCCAAAATTACTCCCCTGCTATTATGTCCCATGACAAAGTCCGGCGCTAATTCGATCGCCCTGTCGCAGGCGCTCAAGGCCTCTTCATACTTTCCCAGATTATCCAGGGCTTCTCCCCGGTTACGATAGGCCAAGGCAAAATTCGGCTCTAATGCGAGTGCTTTATCAGATAATTCCAGGGCTTCCTCAAAACGCCTCAGCTCATTCAAGATCAATCCCTTTCTATAGTAAGCGCACGCATTTTCCGGATCCAACTTGATTGCCTGGTCAAGGGCTTCCAAGGCCTCAGGACATTTATTAAGTTTGCCCAAAGCTATTCCCTTATGGCAATACGCTTCGGCATAGTCCGGCTTCAGCTCGATGGCTTTATTTAACGCCTCCAGGGCTTGCTCATTTCTTTCCAGCCTGAGCAAAACCGAACCTTGGTTGTATTGTGCATCGGCATGGTTCGCTTCCAGCTCTAGAGCTTTGCCATATGCTTCCTGCGCCTCCTCATACCTTCCAAGATTAGCCAGGACTTGGCCCTTGTTCTGATAGGCCAAAGCAAAATCCGGCTCTAATACTATTGCTTTGTCAGATAATTCCAGGGCTTCCTCGAACCTTTCCATCTGATTTAAGGCCACTCCCTTATTATGGTAAGCGGCCATATTCTTTGAATTCAGTTCAATTGCTTTATCGAAGGCCTCCAAGGCCTCAGGAAATCTTTCAAGCTGCCCCAAAACTATTCCTTTGCGGCAATATGCATCATCAAAATCAGGACTCAACGCGAGGGCCTCGTTAAGTTTCTGTAGGGCCTGCTCCAAATTTCCCTGAGAAGAAAGCGCATAGCCCTTTGAATAAAGCTCCTCGGCCCTTGCGCGAGAGTCTCGCAAAGCGGCGCGAACTTTACGCCTTCGCATGAGCATGATTTTGCGGAAGCCAAGTAGCGCCAATATAATGATGGCAACAAGATAAATCCAAGTCATTTCTAAATCCGTATTCCTAACTATGAAGGCGGGTTTCCTGGAATATGCGAGGAATCCCCCGCACATTCTTTATTCTTCTTCGATTTGGGCGATTTTCCTGCCGCTTATTTCAGTTTGATGATTTAAAATGTGGAATCTGCAAATAGCCTACATTATGAGATGAAGTTTTGATTAGTTTCGATCATCACATCTGCAGCGATTTCGAGACGGCCGCTTCCAAAGAGTGGCTGGAGACGAACGGCCTGGGCGGATTCGCCTCCTCCACTATTATTGGCTGCAATACGCGCCGTTATCACGGGCTGCTGGTGGCGGCGCTGAAGCCTCCGTCGGCGCGCACGGTGCTCTTTTCAAAGCTGGAAGAGGATTTAACCCTCGGGGGCATTACCTATACGCTCTCCACCAACCAGTTTCACGGGGCCATTCAGCCGGCAGGTTATCGCTGTCAGCAGGAATTCCGGTTGGCGCCCTTTCCCACTTTCACCTATCTGGCCGGCGGCGCTATCCTGGAAAAAGAGATCTTCATGCCCCACGGTATGAATGCCGTGGTCATCGCCTACCGCCTGTTGCAAGCCGCGGATGAACCAAAGCTGCTGCTGAGGCCGCTGGTGGCGGGGCGCGATTTTCATCAACTGATTCATCAAGGCGCGGTGCCGGTGGAAACGGAAACCACGGACGGCGAGGTCATCGTGCATTTTGGCTGGGGGCCGTGCTTGCATCTCTATCATCAGGGCGTCTTTTCAAATGCGCCGCAGTGGTCCTATAATTTCGAATATGCGAAGGAGACCGAGCGCGGGCTGGATAATAGCGAGGACCTTTATTCGCCCGGAACGCTGGCGCTCTCGCTGAAAGATAAATGGTGCTGGCTGGTGGCTTCAGCCGATCCCATCGCGCCGGAGCCGGAAAAATGGCGGGCACAGGAACTCGCGCGGCGGACGGCGCTGGCAAAACGCTGGCCCGGCGCGCGCGAGGAATTGCAGACCCTGGCGCGCACCGCGGACAGCTTTCTGGTGGCGCGCTCTATTAGCGATGAGACCGAGAAGGAACCGGAGGGTGTTGGGGGCGGGGCTCCCTTCGACTCAGCTCAGGACAAGCGTGAACCCCGCCAGGCGGGCTTTACAAAGCCCGCCCCCAAATTATGGGACATTGTCGCCGGCTATCACTGGTTTGAGGAATGGGGCCGAGATGCGATGATTTCTCTGCCCGGGCTTTGTATTACTTTGGGCGAATATGAAAAGGCCTTCGGCGTGCTGCTCACTTATGCGCAGTTCTGCAGAGACGGGCTGTTGCCCAACCGCTTTGTGGATGCGGACGGGCACGCGGACTATAACACGGTGGATTCCGCCCTGTGGTTTGTGAACGCGCTCTTTGCATTGCATGAAGCCGCGCCGGAGGCGTTGCGCCGGCGCCTGCGTGAAAGCCTGCTGCCGACGGCGCAGCGAATCGTGGAGCATTATGCCGCGGGCACGCATTTCGGCATCCAGGCCGACGCCGACGGCCTGATAAAGATAGGTCTTGAAGGCAGTCAGACAACCTGGATGGATGCGAAAGTGGGCGATGCGGTGATGACCCCGCGCAACGGCAAGCCGGTGGAGATTCAGGCGCTTTGGTATAATGCGCTGCGCATTCTGGAAAAATTCGGTGATAATCGCTGGCACGATTTGGCGGACCAGGCGAAGGCCTCCTTCGCCCCGCTTTTCTGGAATGAACCGGACGGCTGTCTGTATGACCGCGTTACCGATGCCGGGCCGGACCCGGCGATTCGCCCCAATCAATTGATGGCGCTCTCATTGCCCTTTCCAGTGTTAGACGACGCTTTGGGCCGCCGCGTTTTGGAAACGGTAGAGAGAGAATTATTGACCCCTTACGGCCTCCGCTCATTATCGCCGCGCGATGCGCGCTATCGCGGGCGCTATGCCGGCGATGTCTGGGCGAGGGACAGCGCCTATCATCAGGGAACGGTGTGGGCCTGGCTGATGGGGCCGTTCATCTCCGCTTATGTGCACATTCACGGCAATACCCCGGAGGCAAAAGCCCGCGCCAAAGAGTTGTTGGAGCCGCTCTTGCAGCACCTCAAGGACGCCGGCGTTGGAACCATCTCGGAAATCTTCGACGGCGACCCGCCTCATACCCCGCGGGGCTGCATCTCCCAGGCCTGGAGCGTAGGGGAGGTGTTGAGGGTGTATCAAGCCCTGAAATAGGCGCGATAAATCCATCCACCAATCGTAAAAATCAAACATATTTTCTATTATATCGCGATAAATATGGCAATGATTAGATCATAATCTAATCTTTCTGCCAAAAAATTAGATTATAGTCTTGATATTTGGCCTTTTTCATGGCATAGTATTGTTATGAAAGACATCTATTATGCCATGAATCCGTGGTGGGAAGGCCGCCTGCCGGAGGTTGGCATTCCCAGGCCGACCTATCTTGCAGAGTTGGGAGATGCCTTGTCGCGCAAGCGCATTGAAATGGTGATAGGGGCGCGGCGCGTCGGCAAGACCACGCTGGTGAGGCAGCTTGTCGCGCATTTATTGAAACAGGGCATACAGGCAAAAGATTTGCTTTACCTGGCGGTGGACCATCCACAATTGTCCGCGCTTCCCGTCTCCAAGCATCTCGAATTCTTCCGCGGACTCTTCAGCCATGCGCGCAATCGCCGCCTTTACCTGATTTTCGATGAAGTGCAGGAAAGCCCCAATTGGGAGACGGAACTTAAAGCCATCTATGATCTCGAAGACGTGAAGCTGGTCTGCACAGGCTCGACCGCCGCGCTGTTGGCGAGCCAGGGCGGGAAGCTTACCGGGCGGCAGTCGCTCACGACAGTTTATCCCTTGAGCTTCGCAGAATTCCTGGCCTTTCGGGGATATAGTTTCAGCCAGGCGGAGGCCTATCGCTTTGTCGCCGCGGCGGAGGAATATCTGGAGACCGGCGGCTATCCGGAACAGGTTTTGAATCCCGCCGAGGACTATCTTTCACAATTAATACAAGATATCGTGGCGCGCGATCTGGTGCGCCTGCAACATATCCGCCGGCCCGAAATAATCCTGGACTTGCTCCGCTTGCTGGCGGCCGGGGTGGGGAGCCGCGTCAGCTATCAACGGCTTTCCCGGACTTTGGGTGTGGCGCTCGAAACCGTAAAGGAATATTCATCTCATCTCAAAACGGCCTTTTTGATTCAACCCATAGAGAAATGGACGACCTCGCATATGGAAAAAGCCTATGCGCAGCGCAAGATCTATTTCCTCGATACCGGCATAAAATCGCTGCTGACCGGCAAGGGCGACCTGGGCGCGAAGGCGGAGAATGCGGTCTTCATGCAGCTGCTGCGGCACGGGAAAGAAGCCGGCTATTTTGCAGAGAGCGAACGGGAAGTGGATTTTGTTATCGGCGGAATTGCCGCGCCTAAGGCCCTCGAAGTGAAATATAATAACGCGTTTGATTGGAAAGACCGCCGCTTTCAGGGAGTGCGGCTATTTCTCAAACGTTTCCCCGATTGCCGCGAAGTTGCGGTTGTAACACGCAGCGCCGCAGCAAGCGAAAAGGTGAATGGTGTAACGATAGCCGCGGTTCCGCTGTGGAAATATTTATCATGAATTCGCTTCGATCCGCGCTCATCCCCGCCTTCATTCCCCTTGCAGTTCCTTCCAAATCTTCTCCACCTGCCGTTCCGTCTCCTCCAAACTGCCGCTGTTATCAATCACCCAATGGGCGCGCTGTTTTTGGACTTCCGGGGAAAGCTGCGCGGCGAAGCGGGCGCGGATCTCTGTTTCGTTGAGGCCGTCGCGGGCTTGCAGGCGGTGGAGGCGGGTTTCGTCATCCGCCACGACCACGATGATCTTCTCGACCATGCTTTCCATATGGGCCTCGAAGAACAGGGGCGCAACGACGATGGCAATTGCGGGAGGCACGGGGCTGGCGCGCAACTGCTCCAGGCGGCGAAAGGCTTCCGCAATTATAGCCGGATGGGTGATTTTGTTGAGTCTGCGACGCGATTCCGGATTGGAGAAGATGAGCCGGGCAAGGCGCACGCGGTCTATGGCGCCATCCGCCAAAAACACGCGCGGGCCGAACTCCTGCACCAGCAGTTCCAAGGCGGGATGGCCGGGAACCAGCAGGCTGTGAGAAATCTCGTCCGCGTCAATAATGGCTGCGCCGCGCCGGCGGAGAAATTCCGCTACGGCGTCTTTTCCGGCGCCGATGCCTCCGGTGAGTCCGATGGTTCGCATGTTACTTCCTCGATTGCTTCCGCCACCGATGCCTCCGGCGCGTCCGATGACTCGACCGGCGCTTGCTCAGTTACTTCCGGCTCGGCCGCCGGTGCCTCCGGCTCTGCGGCGGGCGGCTCGGAGGCTTCAATGCGCGGCTCCTCCGCAGCCAGCGCAGAGGCTTCAGCTTCGGCTCTCGCTTCCCGCTCGGCCATTCCCTGCGCCAGGGATTCGCCGAACAGGTCGCCCAGGGTAACCCGGCCCGAGGTAGCCTGGCGGGTCATGTAATCGTGGGCTTCTTTTCGCTCCTTGTCCTGATGCGCCAGCCGCAGGCTTAAGGTAATGCGGCGTTCCGAGGGCCGGATGGCGATAATCTTGGCCTCGATTTCCGTCTTGGGCAAATCCACATCTTCGGGTCTGGTTCTCTTGTCCGGGCCCAGCTCGGTGGCGGGAATAATGCCCTCGATGCCTTCCGCCAGGCGGATGAAAGCGCCGGCTTGCACGACGCGGGTGATTTTGCCTTTCACCACATCGCCGACATGATATTTGCGGCCGACTTCTTCCCAGGGATCCGGCAGGATTTGCTTCAATCCAAGAGAGATGCGCTCCCGCTCCATGTCGAGTTTCAGCACCATTACTTCGATATGCTCGCCCACCTTCAAGGCTTCGGAGGGATGGGTAATATAACTCCACGAGATTTCGGTAACATGCAGCAAACCGTCAACGCCGCCGATGTCCACGAAGGCGCCGTAATCGGTCAGCCGGCGCACGATGCCTTTTCGGATCTCCCCTTCTTTCAATACGCCCAGGGTCTGGTCGCGCCGCTTATCCCGAATCTCCGACATGGCTTCCCGATGAGAAACCACCACGCGCTTGCGCTCGCGGTCAACTTCGAGGATCTTCAACTTGATGGAGCGGCCCACAAAGCTGTCCAGGCTCTGCACGCTGCGCGCGCTCACATGCGAGGCCGGCAGGAAGGCGCGCACCCCCAGGTCAACCACCAAACCGCCCCTTACCCGCTCGACTACCATCGCGGTCAGGATCTCGCCCTGCTCGTGGGCGAGGATAATCTTTTTCCATAAGGATTCATAATCGGCGCGCTTCTTTGAAAGCACGGCCGCGCCGTCTTCATCTTCCGGCTTCAGCACATAGACCTCGATACTATCGCCCACCGCCAGGGGCTTGCCGTCTTCCGTGATCCGTTCCCCCAATTCCTGCTGAGGGATCATACCCTCGGACTTCGTTCCCACATCTACCAGTGCGCCGCTCTCGTCAAGCTGCACTACCAGGCCGGTAACAATCTGACCGGGCGTCAGGGCGCGCATTGCCTGGTCATAGCCTGCGTGGGACTCCATACTCTCTGGTTGCTGCTCGCCACCGGTGGGGGTGGAGGTTTCGGGTGAAAAGTCGGAACTGCTTAACATCTTTTTCTCCTCTAGTATCTTGCCCTCACGCGGCAAGATAGCCGCGCCCTCTCGGCGCGCTGTTTAGTTGATTAGTTCGAGTTAGACTCGCTTAAGTTGACAGGCCAAAATTTGGCCTATGTGGCTAACTTTATAATTCTACCTTAGCCGCCTATGTTCCTTCTTGTCTCGAAAAAGGATATTCACAGGAGAATTCACTTATGTGGAAATTTATCGAGCATTCCTACCAATCAACTCTCAACTATGAACTCTGAACTGATTCCATATCTCTCCAATTATCCCCATGCTCCATCTCCACCTGCAGGGGCACATCTAGCTTATAGCAGCCCTCCATCTTTTCCTTCACAATCTCTGCGACTGCCGCCAGTTCGCGCTTCGGACCTTCGAAGACCAGCTCATCATGCACCTGGATAATCAGTCTTGTCGTCAGGCCTTTTGCTTTCAAGGCTTTATCAACATCCAGCATCGCCAGTTTCATAATATCGGCCGCGCTGCCTTGAATGGGCGTATTTATCGCCATGCGCTCGGCGAGTTCCCGGCGCATGGTATTAGCCACCGCGATCTCCGGCAAGGGCCGCCGCCGGCCCAACAGGGTGGTTACATAGCCGGTCTCTCTCGCTTGTTGGACGATCTCCTCCATATAGCGCGCGACGCCCGCAAAGCGCATAAAATAACGGTTCATATATTCTCGCGCTTCCTGGAGGGGCACTTTAATTCTCTGCGCCAGGCCTTGCGGGCTGGTGCCATAGGGAATGGAAAAATTCACAATTTTCGCCAGCCGGCGCATCTCCGAAGTTACGGCATTTTCGCTCACCCCGAAGATCTCGCAGGCCGTCGCGGTATGCAAATCAAGATTTTTCGCAAAGATTTCCGAGAGCGCTTCATCTTTCGCGATATGGGCCAAGACGCGCAATTCGATTTGCGAATAATCCGCCGCGAACAACATATCCGTGGGGCGCGCGGCGACGAAGGCGCGGCGAATCTCTTTCCCCAAATCCGTGCGGATGGGGATATTTTGCAGATTCGGGTCGCTGCAAGAAAGCCGCCCCGTGGCGGTTATCGCCTGATTGAAAGACGGATGGATGCGGCCCGTGCGTGGATTGACCAGCCGCGGCAGGGAATCAACATAGGTGGATTTCAATTTCGTCAGTTCGCGATATTCCAAAATCTTGCCGACGATTTCGAATTCCTCCGCCAATGCTGCCAGCGTCGCGGCATCGGTTGAGAATCCGGTCTTGATCCTCTTGCCCTTGCGCAATTGCAATTTTTCATAAAGGATATGTTGAAGCTGTTTGGGCGAATTGATGGTAAATTCCTCACCCGCCAAAATGAAAATCGTCTTTTCCGCTTCCGAAATTGCGGATTCGAGTCGGGCGGATAATTCTTCCAAATATGATGTGTCAATACTTACCCCGGCCAGCTCCATTTCCGCCAGCGCGGCGACCGTCGGCATTTCCACATCTTCAAAAAGCTGCTGTTCTTCCTGCGCGTAGAGGCTCGTCAGCAAAATCGGGTGCAGGGCGCGAATGCGCTCCGCGCGCAGGGCCTCCCTTTGCGCGATCGCCGGCAGGTCTGCGACCGCGGGCGTCTCGTCAAATAATGTGGGCGTCGCGTTTCCTCCCAATGGCTCCGGCATGGGCGCGCCCAGCAAATCAAAGGCGACTTCCCACAGGTCGTTATTTTTGCGCAGCGGATTCGTCAAAAATGAAGCGATTTCGCCGTCAAATTCCAAGCCCGCCAAATCAATTCCCAGCCGGTGCAGGTGAATCATGGCATCTTTCAAGCTGTGGCCGAGCTTGGCGATGCCCGCATCTTGCAGCAAGGTCTTGAAGGGTGACAGCAGTTCGGGCTTTGCGGGAATGAAGAATGGCTGGATGTTTGTAGGGCGGCGCGCTCCTGCGCCCGCCGGGGCCTCGGCTGGCGTGGGAACGCCAGCCCTACAGGAATCTGCATCATGCGCCGCCAGCAAAACGCCCACCGCCTTAGCCTCATGGGGCGAACCGGACAGGGCATGAACCGAAATAATCAGGCTTTTGCAGTCCGCCAGCTCTTTCGCCGCGCGCGCGGCCTCATTTGCATTTTGAATAATCCTGGCTTCGCCGAACTGGGGTTCGGCCGGCGCGCTTTCGGTATTTTCGGCGGAGAGCTTTTTCAGCAAGCCGCGAAATTCCAGCCGCTGCAACAATTCCTTCAGCCGCGGCGCATCCGGCGGCTGCACGCGGCATTTATCCCAATCAATTTCGGCGGGCGCGTTGGTGTCAATCGTAACTAGCCGTTTGAAAAGCCGCGCCTGGTCGGCATAAGTCGTGATGGCGGAGGCGGCCTTGGGAGGCTTTATTTTTTCCAGATTTTCCAGCAGCGTCTCCAGGCTGCCGAATTGCTTGAGCAGCGCGACGGCGGTCTTCTCGCCCACGCCGGGCACGCCGGAAATGTTGTCCGTCGGATCGCCTCGCAAGGATTTGAGATCGGTCAATTGCGCAGGCACGAGGCCGAAACGTTCCTGCACCGCGGCGGGATCATAGCGTTGCGTTTCGGTAATCCCGCGGCGGGTAATCAGCGCGCTGATATGGTCGGTAACCAATTGGAGAATATCCTGATCGCCGCTGACAATCAGCGCTTCATAGCCTTCCGTTTCGGCGCGGCGCGCCAATGTTCCCAAGAGATCGTCCGCCTCAAAGCCCTCCGCCGTAAAGACGGGGATGTTCATGCTTGCCAGCAATTCCTGCGCCAGCGGCATCTGGGCGCGCAGGTCATCGGGGGCGCGCTCGCGGGTGGCTTTATATTCCGCGTATTCGTTGTGGCGAAAAGTAGGTGTGGGTAAATCGAAAGCCGCGGCGATGAAATCCGGCCTTTCTTCCTCGATCACCTTGTTCAGCATGACCGCGAAGCCATACACCGCATTCGTCGCCTCGCCCCGCGAAGTCGTCAGCGGCGGCAGCGCAAAAAACGCCCGGTATAACAGACTGTTGCCATCAATTAAGATAACTTTTTTTGCCATGTGCGCACCTAATTATATTATTTTAGGACTTACGCCTTTCGATTAAAATGGCCCCCCATTGGGACTGTAACCTATAAGATCAGCTTACTTACCTCGCCTCATCGTGCGTAACCGGTATCATGTTATGCTATCAATCCAACTTTTCGCA
>Ga0315288_10001142_pt1 | contig 34142 bp, 29 predicted proteins | sample YL17G11_20_MG_FD_203454 | JGI IMG/M metagenome (GOLD analysis project Ga0315288, IMG submission 203454) | Sediment microbial communities from Yellowstone Lake, YNP, Wyoming, USA - YL17G11_20 | ecosystem: Environmental > Aquatic > Freshwater > Lake > Sediment | place: USA: Wyoming | collected...
GAAGAAGACGGCTAGCTTTCGAACCACGGTTGCCTACCTCCTGCTCTTTCGTCTTGGAGGCCCCTCGCTCTGTCCTCGGTGTGGGTCGGGACCCCTTCTGTAATGCAGGTTATCACTACGAGGCGGCGAGTGTTGCTAGCAGAACGGTGAAGAGGTGGTAGACGGAGGGTGAAAGGTTGCTGAGCCCTGGTTGGCGGGTCCTGGGCAAGATACGACTCCGGCCTGAAGGTCGCTGAATGTCTGAGCCGTCCCCCTTGACGAGCTGGCACGACGCGGAGGGCAATAAATTAGGCGGGTCGCCAAGGGCGGGAGGGGGTCCGGCCCAGGTACTCGGAAAGCTATCTCTCCGTGACCCGCCAATAGATAAGACGCCGGACAGTGCCTGTCCGCTACCTGCGGCTGCATGTGGGGGTAACCGCATCGGCAAGACAACGGTGGTAGGCGCTATTCAGAGCAGTGGCCCCGTGGGGTGATCAAGCAGAACGATCGCCGGACTGACATGGCACTCCCGGAGTCGCCAGGTCTGCCATGTCAGGAGCTTGTTCGTGCAAGGTGACAGTTAAGCCGCCACCTTTCTCCTGGTATAGCTCCAAATAGCGCGTAACCCTCTTGCGCGTATTGCGCGCTGTCACTACCAAGATGAGAAAGCAGGGACTTCCTTCCTCCATCGTTAGCTGTGTGTTAATGAACTCTTGGGTCTGGAGCCCCCAGAACAAGCCTTTTCTCATGTCGCACACGACATCAAAGCGGTGCTCAATTTGGGGATTGATCACGCAGTGGCCCGTCTTCTCCCGACAGTATCCCCCCTTATGTCCGAGACGTGACGGCAAAACGTTGAATGCCAAATGTGTCCGAGGTGTGTGGGGAACGATGTCTTGAAGCATGACTTCCACACCATCTGCATCTGCTGGCCCGTGATTGTAGACGCCGATGCGGTGGTACCCGCCCTCAATCTGGAAATACGGATGCAATCCTGTCTTGTGTATAATCTCAAGGCTACAGGTGCCACGCTCTAGGTCTCGAATCCTTTGAAAGAGGCGTCCAAAGTCCATGATTATTACCAGACAAAACACCCCGAAGCTAGCGAGCGCCCACCACCGCCAATCGACGGCCCTGCCCGCGATCTGTATGCTCCATAGGTCAATGAACAGGAAGCCGGCTGTGGCCGCTGCCGGTATGAGCACAAGCGCCACTTCCGCAAGGATTCGACTCCATCGCTCCATGCCCGCAGTCTATCATGCTGGTGCCGCCCTCCGTCCAGTGCACAACCTTGGATGAGCTCAACCTCTCCGCATCCGACGCACGGTGGAGTTCAGCCTTGAGCACGGCCCGACATCTCCTTCCCCGTAGCCGCAGCGCGTGTTATCTTGGCCTCGGCGCCCAATGTCGAACGTTCCTGCACAGCCGAACGGGATGGCGCTGGACCTCCACGTTCATACCGCCGTCGGCTCCAAGGACTGTCACCTCTCCCTGACCCGCCTGTCCGAGGCCGCCTACCAGGTGGGCATCCAGGGCTTCGCTATCACCGAACACGATACCGCCTGGCCGCCGGAGAACCTGGCGTGCTATCGCCGGCAGAGCGGCCTCTTCGTCTGTGCCTGCCGCGAGTGGCCCACCAACTGGGGTCACGTCATCGCCCTGGGCCTCGACCACGAGTTGGAGGACATCCGCCGGCTTGAGGACCTGCGCCACCTGGCGGACGAGGCGAACGGCTACCTGATCATGGCCCACCCCTTCCGCTTCTTTCCCGGCGCGTCCAACTATCTCTTCGGGCTCGACCGCAACGCCTCGACGCTCACGCCGGAGGACATGGCGCGCCACCCGGCTTGGCAGCTGGTGGACGGGATCGAGGTGCTCAACTACAACTGCACCAACAAGGAGAACGAGCTCGCGGCCGCTGTGGCGCGGACGCTGGGCAAGCGGGGCACAGCCGGCAGCGACGCGCACACCTTCACCGAGGTGGGGCGCTGCATTACCGTGCTCGAGCGGGTCGTGGTCAGCGAAGGCGAGCTGATCGAGGAGCTTCGGGCCGGCCGGCACCACCTGGCCCGACGGCGGCCCAACGGCGAGTACATCCGGCTGGCCGGGCCTGGGGGCTGTTGATGGTTCGACAGCCTCACCATGTGCGGCGGTTGAATGCCGCTCACCCTGAGCCTGTCGAAGGGTGAATACAGCGGGGCTAGACCCCGGCCGCCGCGATCAGCAACCTTATCCCCACCGTGAACAGGGCGAAGGCCAGCAGGCGCACGATGGCTTTCTCCGGCAGGCGCTGGGAGAGTCGCGCCCCCACCTGCGCTCCCGCGATTGCCCCCACCGCGAGCGGGATGACCTTCGGCCAGTCGTCGTTCAGGCTACCCGTGGCCACGTGCACCAGCGTCGCTGCGAGTGAGGTGAAGACGAGGATGAAGTGGGAAGTCGCCACGGCGATGTGGGCGGGGAAGTCCAGCAGCGCTACCATCACCGGCACGTGGATGATTCCGCCGCCCAGGCCCAGAAAGCTGGCGTTCAGCCCCACAAAGAAGCTGATGGTGACGCCCGTCTGCCAGTTGAAGGCGTAGCTGTAGCGGATGCCCTCGACATCGGCGAGGCTGCGGTAGGTGTTGGGCCGCGGCCGCCATCCCCAGCCGCCCTCGCTCAGAGCCGGCCGGAGGGCGATGTAGGCGGAGACGGAGATAAGGACAACGCCGAACAGGGCGTCGAAGACTCGCCGCGGCACCGCTTGCGTGGCCAGCGCTCCGACAACGGCGCCGGGGATCGTGGCCAGGGCAAAGGCCACGCCTGTGCGATAGTCGATTCGGCGCAGCGCGGCGTAGGCGGCGGAGCCGGAGGTAGCGTTGGCCAGCACCACCGCCAGGGAGATGGCGGTCACCACGGAGGCCGACTCGTCGGGGTAGAAAAGCAGGAGGGCGGGGATGATCACGAAGCCGCCGCCCGCCCCGACAATCGTCCCATACGTCCCGGCTACGACGCCGAGGGCCAGCAGGAGGGCGGCGGCCTGGGGGCTCACGGCTTACGCGGCATCTTGTTCAGGCTGCCCTGCCGATATCCCGCCAGGTCCAGGGCTACGTAGCGATAACCCAGCTCCTCCAGCCGCCGCACAACCGCCTGACGGTTCCCGTCGGACATGAGCACGGCCATCCCGGCGTCGTCGGTCTCGATCCGGGCGACGCCGTCGTGATGGCGCACGCGAAGCTGGCGCACCCCCAGCGAGCGGATGAACTCCTCCGCCCGGCCGATGCTGCTCAGGGCTTCGACCGTCACCGGCGTGCCGTAGGGGATTCGCGAGGCCAGGCAGGCCATGGCTGGCTTGTCCCAGGTGGGCAGACCCCGGTCGCGCGAAAGGGTGCGGATGTCCTCCTTGGCGAGGCCGGCCTCCACCAGCGAGCTGCGCACGCCGCGTTCGCGGGCTGCGTCCCGGCCGGGGCGAAAGTCTCCCAGGTCGTCCACGTTGCAGCCGTCGGCAATCCAGGGGATGCCCCATTGGTCGGCCACCTGGCGCAGCTTGGCGTATAGCTCGCTCTTGCAGTGGTAGCAGCGGCGTGGCGAGTTGGCCACGTAGTCTGGGTCATCCATCTCGTGCGTCTCGATAACCAGGTGGGCGACGCCGATATGGCGGGCCAGTTCCTCCGCCTCGTGCACCTCTGCCGGCGGCACCGCCGGCGAGACGCCGGTGACCGCCAGCGCCCGCTCACCCAGGACATCGTAGGCGATGGCTGCCAGGAACGTGCTGTCCACGCCGCCGGAGTAGGCCACAACCACCGATCCCATGTCGCTCAGGATCTGCCGTAGCGCGTCCAACCCTGCGGTTTTCGGCCCCTCGTTCATCTTCCCACCAACCATCAATGGTAGCACGGACAGCAGCGTCGAGCAGCGGGGGCCGGTCGCAACCGCGACCGCGCGAACACGGGTCTGCCGACGGTCAGGTGGAGTTCTCGAAGCCCGAGAACGCTAGGCGTCTCGCCTGGCGCCGGCGGCCGTCGAGATACTGGGCGACTCGCCCGGCTCGTCGGTGATGCCTGCCAGGCGCTTGGCAAGCTCCATCTTTTCGGGCAGATTCGCCTGACGGTAAATCGCGATTCTCTGTGCCTGAGGCGAGCCTGCTCCGTGCATGCACTCCACGAGCGCGGAGACGCCGGTGAGGTTCTCGATGAGACGAATCGCTCGCAGCCTGTCCTCGGTGGAGACCTCAGCGGTGCCCCGCAGGTACTTCTGCATGTACGGCCCCACAATGGGGTGGCGCAGGTCCTTCTCCGACGGTAGTGTCCCCAGCAGGCCTCCTCCGATGTCGTGGGCCAGTCGGCCGATCTCGTAGGTGAAACGGGTCGTGTTGAGCTTGGTGGTGTTGGCCAGCAGCGGGTCGACGTAGCAGGAGCCGGAAGGCGTCATCTTGCCTTCGCTGGAGCAGGCCAGGGAGCAATTGTGGAGCGTTTCGGCGAGGTGCGTCATTTCGACCAGCTTGTCGCGAATGTGAGCGGCGTCGGCCACCCCGTTGTAGCGCGCAACGAGGGCCGCCGCGCCGATGATCACGTCGGCTACGCCCACCTTGCACCCTCCGTAGTTCTGGCGGTGGTAGGAAGCAAACATCTCCACCAGGTGGCGGGCGAACTCGTACTCCCCACACATGAACACCCGCTCCCAGGGCACGAAGACGTCGTCGAACACGATCATCGCCTCGCCGCCCACGAAGCCGAAGCGGGGGTTGCCCTGGTCGATCTCTCCGCCCAGCTTTCGCTCGTCGTTGGTCTGCCGCCCGAAGATGAAGGTAAGCCCCGGCGCGTCGGCGGGAACGGCGAAGGATACGGCGTAGTCCCGGTCGTCCTCTCCCATGGCAGTCGTGGGCATGACCAGGATCTCGTGGGAGTTGACGCCGCCGGTCTGGTGCACCTTGGCCCCTCGCACGACGATGCCGTCCTCTTTGCGCTCCACGATGTGAACATAGAGATCGGGGTCCGCCTGCTTGCTCGGAGCGAGGGCGCGGTTTCCCTTGGGGTCAGTCATGGCGCCGTCGACCATGAAGTCCGTCTCCTGGATGTAGGCCACGAAGGAGCGCAGACGGCTGTGGTACTGGGTGCCGTGCTTGTCATCGATAAGGAATGTGACGTTGTAGAGAGCGTTCATGCCGTCGAAACCGACGCATCTCTGGAAGCAACTGCCGGTCTCCCGTCCCAGGAGCCGCATCATCTTTACCTTGCGCACCAGGTCGTCGGCGCTCTGGTGGATGTGGGTGAAGCGGTTGATGCGTCGGCCGGTGAGGTGCGAGGTGGCGGTCATGAGCTCCTGATAGCGCGAGTCGTGGGCCAACTCGTAGGTCATGGCCGCCGCGTTGACGTGTGGCCGGGTGAGAGGGTGGTCCACCACGTCATCGATCTTCTCACCCAGGGCGTAGACATCGCGCTTCAGCTTGCGCAGGCTCTCCCGATACTCATTCCCGTTCATCATCGCGGCACCTCCTCGCCCGGCCCTCGCGCAGCACGATATCTGCCTGGAGCCCTCACCTACAATTCTAGTGTGTCACAGTCGCTAGGGAAACTATGTCAACTAGAGGGAGTGACTCGGAGAGTACGTTACTCGTTGCGGTCTTCTTGCTCCATCAGGGCGAGCCGGGTGTAGTAATCAGGTAGCTCATTCAGGTGCGCCAGAGCTATCTTCCCAGTCAGCAGCGGATCGTCATGAGTGACGTCGGTGGCAGGATCCCGACTGCCGTGCTCAAGCTCGACCTCGAGGCCGATCCTGAACTGCTCGACATCGAACTTGCTCCTGCTCCAATCGATGCCGACAGCCTGGCCGATCTTCTTGGCTTCTTCGGTCGAAAACCGCTTGACTTGGCTCATCGCTACCCCCTTTCTGGAGAAGTCCGCTGCGTGTCCTAGGGCGTGATGGCGATCTTCAGCACGCCACCTTGCTTGCTGCGGAACAGATCGTACGCCTTGGGGGCGTCGGCCAGCTTCATGCGGTGGGTGAACAGCGGGCCGAGATCCATTTTCCCCCAGCGCAGCAGGTTCAGTAGGTGGCTCATGCGGTCGTGGCCGGAGGGGCAGAGCGTGCTGACCATGCGCCGGTGGTAGAAGGAGTGGGTCATCGTGAACATGCTGACCTGCGGCACGGCCCCGTACAAGCCCACGAACGAGGCGGTGCCGCCCCGCCGCACGGCGCGCGTGACGCCATCGAAGGTGGCGGGCGTGCCCACCGCCTCGACCGCCACATCTACGCCTTCCATGTTGGTCAGGGTGAGGATCTCAGAGACGGGATCCTTCTCCTTGGGGTTGATGACTATGTTGGCGCCCAGCCGCTTGCTCATCTCGATGCGTTCCGGGATCGACTCTACGGTAATGATCAGGCCGGCCCCGCGAGCGCGTGCCCCGGCGGTGGCGCAGAGGCCCACCGGCCCCTGCGCGAAGATCGCCACCGAATCGCCGAACTTCAGCTCCGCCCGATCGATGGCGCCGAAGCCGGTGGACATGATGTCCGTGGCCAGGACGGCGTTCTCGTCGCTGATCTCCGGCGGCACCTTGGCGACGGTGACATCGGCGAAGGGCACCGCGAAGTACTCTGCCTGGCAGCCGAAAAGGGTGCCTCCGCCGCCGGTGCAGACGCTGAAGTCACCGCGTACGCAATGGACGCAGCTACCACAGGCGGTCAGGCAGGAGGAAATCACCCGATCGCCGACCTGAACACGGCGAACACCGGGCCCTACCTCGTGCACGGTGCCCACGGCCTCGTGGCCCATGAGGAAGCCCTGGGGGACAGCTGAGTTGGGAGCGAGGATCGCCAGGATCTCGTTGGGGATCTCGTCCAAGAAGTGCATGTCCGAGCCGCAGACCGTGCACATCGCCGTCTTGATCACGATCTCGCCTGGGCCCGCCTTCGGAATGGGCAGGTCCATCATCTCCGTCTTGCCTATCGCCGTCTTGACACAGGTCAGCATCTTGCTCTCCCTCCCGGAAATATGCTCGATCTTTCGCACATTGGGGAACGCCTGTCAAGGCAGATTCGGTCCCATCTGTCCTCGCCTTGATCCAGGCTGCCGCCTCTGGTAAGGTGAAATGCGTCGCGAAAGAGGTGACAGTTATGACGCAGGAAGCCTCTCGATTGGAACTTGCGGTGGCGCCGCGCGAGGTCTTGGGCAAGAACGTGAAGCGCCTCCGCCGCCAGGGTGTCACGCCGGCCAATATCTACGGCCACGGCGTGACCTCCTTGGCTGTCCAGGTGCCCACACACGACCTGGCTCATACCATCAAGACAGCTGGCCGCAACACCATGCTCCAGCTGCTGGTGGAGGGCGAGAAGATGGCTCGGCCGGTGTTCGTGCACCACGTCCAGCGCAATCCCCTGAACGACGACCTGTTGCACGTGGACTTTTACCAGGTCTCGCTGAAGGAGAAGATCCGTCTGGAGGTGCCCATCATCGTGGTGGGCGAGGCCCCGGCGGTGGACGTCTACCACGCCATGGTCCTCCAGAACACGAACTCCGTCATGATCGAAGGCCTGCCGGGCGAGATGCCTCCGTACATAGAGGTGGACGTGTCGGGCCTAACGGAGATCGACGATGCTATCCACATCAAGGACCTGCCGTTGGGTGCCGGTCTGACCCTGTTTGTTGACCCCGAGCTCGTGGTCGTGAAGGTGTCGCCGCCCCGCGTCGAAGTCGAAGAGGTGGTGGAAGAGGAGGCTGTGCCCGCCGCCGAGGCTGCGGAGGAGGAGGCAAAGGCCGGCAAGCCGGAAGAGGAGGGCTAGCCGCTCTCCGCTGGCCCCATCCGCTGGCCAAACAGGTCGCGCTGCCCGCGGACGAACTCCGCTGCAGACAGGGCCCGCCGGCCCGCCCGCTGCAACCGTAGGATCACTAGAAGGCCCTCGCCGGTCTGGACGGCGAGGGCCTCTTGGTTTACCTCGGGTGGCAGCTTCTCCCTCTGCGCCGGCGATAGGGGCAGGACGGCGCCGGGTTCGTTGCTGCCGTCCTCGCTGGGCAGGGGCCACGCTTCCCAGATGTGGAGCATCTCGCCGTCCAGCGTTGTCGAAGCGCCGGGCCAGGGGTTCATCGCTCGCACCTGCCGCCAGATGTCAAGGGTCGGCCGTCTCCAGTCGATGGCGCCGTCTTCCTTCTTGATGAGGGGCGAGTAAGTGGCCTGCGTTTCGTCTTGGGGTTGCGGCTCGATGTCGCCTGCCAGCCACATGGGCAGCGTCTCGCTCAGCAGATCGGCCGCCAGTCGCGACAGCTTCTCGCTCAAGCTGCCGCCGTTGTCGCAGGGGGAAATGGCCAGCGAACGCTGGCGCAGGATGGGACCGCTGTCCATACCCGTGTCCGTGAGCATGATGGTGACGCCCGTCTCCTCGTCGCCGGCGAGGATCGCCGCCTGGATGGGAGAGGCGCCGCGGTGGCGCGGCAGAAGCGACGGGTGGACGTTGAGCACTCCCCTGGGCGGAATGTCCAGCACCGGCTGTCGCAGAAGCTGCCCGAAGGCGCACACCACGATGCCATCGGGACGAAGCGACGCTAGTTCCTCTACCGCCTGCGGCTGTCGCAGGCTCGCGGGCTGAAACACCGGCAGGCCGAGTTCCAGGGCCGCCGTCTTGACCGGCGGCGGCGTGACGGCGCGGCCGCGGCCGGCGGGCTGGTCGGCCCGCGTGTAGACGCCCACGATGTCGTGACCGTCCTCCACCAGACGGCGCAGGCTGGGCAAGGCGAACTCGGGCGTGCCCATGAACACGATTCGCATGGCGGGCCGATTCTAGCACAGCCCAGCGACACGCCTCAATAATCACCGGGCGTGGTATACTAGGGCGCGATCGATGATGCAGACAGCGATCCGCTGGAGGCTTGGCCTGGCGGCAGTCGCGCTGGCCGTGCCGCTGCTCCTCCTGGCCTGCCAAAACAACGAGACGGCAAGCCCAGAACCCACGAACATCGGCCTGCGCATCGTGACCACCACGCCCGCTCCCACCGCTGAACCCACCGAGGCGCCCGTTGTAGTGACGGCGACGCCCGAGCCAACGCCGGTGCCCAACCTCTGCCCGGAGAACGCCAGCCCAGCGGAGCCGAACGTCATGGTCGTGCAACAGCCCCGGCCCGACGATCGCCTCACCAGTCCGGCCCACGTGCGCGGCTGGGGCGCCGGCATCGGCTTCGAGAACGAAGGCGTGCACGTGGCCGTCTACGATAGCACCGGTGAGCCGCTGAAGGAATTGAAGGGCCCACCGCTGGCCAAAGAGGGAAGGACTCCCCCGCCGGGGATGGAGGTGGGTGAGTTCACGGCGCCCTTCGCCGTGGACATCGTCTTCAAGGTCGACAACTCGCAGCCGGGCTGCGTCCGTGTCTACGAGATCAGCCCGCGGGACGGGCACGTCGCCAACATAGTGCAGGTGCCCGTCCTGCTCCAGCCCTAGGCCGGGCGCACGACCACCGTTAGGCCGAGTTCCGCCTTCAGCGCAACGGCTGCGTTTCCCCCCGGCGCTGCTATCTCCAGGTAGCCGCTGCTCCCCGTCACCGCCCGCAGGTCCGCCGCCGGTTCGTAAGTGACGCTCACCCCCTCGACGGTGCGGCCGGCCACCTCGATGACGGCATTCCCCGGCGGCAGGTCTTCCACGCGGACATCCGTAATCAGGTTGCCGAAGGCATCGATGTGCAGAACGCGCCCGCGCAGGGAGCCGTCGGCCAAAAGACGGGCGCGGAACGGCGGCAGGGCAATGATTCGCTCCACGCGCTCGCCCAGGTCTTCCAGCGCCGCGCCCAGCGACAAGTGGGCGGCCACCGGCGCGAAGATGTCGCGGCCGTGAAAGGTGCTGCTCACCGGCGAGCGGAAGTAGCGCTCGTTGGTCAGGGAGACGGCCCGATAGCCTGCGGGCAGGCGAACGGGCGCCGGCGAGTCGCCGGCAGCCGAGCGTACGTCGTCGGGCAGGGCGGCGCTGAGGACGCCGTTGTCCGGCCCCACGAAGGTGGCGGTGGCAGTTCGCAGGGCGAGAGCCCGGCGCGCAGTCCCCACGGCCGGGTCGATGACTGCCACATGAATAGCACCAGGCGGGAAATAGGGCCAGGCTCCGGCCAGCACGAAGACGCCCTGCTCGATGGCCTGGGGGCGGATGGCGTGGCTCACGTCCACCAGACGGGCGGCGGGGTTCACGGTCAGTATGGCGCCTTTCATGGCGGCCACGTAGGCATCCTGAAGGCCGAAGTCGGTGGCAAGGGTGATGATGGGCGCTCGGCCGCTCACGGCGGCGCTAGCTCGACCCGCGTCTGGTCTTGATGTACCACTCATTCACGTTGGCGAAGCGAGAGGACGGCTCGAAGAGGACGCCCAAGGCGATGCCCTTCACAGCGTCTTCCACGTAGTAGTGGTACACGGGGTAGAACAGGAGGACGCTGGGCACTTCCTCGGCGAAGATCTGCTGGAACTCGGCGTAGAGGACGCGCCGCCGCTCCTGGTCGCCGGTCTGGCGTGCCTCGCTCAGCACCTGGTCCAGGCGCTCGTTGACGAAGCCGGACAGGTTGAAGCCCTGCTCACGCACCTGAGAGCTGTGCCACGAGGCGTAAGGATCGGGGTCAGGGCCCTGGTCCCAGGTATAGAGGGCCATCTGGAATCGGCGCGGCAGGAGGTACTCGCGCACCAGTGCGGTGCTACCCTTGGCCTCCTGCGTGGCGTGGATGCCCACCTCGCCCAACTGACGGACGATCTCCTGACCGATAGCCGCGCGGGCGGCATCGGTATCTGTGACGAGCGATAGGCTGAGCTCCTGACCGTCCTTTTCCAACACCCCTCGGGAGTTCAGCTTCCAGCCTTCCTTCTCCAGCAGCGCGCGGGCCTGTTGCGGGTCGTAGGAATATTGGCGGATGTCGTCACTGTGGGCCCAGGTGCCGGGAACGATGGGGCTGTCCGCAAGGTCGGCCCGCCCGTCCAGCGCGCCGGCCAGGATCGTGCGGCGGTCCAGGGCGAAGAGGATGGCCTGCCGCACCGCCTTATCGTCGAGAAATGGCACCCGCGTGTTCAGGAAGAGGAGCGTGTAGCTGTTGCGACGGCTCGCAAGGTGCTGGAGATCGTCTCGCTCGTCCAGCGACGCCTGAGCGGCCGGCGGCGTCTCGGGGCTCACCAGGAGGCCCTGCACGCTGCGCTCCTGGAATGCGGCCGCCGCTGTCGTGTAGTCGGGGAAGAAGCGCAGCTCCAAGTCGGCGATAAAGGGCTCGCCTTCCCAATAGGCCGGGTTGCTGCTCAGGACAGCCCTCTGTGTGTCCATGTAGGTCAGCACGAAGGGGCCCGTGCCGATAGGCTGCTCATTGAAGGGGCTAAGGAATAGGCCCTCGGCGCTTAGTCCTTCCAGTTCGTGCTTGGGCAGGATGCCGATGGTGGCGTAGGCTGGGAAGGGAGCCAGGGGCTGGGACAGGTCGAAGCGGACGGTGAAATCGTCCAGCTTCGTGCAGCTTACCTGCTGCCAGAACAGCCCTAGCGATGGCTCCCCCCGAAAGTCGGGGTCGCGCAGGGCCTCGCAGGTGAACATGACGTCGTCGGCGTTGAATGGGGCGCCGTCGTGCCAGGTCACGTTCCGCCGTAGGTGGAAGGTACAGGAGCGGGCGTCCGCGCTCACGTCCCACTTTTCGGCCAGGTCGGGCAGGACAGTACCGTCGGGGCCCAGGCGAGTGAGGCCGGAGAAGATCAGGGCCGTCAGGTCCTTATCGATGTCGCTGAAGGAAGCGTAGAGTGGGTTGACATTGGAGGGGACGCCCACCACTGCCTCCACGTAGCGGCCGCCGTGGGCGGGAGCCTGGGACCCCGCCGCTTGGTTGCGGCTGTACCAGAAGGCGGAAAGGGCTAGGATGACCAGCACAAGGCCCGAAAGAAGGGGCCACCGGGAGCGGCTGCTCACGCCGTGCCTCCGCGTGAACGCCTGCCTTGGCCGGCAGGCAGGCCATGGGCTAGGGCGGTCGCCCGCGTCGCTTAGCTGAAAGCGCTAGCGCGCAGCGACAACGCTCAGGGCCGAGATGAAAAGGAACATGGCTGCCAGGACTACAGTTAGCTGGAAGATGGTCTTCTCGACGCCGCGGCGGGTACGGGTAATTGAGCTTCCGCCACGAGGATTCCACCCTTCTCCGCGCGCCTGGATCAAGACGATCAGGATCAGGGCCAAAGAGACGATGATCTCGGCGACGTTGAGATAGTCCTTGAATTTCACGTTCGCTTGCCTCAGCCGGGGGATGCGGTCGTCCTGGTTAGTCCAGGGCGCTGACCACGCTCTCCTCCGCCTCTGCTTCTTCTTCCAGCAGGGCGGTCTGCTCCAAGTGGTTGCGGTCGTAGTACAGACGGATGACGGCGTTCCCCAGCTTCTTCCCGTCGTGGTGGTAGCGGTTCTCTTCGCTCACCACATCCGCGGAGATGAGCCGGGTGCGCAGCCCGTTGCCACCGTCGATTCGCACCGGCTCTGAGTCCTGAGGCAGGCCATCGCCGATGTTGCTGTTGGCCAGGACGTACTGAAAGAGGTCCTTTCCCACGTGCTTCTCCAGCACCCGCACGTGGTCGGCCACGTCGAAGCCGTCTGTTTCGCCGTGCTGGGTGGCCACATTGCAGACATAGACCTTGAAGGCGGCCGAAGCCTTGATGCTCCGCCGGATCCCGTCTACCAGCAGGTTCGGCAGTACGCTGGTAAAGAGGCTTCCCGGCCCTACGACGATCATGTCCGCTTCCAGGATGGCGCGGATGGCTTCCGGGGAAGCCTGAGTGTTATCCGGGAGAAGGTAGACCTCCTTGATCCGGCCGGCGCAGCCGGTGATGTTGGACTCGCCCTCGATGGTCTCTTCATCCTCAGTGATCGCGTTCAGGGTCACGTTGGCCAGGGTGGAAGGGATGATCTGCCCGCGCACCGCCAGGACGCGACTGGTCTGCTTGATCGCCTCCTCGAAGTTGCCGACCACGCCGCTCATGGCCACGATGAACAAATTGCCGAAGCTATGCCCGGCCAGACCGGAGCCGTCGGAGAAGCGGTACTGGAAGAGCCTGGTCATCAGGGGCTCGGCGTCAGCCAGGGCGGCGATGCAGTTGCGCACGTCGCCTGGAGGCAGAATGCCGAGCTCCTTGCGCAGGCGGCCGGAGCTGCCGCCGTCGTCGGCGACCGTGACGATGGCGATGAGGTTGCCGGTGTACTCCTTTAGACCCCGCAAAAGCATCGACAGGCCGGTCCCACCACCGATGGCCACGATCTTGGGCCCTCGCCGCAGGTGGCGCTGGTTGTGGATGATGCTCACCAGGCTGCCCTGCCGCCGCTGGGGCAGCACGGCGCTGAGTATGGAGTGGTTCAGGTGCCAGATCGCCCACAGGATGACGGTGACGCTGGCGCACATGAACATGACACCACGCCAGATGCGGGGAATGAACTGCAGCGTCATGTAGTAGACGAAGCTGGGGAAGGTATAAGAAACGTAGGCCTCGCGTAGGACATAGGCCAGGCCCAGGCCCATGATCACAACCCCGAGCATCATCAGCGCCAGCCAGCGCTTGACGTGCATGCCCGGATAGAACCACTTCAGGAGGTCGGAGTCTCGCAGCCGTTGGATCATCTAACAACAATAACGCTAGTCAAGCCCAAAAGTTTAGCCTCCTTCGCCCAGTTTCTTCCCCAGGAGGTCGTGCACCAGGCCGGGGTTGGCCCGGCCGCGAGTCTCGCGCATGACTTGGCCCACCAAGAAGCGCAAAGCCTCTTCTTTCCCTTGCTGATAGTCTCTCACTGCCTTGGGGTTCTCCGCAAGCACCTTCTCCACCACGGTCGTCAGCTCGTCCGAGGCGGCGATCTGGGTGAGGCCTGCCTCGTTCACCACATCGCTCGGCGCCTTGCCGCTGGTGAACATCTCCTCGAACACCGTCTTGGCGATCTTGCCGGTGATAACACCGCTGTCCATCAGGTCCAGCATCCGAGAGAGGTGTTCCGGCTTGACCAGTGACGCGCCGATCTCCTGACCGGCGGCATTCAAGAGGCGGGCGAAGTCGCCCAGCATCCAGTTGCCCACGGCTTTGGCTCGCTGGCGAAGACGGGCCTGGTCGTCGGCGGGAATGTCCGTCAGGCAGGCTTCGAAGAAATCGGCCCGCGCCCGGCTGTCCGCGAGCAGGTCCACCTCGTACTCCGAGAGGCCGTACTGGCGCATGAAGCGCTCGCGCTTGGCGTCGGGGAGTTCGGGCGTGCGGGCGCGGATGGCTTCCACCCAGTCTCGCGAGATGGACATTGGCGGCAGGTCTGGCTCGGGGAAGTAACGGTAGTCGTGGGCGTACTCTTTGGTGCGCTGCGAGACGGTGCGACCCTCCGGCTCCACCCAGCCTCTCGTCTCCTGCACGATGCGGCCGCCCGCTGTCACCACCTCGCGCTGCCGCTCCACCTCGAAGGCCAGGGCGCGGTGGACGGCGCGAAAGCTGTTCATGTTCTTCACTTCCACCTTGCCCAGGAACTCCTGGCTACCCCACGGCCGGATGCTGACGTTGGCATCGCAGCGGAATTGCCCCTCCTCCATGTTGGCGGTGGATACGCCTAAGTAGAGGAGGATCTGGCGCAGCTTGACCAGGTACTCGCGGGCCTCTTCGGGCGAGCGCAGGTCCGGCTCCCCCACGATCTCCATGAGGGGCACGCCGGAGCGATTGACGTCCACCAGGCTGTAGGTCTCGCCGGCTTCATTGCGGGCGTGCACCAGCTTGGCCACGTCTTCCTCGAGGTGGACGCGGGTGATGCCGGCGCGCTTGTGCTGGCCGTCGACCTCAATGTCCATCCAGCCGTTGTGGCAGAGGGGACGGTCGTACTGGGAGATCTGGTAGCCCTTCATCAGGTCCGGGTAGGGATAGTTCTTCCGGTCGAAGCGGGAGACAGAGGCGATCTCGCAGTTCAGGGCCAGGCCGGTCATGATGGTGTACTCGACCGCCTGACGGTTGATCACCGGTAGGACGCCGGGCATGCCCAGGCAGACGGGGCAGACGTGGGTGTTGGGTGGAGAGTCGGCGTAGGCGGTGCTGCAGGGGCAGAACATCTTGCTCTTGGTGAGGAGCTGGACGTGCACCTCGAGCCCGATGACGGTTTCGTATTGTGCGGCGACTGTGGTCATAGGCAAAATCGCAGGTTAGTATATCAACCGGGAGCCAAAAGGGCAAGGGCGCCGGCCGGAAAACACATCGTGAACGCAATATAGTAGCGACCGGAACTGCGGATGGGGTAAGAAGCTGGCCCTATCCCTCGGAGGGGTACGCGAGCAGCGTGCTTCCGTATTGCGGGTCCGGGCCAACGTCCGCCATGGTCCGCGCCACCGCTTCTCTCAGCGCGAGGCCGTCCACCAACAGGTGCCGGAGCAAGCGCTCGGTGGCCAGGTCCGTGTGGGCGGCTGACACACGCCCGTTCCACCCCACGACGGCCCTGGCGCCCTTCTCGATCAAGGCATCGGCGGTGGCAGCGGTGCGGAGGCCGTCGCACCCCATGAGCACAACGACGGCCCCATCGAATCTGCCCATCATCATCGATTCGACGAATGCGGGCACGATTCCGAAATACGGGGTGCCGCCATCGTAGTAGCTGGCCCGCCCCAGGAGCCCGATCGCCGTTTCTCGAGCGTACTTCGTCTCGGCAAACGGCTCTCCGCTGAACAGGCTCACGTAGCCGGTGGCCCGGCCGAAGTTCTGGGCCAGGCCTGAGTGAACCCTCAGAAGAATCAGATCGTAGCCGTGGCTGGGGAGGTTCCTGTAGAGGTCGACCGTGACTTCATCGCCTGGATTGTAGTCCACTACGTACCCGGCCTGTTCCAGCAGGCCGCTCGCCGAGTCGACAAAGGCGGGGCCGGGTTGGGTGAGGCTAAGCTGGTCGACTATGGCCGCTGTCTTGGGCCCGCCGGACTGGCCGCTGCCCGACAGCGGGTTCCAGAGCAAAGCGCCGGCCACGGCCGCGGACAGGAGTACGGCGGCAGCGACGGTCGCCAGCCTCTTGCCGGGACCGCGCGACTTCCCGCGACGTTCCATGCGTTGGCCGCCTATCTGCTCCACCGTCTTGAGACGTGCCAGGCGCCCACGGCAAGCGCGAGGGCGGCTGCAGCCAGCCCGCTTGCCAGCGCAATACTCGAAGGGACGCCGGTGTTCGACTGGCGGGCCGAGAGAGCCGACGCGTCTTGGCGCACCTCGACAATGCCGCCGACAGGGGGAGGTGGGGTAGGTGTGGGCGTGGGCGTGGGCGTGACCGCTGGGATGTCCGCCTCGTCGGAGTAGCCGCTGCTCTCCCAATAGCCCAGGAAGTCATAGTCGACGAGCACGATGCGGGTGGGACCACGTATCCATTTGTAGCCCCATTTCCCCGGAACGACCAAGCGCACGTCCGGTAGAGGGTCGCCGTCCAGCTCGTAGGCCAGGAGTATGTCGTCACGCCTGGCCTACCGTGACTGTCAGGTCAGTCGTATAGGCGTTGGCGTAGAAGGCAACCTTTACTGCTCTTGGAGAGTAGCCGGCCTCGTCCAGTACCAGCCGGAGCCTGACGCCGGTCCAGTCACCTTCGACGAGGGGAATCGTAGGCAGGCCAACGCAGTAGAGCGGAGCATGCACCGTGGTTGCCGGCATGGCCAGAAGGTCGTCGAGGGTCAGATTCAGGGGAGATCGGACCAGGCCCTCCACAGCCAGCGTCCATTCCGAGTCGGCGACAGACCCGAAGGAAGTGACGCTCTGCGCATCGCCTGTGGCTCGTACAGCGTCCGCCTCCGACGCCCGGCCACACGTCAGCAGCCCCACGACAAGCATTGCCGCGAGTACGCCCGTCATCAGTTGGCGATCGCGCATGGCTTGTGCCGCACCACCCGGCTAGCGTTGACCACCACGCTACTGGCGTGTGGGCACGCGGGCAAGTTGGCTCGTTCGGTTCGCTGCAGCAGGGCGGCGTTGGCGAGCGGTTCTTCGAGCGTATGCTGGCGCCCGCTCCCGTGCCCTGGCGTGAGCGCCCACGATAGATGCGCCGGGAGTCTCTGGGGCGCTGTTAGCCGCAGCGCAGGCGGCGATTGGGTCTGGTTATCCCTGGGGCTTTCCAGATACGCTTGGTGCCGGGGGTGGGGGTCGAACCCACAATCCCGATGGGTCGGGAAGCGGATTTTAAGTCCGCCGCGTTTGCCCTTTTCGCCACCCCGGCACCGAAAACAGAAACTCAGAACGCCGGGATCCCCGATGTTCTGAGCTGGTCTCCCCTCACTTGGAGGCGACGGGCGGACTCGAACCGCCGATCGGGGTTTTGCAGACCCCTGCCTTAACCTCTTGGCCACGTCGCCTGAGCTGGAGCGGAAGACGGGATTCGAACCCGCGACCCCCTCCTTGGCAAGGAGGTGCTCTACCGCTGAGCCACTTCCGCTCCTGTCCTGGTGCCGAGGAGGGGATTTGAACCCCTACGCCCTTTCGGGCACCGCCCCCTCAAGACGGCGTGTCTGCCTATTCCACCACCTCGGCGGTCTGCCATCTATATTACACATTCTGCCTTGGTTGACAAGACCTGACAGCCGGGCGGTGGACGACCGCTAGGGGCGGGCGAGTGCCGTGTTCAGGCGCTCCATGGCCGCGTCTAGCAGCTTCTGGATCTTGGCCTGAAGGTCAGCTAGTTCCTTATCTGTCAGAACAGTGGATAGCTCCTCGGCAATGCGCGCCGCCACCGGCATGGCCTCTTCCAGCTTGCGGACGCCGGACTGCGTGATCCGCACCCAGGTCTTGCGGCGGTCACGGCGGTCGAACTGGCGCTCCACAAAGCCCTGCACCTCCAGCCTATCCACCAGGCCGGTGATCGTCTGGCTGGCCTTTACCATCTCACGACCGATCTCGCCGGTGGTGAGTATACCGCCGCCGTCTCGAAGGACTCCCAGCAGGTGAAGCTGGGGCAGAGACAGCTCGTGGGGCAGAAGCGCCAGTTCCGTCAGTTTGAAGATAGCGTTGTAGGTCCGGTAGATGCTGATCCACTCCGCCATCCCCCGGGTGTCTCCTGTTTGAACCTGAGTCTGCGTTCGTCGTCGGGTGGTCACGAAACCTCTCCTCCCTTCCCTGCAGGTTCAGCGTAGTCATAAGGCGAGCGGAACCTGCCCGTTCCATCACGATCTTAGAATAACTTGCACGCACAGCTCCTCTAGTCTGATCAGGTTGCTGCCAATTTGATCGTTGCATACCCCCACGGTAGCAGTCAAGCCGCTTACTATAACTAAAACGGCGCTCCCCTCCTATTGGATTCGTGTTTCCTTGGGGAAATAACTTGTGAAAAAATATCGCTGTCGGGAAAACTGTGGCGGGGGTTAGCGAGGATGACAACAGGCCGTCACTCAGCTGCCCGCCGGCGGCGTCTCACCGCCCTCGTCGCGCGTCGGGAGCCTGCTCCTGCCCGGCCGCCAACTTCTGCCAGGCGTTCGCCAGTAGCTTCCTCAATTTCGCTTCGAAGTCGCGAAGCTCCTCGTCAGTCAACGGTGCTACGATGCTTTCCGCCAAGTCGTTGGCGGTCGGTAGGGCCAGCGTCAGGCGGCGTTCGCCGGCCCGGGTAATGCGGACGTTAGCCTTCCGCCGGTCGTGCTGGTCGAGTTCGCGCTCCACGAGGCCCTGCGCTTCCAGGCGGTCCACGAGCCCGGTCACAGTTTGGCTGGCCCTGAGCATGATCCGGGCGATATCGCCAGTGGACAACACACCGCCGCCGGACTTGAGGGCTCCGAGGAGATGGAATTGCGACGGCGAAAGGTCGTGACGTTGCAGGGCCAGCTCGACCATCCTGCGCACCGCGGCCTCCAACTGGAAGGAAAGCAGGAGTTGGGCGACGCCCCTCGTGCCCGCGAATCTAGGGTCCGATCGGCGGTCCGGATTCACGGTCAGTATGTAGCTCCCTCTAGGGGGCCACCACCACCGCCGCTCGCACGGAGGCCTGGCCCCGGCCGGACGAAGACGTAGCTCTTTTGGCAGGGGTGGAGGGGCTCGAACCCCCGACCTGCGGTTTTGGAGACCGCTGCTCTTCCAAACTGAGCTACACCCCTGTCTGATAGCTGGCAAGCTGGCAGCCGGTATGACAGTATTCTAGCGAAATACGTCCGCGTTGGTCAACGACGCTCGCTCTCGCGTCTAGCGAGGCCAGGATGATTCGACGCTTCAGGGGAGCGACTGCGTCCAGAGGGGCTGAAGCGGCGCAGGGCTAGCGGCGACGGCGGACGCCTCTGGCGAGGCGCTGGCGCAGCCAGGTCCGGATGGTCGTCGGACGTGGCCAGCCTCCCAGAGGCCAGGTCCGGCCCCAGAGGTCGTCGTATTGTCCGCTCACGACCTTGGGATACTCGACAGCTACTTCCGCCCCAAGCAGAAGCACGACGGCGCTGAGGTACAGTCCGACCAGGAACGTCACAACTGCTCCCAGCGAGCCGTAGACCAGGTCATAGCGGCCGAAGTTGGCCAGGTAGAAGCTGAATCCGTTCTTTGCCAGCTCGAAGAGGACAGCGGCCGTGGCTGCTCCCGCCCAGACGCCGCTCATCTTCACCGGCGCATGGGGCACGAATCGGTAGATCGCAGCGAAGGCGCCCAGCGAGAGGAGCGCCGGCGCCGCGAAGGAGATTGTCCTCCAGAAGAAGAAGGAACTGCTGGAGATAGGCCCCAGCAGGTCGGAGCTGACTTCCTGGGTGGCGCGCAGGAGAGCGGTGGCGCCGATGGACAGGACGAAGAACGCGCCGACGCCCGCCATCATCGCCAGGTCAAGCAGCTTTTGCCTGAGCAGCGACCGGCGGCTGGTGCTGCCCCAAACTGCGCTTAGCGAGCTGCGGATGACCCCGAACATTGCGCTGGCAGACCACGCCGAGCCCACCAGGCCCAGGATGGTGAGCGGAAGGCTGACGCCGGCGACGGTCCGCACTGCCTGGCGGACCTCGTTCGCCCCCTTGTCCTGAGTTAGGGGTAGGATGTCCAGAACGTGGCCCACGAGGTCGTTCTGGAGAGAGCTGCTGCGGAGGAAGATGCCCAGCACCGATACCAGCAAGATCAATAGGGGAAAGAGGGAGAGGAGCGCGTAGTAGGAGATGGCGGCCGCCATGTGACTGCAACGGTCCTCGCTGAAGGCCTGTAGGGCCCGGAGGGCGAGAATCAGCGGTCTTCGCGGCACCGGCGTGTTCTCGTCGGCTATGGCGCTGTCGAAGGCAAGGAGAGAGCGCGTCGCTGGTCTGGGGGTCTAGATGTGGTCAATTACCCCGGTGGGTTGTCAAATATCGTCGGGCAAGTCCGCGCTGGCGCGTCCGCGCCGACGCAGTACCGAACCCGCGCCGGACGCGACGAGAAGGCCGAGAGTCCCTCCCACTAGCCCGCCGATCAGGAGGCCCAGGGCAAACCAGGTGCTGCGTCGGAAGCCTGCCACGCTCCATTCCTTCCCGCCGGACTGGGAGCCGGAACTAGCCAGAGGTCGCTGGGCAGGGCGAGCTGGCGCTGCAAGCGAGGAGGCTCGCCGTCGCTGTCCAGCGCATCCATCTCATGGCCACATTCGGCGCATACGTAAACGGGGCCCCACATGTCCGCCATCTCCAAGAGGGGTGCGTCGCAACGGGGGCAGGTTCCAAGAGCGCTACCGGTCGCGTATCTCGCCCAGACCATCTTTTCCAACCTCCTCTAGTGGGATGGTCGAGGTAGGGTCTAGGGAGCCTGCCAGAGGCAAACAGGCGCCCGAGGCATAGCCTCGGGCGTCGCCCTCTTGTTTGACGCTATGCCTCTTTCAGTGGCCTACGGGGTTAGCTGACGGGTTCGGGCTGAAAGAGAACTGCCCTACTCCCCGTTACGTTGGGGAGATTCACCCCGGCTCTGCGGGTCCCCCGTTCCGCCCCAGGCGGATTCGGCCCTAAAACCCCTTATCCTCTGGCGAAGGGCAGAGGCCTTCGGCTGCAGCCGCCGGCCCTTCGCCTATTCGAGATATTGGAGGCGGGTCTTCCAAGGGGGTGCGGCCCTTAGCTGCGAAGGGTGCTTGAAACCCTCCACGACCCGCCATATTAAGATCAACGCACCACGCGACCAATGGTTCCGCGTCCATTCCAGGTTACTGCTTATTACCGATGCCTGTCAAGCCTGATTGGCATGCCAATAACGCCTTCGACCGTTTCGCCTCGGAGGGCAAACGGGGATTTGCTCACTCGCCGTAGGGCGCGCGAACGGCGGCTGGCCGGTGTTGGCGGAAGCCGATCGGCTAGAGGCCCTCGAGGGACACGTTGAGCCGCTGCAAAGCGACGTGTCGCAACTTGCTGGTCACCGATCGTAGCGCGGCAAGTTCGTCATCCTTCAGGACGGAGAATAGGTCCTCGCCCAGACGGGTGGCGACTGGGAAGGCCTTGGCGAATCGTTCGCGGCCCGCGTCCGTTAGGCGCACCCAGGTCTTGCGGCGATCGCTCCGGTCAAAGCGGCGCTCCACCAGGTTCTGGACCTCCAAGCGGTCCACCAGGCCGGTTATGGTCTGGCTGGCCTTGACCATCGCTCGCCCGATCTCGCCGGTGGTAAGCTCCCCTCCGGCGTACGTCAACAGTGTGAGGACGTGGAGCTGGGGCAAGGAGAGATTGAACGAGAGCAATCCTAGCTCCTGCACCTTGAACACCGCATTGTAAGCCTGATAGAGGATTATCCACTCGGAGAGGCCCCTCACTGCCGCTATGTCGACACCCCGCTTGCGCTGCGCTGTTTTGGGGCGTCTGCCTGCTGATGTGCTGCGTCGGGCCATATGTGACCTCCATTCGTCTGAAACGAGGTATAGCCTCTGCGCTAGCGTAGCTGTCGCTAGGTGTAGCACATTCAGCAGTGACCGTCAATACCTGACATTCGGTAGTAGAGTGAATATCGCAAAGGGCATCATAGCCGATCGGCGCGTCTACAAGCGCGCATGAACAGTTTTCTCTATCTTCCACTCAATTTTCGCTCCTTTCTACCTTCCGTTAAGTTACGGGGGCCAGTCTCGTTTGTCTCTAACACTGAAGGGGAGAGGAGCGATTTGTGCAGCTGACGGGAGTTGCCTCTCCAGGGGAAGAGAGCAATAGAAAGGGTGAGAGACAATGATCTGGCCGTTTCGCAAAGAAGAGCAGTTGGCTGGCGTCATCCCGTACGACGCCACGAGTGACATTCTCTCCTGGGTCCAGCGGACTTTCGGCGAGGCTGACTACGGGATGACGCCCGTCTTCGGGCTGATGGACTCGCCCTCGGGTGTGGGCGACGCTGCCATTGAGTCGCCGGAGTGGCTGCCCAACCTGCAGGATCCACCGCAGGGTGTCGAAGATCGGCTGTTCACCGAGGTCGCGGAGGAGCCGACAGGCACTGGCCCTCAGCCGGAAGTCGGCGCCGCACTGGTAGTGATTACCACCAAGTGGCCGGGGGCGGCTGAAGGCGAGGCGCACATCTTCGACGACCAGGGCGAGGCCAAGCGCTTCGTAGAGCGCCTGATCGATGACGGTTTCGACCGGGAGTGCATCAAGACCATCCGCGGCGACCCGGCGCGCTTCAACCTGACCTTCCGCGCAGTCGTCGATTTCGACTAGGGTGTGCTTGCCGCCGGCGGTGTTGCCGGCCCGCTCAGGGCCCGCTGGATGCCCTCGTCGAGGAGGCTGGCGATGGTCTGGGCCTGCTGGCTGGCATCCGTGTCGTCGGTTCGCGCGATGGCCACGTCGCCGAGGACACGGTCCCGGCGGAACCAGAAGTAGGTCACGTAGACGGTTTGAGGCCCACCCTGCTCAGCCGGCACTGTTGCCCGACTGCGCAGGCCCAACGACTCGTCGCCTAACTGTGGCACTGGGAACTGATCCAGCGCCTCCAGCAACAACCCCAGATCGGTCTTTCCAACCCGCGCCTGTATGTCCTTCACATCATCTGCCAGATAGCCGGCAGCGCCATCGCTATCACCGAAGAGAGTGGCGCCTATCTGGATGAGCAGCGGAGCGTCTGCTTCGAGCGTCGAAGGGGACGCTGTGAGCTGTCGGTCGTAGCCGACAACCCGCCCAAAAGTTTGCTGGTCTTTCCTCTCGTCTTCGGCGTCGTCCGCGTCCTCGATGCGCCTCTCGTTGGTGTCTAGACCGGCGGATTCCTGGAAGCCCGCGAAGTCGGCTCCCAGGGTGGCCTTTGTGGGGAGCATCGAAGCCAGGTCTTCGTCGCTGATGTTGCCGGCGCCGGGTCTGGGTGTGGCCGTTGCAGCGGCAGTGCCGGTGGCGCCGCTGGTAGCAGTGCCGGTCGGCGTCGTCTTTTCACCACCGCCTCCGCAAGCGGTCAGAGCTATCGCCAGGAAGACGGCGGTGAGGAGCGCAGCGAATCGTTTGTAAAGAGACAAGCGTCCTCCTAGTACTTGTCGACGACGCGGCGCGCCCCGGCCAGGGATAGCACCTCGTTCGTCCCATCCTCGATCGTAGAGGCGCGGGCATCGCGGAACAGCTTCTCCACCAGCAGTTCCTTGCACAACCCCATCCCGCCGAAGAGCTGGACGGCGTCGCTGGCCACCTCGAAGGCGGTCTGAGTGCAGAAGACCTTAGCAGCGATGGAGTACTGCACAGCCGGCGGCACGGTGTTGGTGTTGTAGACCAAGGCAGCCCGCGAGAGTGCCCTAGCCGCCTCGACCTTCATGAACATGTCAAAGAGCGTCTTCTGCACCAGTTGGTGCTCGGACAGGGGCTTGCCGCCCTGGATGCGCTGCTTGCAGTAAGCCAGTGCCTCTTCGAAGGCTGCCCGGGCGACGCCGGTGAAGCAGGCTCCCATGCCGGCGTTGGCTCCGGACAGCGTCCAATCGAGCGCCATTGGATACGCCATGGGCTCGATCACCATGTAGTGCCTCGGGATGCGCACATCGTCAAAGAAGATCTCTCCCTGGTTCAGCGCTCGCTGGCCTAGCTTGTTCAAGGGTGGCCCCTTGCTCACGCCGGGCAGATCCAAGGGGATGATCGCCACGCCGCCGCCGGCCATCCCCTGGCTGGGGTCGACGGTCAGGAAGGTCAGGGCGTGAGTGGCGATGGTACCGAGGGAGATCCAGGCCGCCTTCTGGCCGTTGATGACCCAGTCGTCGCCGTCCTGCTTGGCGCCTACCTGGAAGGTGATCTTGGCGTCGTGGAACTGCTGGACGCCGGCGAGCAGGGAGTCGGAGCCGTGCTCAGGCTCGGTGATGGCCCAGCAACCGATGTACTTGGCTTCCTTGTCCCGTATGAAGGGGAGGACGACCTCCTCCATCAGCTTCTGGTTCCCCGTCAGCGCTGCCAGTCCCGCTCCGACGGTGAAAGGGAAGGCCGCGACTCCGATGGCGATCGCGAGGTCGGCGCTACCCCAACCCATTTCCTCAGCCAGGATGTGGCGCTCCAGAGCAGGCAGTTCGGCGCCGCCTAGGAATTCGGGCAGGCTCTGTGTGTGATAGCCCGCCGCGTAGGCCTTGCGCAGCACTTCCCAGAGGACCGAGTCCTTCTTGATGACGTCTTGGGGGTCGGCGAGCTTGTCCAGTTCCAGGCTGGCGGGCCGGAGGACCTCCTCCGCGAACTTGTGGGTCTCTGCCTTGAGAGCGGTCTGCGCCGGGGTTAGCTCTCGGTTGAGTTCGAGGTAGGTGCTCATCTCGTTTTCCTTCCCCGGGGCCCGGGCTCTACGCTGCCCTGCTTTCGCGGGTTGCGCCGGCTTTGGTCGGCCCGATCATCGCTCGCAGGGAGGCCAGTGTCAACAGACCTGGATGTCAAACAGGAGGGCCTTGCGAAAGGCGCTGGGTCTGTTCTGGAGGCGGCAAACCAGAAGACAGCCGGTCAGGGGGTTAGAACCCCCGATAACGGTTCGCTATGGGCAGCCGACGGTCGCGGCCAAAGGCGCGGTGCGTGATCTTCACGCCGGGGGGAGCCTGCCGCCGCTTGTATTCGGCGCGGTTGACCATGGTCACGACTCGCTTCACCAGCGCCTCGTCGAACCCCATGGCCGCGATCTCCTCCACGCTGCGGTCGTCCTCTACGTACGCTTCCAGGATGGGGTCCAGCACATCGTAGGGTGGCAGGGTATCGATGTCGCGTTGGTCCGGCCGCAGCTCCGCCGAGGGCTCCTTCTCGATCACCCGCGGCGGAATAACGGGCACGGGGCCCCGCGCGTTGCGGTAGCGGACCAGGCGGTAGACCAGGGTCTTGGGCACGTCCTTGATCACCGCGAAGCCGCCGGCCATGTCGCCGTAGAGGGTGGCGTAGCCGGTAGCCATCTCGCTCTTGTTGCCGGTGGTGAGCACCAGCCAGCCGAACTTATTGGATAGACTCATCATGATCGTGCCGCGGACCCGCGACTGGATGTTCTCCTCCGTGACGCCGAACTCGGTTCCGGCAAAGGGCTCGGCCAGGGCATCCAGAAAGCCCGAGAACGGCTCCTCGATGGGTATCGTCAACAGCTCGATGCTCAGATTCTCTGCCAGCTCGCGGGCATCCTGGAGGCTACCCTCGGAGGAGAACCGCGACGGCATGGCTACCCCCATCACGTTCTCTGCGCCGAGGGCGTCCACTGCCACTACCGCCGTCAGGCTGGAGTCGATCCCGCCCGACAGGCCGATAACCGCCTTGCGGAAGCCGTTCTTGCGCACGTAGTCCCCTGTGCCCAGCACCAGCGCTTGATAGACCTCCGCTTCATCCTCCAGCGACGGCGCGCAGCGGCGCTCAATGGGGGGCATCTCCTCCACCAGTGGCTCGTCCGAGATGCGGATGATTTCGCCGCCGTTGGAGGCATCGGCGGCCACTCGCTCCTTGCGCCGGCGAGGGTCATGGAGGCGGGTCTGGAACACCTCCTCCAGGTTCAGGTCGCTGACCAGCAACTCCTCCTGGAAGGCCGCCGCCCGTGTCAGTACTTCGCCCCAAGGGCTGAGCACCATGCTGGCGCCATCGAACACCAACTCGTCCTGGCCTCCCACCTGGTTCGTGTAACAGAGGAAGACGGCGTAGTCCGAAGCGCGGGTGGCCAGCATCTGCTCCCGAAAGCGGCGCTTCCCCATGTGGAAGGGCGAACCGTTCACGTTGATGATCACCTGCGCGCCGGCCAGCGCCTGGGCCCGCGTAGGATCGCCTGGGTACCAGATGTCCTCGCAAACGCTCACCCCGACGCCCACGCCCGCGACCACGTAGACCGGGCTGCGGCCGCCGGTCTGAAAGTAGCGGTTCTCGTCAAAGACGCCGTAGTTGGGTAAGAACTGCTTGTGGTAGATGTCCACCAGCCGGCCGTCGTGGATGATGGCGGCGGCGTTGTAGATGTCCTCGTTGCTGTCCACGAAGCCCACCACGGCCGTAATGCCGCGACAGCCTTCCGCCACCCGCCGCAGGGCCGCCACGTTGTCCTCGATGAACTGCGGGCGCAGGAGCAGGTCCTCGGGCGGATAGCCGGTGATGGTGAGCTCCGGGAAGCTGATCAGGTCGACGCCCTGGGCTCGGGCGCACTCCACGTACTCCAGGACTTTGGCGGCGTTGCCCTCCAGGTCGCCGACGGTGGTGTTGATCTGGGCCAGCCCGACGCGGAGGTTGCGCATGATTTCGCCCCTTCTGCTAGCGATTATCCCTCGCCAGCAGAAGAGGGGTCAAGCTGCGTTGTCTTTCAGGACATGTGACGGAACGGGGCCCGTGCGTTTGACATCTCCGGAGCGCTGCAGCAAGCGTCAACAGGTATGCCGGCGGGGAAATGGAGAAGGCCCATCCTCGGGCGAGGACGGACCTTCTCTCTCGTGGACAACGCTAAAGGGGGTGCGGCCCTTATTTTGTTGTCCCAAACTATAAACGATTAGCAGTGGCCTCCGGATTCGTTCCGGCGGACGGAAAAGCGAAATGTGACCCGCTGCCGATGCGAACCTGGTGGTGGTGACGCAGGAACGATCGCGGTCCAACTTGCCTACTCGCCGGTGACGGCATCGGCGCCATGATGTCGTGCTACGGAGTAGCGGGTGCCTGATCAGGCCGGCGAGCCCCCGATCTCGTGGATGCCACGAGCTAGGGGGTACAGGACGTCCCGATGACCGGCCTGTATTTCACCACGTCCGCGATTTCGACCTTGCCGTTGGTCTTGAGATCGAACCGAGCGTTGTACGCGTTCCCTGCGCTTATCACCGGTCTGAACAGGATCACGTCGGCGACGCTAGCATGAGTGTCGCGGTTGATGTCCGGCGGCCAGGCATCCGTACCGTACGTTGTTGGGCATTTCGCCAACTGATCCGTGCCCATTCGCCGTTCGGCAGCATCACTGAAGCCATCGCCGTCGTCGTCGTCGTCCACGGAATTGGGAACAGTATCGCCGTCCGTGTCCGTGTCCTCCAAGCAGTCGGCCAACCCGTTGGCGGGCTCCCGGTCGTAGCCTTCGTCAATCAGTGTGTCGCCGTCGTTGTCCAGGCCGTCGCAGACCTCGGGGGTGCTGCTGGCATCGAAGGGCTGCGACCCCCGGTTCGTTTCGTAGCTATCCCAATAGCCGTCGTTATCGTCGTCGGGGTCGCAGGCATCCCCCAGGCCGTCGTATCCCAGTCGATCAAGACGCCACGCCAACGGATGGTAGAAGGGCCGCCACACTGCGCGGGGTTGTGCGCGCTTTCGTCGAGAACGAACCGCACATTGGAGAGCCCGTGGGGTATCGCGAAGGGGTGGTCATCGCTGTTGTCTTCGGGCGGAGCGTGTGGATAGCTCCAGGTGGCGGCGAAATCCCAGGAAATGTCTCCGTCGGCGTCGGGACGGGGCCGAGGCCGCTGCCGGCCAAGAGCAACAGCGCAGCCGACATCACCAGACCCAGGCTTGCGTGTATTGACATAACCTTACCCTCCGCGCGGCCTCAAGGGAGCTGGTTGTGGGACCGTTCGGCGGTCGGGATGGGCGAGGCCTCCACATGGAGGCCTCGCCCATCTGGGCCGGTCGGGAGCCGACCGATCGGCCAACTAGGGGGTGCAGGACGTCCCTATCACGTTCCTGAACATCAGTACATCGGAGATGGCGATCCTTCCGTCGGTCTTGAGATCAAAACGGCGATCGTATGCGCCACTGGTCAGAGGTGCCCTGAAGAGGATGACATCCGCGATACTGACTGCCCGGTTGTTGTTGATATCTGGCGGCCAAGCATCGTGCGCAGCGTCCAGAGCACAGTCGCTCATCGGGTCGGAGCGGATGACCGCTTCGGCGGCGTCGGTCCATCCGTCGCCGTCATCATCGAGGTCGACGTCGTTGGTCAGGGCGTCGCCATCGGTGTTCAGGGCAGGATCGAGACAGTCGGCAACTGAGCTGCCGGCCAAATCCCAACCCTCGTCGATTACCGTGTCGGCGTCGTTGTCCAGACCGTCGCAGATGTCGTCGCCCCAATAGGGATAGGCGGGGTCTCTGACCGACAACAGCTTGCGGACGCTGTTGTTGGCCATGTTGGGGTCAGCGACAGCCGGAGTGGACACGTTGACGGAGTTGTTGAAGACGAAGGTCTTCAGGCCATCCTGCGTGCAGGTGATGGTCCACACCTCGTCAACAACCTGATCGACGCTTACCGGAACGGCGGTCAGGGAACTGGGCCCGCTCTTGAACACGACGGTGCAGTTGGTGGGAGGCGTCGCGCTGGCCGCGATCGAGATGTTCACCGGCGTCCAGGGCCCGTTGTTGTGGATGTGCTTGCGCAGCCTGACGTCAACGGGTTGGTTCAGCACTATCTTGGTGGGCGGGTCGACGAATGCTTCGCTGGTGATCTTGACGTCGGCCGCACCCACTGCCGAAACGGTGAGGTCCGTTGTCCAGGCATTGTTGCCGGACACCGTGTCCTTCACGTGCGGGCTGGTCACTGCTACCACGTCGTCAAAGACGAAGGTGTGGGGGCCCAGCACGGTGCAGTGAATGACGAACGGCTCGTGGTGGAGAACATCGACGCTCACCGGCACAGCGGCAAACAGCTGGGTGTGGGGGTTGGGAGACGCTGTGCAGCCGGCGGGCACGGTGACTGTGGTCGTCGTCTCGGCATTCACCGGGCCGTAGGGGCCGTTGTTGTGGATCACCTTGTCGAGCGTGACCACCACGTTCTGGCTCACAGCGATCTGGGTTGGCGGGTTCTCGAAGTACTGAGCAGCCACCTTCAGATCCGAGTAGGCCCACACCTTAACGGCGTAGCTGCCGGAACCAGTGTTGTTGTTGGGGTTCGTGTCCACAACGTGGGCGTCCTTGATGCCCGTGATGGTGGTTGTGAAGACGAGCGTGTGGTCGCTGGGCTGTGAGCAGTGGATCGTCCAAGCGTGTGCATCCACCGTCTGACCAATGGGCAGTACAACCTGCCCGGTCGCCGCCGCGGTCGCAGTGCAGTCAGCCGGTACGTTGGCTGAGTAGGCCAGGTTGACCGCCACGGGCCCGTACACACTGTTCTGGAGGGTGGTGTTGACGGTGATGTTCACGTTGTTGCTCACGTCGATAGCCGCCTGGCCGCTGACCGCCACGCTCACCACCTTCGGGTCAGGATGGCCGATGGCGTCCACCGTCAGTGTGGTCTGGGCGGAGTTGTTGCCGGTGTTGGGATCGCTGACGTGAAGGGTGGTGACGGCAATGGCGTCGTTGAAGGTGAACGTGTGCGTGCTGGCCTTGGTGCACTGGATGGTCCATCCCTCATCCACTACCGTGTCGACGCTCACTGGCAGCGTGGCGCTGGTAGGGTTGCCCTGCGTTGGCGTGGCCGTGCAGTCGGCCGGGGCTACGGCCGAGGCGGTGATGGAGACTTGCACGGGGCCATAGGGGCCGATGTTGTGGAGGTGCTTGCGCAGGGTGACCGGCACGCCGGTGCCCACGTCGATCTGGCTTGGCGGGGACACCAAGGCCTGGCTGGTGATCTGGACGTTGGCCTTAGCGAGGGCTGCCACCGTCAGGTTCGTGGAGGCGTGGTTGTTGGTCATGTCGAGGTCAGAAATGTGCGCCTCCTCGGGCCCGCTGACGGTGTTGTCCACGGTGAAGGTGTGGAAGCTGGGCTGCGAGCAGCGGATGGTGAACGGCTCGTCGAGGGTCACGTCCACGCTCGGGGGCAGCGCCACGTCCTCGCTGTAGCCGGCCGGGTTTATGCTGCAGTCGGCGGGTGCCGTAGCCGTCTTGGCGACGGCCACCGTCACCGGGAAGGCGCCGTTGTTGTGCAGCACCTTGCGCAGAGTAACCGGCACGTTGGTGTTGACATCGATCGAGGCCGGCGGGTTGACGAAGCTCTGGCTGACGATCTTGACGTCGGCGTAGGCGATGGCGTTGACGGTCAGCGAGGTGTCGGCCGTGTTGTTGTCGGGGTCGGGGTCTTCCACGTACTCGGTCAGCACCGTCAGCTCGTCGTGGAAGGTGAAGGTGTGCTCGCTGGGCTGGGAGCAGTGGATGGTGAACAGGCCGTCCACCGTTGTTGCGTCCACGCTCACCGGCACCTGGTTGATCACCGTGGTCACGTTGTCGGGAGTGACCGTGCAGTCGCCGGGAGCAGCGGCGGTGATCTCGTCTTGGATGTCCACCGGCCCGTAGGGCCCGTTGTTGTGGATCACAGCGCGGACGGTGACGTCTACGTTCTCGCTGACGTCGATGTCGGTCGGCGGGTCGAGCACCGCGAAGCTGACCTTCTTGACGTCGGCGAGGCCAGTGACGGGCACGTCACGGCTTACGGGCGGGGGCGCGTTGTTGGAGGGGTTGGTGTCAACGACGTGGGCCGACTCGATCACGAGCTCGACGGACCCCATGAACGGGTAGAGGCCAATATCGTCGCAGTGGCCGATGAGGGTCACGGCCACCAGCACGTCCACGCTCACGTTAAGCTGATGGCTGGGGGCGAAGACGGTCTCGCCCCACTGGAGGTAGGTGATGGGGTCGTTGGGGGAGAACTTGTAGCCGAGTGTGCAGCCCTCCGGCGGGTAGAAGGTGAGTTCGTTGTGGACCATCACCGGCTCGTAGGGGCCGTTGTTGTGAATCACGGCGCCGAGAACCACGGGGTAGTCGACACTCGGAGGGGGCGTCCCGAGCGGGGGAATGGTCACGCTCACCACCTTGACGTCGGTGTAGGCGATGGCGTCCACCGTCAGCGAGGTGTCGGCCGTGTTGTTCCCAGGCGTCGGGTCTTCCACATTCTCGGTCAGTACCGTCACCTCGTCGTGGAAGGTGAAGGTGTGCTGGCTGGGGTCCGAGCAGTGGATGGTGAACACGCCGTCCACCGTTGTTGCGTCCACGCTCACCGGCACCTGGTTGATCACCGTGGTCACGTTGGCGGGAGTGACCGTGCAGTCGCCGGGAGCAGCGGCGGTGATCTCGTCCTGGATGTCCACCGGCCCGTAGGGCCCATTGTTGTGGATCACCGCGCGGACAGTGACCGGCACATCGGTGCTGACATCGATCTCGGTCGGCGGGTCGAGCACCGCGAAACTGAGCTTCTTGACGTCGGCGTCACAGACGTTTCCCTCGTCTACCAAGCCGTCGCAGTCATTGTCCAGGCCATCGCAAACTTCCGTACCTGGGGCTCCTGGCGTGCAGGTATCGGCCTGTGCCCCTGCCACGCACATGAGCGCCCCCGTAGCGGCGCACTGACCTACGCCGCAGCTTGTGGCCTGGTTGTACCAGGGTTCATTGACGCCGTCGTCATTCAAAGAGCCGTCGCAATCATTGTCCAAGCCATCGCAAACTTCCGTACCTGGGGCTCCTGGAGTGCAGGTATCGGTCTGTACCCCTGCCACGCACATGAGCGCCCCCGTAGCGGCGCACTGACCCACGCCGCAGCTTGTGGGTGTTGGCGCATAGTGCTCATCGACGCTCGCGTCGCAGTCATCGTCGACGCCGTCGCAGTCATTGTCGGGGCCGGTTGGGGTACACGGCGGGGGTGTGGGTGTGGGTGTGGGTGTCGGCGGTGGGACGACAGCCCCTGCCTGAATGCTCCGGTCCTGCTTGCCGCCCGTGCCATCCTCCCGGTAAGACATGTGGATGGGCCCGCCGCTGATGGAGCTAGCGCCCTTGCCTGACCCCCAATCGAGTGCCGAAGCCAGGTGGCCACCCCACAGGATGATCACCGTGCACTTGTCCTTGGTAGTCGGGCACGAGCTGGGCACGGTGAAGTACACATCGATCTGGGCGGAGCTGTCGCCCGTCACGGGCCCCGAGTGGCTAATGGCGCTCACCGAGGTGACGGTGCCCCCGAGGATCTTGAAGTAGCGCTCTGCCTGGGCCAGTTCCACGCTGGAGACCGCGTCGAACGGGTCAGAGGGGATGTTGTAGGTCATGGAGCTGCTTGGGCAGTATGCGCCGGACGGCAGATCGGTGCACGGGTCCATCGGTGGAGAGGCCTCAGTGCGGTCGAACCTGGTCAAAAAGTCGAAGCCATAGATCCCTCCCTTGGTGAAGTCGTAGGTGATGCGAATGAAGTGGGCTTCGCCCTGGGGGATCTTATACACGGTGGCCCGATAGGGGACGGAGTCCGCCTCGCCGTAGTGGGAATTGCCGGCGTGCAGGTCGCCACCGACCCATTGGCAGGGGACGAGCGGTGACCCAGGCGGACCGTTCTTGCACTGATGCAGCACACTAGTATCATCGGTAAACGTCGTGCTGGCGAGAAGGGGGTCCGTTGAACCCTGGCCGCCCCACCGCGAGAGATAGACTTCGACGGTGTACAGCCCCTTGATGCCGTCAAGCACGTACTCATACGTAAACGAGCCGACGTCATCGGCGGTCACGGTGTCCCAACCGAGTAGCCCGCTTCCGTCGCCTACGGCGATCGTCCCATCGGGCCGGAGCACGGGGATGTCATACTGGACGCCAGGTTCGAAGCCAGTGCCCGTTATGACCACAGTTTCGCCGGGGGTGTAGTCTGGCTTGTCGGTTACCACCGACGGACCCGCAGCGCGGCCGCCCTCTAGCGCCGTAAGCCCCACTGCCACACACGCCAGCAAGGCTACGAATAACAGAACTGTGATACGCTTCATTTATTCCTCCTATGATTGTTTCGACCAGGCTGGCGTATGGCGGCGGGTGCGTGCGACGGAGACCCCGTCACGCGCACCCGGGATAACTCGAATAGCCATCGCTGGAGGATGGCGCAGTCAGTCAACAGCGGGCAGCGCGGTGGGGAAACCGGTGGGAGATGAACCCCGTCCCGCGTGGGCACGGGCTTTCCCGCGGCCGCTCGTATCTCAGTCAAGGCTCTCGGCGTCGTGGCAATGTCTCCCGTCCACCTGCTGCCGAGACGTCGGGCACCACCGCCAGGGGCCCAGGCCCCCTCTCCTTGCCTACTGCAGCCGCTCTGGGCTAGAATAGAATATGGCACGGGGTGTGGTCGCACGCGCCTCTATGCCTGGGCTCCGGCGGTCCCGGCCGTTCGGAGCCCTTATTGTCTGTCCTTCTGTCTATTAGCCTATCTTCTAACGCAAGCTCCACCCAAGAAAAATCGGCGACAGCCTGTCACCGATTCCCGCTCACGCTGTGCCCAAGAGTCTAGCGAGAGGGCGGCCACAGGTGCGTCTCTCCGCGGGGGATTGCCGGTAATCCAGCAGTCTGTGGGTCCAGGCCCCCGCTTGCGGGCGCCAACCTGTTTGGCGCCTATCTCTTGGCGGCTCGCCACCCGCACCGTTAGCTCGCCTTCTCCCAGGCCGGCCAGACCCAGAACTTCTGCGGATAGAACACCAACATTGTAGGCGTTTTCGCTGTTTTGTCAAGTAGGGCGTCGGCCAGTTTTCGAACTATTTCGCGAATGGCCTTGCCCGCGACGCACGAACATGATTGATGAGGCCATACGGTCCTCTATCGGGGCGGAGCTCATTGCGCGAAATGATTTCCTGCGGCGATCTACTCGTATCTCGAGCCGATGAAGGTGTGCCGAGTCCAACCCAAGCTGGGCCTCGCGGGCGCGATCAACCTGGGGGCGGGTCTCCCATGGCGTACGGCGCCGGGCTTCGGGCGTAGCGCCGACGGGCAATCATCGAACGCGCTGAGGGGAGCGCCTGGCCCTGAGTGTCGGTGGTCGGCAGGAACCGTGGGGCCCCAGGCGGGACTCGAACCCGCGACAAGCGGTTTAGGAAACCGCTGCTCTGTCCACTGAGCTACTGGGGCCTGCCTGTCGAGCTGGTCCCTCTGAGCCAAAGGGCCAAGGCTGGTCCTTGGCCCTGCAACGCCATCTTCATGTTGGTGGAGATAGCGGGACTCGAACCCGCAACCTCGGCGATGCGAACGCCGCGCTCTCCCGATTGAGCTATATCCCCACGCTTGCCTCGGCAGTGCCCATTATAGATACGAGGCAGAAGCC
>Ga0315288_10001144_pt1 | contig 34132 bp, 34 predicted proteins | sample YL17G11_20_MG_FD_203454 | JGI IMG/M metagenome (GOLD analysis project Ga0315288, IMG submission 203454) | Sediment microbial communities from Yellowstone Lake, YNP, Wyoming, USA - YL17G11_20 | ecosystem: Environmental > Aquatic > Freshwater > Lake > Sediment | place: USA: Wyoming | collected...
TTTTTCTGTCCGCCCAGGATTTTGCCGCTTTCGTCCTCCAACTGGAAATCGGCCGTGAACCCGAACTCGTAATTCCCCGCCGGGTTTTTGGCCACGGCATAGCCGGCCGGTTCCATATAAAGATACACAGGCTCGCCCTCAGCGAAAACATCCCCGCCCTTGGGCTCATAGATGCCGTAGCTGTTGTCGGCGCCCTTGACGAACTTGATGTTCTCCAGGAACAGCGGCGATTTGTCCCAGAAGGCCTCCAGGGACGAGCGCAACGAGGCTAAGGCCTTGCTGGGCTCTTTTCCTTCAAACGCTGTTTTGAACAGGGCGTAGTGCGAGTCGAACGGCTCAAGGGCAGCCGTCTTGGCTTCCGCCTTAATGGTTTTTTCTTTTTGCGAGCACCCGGCCAGCGCCAGCATGGCCGCCAGTCCGAACACCATGAACTTTCTCATAGCTCCCTCCTTGAAAAATCTTGAGACTATTATAAAAAATCCACGCGCCGGATGAAAGAGAAAGATGCTTTGAGATCAGAAAGTTCGCGCGGCGCGAAGGTCTTTGGGCAAGATGAAGTCCAGCCTGTCATGGAGTTTGAGGCCGTGTTTTTGAGCGGTGCCGCCATCGAGCTCCAGAACATACATAGCCATAGCCCCGGGATCGTAAGATGGACAGGGTTCGGCCGGACACGGCGGGGCCTTGGGCTCGATATAGATGATCCGCTTGCCCTTGTCCAGCCACAGGATGTCGATGGCGAAGCGCATGTTTTTCATCCAGAAGGAGTGGGCGCCTTCCTCTGCAAAGAGAAAAAGCATGCCCTGGTCGGGGTTGAGCTTTTCCCGGAACATCAGGCCCCGCTGTCGTTCTTCGTCTGTCACGGCCAGCTCGGACGAGACCGCGAAGCCGTCCGGAAGAAAAACCTTGACGAATTTCTTGCTCGCCGGAGCGGCCGCGCAACCGTAGGCGAGAAGAATCAGGATGAGCGCTGGCGCCAGACGAGCCCTCACGACTGCCTTTTTTCTCGCCATGGATAGGGCGTTCCTCCTTGCCATAAAACTCAATGGACCGACAATAAAGGCACGAAGCGCACCGGGTAGAGCGCCTTCTTCTGGAAGATGTCGCCCCGCCGCGCGACCAGGACGAGTTCCTGAATACTCGACCCGACGGGGATGATCATCCGTCCACCGTCCTTGAGTTGTTCCTGGAGCCGGGCCGGAATCTCGTACGGTGCGGCCGTGACCAGCACGGCGTCGAATGGAGCGTGCTCGGCCCAACCCTGCGTGCCGTCGCCGATTTTGAACCGGATGTTGCCGTAGCCCAGGCTGCGCAGGAGGTTCTGGGCCTTCAGGGAAAGAGTCTCCACGAGCTCGACCGTAAAAACATCCTTGACGATTTCGGCCAGAACGGCAGTCTGATAGCCCGACCCCGTCCCGATCTCCAGCACCCGCTCCCCGCCCCGCAGCTCCAGGGATTCCGTCATGCTGGCCACGATGTAGGGCTGGGAGATCGTCTGGCCATCCCCGATAGGAAGAGGCTCGTCCGCGTAAGCGAAGGGCAGAAGGTCGTCGCGCACGAAGAAGTGGCGCGGGACTTTTCGCATCGCCGCTAAGACTTTTTCATCCCGGACCCCGCGCGCCTCGATCTGCTTCTCCACCATTTCTTCTCTTTCGCGTGTGTGGATGTCTTCGTTCATGGAACAGGCGGCCTTGCCCTCCGATGTCCCGCAGGTTTCCCCGTTCTATGGCCGGGGCTGGGGAATCCGATTTTCCTCAAGCCCGATCGGCCGGGGATTGCGCTCCTAACCTGAATTATTCATAAACCAGGTTCCCTATGGGGGGAAGGCCGGGATGGACTCGAGCCCGAAGTCCCGCTATGGTCGCTTCGTCCATCCCGGCCTTCCCCCTTGAAGCATTCATTGATTCTGTCTCTCCAAATTAAAATTTGCGCATAATGCAGGCTAATAAGCCCTGGCGAAATAAACCCGTTCGCGTCCTTCTTTTCCGCAGGCGACACAGCGGCCCGGTCCGGATTTCTCCGCGTCCAAGGGAATGACGCGGATAGTGGCCATGGTCTCATTTTTGATTCGATCCTCGCAATCCTGTTCGCCGCACCACCAGCTCCGGATGAAACCCCTCTTCTGCTCCAGGATTGACTGGAATTCGGCATAATCATCCACATCGCGCGTGTTGTCGTTCCGGAATTTCAGAGCTTGGCGGTAGAGGGTCGTCTGGATATCCGCAAGCATGTCGGACAGCTTCAGCTCCAGACCGTCCAGGCCGATGGGGTGCTTGGTCCCGAGGTCGCGACGCACGGCGATGGCCTGTTTTTGCTTGATGTCCCGTGGGCCGATTTCCAGCCTGAGCGGCACGCCGCGCATCTCCCAATCCGAGAATTTCCATCCGGGCGTGAATTCTTCCCGGGCGTCCAGCTTGACGCGAATCCCCTTTTCCTGGAGCCGTTTCTCGATCATTCGGGCCATGGGCAGGACGCTCTCTTTCCAATCCCCGATGGAAATGGGGATGATGATCACCTGGATGGGAGCCACCCGGGGAGGCAGCCGCAGCCCCGAATCGTCGCCGTGTGACATGATCACGGCCCCGACCATCCGGGTGGAGACGCCCCAGGAAGTCTGCCAGGCGTACTGGAGGTTCTGGTTGCGGTCCTCATAACGGATGTTGAAGACCTTGGAAAAATGCTGGCCGAGGTTGTGCGATGTTCCCATCTGCAGGGCCTTTCCGTCCGACATCAAGCCCTCGATCGCGTAGGTCATCTCGGCGCCGGCGAACTTTTCCCGCAGGCTTTTGCGGCCGGACATGACCGGGATGGCCAGATCCTCCTCGGCGAAAGCCCGGTAGAGGTCCAGGATCTTCAGCGTTTCTTCCTGGGCATCTTCGGCCGTTTCATGGCAGGTATGGCCTTCCTGCCACAAGAACTCGGTCGTGCGCAGGAACGGACGGGTCACCTTCTCCCAGCGGACGATATTGGCCCACTGGTTGATCAAGACCGGCAGGTCCCGCCAGGACTTGACCCATTTCGAATACATATATCCGATGATGGCCTCCGAGGTGGGGCGGACGACCAGACGTTCTTCCAACTCGTCCTTGCCCGCCTGCGTAACCCAGGCGACTTCGGGTGCGAAGCCTTCCAGGTGCTCCATTTCCTTGCGTAAGAAGCTCTCCGGGATGAACAGTGGAAAATAGGCGTTCACGTGGCCGCTGTCCTTAATTCGTTTGTCCATCAGACGCTGGATGTGTTCCCAGACCGCATAGCCGTAGGGCCGGATGACCATCATGCCCTTGATCGGCGCGTAATCCGCCATTTCCGTTTTCCGTATGATTTCCAGATACCACTTGGAAAAATCCTCGCTTTTTTGCGTCAACTGCGTGACAAATCGTTCGTCTTTGTTCACCGTTATCTCCAGATTAAATTGTGTGGTCATTCTAGCCGTGGGAGGATTTTTTGTCAAGAAAGGAAGGCTTCGGCAGGGCGGCTCGCTCCCTATCAGGCTTTTTAACGCTGCTCGCTCATCGCTCTTATCAGCGGCGGCGGATGCTCCGAGCGACAGTCAGGCTCTAGCCTGCATTATTCATAAATTTAAAGTCAAAGAAATGGAATCGATGAATGCTTCAAGGGGGAAGCCGGGATGGACGAAGCGACCATGTCGGGACTTCGGGAGCGAGTCCATCCCGGCCTTCCCCCCATATGGAACCCGGTTTATGAATAATGCAGGCGAGACCGAAAAAGCCGGGGAGAGCGGTAAATTCCAGGGGCTAAACATGGACAAAAAAAATTTCACCCCTCGTTTCATCCAAAGGGGTGATTGACCGGATCCGCCGGGCATGGCATTTTATCAACTCCAAGGAAGGAAAAAAGAAAACGTTAAAGGAAGCGATCATGTTAAGCAAGACTTTACCCCTGACTGCTGCCAAGGGAGACAAGAGGGACCAGGTTTTCAATCTTCCTTTGACCACGTTGGTCGAAGGCCGTGATGCGGAAGGTCTTCCCTTCAAGGAAAAAACGGCTCTCTTTTACATCAGCCATCAGGGAGCGGCCTTCAGCCTCTCTCGGCCTGTCATGCTGGGCACCAATCTGAGGTTAGTGGTCGACCTCCCGCCTAATCTGGCCGATGATAAGAATCTCAAGCTGGTCATCCGGGGCGAGGTGGCGCTCGTGGAAGAACTCGCGCCGAGTCCTTTCCAGCAAAGGGTCTCGGTGCGTTTTGAGACAAAATACTTCATCAAGGAAGAAAGCTGAAAAAAAACCCATTGGGAAACGAGAAAATCCGACGGCGCGGAGCGTTTCTAACCCCGAGGAAAAAGATGTCCCACCCGAGATGTCCGGGGGCGGCTTTCCCTGCGTTTAACCACCAGCGGTGAGATACGCGGCGAAAAAATCACCCTCATTTTCACCTTGAAAAGGGATTGATGGCGCGCTTATGACCGGCGATAATCAGCTTGTGAAAACAGAGGAATTGAAGTCTGAGGCCAAACAATCGATCCACGGCACATCCAAAGATGGGAAGCGGGAGCTGTCCTTTGATCTCTCTCTCCCCGCTCTGGTCACGGGCCGCGACTCGGGCAGCCAGTCCTTCCGCGAAAAAACCCGGCTGCTCTCAATCAGCGCCGAAGAGGTCAAGCTCTGGCTCAGGTCCAGGGTTACGATCGGCGCAAGGATTGATTTGTGCCTGGATATCCCCCAGAACCTCCTTTTGGGGAACGACCTGAAGCTGGCCCTTTCGGGTACGGTCGCGCTCGCCCAGTCTGACGAAAACGCCGGCGGCCGAAAACAAATCGTCGCCGTGCGCCTGGACAAGAGATTCAAGATTCAAAACCGTCTTTCGACAAATTCCTAGAATTCCTTGATTTGGCTACCCGCTACTCCGGGACTCCGTTCTGAATTTCCATCCCCCCTCTAAATGATTCTCTGTTTACTTGGCGGTCGGGGGAACTTTCTTCAAACATCTTCCCTTGACAACCCGTCATCCTTCATATAAAATTCCAACAAAGTGTTGAAGATCAAACCTATCTGTCCGAGGAACCAAATCCTTTGAGCGAGAGATGATCATGAACAAAAAATCCATGCCTCTTTCAGACGACAAGAAAATCAACATCTTGATTTTTTGTCCGTCTGAAATCATCCTGTCCGGAATCCTCAAGGCCCTGGAGCCCGACTTGACGATCGAGGTTCTGAACATCGAAAAGAACACCATCGAGAGCTTCATGGATTCGACCAAAAAACTCAAACCCCACGTCATCCTGTTCGCCAACACCGAACCCATGCCCAACATGAGGGAAATCTGCAAAGCCGTCAAGGAGGTTTCCAAATTCCAAGGAAAATCGCAGCTCCTCATTCTGGGCAACATCCCCTCGCACGAAGAGATCGTCAGCCTGATCAACGCCGGAGCCCGGGGGTATTTCGACCTCAACGATCCCTCGAGCCAGATGGTCGAGGCCATCAGGGTCATCCATAAAGGAGAAATCTGGCTCCCCCGGGACAAGATGAGCAGCATCATGGACCGGATCATCTCGGTCGTCGGACGGGATCTCAAGGAGAAGACGCTCGACCAGCTGACCCCGACCGAGTTCCAGGTTCTCAAGCTCATCGGCCAGGGCCGCTCGAACGACGAGATCGCCGAGATCCTGTTTATCAGCAAAAACACGGTCCGCTCCCACATCAAGAGTATTTACGCCAAGCTGGACACCCACAGTCGGCTCCAGCTCGCCCTCTACGCCATTAATTCCGCCCTGTTTTGATAAATCCATGATTCGAATCCCAGACAGCGAGGTCCTCAGATGAAAAAAGCCAAAACGCCAAAGAAGGCCCTCCCCCAATCCTCCGCGGAAGAACCTGCCGCCGCCAATCGCCGCCGGGAATGGCGCCTTGACCTTCCGCTTCCCACCGTCATCGAAGGCAAGCTCCCCCATGGCGAAAAATTCCAGGAGCAGACTCAGCTGGAGAATATCAGCTCCGGCGGCGCGTATTTCACCCTGGAATCGGGCGTAGTGGTCGGATCCAAGCTCAATATCATCATCGACCTGCCGGATAGGCTGACCGAAGGCCGGCCGGTGAAACTCCAGCTGGGAGGCGTCACGGTGCGACTGGAAGAAATCGGCAGAAAGGGGAAAAAACAGGGCGTCGCCGTTCGTTTCCACAAAGATTTCAAATTCGTGACCGAGCCCAAAGCCAAAAAAACGAAAAAGGCCTGAAACGACCGCGAATCCGGCTCCTTCTTATTTATAATAAAACGTTTTCATCATCATGATTTCAATCTTCGATCGGGAACCGGCGTGAGATGGTGCTCAAAGTCGCTCTGACCGGAGGGATCGCCAGCGGCAAATCCGTCGTCGCCTGTTTCCTGAAAGAGCAGGGCTGTTCGATCCAAGAGGCCGACACGGCCGCTCACGCGCTGATGAAGCCCGGCACGCCGGCGTGGGAAAAGATCGTCGCCCATTTCGGCCCCGGGATTTTGCTCCCGGACCGGACCGTCAACCGTCCCAGGCTCGGCGCCATCATCTTTTCCCGTAAGAATGAACGGCTCTTTCTCAACCGCCTTATCCACCCGCTCCTCCTCCGGAAAATCCGGGAAGCCGCGGGGCGAGCGGAAAGACTCGGCCGGACGAAGATCTTTGTATCCGTGGCGGCCCTGATCCTCGAATGGCAGTTCGCGGATTTCTTCGATCGGACCATCGTCGTCCATTGTCCCGAAAACGTCCAAATTCTAAGGCTTATGGAGAGGGAAGGCCTATCCCGGACAGAGGCGCGGAAAAAGATCGGCGCCCAGATGCCGGCGGATAAAAAACTCCGGTATGCCGATTATGTCATCGATACAACGGGGACTTTGGAGAACACCCGGCGGCAGACCGAGCGCGTTTATCGCTGCCTTCTCCGGGATTACGAAAAGATGCTCAGGACTTCAAGCCCGCGGCCAAGAGCGGAAGCATGATCTCGTGGGGCCCGACGAAATAGTACCCCCGTCCCTTCTCCCCCACCGTTCTCTGAACGACATTCTGTGCGGGCCGGTATTGGCGGATGAAATCGAAGACGGCCGTGGTGAAGGTCTCGCACAACCGACCCCTACTACGGACAAAGGTCAGGGCCTTCAGAAAAACCTCGGGCAAGATGACGGCAGAACCGATATTGACAAAAACTCCCCCGCCCTCGAGCTTTTCCACCAGGGAACAAAAAAGGAAAAAATCGTGGAGCGTTGTTCCGCCCAGGGCCTCTCCCCTGGCTTCCGGGTGGAAATGGATAATGTCGGTCCCGATAGCCAGGTGTACCGTGGCCGGGATGCCCAGCCGTGAGCAGGCCGCCAGAAGACTCAAGTTCTTGTGGGGGAAGTCGGATAAATCGATCATCTCGCCGACCGCTTCTCCCAAGCCTTTTCCCGCCAAAGCCCCGCCGTTGATGGCCCTGTTGAGGAGCACGCCTGTCTCCCGGGCCATGCCGAAGCGGCCGCCCTTGAGCTGGGACTCAACGTCTTCCGAGGTCCGGCCGCAGAAGGCGATTTCGAAATCGTGGATGATGCCCGCGCCGTTGAAGGCCAGGCCCTGGATCCAGCCTTTCTCCATGAGGTCGATGAGGACCGGACTCAGCCCCACCTTGATGACATGCGCTCCCATGGCGAAAAGGACGGGTTTCTCGTTTTGCCGTGCCTTCTTCATCCGCGAGATGAATTCCTTGAAATCCGCCGCGGCCAACAGGTCGGGCAGGCTGTCCAAGAACCCGGAGAACGAGTCCCGCGGGTCGAACGGCCGGCTGAAAGATCGGACATCCACTTTGCTCGGCCGCGAGCGGAGCGAATAGGTCTTGAGCCCTTTCGGGGAAAGCGGGCGATGGGCTTTTTTTTGCGTCATGACGACTCCGACCGGATCCCCGTTTGGCAGGCAGGATTCATTCTCAGGCGTTCGTCCCGGGCTTCCTCACGACAGGCTTTTCAACTCCTGCCCGGAACGGAATTTGATGCGCTTTCCCTTAACGATTCGGATCTGCTTTTGCCGCCGGATGTCGCGCCCGAAGCCGGTTTTTTTGGAAACGACCTTGAAGCTGCCGAAGCCTCTGATCTCAATTTTCTGGTTATTGATCAAGGCGTCCTTCAAGACCTCCAGAATGGTCTCGACGATGAGCAGGGATTTCGCCCGGTTGAATTCTGACTTTTTCTCAATGGCCAGCGCGATATCATTCTTAATCATGGGCTTCTCCTCGATCCGGATGTGAAATATAAATAATTTATCGAAACCGAAAAGTCAAGACAAATTGTTGACTTGACTCCATCGAGTTCCTATAATGAAATCACAGTGAAACGAGTCAACCTATTCCTTCTCGGGGTCTTTGGTCTGTCTGTTTTTCTCCGGCCCGCCGTCCTTAAAATCCAGGTGAACGCGCCCATCCACGCCGTCACTTCGGAATACATCCGCAAAGCCATCGCCCGGGCCGACCGGGAGTCCGCCGGCCTGCTGATCATGAAGCTGAACACGCCCGGTGGGCTGGACACCGCCATGCGCGAGATTATCGAAGCCATCCTGGCGAGCCGGACGCCCGTGGCCGCCTATGTCGCCCCCAGCGGATCTAGGGCGGCATCGGCCGGTTTCTTCATCGGCGTCGCCTCGGACCTGTTCATCATGGCGCCGGGGACGAACACTGGAGCCGCCCACCCTGTCGGCATCTCGATCACCGGCCAAGGCCTGGACAAGACCATGGAAGACAAGGTCACTCACGACGCCGCCTCCTATATCAAGTCCTTGGCCGAGCGCAGAGGACGGAACGTCCGAATGGCCGAGGACGCCGTGCGCCAAAGCCTGTCCTATACCGAGAAGGAGGCCGCAGAGCAGGGGTTGATCGACCTTGTTGCCGTCAGCGATCAGGACATCCTCGATCACTTCGACGGCCGGACCGTGCGTCGCATCGACGGCCGCGAAGAAGTCCTCAAGCTCGCGGGCGAGCCGATCATCGACATCCCGATGTCCAAGCGGCAGAAATTCCTATTGGCCATCGCTGAACCCAATCTGGCCTACATCCTTCTCATCATCGGCCTGCTCGGGCTCTACTTTGAATTTTCGCATCCGGGAGCCATCTTCCCCGGAGTTCTGGGCGGAATCTCCCTTCTGTTGGCTATATTCTCCTTCCAAATCCTGCCCGTCAACTACGTCGGCCTGCTCCTGATTCTGCTGGCCATCGGATTATTCATCCTGGAAGTCAAGGTCGTGAGTCACGGTCTTCTCTCGATCGGAGGTGTCGCCGCCATGGTCATCGGTTCCATCATGCTCATCGATTCGCCCATTCCCGAGCTCAAACCCAGCCTCGAATTTATCATCCCGGTCGCGGTCGGCTTTTCCTTGATCGCCCTATTCCTGGTCACTTTGGTTTTCCGGGCCCACCGGCGAAAGGTCGTGACCGGCAAGGAAGGCCTCATCGGCGAGACGGGCATGGCCCAAACAGATCTTGCGCCCGAGGGAAAAGTTTTCGTCCATGGCGAAATCTGGGACGCCGAGGCGCCGGAGCTCGTATCCAAAGGAAGCCGGGTGACGGTCACCGGCATCGGCGAGCATCTTAAAATCAAGGTAAAAAAAGCCTGAGGGCCCGATTATTCCCTCGGACGGGAAAATGGGGCCGATATAAACCAAGGAGGTTACGATGATCCTCACATTTCCCATTATCATCGTCGGTTTTGTCATCCTTTATCTTCTCAACTCCATCAAGATCCTGAGAGAGTATGAACGGGGGGTGATCTTTCGGCTGGGCCGCGTTTTGCCGGCTCCGAAAGGGCCCGGGCTGATTCTTGTCTTCGCCCCGATCGACCGGATGATCCGAGTCAGCCTGCGGCTGGTGACCCTCGACATTCCGCCCCAGGACGTCATCACCAAGGACAACGTCTCGGTGAAGGTCAACGCTGTCGTTTATTTTCGCGTCATCGAACCTCTCAAGGCCATTATCGAAGTCCAGGATTACCTCTATGCCACGTCCCAGCTTGCCCAGACCACACTGCGCAGCGTCCTGGGAGAAGTGGAGCTTGACGATCTCCTGTCCAAGCGCGAGAAGCTCAACGCCCAACTCCAGGAAATCCTCGACAAACACACCGACCCCTGGGGCATCAAAGTGCAGCTCGTGGAAACGAAGCATGTCGACCTGCCCGAAAACATGGTCAGGGCTATCGCCAAGCAGGCCGAAGCCGAGCGCGAGCGCCGGGCCAAGGTCATCCACGCCGACGGCGAATATCAGGCCGCCACCAAGCTCACCCAAGCGGCCGACATCATATCCACCAATCCCCAGGCCCTTCAGCTTCGCTTCCTGGGCACGCTGACCGAGATCGCCACCGAGAAGAATTCGACGATCGTCTTCCCGCTGCCCATGGAGCTCCTGAAAGCTTTCACCTTTGAAAAGCCTAAAAGCTGAAAACGCGAACCATGAGCGATAAGAACTTCCGCGAACTCCAGGTCTCAAGCAGCCAGCTGGTCGTCATTTTTCTGGCCATCCTGATCCTGGGACTGATCGTTTTCCTGCTGGGCGTTTCCGTCGGCAAAAAGCAGACCGAGATCGTCCTCCAGGCGGCGGGCGGCGCTCCGGCCGTCAAGGAGAGCGCCGCGATCATCAAGCCGAATGTCCCTCTTCCGGCTGACAAAGAGGCTGAAACGGAGGCCAAGCCGGCTGTGACCGAATCGACCCGGCCTCCGACTGGAGTGGCTCAGCAGAAGCAGGCCGGCCAACCCGAGATTAAGCCGGAGGTCAAGACGGAAGCGAAACCAACCTCTCAGTCCAACGAGCAGATGAAGGCGCAGCCGCTGAAAGAAAAGATAAAAGAGACGGCGGTCAAGACGAAGGCCGTGCCGGAGAAGCCCGTTGTGAAAGCGCAGCCCGTGAAAGCGAAAAAACAAACGATTTATTATGTTCAGGTGGGCGCCTTCAACACCAAAGAACAGGCTCAGAGCTGGGCTGACCGATTCAAACAGGACGGCTATCCCACCATTGTCGTCGATCCCAATCCGGAGGATAAGAGGCCCTATTATCGGGTCAGACTCGGCGGCTATCTGACCAAGGAAGAGGCCGAGGACGTGAAATCCAAGCTCAAACCCCCCTCCCGCAAAAGCGGAGATTATCTCATCGTCAGGATCGAAAACTGAAACGTCCCGGCATCTCATCATCAGGAGGGAATATTTCCTGGCCGAGAGGCCTATCCGAATGAAAACGCGGGGCGGCCGGATTCTCTTCGCCCTCCTGAGCGGCGTCCTCGCGGCCGTTTCATTTCCCAAATTCAACCTCTCCTTCTTCATTTGGATCTCCCTCATCCCGCTTTTTCTGATCCTGATACGGAACAAATCCGGGACCGGCTTTTTTTATGGACTCCTGGCCGGATTCGCCTATTACGCCGTCATTCTCTACTGGATCCCGTCCGTGCCGGCCCATTATGGCAACCTCTCCCCCGTTCTCAGTATTCTCATTTATCTCCTCCTGGTCTTTTATCTTGCGCTTTATTGGGCCGCGTTCGGCTTTCTCTTCTCCGCCATTCACCGGAAATTTCCCGGCCTGGCCTTTCTCGCCGCGCCTTTTATCTGGACCGGCCTGGAATATGGGATCACTTATGTGTTCACGGGCTTTCCTTGGGGACTTCTCGGCTACACCCAGTCGGGTAACCTTCCCTTCCTTCAGACGGCCGCTGTGGCCGGCGTTTATGGGCTTTCTTTCCTGATCGTCCTCCTCCAAAGCGCCTTTGTCCTGTCGATTGTCCGCTGTAAACGAGCTCCGTTTTTCGCCGCCCTGGCTTTGATCCTGGCCGTGCACTCAGCGGGCTTCCTGACTTTAAAAAAGGTCATGCCCTCGAAACAAACCTTTCCCGCCGCCGTCATCCAGGGCAATGTTTCCTCGGATATCTACTGGGAAGCCATGTCCCAGGAGGAGATCTTCAAGCTTTTCGACCACCACCTGGATCTCAGCCGGCAGGCTTACGAGCAGGGAGCCCGGCTGATCATCTGGCCCGAGTTCACGGTGCCGCTGTGCTTCAGCTGTCCCGAGGGTTTCTATCAAACCATGGAGGACAGGCTGATCGGATTCGTCAGGGAAACTCAGTCATCCCTCCTCCTCGGCACGAACGAGACGGCCGGACAGCGGCCCGACATTCTCTATTACAACACGGTTCTCGCCCTTCACCCCGACCTCTCCCAGAGTCGCTATTACAAGATGCATCTCGTCCCCTTCGGCGAATACACGCCCTATAAGAAAATATTCTCCTTCATCGAGAGCGTGACCCATGCCATCGGCGACGTCACGCCCGGGACGCAGCCCGTCCTCCACGAGTTCCGGGGAGTCCGGTTCGGCTCACCCATCTGTTATGAAGTGATCTTCCCGAACCTGGTGCGGACCTTCGTCCGCAAGGGCGCGGGTTTCCTGGTGACCATCACCAACGACGGCTGGTACGGCACGAGCCCCGCTCCCTACCAGCACTTTTTGATCGCGGCCTTCCGCGCGGTCGAGAACCGCCGCTTCCTCCTCCGAGCGGCCACGACCGGAATCAGCGGGGTTGTCGACCCTTACGGCCGCATCCTTTCCCGCTCCCGGCTCATGACCAGCGACGTCCTCAACGCGGATGTCACACCCTCAGAGACCCTGACCTTCTACACGAGAACCGGCGATATCCTCCCCCTCGTCAGCTTGACTTTGACCGCCGCCTTGTTTATGCTGGCCGTGTTCAAAAAAGCAACATGAAAGATTTCGCGTCATGACTATCGACCATCTCCCCGAACTCCTCTCCCGCATGAAGGACCTGTTCGTCAAATACGAAGATCTCCGAGGTTTTCTTTGACCAGGCCGGTAAGACCGCCGAACTGGAGAAGATCAAAGCCGAGCTCTCCGAGCCCGAGACCTGGAACAACCAGAAAAAATTTCAGTCCCTCCAGCAGGCGCGCAAGCGCCTTGACCGTGAGGTCCGTTTCTTTGTCCGGATCAACGAGAAGAAGGAGGAACTCGATGTGCTGGCCGAGCTGGCCGCCGAGGGGGAGAACGTCGGTGAGGACCTGAACAGCGGTTTAGCCTCCTTTGACAAGATTCTGCAGGAGGCCGAGCTCCAGGCCCTTTACGCCGAGGGCGACGACATCCGGAACGCTCTCTTCACCATCCACCCGGGCGCCGGCGGCACCGAATCCCAGGACTGGGCCCAGATCCTGCTGCGTATGTATCTCCGCTACGCCGAACGAAAAGGCTACAAGACCGAAATCCTCGACCTCATGCCGGGGGAAGAAGCCGGCCTCAAGAGCGCCACGGTGCGGGTCGAGGGCGATTATGCCTTCGGGAACTTGAACCAGGAATCGGGCGTCCACCGACTGGTCCGCATCTCGCCTTTCGACGCCAACAAGCGGCGCCATACCTCTTTTGCGGCCGTTTTCGTCTACCCGGAAGTCGACGAGGACATTCCGGTCGATATCAACCCCGATGACCTGCGCATCGACACCTACCGAGCCGGCGGGCGGGGCGGCCAGCACGTCAATGTGACCGACTCGGCCGTCCGCATCACCCACATCCCCACGGGTATCGTCGTCCAGTGCCAAAACGAGCGCTCCCAGCACAAGAACAAGGCGTCTGCCATGAAGGTTCTCAAGTCGCGACTCTACGAACTCGAAAAGAAGAAGAAGTTCGAGAAGATCGAAAAGATGGAAGAGGCGAAGTCGGACATTGCCTGGGGAAGCCAGATCCGCTCCTACGTCCTCCATCCCTACCGATTGATCAAGGACCTGCGGACGCGCGTCGAGACGGGAGATGTGGACCGGGTGCTGGACGGCGACCTGGACGAATTCATCAAAGCCGCCCTCATCCGGAGGAAAAAGGGGGATGAAGACCAGCCGGCGGCCGCAGAGCCGGAATAAGCCTCATCCGTCCCCGGCGTTAACCTTTTTTCCCGGAGCCCTCTTCCGCGTCGGCTGCCTGCGACTTTTTTTCGCGGCTTTCCGCTTTTTCTTGATTTCTTCCCAGATCTCATCCATCTCTTCCAGGCGGGCCTCGCCCAGGCTTTTCCCCTGTTTTTTCAGGACGGCTTCAACACCCCGAAAACGGTCTACGAATTTTCGGTTGGTGCCGCGCAGGGCGGTCTCCGGGTTGATGCCGGCCAGACGTGCCACATTGGCCACGGAAAAAAGCAGGTCGCCGATCTCCTGAGCCAAGTCTTTTCGGCTGCCGTCCTCCAACTCTTTTTCCACCTCGGCCAGTTCTTCCTTGACTTTTTGGAAGGCCTGCACGGCACTCTTCCAGTCAAAACCGAAGGCGGAAACCCTCTGCCCGATCTGCAAGGCCGCGAGCAAGCCGGGCGCGGTGGCGGACAGGCCTTCGAAGACGCGCCGGTCCCGGTTTTCCAGACCCTTCAGTCTCTGCCATTCATCAACCACCGGGGAGGCTGAGCGAAGCGATTTCGTTCCGAAGACATGGGGATGCCGACGGATCATTTTCCGTTTGATATGATCGAGCGAGTCTCCGATGGAAAAGGCTCCCCTTTCCTCAAAGATCCTGGCCAGGAAGACGACTTCCATCAGGACATCGCCCAGTTCCTCGGCCAGGCCGGCCAGGTCTCCTCGGCCGACGGCGTCGACCGCCTCGTAGACCTCCTCCAGAAAATAGCCGGCGATGGAGTGCTCGTCCTGGATCTTATCCCAGGGACAACCGTTTTTCCCCCTCAGTGTGGCCATAATGCGGGTAAGCTCTTCGAATTTACGGCCGGGACATTGTTTCTTTGACATGTCGATCTCTCTTGAATTTGCGCCGGGAAACGTGTAATATTTTTTCCCCATACAATAGCCGAGACGCAGGCAAAGATCAACCCTGACCATCGGAAATTCGCGCCGCCTCGGAAAAGAAAGGCAAAGGAGAAGGGCATGACCGAAAACGGAGACCGCAGGAAAACGGAAGGCAGTGAACCTGAGACCGGCAACGAGAAGGAATTTCTTCCTCCGCTCGACTTCAGCTCGATCGTCTTCCCTTTTTACACCCAGGGACTGTTCAAGCTGGGTCTGATGGATGAGCCCGGCTCCGGAAACAAAGAAGAAAACCTGGTTCTGGCCAAGCGACTCATCGACTTGCTGGACTTGCTCAAGGAAAAGACCCGGGGGAACCTCACGCCGGAGGAAGAAAAGTTCCTCGAATCCTGCCTCGTCCAGCTCAAGACACACTACCTGGAAAAGGCCAAATTCATCAAGCTCTGACCCATGAGGATCTACGACTGCCTAGAGAAGACGCCCGGCTTCCGCGCCGGAACCGCGGTGGCCGTCGGAAATTTTGATGGGCTTCATCTCGGCCACCGAAAAATCATCCATTCCCTGGTCCGTACGGCCCGGAAGCGCGGTCTTTCCTCCCTCATCCTGACTTTTTCACCCCATCCGGAAAAAGTGCTGGGCAAACGTCGCGTTCAGCTCATTCAGACTCTTGCCCAGAGGCTGGACGGATTCCGGAATCTCCGGGTCAGCTCGGTTATGGTCCTGCCTTTCGATGATCGGCTCTCCCGGCTCACGGCCGAAGATTTCGCCGCCGAGCTGCTGGCCGGCCGGCTCAAGACGCGGGAAGTGGTGGTCGGCGAAAATTTCCGGTTCGGTCGGGATCGCCAGGGCGACGTTTGTCTTCTCTACCGCTTGGGGGAGCGTTTCGGGTTCAGAGTGACGGCCGTGGCGCCAGTTAAAGTCGACGGTCAGACAGTGAGCAGCAGCCTGGTTCGTTCCCGGCTCAGGGAGGGGAGTATGGAAGACGCCTGCCTCCTCCTGGGCAGTCCCTATGAGATTGAAGGCGTTGTGGTCAGGGACCGGTCTCTGGGCAGAACCCTCGGGTTTCCCACGGCCAACCTCAGCACGTCCAACGAAATTCTACCCCCGGGAGTTTTCATCACGCGAGCCGTGCTCGGCCGGGCATCTTATCCTTCGCTGACCAATATCGGGCACCGCCCCACGTTTGGCGCCCACGGCCTGAGCGTCGAATGTCACATCCTCAGCTTCCGGCGCAAACTCTACGACCGCTGTCTCCGTATCCGTTTTCTGAAGAGAATCCGCGACGAGGTCGCTTTCCGCAGCGCTGAGGAGCTGCGCCTCCGCATCCTCGCTGACATCAAAGAAGCCCGGGCTTATTTCGAGCGCTGTTCGTAATTTTTTTCCTGGCGGAGTAACATCGAGACAGGGCCCTGTTTTTCACATATTAGAAAAAATAGAGGAACTCCAGCTGATTTTAACCTTGACTTTTACCGGAAGATATAGCATTTTTTATGGGTCATACTTCCCCTTCAACGTTGAAGGCGGCGTCGCCGTACATCAGGAGACAGAGCATGGAAGAAAAAATCAAGGCCCGGATTATGGACGCGAGCAAGATCCGCCGGTCCCTCTACCGGATGACGACCGAGATCGTTGAACGCAACCGCAATCTGAAGAACCTGGTCATCGTCGGCATCCGGACCCGGGGAATTTATCTGGGAAAACGGATCGCCTCCCTGATCAAGGAGATGGAGCGCGTCGAAATCCCGGTCGGCGTGCTGGACATCACCTTATATCGGGATGATTTCTCGGAAATTGAGACCCAGCATATGGTCGAGAAGACGGAAATTGATTTCTCTATCGCCAAGAAAGATGTCCTCCTGGTCGATGACGTCTTGTTTACCGGCCGGACCATCCGCGCGGCCATGGACAGCCTGTTTGATATGGGCCGTCCGCAGACCATCCAGCTCCTCGTCCTCATTGACCGCGGCCACCGCGAGCTCCCGCTCCGGCCCGACTACGTCGGAAAAGTCCTGCCGACCTCGCGCAGGGAAATCGTCCAGGTCAGGCTGAAAGAAGTGGACGACACCGACGAAGTCCTCATCACCGAGCCGGCCGGGTTGAAATAGGAGATAGGAGGAAAAGCCTGTGAAACTGTTGATCAAGAACGGACGTGTCGTCGACCCTGTCTCCAAGACCGACGACACGCTGGACATCCTCATCGATAAAGGCAAGATCGTCGAGCTCAAAGCCAAGATCGATATCACGGAAGCCGAAATCCTCGACGCCTCCCGGCTGGTCGTTGCGCCCGGCTTCATTGACATGCACGCCCATCTCCGGGAGCCCGGACAAGAGCACAAGGAGGACATTCGGACCGCCTCGCTGGCTGCAGCCAAGGGGGGCTTCACGTCTATCTGCGGCATGCCCAACACGCATCCCGTCAACGACAACCGGAACGTGACCGAGTACATCCTCTCCGAGGCCCGCAAGCGGGCCGCCGTCAATGTCTATGCCATCGCCGCCGTCACCCGGGGTCTGGAGGGCGCGGAGCTTTCGGATCTGGCCGACCTGGCCGCAGCCGGCGCCGTGGCTTTCTCCGACGACGGCCGGCCCGTCCAGAGCAGCCTGATCATGCGTCGGGCGCTGGAATACGCCACGTCTCTCAACGTACTCGTTATCGACCACTGCGAAGACAAGACCCTGACCGAAGATGGACAGATGAACGAGGGCACGTTCTCCACTCTCTACGGCCTGCGGGGGATGCCCGCCGCGGCCGAAGAGATCATGGTCATCCGCGATATCATCCTGGCCGAAAAGGCTAAAGCCCGGGTCCACATCGCCCACCTGAGCGTCAAAGGAGCCGTTCCCTTCGTGCGGGACGCCAAGAAACGCGGCGTCCGGGTGACGGCCGAGGTCACCCCCCATCATCTGACTCTGACCGACGAGAGCATCAAATCCTACGATACCAATCTCAAGGTCAATCCGCCCCTGCGCAGCTCCGAGGACATCCAGGTCCTGATGGAAGCGGTCAGAGACGGCACCGTGGACTGTTTCGCCACCGACCACGCCCCGCACAGTCCCGAGGAAAAGAACACCGAGTTCGACCGAGCGCCCTTCGGGATCAACGGGCTGGAAACGGCCGTATCCCTGCTCATCGACCGGTTGGTCAACAAGAACGTCATCACCATCTCCCGCTTTGTCCAGATGATCTCTTCCAACCCGGCCGAGATCCTGGGCCTCAAGAACAAGGGTCAAATCGCGGTGGGCGCGGACGCGGACCTGACCATCCTCAACCTGAACAAGGAAGTGGTGGTCGACGTGGGGAATTTCGCCTCCAAGAGCCGGAACTGCCCTTACCACAACTGGAAACTCAAGGGCGCTCCGGTCAAGACCATTGTGGCGGGAAAGGTTGTTTATCGGCTCTGATCCCGATCAATCATCCGATTTGGAAACGCACCATGCTGATCCTGAAACCCAAATCCGCCAAGCTGGAGAGAGCCCTGGAATTCGAATTCCGCAACAAGGACCTTCTCCACCAGGCACTGACCCACAGTTCCTATGCCTATGAGCACCCGGAATCCGGCTGGTCCAACAATGAGGTTCTCGAATTCCTCGGGGACTCCGTAGTCGGACTGGCCGTCGCCGATTTCTTCTGTGCCGCCTATCCCCAGCTGGCCGAGGGCGACTTGTCCAAATTCAAATCTACGGCCGCCAGCACTCTGGCCCTGTCCGACCTTGCCCGGAAGATCCGGCTCGACAAGCATATCCTTCTGGGACGCGGCGAAGAAAAGAGCGGCGGCCGGAAGAAACGAACCATCCTGGCCGGAGCTTTCGAAGCTCTGATGGGCGCCATCTACCTTGACCAGGGTTTTCAAGCCGCCAAGGACATCATTATCCGGCTCCTTCGATCCTCTTTCAAAAAAATCAAGGGCCCGGAGGTCATGATCAACAATTACAAGTCCGCTCTGCAGGAGCACTTCCAGAAGGAGAACCTTTCGCCGCCGTTCTATAAGCTGATCATGGAGAACGGGCCCGACCACCGGAAAAACTTCGTGGTCGAAGTCCGTATCGGGAGCCGGGCCCTGGCCAAAGCTAAAGGACGTTCCAAGAAGAGCGCCGAGCAGAAGGCGGCCCAGAAAGCACTGAAAAGCCTGCTGGGAAAAAAGATGAAGGCCATCAGCGAAGAAGCGTTTCTGCTCAAAAAATGAGGCTGCGACGGAATTCTCGAATGAGCCTGTGCACTCACTGCCGGAAGAGAAAGCCAAAAAGGCGTTGCCCGGTTCTGGGAGGCGGCCTTTGCCAGCTATGCTGCGGGCTTCTGCGTGACAATAAATTCCACTGCCCGGAGTCTTGCCCCTACCTGGCCCGCCACAAATCCTACCAGGAAGAAAAAATTCTCCAGAAAAAGCAGGCTTTTTCTGGAGATATCCTGGACGATGAGCGGATGAACTGGCTGTCCCTCCACATCGAGGCGCCCCTCAAGGAGACGGGCGAACGCCAGCGTTCCTTCACCGACCGGGACGCCGTGCTCGCTCTGGAATACGCCAGGGACAGGGCCGAAAAAGGCGCACGACGTCTTCTCCTTCCGGGCCGGCCGGATACTCCCAAAAACGAAGCGGGTGAAATGGTCTTCCAGAGCATGGAAAACTGCCGTTACCAGAGGTCCATCATCCTTCCCGGAAGCCTGGAGACTTATGCCGGCGAAGAAAAACGGAAGTGTCTGGAAAATGTCATCCTCACCGTGAAATACATGGCGCGGGGGCGCCTGGAAGGCCGCAGTTACATTGACCATCTCATCGGCCGTTTCGCCCACATCCAGGAAGCGTCCAAGCAGAAGAAAGTGATTTCCACGGTGTAACTCCGCGAAACGGCCGGAGCCGCACCGGCCTATTTGCTCATCAGAGCCGCCAGGAATTGGAGGGAAGGGATATTGCTGCAGACGATCTTGAGCACGGCCACGATGGGCACGGCCAGGATCATGCCGGGAATGCCCCACAGCCATCCCCAGAAAAAGAGGGCGAACAGGACGGCCAGCGGACTCAGCCCCAGCCCTTTCCCCATCAACTTCGGTTCAAGGGCATTCGCCGCAACGGCGTCGAAGATGATCAGAATTACCAGGATCCAAACCGCCCGCCAGGGATTGTCGAACTGAACCAGGGCGACGAGAGGCGGAAGGACCGTAGCGACCAGGGAGCCGATGTTTGGGATGTAGTTGAGGAGGAAGGTCAGGAATCCGAAGAGGATGGCGAAGTTCACGCCGAAAATGACCAGGATAAGGGTGGCCAGAACGCCGGAGATAAGACATATAATGGTCTTGATGGCCAGGTATTTCTGAATCTTCCGGTCGATATTGTCGATGATAGAATTGATTTTCGAGGACCGGGCATGGTTGAACGATCTCTCGATCTTGATTTTGAGGTTTCCCCGTCCGGCCAGCATGAAGACGAGGAATATCAGGACAAGAAAAAGGTTGGACAGGAAGGAAAAAAATGTGCCGAGCGACGACAGCAAGAAGGAGCCGATCTTGTTGAGGTCAAGTCCGTCCATGGAGGTGATTTTGTCCCAGGATATCCCCTTGAGCTTGACGGATTCTCTCAAGGTGACCGTTAGGCTGTTGATTTTCTGGCCGTACTTGGGGAACTCCGTGGCGAAGCTCTTGCCGCTCGAATAGACCAGGATTCCGAGGAGATAAAAGGCCAGGAAGAATATGGCAATGATGAAGATGATGGACACGGCCCTGGGAATCTTAAGCCGGGAAAGACCGTCCAGCACCGGTGAAAGGACAAAATAGAACATCAAAGCCAGGAAAAACGGGAAAAGAACGGATTTTGCGGCCCTGAGGACCAGGCCCGCCAGGACCAGGACGATGATCCAGGCGGCGACGATCAAGACTTTGTTATTTTCGCTCGTCTCGGGCATGAAGATCGTATTTTATCATAATTTCAAGTTTTTTACGGCGTTCTGAAGCTCGCTGCAATATTTTTCGCCGGTCGCCTCGGCTCCGTCCTTGACTCTCATGACTCCGCAGACGACGCGGCTGGCCCTGCCGAGATAGACGTTCAAGGCATATTTGTCCCGAACATGATAACCCGAGGCCGTTTTCTGGGCAGCCTGATTGTTTTTAGCCAGCCCGGCCAGGTATTGTTTCAACATGCCGGCCGCCTCCTCTTCATTCCGGGCTTCGATGAAGAAACAGTCGAATTCCAGGTCTTTGACCCTGTAATTCGCCACGTAGCCGTCATGAAGAAAATTATAGCCGAGGAAATTCCTCAAGATGAATTTTTCGCTTCGCTCGACAAGGCCTTCCTTGGGAAAAACGCCGATGAACGGGGGCAGGCTTCCTTTGTCTCCGGCCCTTTTTTCCACCTCTCGGGCAAAAGATTCCAGGCCGGACGCCGTATTCTCGCCGGCGTCATAGCAGATCAGCTTGACATAGTAGGGGCCGGTAAGGAAATTCAGGGTCCCTTCTTCCTGGTAGCCCTGGAGACCCATAGGAACCGGCCGGCCTTCCGGGGAACGCTCGACGCTGAAGATGCCGAAGGCGTTCCTGGGATTCCCCATGTCATAGACCTCGACGGTCAGAGAGGCCTTCTCCCTCCCTTTGAATTGAAAAACGCGAAGCTCTTTGAAATCATAGCCCAGGTAGCTCTCCGCCGCACCGTCGATGTATTCGAACAACGTCTCGGGCAAAAATGTCCGAGGCTCGTCGGCCGGCTCCCAGCCTTTGACCTCGGGGACGGGGATTGCGGCCGCCTTGGTCTGCCCGGCCTGAATACCGGCGGCTGCCAAAACCGCCAAGCCTATCAACAAACACTTTTTTCCCAGTTTTTTCATCTCCGTCTCCTTCGATCGGATTAGCTTCTTTCCAATTTACAACAATCTTTGACTTCTTTCAAATAGCATATATCCGGGAGTTACCCCATTTCTTTTTTGTAGCAGAAACCCGGGTCCTGTCACGGCCGAGCCCATAACACCCTTGCTCAAGACCCACCCACCCGCCACCATGAGCTTCGGGTGTTATGGGCTCGGCCACGCCACCCGGGCGCCAGTCTCAGGCTGACACTTTATTTTTACTGTATTTCTTTGCCCTTCGGGGAGTTCCATAAATTATAAATAACAAAATGGGTTAACTCCTGATATATATCTTGGAAAAGAAGTGATTAATATATCCTGCATTATTCATAAATTTTAGTTGGAGAGACGGAATCAATGAATGCTTCAAGGGGGAAGGCCGGGATGGACTCGCTCCCGAAGTCCCGAAATGGTCGCTTCGTCCATCCCGGCCTTCCCCCCATATAGAACCAGGTTTATGATTAATGCAGGTTAGCTGTCATGGCGAGTGACCGAAGGGAGCATGGCCATACGGCGAAGCCGTTGCGATGCGCCGAGCGCCGCGGCAATCTCAATCGTTGATGGGATTGCTTCGTCATCTCGCCAGGCGAGACTCCGCGCCCATTTGACAGGAACTCCCAAGCAGAGTAATTTGATGACAATGAGTGAATCCAGGGTGGTCGTCGTCAGGAGCAAGGGCTCAGTATCGGCCGGCGGCGACTTCGACAAAGCAAAAATCCTCCGAATGCTGGAAAGAGGCCTTTGCCTCCTCGCCGGAATGGGCGCTGGCCGGGACGCCTGGCGAACGCTGTTTACCGAGCGGGACCGGGTGGGCATCAAGGTCAACACCATCGGCGGCCGGAAGATTTCTACCCGGCCTGAAACGGCCCTTTCCCTGGCCGAGTCGCTTTCCGAAATCGGGATCTCCCGCAAGAATATTGCGGTCTGGGATCGGACGAACAGGGAGCTCAGAGAGGCCGGATACCGTCTCAACCTGGATTCGTCGGACTACCAAGTCATGGGCACGGATACCGACGGCCTCGGATATGAAGCTGACATCACGGCCCATCTCAACATCGGCAGCCGTTTTTCTTCCATCCAATCCCGGTTCGTCACCGCCTCCGTCAGTCTGGCCATCCTCAAGGACCACGGCCTGGCCGGAGTAACCGCAGGGATGAAAAATTATTTCGGCGCCATCCACAACCCGAACAAATACCACGATGCCAACTGCAATCCGTATGTGGCCGAAGTGTTCGACGTCCCGCTCGTCAAGGCCAAGCATCGGCTGACCATCCTGGACGCAGTGCTGGTCCAATTTCACCGCGGTCCTTCCTTTCATCCCCGATGGGCGGAGCCGTTCGGCGGCCTGATTTTCAGCGTTGACCCCGTAGCAGCCGATGCTTTCGGCTGGCGGGTGCTCGAAAAACTGCGGGCACAAAAGGGCCTTCCCTCCCTCAAGGAGGAAAATCGCGAGCCCGGATACCTTAGGACGGCCGAGGCCATGGGCCTGGGAACGGCCGACCCGGAAAAAATCCGGATTATCGAAGACGAGGTCTCCTGAGAAGGAAAAGGACTCGGCTATGAATAGACGTCAGTTCTTCCGCCGGACGGCCGGGACATGCCTGCTTTTCAACCCGGCCGGCATGCGATCCCTGAGCAACATCTTCGCCCTTGACAATAAACCCAATCTCTCCCGCACAGAAGCCCGTTTCTACAAGAAGCTCCCGGACCGGGAAATCGAGTGCCGTCTCTGTCCCCGCCTCTGCAGACTCGGCGACAAGGAACGCGGCTACTGCGGCGTCCGCGAAAACGACGGCGGGACCTATCTCACTCTGGTCTACGGCAAAGCCTGTTCGATGAACGTGGACCCGATCGAGAAGAAGCCTTTCTTTCATGTTCTGCCGGGCTCAAACGCCCTGTCCATCGCCACGGCCGGCTGCAATGTCAACTGTAAGTTCTGCCAGAACTGGGAGATCTCCCAGGTCCGGGCCGAGCAGGTCGACGCCTTCGATCTCCCGCCCTCCGCCGTTGTCAATAATGCCCTGAAGTATCAATGTCCGGTGATCGCCTATACCTACAGCGAGCCCGTGGTTTTTTACGAATATATGGTGGATACGGCCGAAGAGGCACGCCGCCGCGGGGTCCGGAATGTCGTCGTCTCAGGCGGACATATCAATGCCGAGCCTTTGCAGGAGCTGGTCGGGACGGTCGACGCCATCAAAATCGACCTGAAAGGGTTTTCCCAGGACTTCTACACCCAGTACGTCCGGGGCGAACTAAAACCCGTGCTCGAGGCCATCCGAATAATCCACGCCAGCAAGGCTTGGTTGGAAATCGTATACTTGGTGATTCCCTCCTTGAACGACGGGGAAGCCACCATCCGCGCCATGAGCCGATGGATCAAGACCGAGGTCGGCCCGGACGTACCTCTCCACTTCTCCCGGTTCTTCCCCATGTACCTGCTCAAGAATCTGCCGGAGACACCGCTTTCGACGCTGGAGCGGGCTTATGAAACGGCCCGGAGCGAAGGCCTCCGCTACGTCTATATCGGCAACGTCCCCGGACATAAGGCGGAGAGCACGCCTTGCCCGCGCTGCGGAAAAACGGTGGTCAAGAGGATGGGCTACCTGATCGAAAGCATGGATGTTCAGGACGGATGTTGTCGGTTCTGCCGGACACCCATTCCCGGAATTTGGGCGTGACCAATTTCATTCCTCCTTTCATCCTCGGCTTTTCGGCCACGGCCTTCCAGGTCTTCCTGCTCCGGGAGTTTACAACCCACTTCGCCGGTAACGAAATGACCTACGGGCTGGTCCTCGGGTCCTGGCTCCTGTGGGGCGGACTGGGGAGCCTTTTCGCCTCAAGGTTCCGCGATCATAGGAACGGCCTCATCCGTTGTTATTATTCAGCCGCGTGGCTTTTTTTGGCCGGCCTGGCGGGATTACGGCTTTCGCGTTTTGCGCTGGGCCTTCTTCCGGGCGAATCCTCAGGCCTGGGTCCGGCCGGCCTCGCCGCCCTCGTCCTATCTTTCATGATCAGTTTTCCCCTGGGAATTCTATTTGTCTTCAACACCCGTTTCCGGCGGGGGGACGTTGCTTCCGTCTACGTCCTTGAATCGATCGGTGCCGCGACTGGAGGTTTAACGGTCCAGTTCCTGCTTATTCCTTTCTTTTCCAACTGGAAAGGGGCTTCGCTGGCGACTGCCTTGGCCGTCGTCCTGATTTTTTTTGGCTTCGAAAAAAGGAGCCAGCGCCTGCTTTTTCCCCTCACCCTGGCCGGACTGACCATTTTCGGCTTGTTGGACGGCCCGAGTCAAAGACTTTTTTGGAAACCTTATACGCTTCTTGCCACAGAAGACAGTCCTTATGGGAAGCTTCAGGTCCTCAAGGCCCGGGAACAAATCTCGCTATACATCAACGGCGCTCCGGTTTTTTCCTATCCCCATTCTTCCGCTGCGGAGGAATCGGTTCATTTCGCCCTGCTCCAGCGCCGTCCTCCTTTTCGGATCCTCCTCATCGGCGGGGGGGTAGGAAGCTTGAGCGAAGCTTTGAAGTACCCCGGGATGAGCGTGGACTGCGTAGAAATCGACCCGGACCTCTTCCGCTTTTCTTTGGGGTTCCTTCCTCCGGAATTACGCCGGGTCCAGTCCGATTCGCGCGTGCGGCTTTTCCATGAAGACGGCCGGGCGTTTCTCTCTCGAAGCCGGGAGGAATATGACGCTATTCTCCTCAACCTCCCCGAACCGGCTACGGCGCAAATCAACAGGTTTTACACCCAGGAATTTTTTTTGCTGGCTGAAAAGCGTTTAAGCCGCGATGGCGTTTTTTCCTTCCGGGTGGCCTCGGCCGAAAACTATATCAGCCCCGAGCTTGGAAGATATCTCGCCACCCTCTTTCACACGCTGAAAAGCGTTTTTCCCGTCGTTCGGGTGGTTCCGGGAGACACGAACATTTTTCTGGCATCCGCCGCGCCTCTCTCCATTGATAGCGAATTTCTCGCCAAGGCGATCCATGACCTTGGCCTCCTCACAACCGATGTCAGCCCACGGGTTCTTCCGGCGAGGCTCAACCCGCTTCGCATCGCCCGGCTCCGGGAGAAATTGGAGGCCGGCGCGAAGAGGATCAACCGGGACCTCAGGCCCCTGAGCATCTATGAGCATGCCCTGCTCTGGAGCACTCAGTTTCATTCGTTCGAGAGGCCGTTCCTGGAATTTCTCTCGCGTCTCCCTTCATTTTGGATCCTTGATTTTCCCCTTGGGTTGTCCACCCTCGGACTCGTTTTTCTTCGGATAAAGCGGAACCGGCCTTCGCTTGTCCTGGTGCCGATCTCTGTCATGGGGCTGACCACCATGGCGGTCGAGATCATGATGCTCATTTGGTTCCAAACGCTTTTCGGTTCGGTTTATGGCCGCCTGGCGGCGCTTCTGGCCATGTTCATGGCCGGGCTGTCCGCGGGCAGTCTGTTCAGTTCCCGGAGCCGCAGGGTAGGCGTTTCGGCTCTGGCTCTCATTTTCGGCGGTTTCCTGACGCTTCTCCTCCTCAGCCGTGCCATGCTTAACCTGCGCCCGCCGAGTTTTTTCTTTTTCGTCGCCCTTTTCCTGTTCGGCTTCCTCGGAGGAAGCCTGTTCATCGTTTCCAACAGGTTGTATCTGAACTCCGGCCACAACTACGGCCTCGGCTACGGCTTGGATCTCTTGGGATCTTTTATGGGCGCCGCGGCCGCTTCCGCGTTCTTTATCCCTCTTTTCGGCATGGCCGTACTCCTCAAATACCTGGTCCTCCTCAATTCTTTCTGCCTTCTGTTCCTTATCTCCGGCCTTGACATTGCTCGCGCCGAATAATAATCTTTTGACCGGTCTGGATTCCGATAAGGAGGGAATGGATGAAATTCGCTAAAGCCATATTTCTTTTGATGATCGCGTTCAGCCTCATCGCAGGCGCGCTGCCAGCTGCGGCCCAGTCCAGGGGGATGAATTCCATCAAGGCCGAAGATATGAAATTTCCCCTGGAATTTTTGGGAAGCCGGGAATTCCGGGGCCGGACGACGCCCTCGCCGGAGTTGAATATCGCCTCCAAGTACATTGCCATGATGGCTCTGCGGATGGGCCTGAAGCCGCTCATGCCCAACGGCTCCTACTATCAGGATGTTCCGGTCGAAATTACGAGTATCTCCCCGATCAAGTCCCACCTCTGCCTCATATCGGGAAGCGGAGAACAGAGATTTTTCTTCCCGCAGGCGTTCAGCACGAGTATCCGGACGCTCGGTGCGGGCTCTGTTTCCGGCGATTTGGTCTTTGTCGGATACGGCTTGAGCGCCCCCAATCTGAACTGGGACGATTATGGCGACGCCGACGTTAAAGGGAAAATCCTGGTCATGCTGGACGTCCAGCTTCCCGAGGACCATGTCCTCAAGCCGGTGGACAACCGCACTCTGCTGGATGATCGCTTCCGGACGGCTCGCGAAAAGGGCGCCGTATCGGTTATCTCTGTCATCAGCCGAGAGCGGGAGACGGCGCTCGTCGGGAAAGCCGTCTCCTTCGACAGCCAGCAGCGCCTTCGCTTTCTCGATGTCGATACAAGCCGGCCGATCACTTCGCCCGCTTCGCCACAGGCAACGGCACCGGCCGACGCCGCGGCGCCCTTTTACCAAGTTGAGGTTCGGCACGATACGGCTGCCGCTATTCTGGGAATATCGAGAAACGAACTGGACCGGATGTTCGAAACGATCGGCCGGGGCAAGCCAATTCCGCGTAAAACGATGGACGGCATTTCCTTGGAGATTGTCATCGCTTTCGATAAACGGCTGGAGAACACCTGGAACGTCGTGGGCTATGTGGAAGGGACCGATCCCGCCTTTAAAAAGGAATACGTCGTCATCGGCTCCCATCACGATCACCTTGCCCCGCGCGAAGGGCGGATCTTTCCGGGCGCGGACGACAACGCCTCGGGCACGGTGGCCATGTTCGAGCTGGCCCAGGCCTTTCAACTGGAAAGGCCGAAGAGGTCGGTCATCTTCGTCTGGCACACGGCCGAGGAAAAGGGACTCGTCGGCGCCTATTATTTCGTCCAGCACTCTCCCGTTCCGGTGGAAAAGATGAGCGCCGTGCTCAACCTGGACATGCTCACCCGGAACGACCCCAACGGGATTTATCTCATCGGCTCCAACAAGATCAGCAAAGGCCTGGACGACAGCATCCGCATCATGAACGATCGCTATATCCACCTCAAGCTCGACTACACGTACGAGGACACTGGCCATCCGGACCGCTTCTTCTTCCGCAGCGACCAGTTTCCCTACATCCGCTACGGCGTGCCCGGCGTTTGGTTCTTCTGCGGAACGACCGAGGATTACCACCAGGAGGGCGACATCTACGAGAAGGCCGATCTCGAGAAAATGGAAAAGGTCACGCGCCTGGTTTACCTGACGGCCATGGACATCGGGAACAAACCCGGGCTTCTCAAGCTGGACGTGAATCCGGACATTACCGCGAGGGGAAAACAGAACTTCAAGATCAACTGGTGGAAATCCCTCCGCGAGAACGCCCAGCCAAGACGCTGAGCCCGCCGATTTAACCTGCATTATTCATGAATTTTTAGTTGGAGAAATGGAATCAATGAATCTTTTAAGGGGGAAGGCCGGGATGGACGAAGCAACCATGTCGGGACTTCGGGAGCGAGTCCATTCCGGCTTTCCCCTCCCCATCCCGTTCCTCCCCCCAAAGGGTGAGGCCGACATCCCGAATATCACCCCATCGTTCATCCAGAGAGGCGATTGACGCTCTTTTCCTCTCCGTCAACAATAAAGGTGTTTTTGAGCCGCTGACTGCTTTATCCGTGGCCTGACGGAAAGAGCGGAAAGGGGCAGGGAAACACTCTGTCGAGAAGGAAGAAAGCGCCATGAAAATCCTGGTGGCTGATGATGATTTCATCACTTCGCTCGCCCTGGTCCGAAACCTGCAGGACTGGGGTTACGATGTCAGCGTAGCCCGGAACGGCCTCGAGGCTTGGGAGAAACTCAAGCCCGGGGACATCCGGCTCACCGTCCTGGACTGGATGATGCCCGGAATGACCGGTGTTCAAGTCGCCCAAAAAGTCCGCCAGGATATCCTGGACAATGGGTCCAAATATATTTATATTATTCTCCTATCGGGGAGCGACGGCTACGAGGATATCGTCAACGGCCTGAGTGCGGGGGCCGATGATTACATCACCAAACCTTATAGCATCGGTGAGCTTAAGATACGCCTCCAACAGGCGGAACGGAAGATTACAATGGAAGACGAACGCAGGAAACTCAACAGCTTCGATGAATTGACGAAACTCTGGAACCTGGCAAGGCTCAAGGAATTCCTGGATGAGGAAACCGCCCGTGCCGCGCGAGAGAAAAAGCCCACCGGCCTGATTTTGCTGGGCCTGGATTCTCTGGATAACATCGAGAAAAATTTGGGACGGTCTGTGGCCGAGCAAGTCTTGGTCGAGGCCGGCCGGCGCCTCAAAAAAATCATTCGCCGCTATGATAAAGTCGGACGGTTCAGCCGGCAGGAGTTCTTGGTCATCCTGCCCGGCTGCGGTCTTGTCTCGACGGAAAGAATCGCCGGGCGTCTCGCGCTGTCTATGAAGCGCGATCCGGTCATTTCGGACGCCGGCCTCATTTCCCTGTCCTTGAGCTCCGGCGCCGTTTCCACCGAAAGCCTGGTCGATCCGTCGACCAAGACCCTGTTTCAAGCCTGTGAGACTGCGTTGTCCGCTTCCCGGAACCGCGAGACGTTTCCTGCGGCGGCAGATCCTCCGCGTCCCCAAAATCCAAGATGAAAGAGAATCTGAAGATGGAAGCCTATTCGCTGGGGGACATTGATGAGCTCCTCCGCAAAATGGACCCGAAGCCCGCGCCCAAGGACAAGTCCATGGATAAGGCTTATTTTGACCAATTTTTTGAATCCTTTCCTGACGCGCTCGTCTTGACCGATCCGTTCGGACGGATCCTTAGGGCGAACGCAGAATTCCTGCATCTTTTCGGCTTTCCCCTTAAGGAAATCCAGGGGCAGGTGATCGACATCCTCATCGCACCCCCGGCCGCGGCCGAGGAGGCCCACCGCCTAACGGCCCGCGCCGCCCAGGGCGAGAGCATCAGCCTGGAGACGGTCCGCCAGCGCAAAGACGGCATGCCGAGAGATGTGACCCTCCACGCCCTGCCGATCATGGTGGACGGCCAAGTTGTGGCCATTTTCGGAGTCTACCGGGACATGGGTCTGCAGAAAGGGGCTGAAGAGGCGCTGCGCAGGGAAATTTCCAAATTCTCGGCCATGATTGCGGGTATGGAGGAAGGGTTCATTTATGCCGACAAAGAAAACCGGGTCATCGAAGTCAACAGCTTTTTCCTGAAAATCTTCAAGAAGGACAAATCCGAAATCATCGGCCGCTCCATCTTTGATTTCCATACGCCCGGCATCGCAGAAAAAATTAGGGCTCAAATCGAGCATTTCCAGCGGAATCCCGGGTCCAAGCTGGTCAGTATCCAGCGCCCCCTATCCGGCCTGGAGGTCATCATGCGCCTCCAGCCGATCTACTACCGGAACGAGTACGACGGCCTGATCTTCAGTATTATGGACGTGACCGAGCTCGTCCAGTCCAAGCGCCAGGCACAGGGAGGCGACCGGGCTAAGAGCGAATTCCTGGCAAACATCAGCCACGAGATCCGCACGCCCATGAACGGCATCATGGGCATGACCGAACTGTTCGCCGAGACGCCTCTCTCCATCGAGCAGAAGGAGTACCTAAAGGGCATCCGGAGCTCGGCCGAATCCCTGATGACGCTGATCAAGGACATCCTCGATTTCTCCAAGATGGAAGCCAAGAAGCTCGAACTGGAATCCGTTCCCTTCCACCTTCAGGATTTTCTCTTCAACGCCATCGCTCCCCTGGCCATCGAAGCCCACAAGAAGAAGCTGGAGGTCATTTGTGATTGTCCCTTCACCCTGCCGGATTCGCTCATCGGCGACCCGGGCCGTTTACGCCAGATCATGATCAACCTCATCGCGAACGCCACCAAGTTCACTTCTCAAGGAGAGATCGTTATCATGGTCCGCGAGGAAGCCCGGAGCGACAAGGACATCCGGCTCATTTTCACGATCTCGGACACGGGCATCGGCATCCCCAAGGATAAGCACCAGGTCATCTTCAGCATCTTCGCCCAGGCCGACGGCTCCATGACGCGGAAATACGGCGGAACAGGGCTCGGCTTGGCCATCTGCTCCCAGCTGGTCTCTCTCATGGACGGCCGGATCTGGGTTGAGAGCGAGCCCGGGAAAGGCAGCAAATTTCACTTCACCGCCAAATTCGGACTGAGCCCCATCCCCGCCCAAAAGCCGGACCCCCTGCTCAACCAGGACTTCAAGAACGCGCCCGTGCTCCTGATCGAAGACAATCCCAGGACACAGCAAATGATCAAAGATGTTTTGACTCACTGGCGCTTCTCCCCGACAGTCACCGAGAGCGGCGAAGACGCCCTGTCGATCATGGAACGAGCCGAAAAGGGAGGACAGCCTTTTAAAATCTGCATCCTCGATCCCTACCTCCCGCGGATGGACAGCTTTATCCTCCAGGACCGCATGAAGCAGAATCCCAACCTGGCAAAATCATCGGTCATTCTCCTGGCCTCGGCCTTCAACCACGGCGATTCCGTGCCCTGGCAAAAGCTGGGGGTCCAGGCCTTTGTCATCAAACCCGTCCGTCCTTCCCAGCTCCTGGCGGCTGTCCAGGGCGTGCTCGGTATCGCCCCCCAGAGCCCACCCGCTCAGGAAGAAAAGACCAAACCTGCCGTCCGGCCCCGGCCTTCCGGCCCCAAGTACCGCATCCTGATCGCTGAGGACAATCCCGTAAACCAGAGGGTCGCGTTCTTCATCCTCGAAAAACAAGGCCACCAGGTGGTCGGTGCCAAGGACGGGCGTGATGCCCTGGAAGCGTTGGAGCGCAACATCTTCGACGTCATTTTGATGGACGTGCAGATGCCCCGTATGGACGGGTTCGAAGCGACGGCCAACATCCGGACCCGGGAAAAAGAGACCGGCGCCCACATGCCCATCATCGCCATGACCGCTCACGCCATGAAAGGAGACCGTGAGAACTGCCTGGAGGCCGGTATGGATGACTACGTTTCCAAGCCGATCCAGGCCGAAGAGCTCCTGGGCACCATCGAGCGGACGGTCACGCGCCTGAAGAAAGCCGCGAAGAGTCCGGCACTGGCCGAAGCAAATGGGAAGTGAGATGCGGCCATGACCCAAGTCCTCATCGCCGAAGACAACATCATCTCAGCCAGGATCATGGAAAAAAATATCAAGGATTGGGGCTTTTGCGCCGTTCTGACCAAAGACGGTAAAGAAGCGTGGACCAGGCTCCGCCAGAATCCCAAGGACATCCAGATCATCATCCTGGACTGGATGATGCCCCGGGTCAGCGGCATCGAGATCTGCCGGAGGCTTCGCAGATTTCAGGACAAGACCGGACATTATTTTTATATTATCATGGTGACGGCCCGAGACGAGCGCCGGGATATGATCGAGGGCCTTTTGGCCGGCGCCGACGATTACATCACCAAGCCCCTCGACCTGCTTGAGCTCAAAGCCCGGCTGATGATCGGCAGGCGCATCATTATGCTCCAGACCAAGCTCATGGAGCTGGCCTCGCGGGACAGCCTGACCCAGCTCCTGAACCACAAGAGCATCCTCGAGCATATCGAAGAGGAATTGGATCGCAGTACCAGAGAGGGGCATCCGCTGGGGCTTGTTCTTCTTGATATTGATTTCTTCAAAAAAATAAATGATACTCACGGGCACACCGTCGGCGACCAGGTCCTGGTGGAGATATCCTCACGCTTAAAAAACAGCATCCGCAAGTATGAACGCGCCGGCCGCTATGGCGGTGATGAGCTGCTGGTGGTTGTGACCAACTGCGACTGGGACAAGGTCAAAAAAGTATCTGAGCGGCTGAAGCGTGTGGTTTGCAGCCGGAAGATCATGACCGATGCGGGTTCGATTAAAGTGAACTTGAGCCTGGGGGGGATATCGTCCGTTTCCCGGCCGCACGCCGGCGTGAAGATTCTCCTGCGAGCCTGCGACCGGGCCCTTTATCGGGCCAAGGAAAAGGGACGCAATTGTTGCGTTGTCGTCCCGTAAATACTTGCCAAGGAGACGTCCATCATGAACGATATAACGACTGAAAGGCGAAACCTGATCGACATCCCGTCAGCCTTGGAAAGGATCGGCGGCGACAGCTCGTTTCTTGATGAGCTCCTGGAACTCTACCAATCGGACTTCATGGAAAAATTCGGCCTTCTTCGCCAAGCACTGGAGGAGAAAAACTTCCTCTCCATCCATGAGATCGGGCACGGACTCAAGGGCGCTTCAGCCAACCTGAGCCTCCTCGACCTACAGAGAATCTCCTACAACCTGGAGTTGGCCGGACGTGAAAAAAACTTTGCGCTGGCCGAGCAAAGTCTGCGGGACCTTGAAGAGGGATTCCGGAATCTGAAATCGTTTCTCGCTCAACGAAAATCGGGGATTTGAAGCTGTGAAGTCAACCGGAATAATTCCTTTGACATTAGAGAATTTTTGTTATATTTATATAAATAGGCATCAAGAGAATAATAATTTTTGGCATTCATCCCATGATATGCTGAGCAATAAAAAAGGGGATCCCGGGAAAGGGAGGTATTGAATGGGAGAGACAGGAACCGAAAGACGAGCCTGCCAGAGGTTCAAAATACCCGGCTCCACAGTCAACTACCAGAAGAGCGGGTTGTTTTTTATGCCCAAAGGATTTCTTGAAGAATTCTGTCCTGTGCTCGACATCAGCCGGGGCGGCGTCCGCTTCCTCACGCAGAAGCCCCTGAAACACAACACCAAGCTCACGGTCAAGATCTCGATCCCCGGAGAGCGGATCCCGCTCAGCCTGGTGGGCGAGGTGCGCTGGTCGACCTTCAACCCCGGAAAGAGCTACCGTTACCAGGTCGGCGTTCAGTTCTATCCATACGGCGAAAAGAAAGGCCAGAACTATCCGGGAAATCTCGTAAAAATCATCGCCTTAGAACAAAAATTCATCGATCAGACCGAACTGGATGATTCCAAGCCCGAGCCCGGCGGAACGGACAGTTTTACCATCTGAGCGGTCCCGTCGCCGGGTTCTCAAGAAAACGAAGATTTTTTCTTCAGGACTTGGCGGAATTTTCTCCTTCGATCACGACCTGGGAGTAATCCGCAATCTTGATGAAGAGCCTCCGGATGGCTTGAAGAAGGCCCAGACGGTTCTGGCGGACTTTTTTCTCATCAGCCATGACCAGGACGCAATCGAAAAAGGTGTTGAGGCAGGATTGCATCTTGAGGATCATGTTCTGGGCTTTGAGGAAATCCCCCTTGCCGACGAGCGCCGCGACGTTCTCTTCGATAATGGAGAATGTCGAGTAAAGTTCCCGTTCCGCTTTCTCTTCAAACAGGTCCGGATTGATCTTGAACGCAGGCTGGTCGCGAATGATGTTGTTGACCCGGCGGGCGAGAAGGATCAGGGGCTCAAAATTCGGGCTGGCCTTGAGGCTGTCCAGCGCCTTGAGCCTCGAAAAGGTGGCGG
>Ga0315288_10001147_pt1 | contig 34062 bp, 29 predicted proteins | sample YL17G11_20_MG_FD_203454 | JGI IMG/M metagenome (GOLD analysis project Ga0315288, IMG submission 203454) | Sediment microbial communities from Yellowstone Lake, YNP, Wyoming, USA - YL17G11_20 | ecosystem: Environmental > Aquatic > Freshwater > Lake > Sediment | place: USA: Wyoming | collected...
AAATCTTTTACCACGAATAGCACGAATGGACGAATAGTACTAATTAAAAACAGAGACTTTTTTGGTATTCGTGTCATTCGTTTATTAGTGTCATTCGTGGTCACTCTTTAGAATTTATTGCTGAGACCTAAATGAATTTTACCTCTCAGGATATTTTCTTGGAGCGGGATACCATAACTAATCTCTATTATCGCAGTTTTTGTATTTGCGCTTAAGCCCAGACCGTAACCGGATTTAAATAAATAGTGCGGACTTGAATTGAAACAAGCAAAATCTCCGAATAGAAAAAAATTGGTATTGCTACTTCTTAAAAAATAAAATTCATTTCGGAGTAATAGAAAACGGTTGGTCGAAAATTCGTTTTCTCGATAACCACGCAAAGTCCTGGTACCTCCTAAATATAAAGAATCAGAAATTGAAAGTTCAGTATTAGAGTATAAATTTTTCAGAGTCAGATTAATCAGGTAACCGATATTTCTGATAATTGGAAATAATAGTGTACTTTCAATAATAGTTTTAGCCAGTAACTGGTTTTGCGGTGATTGTTTTCTTGAACCAAGATTTGTAGAGTAGTCAAGCCAATATTCTCGGTCACGGTTATCCGACTCATTATAATTCTCGATGGTAAAACCTTGACCAAACCATATCGTTTGAAAAGTTGATAAATTTAGAAGCCCGGGTGTGGTATTGTCATATCCGGTATAAAAATTTAAAGAGAGATATTCCAGTACCGGTATATTGATCCCAAGATTAAAATCAGTCTTAGCATAAGATGTATCGTAAACCGTGTGCGCAATATTGCTGGTAAGTTTAAAACTTAATAAGTAAGGGTCTTGATAATTTAATGAAAAATTAGTAAAACGATTGAACTTTTCCCATCCCAATTTTACTCTTCTTAAAGTATATAAAAGGTTGGATAAATTAAGATAGAAAAAACCATTGAATTCCCTCCAATAAGGAAGATAGGATATGGCAGCGGAAATTTCCTGATTCATTTTTTCTTTAACACTTATTTGCAGTTGATAAGTTGTATCAAACTGAATGATATTATAATCAGTAACGGTAAAACCCTGAGCTTGGACTTTTCTTAATAACTTTCTTGTTATATCTTCAGAAAAAAGAGTAAGAGGCTTAAAGCTAAATAATTGTTGCATGCGGGATTCTTTGGTTTCCGTGCCGGTGAAATTAATTTTGCCAATTCGAACTAATGGTCCTTCGGTGATTTTTAAAGTATAAGATATTGTTCTTTCCGAATCATTCACATTAAAATTCTTTGGTTCAATAGTAACAAAGGGAAAACCGTTATTCTCATAATAAGTCAACAGAGTTTGAACTTGAGTTGTAAATATGAGTTCATAAAAAGGAAAATCTAACTGTAGAGAACGCTGAGGGCGCGGAGAATCACCCTCTGATTTCTCTAATGCCTCTGAGGTTAATAGTGTTTTTGATTTTAGTAATGGAGTAAGTTTTGATAGCGGTATTTTCTCATAACCGATTAGCTCAATTTCCGAAATTCGTGCCTGTTCGTTCTCGTTAATCTGAAATACTAATTTATTGTGACCTTTATCAGCAATCGTTTCGACTGATACATTTGCCCAGAAAAAACCTTGTCGCGAATATTCTGATAGCAACGCAGTTTTCACGATTTGAATTAATGAATCGTTAACCAGTGTGTTTTTCAGAAAATTGACGAATCGTTCAGGATGTCGCAGCAAGCGATTACCCTTAAATTCTATTTGTTGGTTATAATCGGGAAATGCGATGTTCAAATTTATTATCAAACCGAAAACTAAACAACATCTAAAAAATATCGCTCTTTTATCTCTAAAAAGATTACCACGAAAGCACGAAAAAGAAAAAAATTCTGTCAAAGAAGATTGGAATTATTTATTTTTCGATTATTTTCTATATTACAATAACCATTCAAATTCAAGAATCTAAAAAGAGATACTGGCGCCATTCATAAGGTACGGTTTGAATCGAATTGATAACAAAGGTAAAATACGAAGGTCTTTTTGGTTTTTTTAATAGTCTGAGTCCAGAACGAACATAAAGTTCACTTCCTTTTTTTGAATTACATTCAGCACACGCGCAGACGAGATTTTCCCATGAGTCAATTCCTCCTTTGCCTTTGGGTATAATATGGTCGGTCGTCATTGGTCCAATCTTTTTACCACAATACTGGCACTGATAATTATCGCGACGTAGAATATTTCTTTTACTTAACGGGATTTCCCGTCGGGCGATTTTTATGAAATGATTAATTCGTAATACGCTAGGGAAAGGTAACCAATTGTTGATTGACCGGGCAATCTTTCCGTTATAGGTTTCGACTAATTCGGCTTTGCCTAAATACATTAGAACCAGTGCGCGCCGCATTCGACATAACGTCAATGGCTCATAGTTCTGATTTAATACCAGAACTTCTTTTTTTAGCATACAGTGTTATATTATGGTTATTCTTGAATTTTTATTCCTTGGAACCAAGCCTCTTCTTTGATCTTGCCACTAATCATACGACATCGTTCAATTTCAGTTTTAGAATAATTATAATAGGCATCGCTAACCGGAACCTTTTTGTACTGTTCTATTGCTTTTTTATATAAATTATAAGCCTCTTGGTATTTTTTACTCTTATGATTTGTTTCGCCCTGTTTTTTATTTATATCTCCTAACAGGACATTTGCAATACTTAATGCAGGATTAATTGCCAGTGCTGCTTTTAAATCAGATGTGGCTTGCGTAAGATTGCCTTGTTTGATTAATAAATCAGCATTATAGATACGGGGGAGAGGGTCATTGGGTGCAAGTTGGGTAGCCTTGGTGAATTCTTTTTTTGCTTCAGTATATTTCCCCTGTTTTAAGTAAACATTGCCAATTTTCAATATCAATCGCCAGTTATCCGGTTTCTTATTTAATATTTCTTGAAAATCAGCTAACGCTTCTTTATGTTTCCCCAGTTCTGTATATGCGTCGCCGCGTTTTTCCCGCAGTTCTTCTGCTTCAGGATACCTTAATATACAACTACTATATGAATCTACTGCTTCCTGGTATCTACCTTGTTTGAATAGAAAATCTGCCCACAGTTTCAAAGTTGTTATGTCATCGGGAAACATTTTTAAGAGTTTTTGATATACGGCTTCGGCTTGAGCATTTCTTTCACTGATGATATAGATATTGGCTAATCCCAAATAAAGTTCAGTAAAAGTTGAATCATATTTCAGTCCGGTGAGATAAACCGATTCTGCCATTTGATAATTTTGCATAACCGTGTATAAATCGGCTAATGCTTCGTATCCCTTGCTATTTTGGGGTTCGATTTTCATTGCTTTGTGACAGTAATTTTCGGCTTCAACCGGATTTCGTTTTTCTCGATAAATATTACTAATTGCAATATACGGGTCATAATATGACGAGTCATAGGTCAATGAAGTATTAAAGTTTTCCAAAGCAGCGTCAAAGTTTCTTTGTTTAAAGTATTCGGAACCGATACTATAATGCATTCTTGCTTTTTCTTGATTAGCTTTTATTTCGTCTACAGACATCTTTTTTACTTGTGGCGCAGCACAGGCAATAATCAACACTATTACCATTAAGGTGATTCTTTTTATGTTCATTTTACTCTTCCTTTCTTCATCACTAATTTATCGAATGACATCGAATTAGTCGAATAATTGAATTAAATTCACTATATCCACTATTATTCATTGTATTCATTTTTTAAAAGTGGAGCTGACGGGATTTGAACCCGTGACCTTTTGACTGCCAGTCAAACGCGCTCCCAACTGCGCCACAGCCCCAATTGATTGTAAAATTACAATATTTAAAGATTGCAAAATTAATCTTCTTATCTTCTAATTTCAAAATCTTATAATCTTACAATCGATATTTTAGTCTGTCAATACTTGACTTATAGTCTTTTATCAGTTAAATTTAATTCGATATGAAATTAAAATTCGTGAACAAATGTTCCTTGTTCGTCCTCGTTTCAATAATTGCTGTTTTGTTTATTCTGACTCCGGCTCAAGCGACCTCAATTAAATTAGCTCCTAAAAGCATTAAATTAGTTAAACCAATATTAAATAAAGAGGATTTATCCGGTGATGGTCAAGTACAGGAAATTCTCAAGCGATTAAAGAAACCATTAGTGGTGCAGGTCCAGAACCAAAAAGGTTTACCATTAGCAAACCAAATCGTAAAATTTTCTATCCTTTCTGAACCGAAAGACAATATTTTTACTCGTAAACAAGCATTATTATCGAGTCAATCGGTTAAAACCGATAATGTCGGGTATGCCAAAGTAAATCTTACTTTAGGTGGAACTTCAGGTGAATATCGTATTTTCGCTGAGTCGGAGAATGCTGAATATGTTTTTTCGGTCACGGCTTTGCAACAAAGATGGTATTTAATAGTTATCTTCGGTTTAGCTGGTGGATTATGTTTCTTCTTGTTCGGACTCTACTACGGAAGCAAAGGATTGAGACGATTAGCCGGGGGCGGTCTACGAGAAATTGTCTTTAATCTGACCAGGCATCGTATTTTAGGGGTATCGATTGGTATGCTTGTGACAATGATATTCCAGTCTTCAACCGCTACTTCGATTCTTTTAATCAGTTTTGCCAGTACCGGCTTAATCGGTTTATCGCAGGCATTAGCCGTTATTCTTGGTTCAGATATTGGCACAACATTTACCGCTCAAATATTGGCATTTAAATTATACGATTATGCATTATTCATTATTATCGCCGGGTTTGTTCTAATGAATACTTATCGCAAAGTGAAAGATGTCGGACAAGCATTATTCGGTTTCGGTCTTGTCTTCTTCGCAATCAAAATGGTTTTTGAAGCGTCTGCGCCATTAAAATATTTTCCTGGATTTACAGCTACGATTGTTTCTTTCGGCAATTATCCGATATGGGGCATCGTAATATCAATGATATTTACATTTTTAGTTCATTCATCGGCAGCAACAATCGGTATCGCAGTTGGTTTAGCATTCAGTGGTCTTATTAGTCTTAAAGCAACAATTCCGATTATTCTTGGAGCAAATCTTGGAACAAGTTTTTCACCTTTGTTTGCCAGTTTCAAAGCCGGACTTGAAGCAAGACGCGTAGCAATTGGACATACGATATTTAAATTAATAATTGTCTTAGCCCTATTACCATTTATTAATCAACTAACTGTTCTGATTTCTCATACATCAGGTTTCTTACCACGCCAGATTGCGAATGCCCATACATTGATAAATATTTTTGCTTGTGTAATTTTTCTCCCTTTTCTTAAACCTTACGAACGATTCTTGCGTAAACTTTTGCCAGATGAAATGGCAGATAAGTATCGGGTTAAACCATTATATCTTGACCAGACAATTATGGATGCACCAATAATGGCATTGGCTCAAGCCCATCGGGAAGTTTTGCATGTGGGTGACATTGTTCTTGATATGTTTAGAAGGAGTTTAATAGTATTTCTCAATAACGATAAAGAAGGAAGAAAAGAAGTCGCCCTGACTGATGACAAGGTTGATACATTAGAACATAATATCACGGTTTATCTGACCAATGTTTCAGCCGGTGAATTATCACCCGAATTATCACGACGAAATGTAGCTATGCTTTACATCGTGGATGACCTGGAACACATTGGCGATATCGTATCAAAATCTTTGATGTCCTACACCAAGAAAAAAATCGACCAGGGCTTACAGTTTTCCGAACAGGGCTTGCAAGAAATAAGCGAATTCCATAAAGATGTTTTTGAAACTCTGAAAATAGCGATTGCCGCTTTATCTTCCTGGGATAAAAATCTCGCACAACAAGCAGTTGCACGCCGTGAATTCGGTAACCAGAGATTGCAGGAATTACACAATCGACACTTAGAAAGATTACGCGCCGGTCTTAAAGAAAGCATTGATACCAGCACAATTCACTTGGATTTTATCTCGGATTTAGAAAGAATTAATTTCCATAGTGCTAAAATTGGATTGATGATATTACAAGCATTGACTCAGACCTCAGTCGAATTTCCTAACCAAGAATCAACCAATACCTAAGATAATAATTATAAAATTCGAAACTGTGTAAAAATCTCTCATCCTTGATAGAAGAAGTGAACGAAAGGTGACTAACCCAATTGAATTTCGTATTTTCTATCTATCGTGATTATTTTTTTCCCATGGAACAAAACTATCCTTTTAAAGTACAGTCAAAATTGACTATAAATTTTACCTAATTTATTGATTTATAAAATAATACCTCAAAATAACAGTAGCATAGGTGTATAGTGCTCCCCATTGAAATCTGGATACAGAACTAAGAGAAACAGGACTTTGAAAAAGAGTTTGAATTGAGATTTTATATGAATGTCAAATTCGATTCAAAATAGATTATCTAAACGATTATCTATTTGATTACATAATTGAGAATCTAATAGGAATTATATCAGGGATTAAAACAAGAGATATATCAGGGTATCAAACAGATAATTAGCCACAGTATAAAACAATGGGTAAACCGCCCTACTCGGAAAAGTTTACGGTTTTTACTTAGGGTTTGCACACCTAAATAACGAATAAAATGCTTGACGAGTATCCAAATTTTGTTAGGAAGTAAATAGGGATGGTTTTCTTTTACAGTGTTTACGTAACGCCAAATCGTCATCATTAGAAATCTCTCATGTGCTTTTGATATTAAGCACAGAAAAGATATTGACTTTCTATTGCAGGTATTTCTAACGGGGTATACAAGACCAATAAAATAACTTCTTGATTATTAAGAAATATTTGTTATAATTCCACAAATTTATGAAAGGTTTAAATAAAGATATAGCGAGGTATTTATGACATGGTTGAAAGATATTGAAAAGGCAGCAAAAGAGGTTTTGAATGTTTTAGGTGAAGGGTATAATGAGAAGGAATATGAGGAAGCATTGGCGCATGAGTTGAGACTGCGTCAAATGTCGTATGAACGACAAAGGAATTTCGAGATAATTTATAAAGGTTATCGGGTTGGGGACGGAATCGTGGATTTAATCATAAATCCACGCTGGTGTAATCCCAGTGGTAAAGAATTTGTATTAGAGGTAAAAAAAGGAGCTAAAATTCAGGAATCATACAAAAGACAAGCACAAGTATATATGATTTCCTTAAACATTAATGACGGCGCGGTTCTATGTTTCTCAGATGAGATTCTATTAGAATCAATTCCTAAACCGGAAAAGACGCTGGATACCAGGGTCGTAAAGCCTGGAAGAAAAATGAAGAAGACTCTTGAAGATTCACTTAAAGAATGTGCAAAAAATGTATTTGATTATTTTGGTAAGGAATTTACTTTTCGTGATGACCGAATGACAATTTTTACCTCCGCGATTAGTGTTGAATTGCGATTGAGAAAAATTAACTTCACCCAAGAAACCCATGAAATCACCTACAAAAATCATAAAGTGAGTTCTTATAATTTTGATTTTGCCTTTGGAAAAGGCGAAGTCGCTGAAGTTGATTTTTATGAAAAAGAAGAGAAAATTAAAGATTTAGTTGATGAACTAAAAACTCATCGCAAATTATTTGGACTGACAAAAGCATATTTAATCGCAATCCCTAAAGCAGAAAAAGGACATGCAAGAGTTATTGCAGTGTGAAGTTATTGGTTAAATAAATTAGTGTTAATCGGCTGCTATTTTGCCTGGTCGATGTTTCACATTCGTAGATAATATTGTAATAATTAAATTGTGATTAAGTTTTTAATCTGTTCAAATTTCTTTGGTCCGATACCGCTGACATTTAGTATTTCTTTTATAGATTTAAAGGCACCATTCGCAATACGATAATCTATGATTTTCTGAGCGGTCTTGGGACCGATTCCAGGTAAAGTCTCTAATTCTTCAAGTGTGGCATTATTAATGTTAATTTTATTTGTTTTGGGAGATTCGACGATATTGGGTGTCGATTGAGGAGATTTTGAGTTGTAACCTGAGAATAAGTAGCGGTTTATTTGAGGAAATGTGATGTAATTTCCTTTTTGAAGATAAGAGATAAGAATCTCTGATATTTTTTCATTTAATATTGTTACTTTCTCCAAACCATTTAATGATTTTGTCGTAATGAGTGAATATTTTTCCTTTATTTTATTAGGGATAGCTTTAAAATTACTTAATGAATCTATGATAACCACGAATCCGGATATAGGTATTAGATTAGAGAGAGATAAATTTTTCGATAGTATCTGATTAAGTTCTTTTGCATTAACCGCAGTAAGAATTATTGAGTCGGTTTTATAAGATATGCTATCAATAAAGATTGAATGTGGTAAAATCACAAAATCAATATTCTTTTCTTGTCGAATCGCATCACAAACCCAATAGCCAAGTTCAGGTTCAGGATTACTTATTATCGTGAACGATATGATTAGCGAAAGTAAGATTGTCATTTGTTAGAATATTAACCTAAACATGTAGAAAATCAAGGGCTGGTTCTAAATAAAACTTCTCAATTTGCCATTCCGAACCCTGTCCTGAATTAAGTTCAGGGTCTCCGAATTTAGGGTCTCGCAACTTAATAAATCCGAAGATGCTGAAACAGGTTGGCTATCGGTTTATTTCACACTAGCATGACATTTTAACACCATTTTTTATAAAGTATTGACATAGATATAAAATCAATTATAATCTTAAAAATTACGGAGGCATAAATGATTAGAAAAAGATTTTTTGTTATTCTGTTAGTGATTTTTGTTTTGCCGATATTTGCACAACAGATAGTACCATTAGACGCACGTTTGCGAGGTGGAAAAATTCATTTTCAGAGTGGGCGATATGAAAAAGCATTACAACTGTTTGAAGCTGCGTTAAAAGATTTCCTCGGTAATCCCGAAGCACGATTTTGGAAAGCATTAGTTTTAGAAAAAACTGGTAAATTTATTGAAGCGGCAGCGAACTTTGATACCGTTTATATTGATGCGCCAGAGTGGTTAGCTAAAACTCAAAAAGATGAAATATATCAATATTCGGTTTGGAACGCATTTATTAAAGCCGGACAAAAAACCGAACAGAATGAAAACTATGGCGATGCTATTAAATATTACAAACGAGCTACAGTAGTGGACCCAAAAAATCCTCAATCATATCTGTATCTATCGCAAGTCTACACAACATTAGATAGTTTAGTCGAAATAAAAAAGGTGGCAGATGCTTTGTTTACGCTTTACCCTCAAAACCAACAAGTCAATATTCTTTTAGGTTTATATTTTTTTAAGAAAGAAGATTGGGATTCTTCTTTAATATATTACAATAAAGCAACCGCTGCTTTTATGCAAGACCGGGAAGCGATACAAAAGAATATTGGTAATGAGTTGAAGCTCGATTCTCTAAAAATACCTGCAATTACCACAAAACTTATTGAAAAACGTAATACTAGAAATTTAGAAACATATATCAATGATTCGCTAAACGCAAAATCAAAGTTAATTGCTATCGCTAAACTCACTGAACAACTTTTCCTGAGTGAGGCCGAATTGAACATCTGCAATTTTCGCTCCGGTGTCGCAGCTTTACAAAAAGCAAATGCCTTTACCGTAGACAGTCTGCAACAAAAATATTTGAATTTGGCAACGATATATTTTAATGAGGCAATTAAGTTTAATAGTTTGGATTATGATGCCAAATACAATTTAGGTATGACACTTTACCGAGCCGGTTCTGATGCAAAGGCAGAATCGATTTTTATCGAATTGGTCAATACTTCATTAATGCCATTAAATACTCTTTCAGATTCATTAGCCCAGAAACTGGTTAGTTTTATTACTATGGATATTCTAAACCTTAGTGTTTTTGAGATTACAACGCCAGTTTTAAATGATATCGAAAAAGAACTCGCTATCAAACAAACCTATAAAACTGGTTACTGGTATTTATATTATATTGATCTTAAGAAAGCGAAAGTGTTACCAACCCAAGCCGATTATGGTAAAATTCAATTGAGCGGTTTAAGGTCGGATATTGTTGAAAATTTATGGTTGCTTTTAGGTGCTACGCAGACTAATCTTAAGAAATTTGACGATGCCATTAAATCGTTTAATACCGTGTTAGAAATTAACTATAAGAATGAAGATGCTTATCGAAACCTCGCAGTTTGTTACCGAGAGAAAGGCGACCAGAAAAAAGCATACGAAATTCTGCAAGAATGGGAGAAAATTAAAAAACAATAATAAGGAGAGAAAATGATAAAATTACTTAATATCGTTATAATAATCTTAGCAATAATATTAGTCGGTATAATTGTTTATCCGCAGTGGAAAGAAAGCCGACCAGTTACCGTCCGCATTGGCTGCGATAGTACGGTTGGTTCAATCGTTTTTGTGGGAACTCAAGAAAAACAATTTTTCAAAAACGAAAGAGTTATTCCGGAATTTGTATTTTACTCGGACCCGCAATTAATGCTTGAAGCACTCGCGACCGGAAAGATTGAGTGCGCGATCACTCCCTGGAGCGCGCTATTGAAAAAAGTTGATACTTCACAAGATTCATTTAAAGTCATAACATCGGGAGAATTCCGAACTTCTATCCCAATCGATGCAATTTTTTAACTGGCTGTACAAAAAAAAAAAATTAAACATTTAAAATATTTCAAAAATAAACGACTTGGTTACCCTCCACAAGTTAAAGATATTATGCCGGTATTGATTAAGAATATAGGTTTGAAGGAGAGTGAAATTAAGCTTATCGAATTATCCAATTCAAGTTTGATACAAGCTTTGCTGGATAATCAGGTAGACGCAATAATGGTACTTGAGCCAGAACGCACCGCAGCTTTAAACCAGGGGATGACCGTCGTAGTCGAACCAGTTTTACCGAAGTATATTATTACGCCATTTCCTGGGGTTGCATATGTTATCATGCGGGACTTAATAACAAAACAACATCGAATTGCGTATAAATTAAAGATTTTACTTGATGGTTCAGTTGCGTTTGTTGATGCTAACATTGAAGATTCAAGAGCCATGTTTATTAATTTTTATAATTTAGATAAGGAAATATACAGTAATACTTATCTGCCACAATTCCAGAAAATGGTTGAAATTAATAAAGGTTCTATCGTATCGTTGATGACAAAGATGAGCGAAGCCGGAGTTTTAACTACCTCGTTTGATATCCAGAAACTATTTGCTGAACCCGGTCAATTTAAACAATAAAGGTTGTAAAAATAAATCAATATATAATCATCGGTCGTGCTAGATGGAGGGTTGGCGGTCCTCTGTAACCCGAAATCCGCCGATGCGGGATTGATAAGGCATAATGAGAATTACCGAGAAAGGTTCCACATTAAATGAGTGCAGCAATGAAGATTGGGTCCGGGAATATTTTTACCTATAAATCCCGCCAGAACCGGAAGGTAGCAACGGTAAGTAGTGTCATAAATAGTTGTCGGGAAGCCTGGTTGGAGCTGAAATTATTTAATGTCCCTTATTTGGTTATACGAATATGCTGCACGACCTTAATTGTAACTTAAAGTAAATGCAGAATTATCAGATATTACCATTAAAATATCGTCCCCAGACATTAGATGAGATTTGGATACAGGAACATATTAAAATAACTTTAAAAAGAGCACTTGAAAGTAATCGGGTTGCTCACGCTTATCTTTTTGCTGGTCCACGGGGAATCGGTAAAACAACAACCGCACGAATTTTAGCTAAGAGTTTGAATTGCGTTAAGGGCACAACCGTTAACCCCTGCCAAGAGTGCTCGGTCTGTAAAGAAATAACCAATTCGTCAAGTTTAGATGTATTAGAAATTGACGGAGCTTCTAATCGCGGTATCGATCAGGTGCGAGAACTACGTGAGAATGTAAAGTATTTACCGACATCCTGTCCTTATAAAATTTATATTATTGACGAAGTTCACATGCTAACCCAAGAGGCATTCAATGCCCTGCTTAAAACTTTAGAAGAACCACCGCAACATGTTAAATTTATCTTTGCAACAACCGCCCCGCAAAAAGTACCAGCAACAATCATATCACGCTGTCAAAGATTCGACTTCCGAAAAGCAACTGTTGAAGAAATAGTACAACGTTTAACCTGGATTGCAGAAAAAGAGAAAATCGAGATATCGGAAGAAGCGATGTTCGCAATCAGTAAAAGAGCGGATGGGGCAATTCGGGATGCGGAAAGTATGCTTGACCAATTGCGTGTGTATCAGACAAATCGTATTAATCTAAACGATGTCGAAAACCTACTTGGTATTATTTCTTCGGATATTTTTTATGAGTATACCGACAATTTGCTGGTTGGTGACCAAAAAGTAATTTTGGAGTTTATCGATAAAATTTTTTCAATTGGACATGATTTTACGGAATTTTTCTCGGGTTTATTAGAACATTTCCGTTTATTATTAATGGCAAAATTGAATATTGATAAAAATATCATGGGTATTTCTCACAGTGAAATTAAGAAATTTGAAACTCATGCTAAAAAATTTACGATTGAGAAACTTTTAATTATTATGCAGATAATTGCTGATAGCGAAGAAATGGTAAAACGGACATCGGAGCCAAAGATTCTTTTTGAAATAATATCGTTAAACTTGCTTAATACCATATCTAATAACCCAAATCCCGAGCAAAAAAAAATCCTAAATCGAACTGAATCATCAGATATAAAAACGGTTTGGCAGAGTCTTATCAGCGACCTATCCGAAAAAAGACCGTTCTTGGCTACCCACTTAGAGAATGCGGTAATCTCAGAGATAACCGATGATAAGGTCGTGATTATATTTAGTCAAAAGAGTGCGAAAGATTATATTGAATCGGAAAAAGTTGAAATCGAACAGTATTTTAGCATGCTTCTTAATCGCCCAATACAAATTATCGTTAATTGTAAAACCGAGGGTAAACCGATAGAACTTCATTTAGAACAAAAAGAAAAAGTTAAAATTAACGAAAAAGCAAAGTTAGATAACCCTGAGGAAAAAATAAATCCAAAAATAGAACAGAAAACTTCAATTAATACTGATATAATATTTAAGGAATTTTTTCCTGATGGTAAGAAAATAAAATGAAATTTGATGTAACGAAACTCTCTTCGGAACTTGCGCGAATTCAAACCGAATTTGCCAAAGCCTTAGAAAAAATCCGTGTCGAAGCATCTGCCGGTGGCGGTATGGTAAAGGTTATCGCTGATGGACAAGGCAATGTAATATCAATTACAATCGAACCGGAACTTTTAAAGGAAAAGGAATTAGATATCGAAATGCTTCAGGATTTAATCGTCGCGGCAGTAAATGAAGCTAAAAACTTAGCAAAAGAAGAATCTCAAAAGGAGATGAAAAAAATTGTCGGTTTTCCGATACCAGGAATGTTTCCCGATAATTTATTTTAATAATGACCAAAGTTCTTAATAATCTTATTGAGCAACTAATGACACTGCCCGGTATTGGTCGAAAAACAGCTCAGCGCATTGGATTTTATCTTTTAAAATCAAGACCGGAAGATGTGGAAGTGTTAGCAAAGACAATCGTCGAAGCTAAAAAAAGATTACATTTCTGTCCAATCTGTTTTAACTTAACCGAAGATGAAACATGCGAGATATGTCAGAATCAGAACCGCGACCATAGTTTAGTTTGTGTTGTTGAAGATGCGTCAGATATACTGTCGATTGAACGCAGCGGTAAATATAATGGCATCTATCATGTTTTAAGTGGTGTTCTTTCACCAATCGACAATATTGGGCCAGATAAGTTAAGAATCAAAGAATTTATTAAACGAATCGAAAAGGATAACTTTTCCGAAATTATCATTGCGACCAATCCAACTCGTGAAGGCGAAGCGACTGCACATTATATAAGTAAACTTATAAAACCATTTAGACTAAAGGTCTCACGAATTGCACGTGGTTTACCCATCGGTAGTGATTTAGACTTAGCTGATGAAACTACAATTAGCGAAGCATTCGCAGGGAGGAAAGAATTTGAATAACATTAATATTAAATTTTTTTTCTTGACAAAACCAACATAATCTTATACAATTAGTTAAATAAAATATAGTATTTCCCGTGTATATAAAAAAATTAGTAGTAATTTCTTAGTGAAAAAAAACAGGAGTAAATATGGATGTAGAAGAACTTAAAAAGAAAAAATTGTCTGAACTTTATGAAATCGCTAAAAACCTGAAAATTTCCGACTATGCCGAAAAAAAGAAACAGGAATTGGTATTAGCAATTTTAGAGTCTGAAGTTAAGGAAAAGACTGATGCTACAGTTCGGGTAAGCGGCGTTTTAGAAGTTCTGGGAGAGGGATTTGGATTTCTTCGTTCACCCGATTATAGCTATTTGCCAAGTTCGGATGATATTTATGTAGCACCATCTCAGATAAAAAAATTCTTGCTAAAAACGGGTGATACAATCGTTGGTCAAGCCCGTCCCCCCAAAAATAGCGAGCGTTACTTCGCATTACTCAGAATTGAAACCGTAAATTATGACCCACTCACTGCAATTCAGGACCGATTGCCATTTGATGAGTTGACGCCACTTTATTCGCAGGAGCGAATTCGATTAGAAATTGAAGCGAAAAATGACTATTCGATGCGAGTGGTTGATTTGTTCATACCAATTGGTAAGGGGCAACGGGCTTTAATCGTTTCACCTCCTCGTGCTGGTAAAACAGTTCTATTGCAAAAAATTGCTAATAGTATTACCACCAATCATCCAGAAGTCATTCTCATGATTCTTCTAATTGATGAGCGACCTGAAGAAGTTACTGACATGGAACGGTCAGTAAAAGCAGAAGTGATTAGCTCGACTTTTGATGAAGTACCAGAACGACACGTTGAAGTTGCTAACGTTGTTTTGGAAAAAGCAAAGCGATTAGTCGAGCATAAAAGAGATGTTGTAATTCTTTTGGATAGTATCACACGACTCTCTCGTGCTCATAATTTGGTTGTACCGCACTCAGGACGAACACTTTCTGGTGGTCTTGATTCTAATGCATTGCAAAAACCAAAGAAGTTTTTTGGCGCAGCGCGTAATATCGAAGAAGGCGGCAGTTTGACCATTATCGCCACTGCTCTGATTGATACAGGTTCAAGAATGGACGATGTGATTTTTGAAGAGTTCAAAGGAACTGGCAATATGGAATTAGTACTTGACCGTAAACTTGCTGACCGCAGGTTATTCCCGGCAATTGATTTGCAGAAATCAGGCACAAGAAAAGAAGAATTGTTGTTATCAGAATTCGAACTCAATCGAATATGGATCATGAGAAAATTACTTGCGGAACTTAATCCAATCGAAATGATGGAGTTTGTAATGGATAAAATGCGGTTAGCAAAGAATAACGTTGAATTCTTAGAATCAATGAGTGAGTAATGGAGGAGAAATGAAAGAGAAGATTCATCCTAATTATGTGGATTGTGTTATTACTTGCAGTTGTGGTAATGTCGTAAAAACACGCTCGGTCAAACCTAAAATTAGCGTCGAAATTTGCTCGGCTTGCCACCCGTTTTTCTCGGGTAAGCAGAAAATGATTGACGCTGCAGGCCGTGTTGAAAAGTATCGTCGACGCTTTGCGAAAAAAGCATCAGCATCGAAAAAAGAAAAGGAAACAGAAACTACCTGATTAATCCCGTATAAAATTAAGGGATAAAAATGGCTGACTTTGTAAAAGCGATTGAAGAGTTATCGGCTCAATTAAAGTCGATACAGGAGTTTCTTTGAAGTCGACAAAAAGAAGCAAGAACTAAATACTCTCACCGAAAAAAGTCAAAAACCCGATTTTTGGCGGAACCAAAAAGCAGCTAGCGAAACAATGACTCAGATACAAAAACTATCTGAGCTTATTAATTCAATCCAGTTTATAAAAAAAGAGATTGAAGATACTACAGAAATTGCGGCGCTCTTTTCCACGGATGAACATGCAGAGAATGAAATTAATTCTAACATAACTAAAATCCAACAAGAGCTAAAAGAACTTCAAGGCAGAAGTCTATTCTTAGCACCAGAAGATAGTAAAAAAGCCATTTTAACGATTCATCCTGGAGCCGGTGGTGTTGAATCCTGCGACTGGGCAGAGATACTCTTACGAATGTATCTAAAGTACTTTGACCGAAAAGGTTTTAAATATTATGTATTAGATTTACAACCGGCGGAAGAAGCAGGGATAAAAGATGCGGTCTTAGAGGTTTCCGGAACGAATGCTTATGGTTTATTAAAAGCCGAAACCGGGATTCATCGTTTAGTTCGAATTTCACCATTTGATGCTAATAAGCGAAGACATACATCATTTGTTGCGGTATTTGTCTATCCTGAAATTGATGATGTCGAAGTAAATATTGATCTTAACGAATTAAAGATTGATACATTTCGTGCCGGTGGACATGGTGGTCAGGGTGTTAATAAAATATCTTCTGCAGTCAGGATTACACATATTCCATCCGGAATTAGCGCTACCTGTCAGAATGAACGGTCACAACTTCAAAATAAAAATAATGCGATGAAAATTTTACGAGCACGACTTTTTAATTTTTATAAGAAAGAACAGGATGTAAAACTTCAAAAATTAGAAGATACTAAAACTGCAATTGCATGGGGACATCAAATTCGTTCTTATATATTTTTCCCTTATCAAATGGTCAAAGATCACCGAACTGATTTTGAAACCGGCGATATTCAAAAAGTGATGAATGGCGATTTAGATGATTTTATCTACGCTTACCTTTTATCTAAACAAAAAAGGGCAAGGCTTTAGCCTTGCTTTTCTTCGCAGACCTAAAGGTCTGCCCTACAAAATTTATTTTCTACGTTTATCCGTGTCCATCTGTGACTTGATTTTTCTGTATTTTCCCGAGTGTTCGACCTCGTTTCTCATCCCGATATCTTCCACAAATCTACATAAATATTAAGATAGAATCTCTGATACAAAGTCCGATAAAACTCCATTTACTAATTCATCTACTAGCTCTAATAGAAAACCAATTACCAACTCAATTACCAGTCGAATTAAAAGTAATGCAAGTACTTTAATTACAAAGTTATATTCCAGGTTCCAACCTTCTGTTTCTACATGCCATCAAAGATGGAGGGTACGCTACCCTGCCCTTAGAAGTTTTTAGGGATTAGGGGTTGGGGTTTAGTGAATTAGAGAAGAAACCTACTCGAAAATTACTCTACCTGCAGGTAGAGTATGTAAGATATTAAATGTTAATGTGATAGATAAAATTAGCGTGATTTTGCTTTATCTGAATAATAAGGGAGTTAAATTTCCATTGGAAGTCTAACTCCTATAGTCTTTATCTTTGTATATCGCTACTTGTGGTTATCTTACCATTATTATCTTTTTGGTTTCATTGTAATCATTGGTCTTAAGTCGCACAAAATAGATTCCTTTGGATTGGATTCGGTCAAGGTCATCTTTGCCATCCCAGTTCAAATTATAAACTCCCGGATTTTTCAAGTCATCAACCAAGATTTTAACTAATCGTCCCGTGGAATTATAGATTTTTATATTTACTTTACTTTTTACTGGTATTTGAAATTTTATTGCAGTTCGATTATTAAATGGGTTTGGTCTTGGTGAATATAGCATTGTCGGGATTGGTAATCTTTCGGTGCCTGAACTCTGTGGTCCACCACTCGTGCTTCCACTATCATTAATCACTTCATATTCATAAATCTTAAACTCGGCAAGGCAGGCAAAGGCACCGCGTGTTTTAACTATCTCCAGTGCTGATTCTAAATCCTCTTGATATGTGCATGGTGAGATATAAATATTAATTGTCTCTGGTTCGGTCGGATAAACACGCATCGTTGTTTCAAGGGTATCTTCAACCTCCAATTTCTGTCGAATCGTGCCGGTTGTATCTTGATAAACGATTGCCTGGAATAGATAATATTTACAAGGGTTTAAATACTTTAACTGATATTCAAGCGTATTGCCATAATCAATTGTATACTCACCATAATCAATATAACCGGTTCTTTGTTCACAATATGGTGATGTCAGTTCCTCTCCGAGTTTCCCTTCATAATATTTCATATCAGTCGTCTCTTGTGGTGGTGGAATTGCTATTCCATCAGGATAGTGAAACTTATCAAACTTCACCTCATAGAGTTCATTCTCGGTGATTTCATCGGTATAACAATAGTAAACTGTTAATTCTAGCGCCTGCGGGTCGTCAACCAAAACATTGGTATGCACATAACTGATATTATTTGCGTCAGGTGTTATACATATTACTTCACCTAAGATATTACAATAAACTTTATAGTTATGTTCAATATCCTCTTCCTGCCAAACACAAACCGCACCTGTTGATATCTGGGGATAGTCTGAATTGACATCAGGGCTGTTTGAATGATTCACTGGGTCTGACCATTTTTCATATTGCGAAGGTTCCCAGACATAACGTTCTTTTTTAATAATTTCACCAGGATTACCTTCTTTCCAAACAACCGAGACCAGGTCGCCATAACTCTCGACAAATGGATGTTCAGAAATGTCGCCTGTATAGGACAGATTGTATTTTGAAGTCCATTGAACATCTCGCCAATTTTCCGGAGTGACTTTCTCGGTATTGGTGATGTACCAGATTTCATCTTTCTGTTGCCAGGCAATATGAATTAAGTCTGAAGGCGTAACACCAACACAAGGATGACTAACTGGTACGTCTGGCGGACCATCGTCAATCTGATGAGTTATAATATCAATACCGGTTGTATCAAATAAAGAAACATAAATATAAGAATGTTCGATTTCCGAAGGCGGTTGTTCGCCTGGACCATCGGGCATTGAACCATCATAAACTGCGTAAGTAATATAAGCATAATCTATAACATCTTCTTTAATTGGCATAGTTGCAAGTTGCATAGATGGTGGACCTGCCCAATGATTTTCATCACCATCAAAGATTAAAATCTCTTTCCAAGAATCGTCATCTCTCTTTATCTTGCATAACAAATCACCATCTTTACAATATGCAATCCATGGCAGTCCTCGATAATTCAAGCCAACGCACGGATAAAGCCCATTATCAATCTCTTCAAAATACCATTGTTCACCATCATCTTGTGAGTTTGCATATATAATTCCATCATCACCTACGAAGACTAAATGTAAATTTCTTGTATTATAAGTTCTCATCATATGTTTTCCAGTATTGGGATAAGTCGATTTATATAATGCAATTGGTGGGTCAACAATCCAAGGGTTTTTAAATTTAGTTATAGTTTTTACCGCATCTCTTTTCCTGGGATTATAACCTGAAATTCCTGTTATTAAACATTCCTTAATGCCTCCATTATAAACTGAAACTGGTGTAACTTTCATAGTAATGAATATAGGATTTGTAACGATTCTCAGATATGTACCATTAACAACGGAATCAGTTATATCAGTTATTCCATTAATTTCTTCGTAGTATCTAATGTTCCAATTATTATCACTTGCTGGGCCATTTATTGCAATGCCGTCAACTGATTGTTCACCATCGCGTTCAATTTTAATGTGGAATATTGCAGGTTGCCTCCACACTATCTGTTCTTTCGTTTGACCTGCACCATCTATATTATAAACGTTGTTTCCCAAATAAGATGATTCAATACTATTCTTAATTTGAAGGTCGGGTTTAACTGCATTATTCCAAAGATCGGCAACCATATAAACACGGTCCACTTTGTTTGGGTCATTAACGGAATACGAATCTATATTTATCTTTTTTACGCCTCTTTGAGGAACATTACTTGCAGGAGTTACTTCAATACGCATTTCTTTACATCCGCCAGGCGAAATTAAATTTGTAGTCCATCCGTTTGTACTAGTGATTTGAGAGGTTATATTATTTCCTCCGGTGAGTGCATCGAAATATTGAATTGTCCAGGTTGCGGTCGGTGGGACATTCGCCTCTTCTATCGCTCTTACTCGAAAATAATCATTAAAGATTCCATCGTTCTCGATTTTGATATGATAAATTGCTGGTAAGTTTGTTTCTGTAAATTGTGTTATATTCTGATTTATTCCAGTGGAATTATAAATATTATTTCCAATATAATCATTAGCATCCCCCCAATAATTTTTGATTTGGTTATCTGGTTGAATTTGACCTCTACCAAGAATTGTATATTGGGGTGTGATTAAGTTAGGATCAACGGGGCACCAAACATTTTGAGAAACAATTTTGTAAAAATAAGTGGAACATCTTATACATGACGTGGATGAATATTTGCCCAAAAATTCTCTACAGTCTACGGTATTATCTGTTGTTGGAGGGAAATACCCAGTAAGACTGAACCATCCTAATGGTGGTTCAATATAATGACCTTGTGGAAGAACAACATCAAATTTTAGTTTATATATTTCACAATCCCAAATTGTATATGTGACATGTGGATGTGGATAGTGTGAAAAAGTAACCGTCCGACGGTCCACATATTCAAGATTAGCATTTCCCCTTATAATTGCATAAGGTTTTTTTGCTTTCTTTACTGTTTCAAAAGCATTAAGACGACCATATCCACTATATTCATCCCAACCTTGTGAGCAAGGATACTGGAATAAATCATTTGCAGTATTTTTTATTATCCATTCGAGGTCATAATTCTTAAGCCCTGAATTTGCCGTAAGAAGAAGTCCCGCAACGCCTGTAGCATGAGGAGCTGAAAATGATGTACCTTCTCTATACTCATATCCATTATTTAGTACAGTTGTATAAATGTTTTGTTCAACTTGATTCCGAAGATTTCCACCTGGTGCAGTGATATCAGTATACCATCTTGGGTAATATACACAATAAGCAGCAAGCTCATCTTGGTTTCCATTTGCTGACACATTCAATACCCAATGACCAGTCCATTGAGGATGAACTGCTTGTGAAAATAAGCCAGCATATGCATTACAAACAACTAATAATACACCCATCTGAAATGCATATTCCATTGCGGACTGTACTGGTGCGTGAACGTTATTAAATCCCCAACTACAGTTTATCACTTTTGCTCCAGCGTCCACTGCTCTTATTATTGCCGAAGCCATTTCATCACTAGAAAAACCCTTTCCAGCATATATCTGTGCGTTCCAATCTACGCCAGCAATTCCAACACTATTATTTGTTTTTGCTGCTGCAATACCCGCAACTGTCGTTCCATGCTCCTGATTACCATAGTATCCTGTGTCACCAAACACTTTTCCGTTTAAATCTTGATGATTCCTATCGATGCCACGATCAACTATTCCTAATATAATTGAGTTACTTCCTGTAGATAAATCCCATGCCTCACGGGCTTTTATATCTGCATTCGGTGTTCCGCCATAGTTATTATCATGATTATATAAATTCCATTGACGAGAGAGGAAATTGGGGTCGTTAGGTTCAGCACCAAATTTTGCACCTTCATTCTTTTCTGCATATATCACTTGTGAAAGAGTTTCTAATAAAATAACAGCAGAATCTCTATTAGTATTTTCTGGTAATCTAAGAATAAAGAGATTCGAAAAATCAGGTAATCTTGCAATATTACCATCAGGCGCAATTCGAGCCGTATCTTCTGAGTTAAAATCTGGCATTGCCTTACTAATCTCTTGAATTTTGATATCTTCTAGAACATCTATTATTTCTGGTATTGCACCAATCTCGTCTAATGTTGCCCTCGTTTGACCTTCGGGCATAATAATTGTTCCTGGTTTTGTTAAGATTAAGATTTCTTCTTCCGGAATGCTTCCATAAATTATTGAAACACTCAAGAGGAATCCCAGTATTATATATAAAATACGGTTACTCATTCGGACCTCCTGTTAAAAAGTTAATTGATGGTTATTTGAACCGTCAATATTTACTATCCAAAGTTTTCCTTGGTCTGATAATCCCCAAAGAAAAGACCATCTTTGATAAACAATTTTTTCGCCATCTGGACTAAATACTGGCATACGTCCATTTTCTATTATTTTTCTTAAACCATTTCCATCACTATTTATTATCCATACTTCTGGATCTGCACCCCCGGTGTCAAAGCAAATCTTCGACCTATCAGGAGAGAAAGTCGGATTATCAGCATATTGTTGTTCGAGGTATAAGATAATTCTCGCATTGTTTCCTATCGAATCACTCACAATAATTCCTCCCATCCACTCATTATTCATCCATATCCATCCCAAAAAAACTAGCATTGTATCATCTGGACTAACATTGGGTTTTGACCCGTAAGGGAAAATAAGTCTTGGTATACTATCACCAAGTGTAATTTTGTATATTCCACCCTGTCCGAATTGTGAAGAATCAGGTGTAGCAAATATTATTTTTTGTCCGTCCGGTGTAAAATTTGGACACCACGCTCTTATTGGTACAAAAATTTGGTTAGCAGTTTTATTTTTAATATTTATCCTCCACAATTTTCCAATTAGGTCACTACATGCTATCCATTGGCAATCAGATGACCAATATGGTTCATCATAATTTCCAACTTTTAGAAGTTGCATTTTAGATCCATCTGATTCTATTATCCACAATCCTGATGAATCTTCAATCCAAATCGTATCATTGTTAATTATCTTAAATGGAGTATAGATGAACGCAATTTGATTATTCGATCCCCATGCAGGCTCTCCAGCAAAGCCAATACCATTATACTCTTTTCGATTAAGACAGTTTAGTAATACAAAGGGCAACAAAATAATTAAAAAGATACTATTTAATGTTCTCATCTTACTCCACTTTTTAGAATTGAGTTGCCTATTTCCAGCTACCTTATTTAACTGCTGAGTAAATCCCATACTGTTAATTACAAGATTGATGAATAGAAGATTGCAAATTATATAAAGAAGCTTTTTACTCTGATATTTATTCATACAAAAATCCTGTAAATCCTGTCATAATATCTTCGCTGAACAATACTAATATCATATTCCCCAATTTATATTAAAATACATACTTCCTCTTCTATACCCAAACCTTAACAAAAGAATTATCTTTGTCAAGCATAATCATAAATCATCATATATATTTGTGTGTCTTGACAAATCGTAAATTATCAGTAAATTAAAATCTATGGCAAATGTTAATGATAAAGAGTTTGTGAAAGAGATTCCATCAAAGAAAGATAATTTTTCTGAGTGGTATACGGCAGTAGTTCTCAAAACAGAACTGGCTGATTATGCACCGGTTCGTGGCTGTATGGTGATTCGTCCTTATGGATATAAAATCTGGGAACTGATGCAGTCGATATTAGATAAAAAGTTCAAAGAGACTGGTCACGAAAACGCCTACTTCCCATTATTCATACCAGAAAGTTTCTTAAAAAAAGAAGCCGAACATGTTAAAGGTTTTTCTCCACAAGTCGCATGGGTAACAAGAGGTGGTGAAGAGGATTTAGCGGAACGATTAGCAGTTCGTCCCACTTCGGAAGCGATTATCTGCAGTATGTACGCGAAATGGGTTAAATCCTATCGTGATTTGCCTGTACTTATCAATCAATGGTGTAATATTGTCCGCTGGGAAAAGACAACCCGTTTGTTCTTACGAACGACCGAGTTTCTCTGGCAGGAAGGGCATACATTACATCGAACCAGACAAGAAGCTGATGAAGAAGCAATCAAAATACTCAATGTTTATGTTGATTTTGTTGAAAATGATATGGCAATTCCTTTGGTATATGGCAGAAAACCAGAAAGCGAAAAATTTCCTGGTGCATTACATACCTATTCAATCGAAGCGTTAATGCCTGATGGACAGGCATTACAAGCTGGAACTTCGCATAACCTGGGCCAATTTTTCTCCAAGGCATTTGATATAAAATATCTCGATGATGATAATACAGAGAAATATCCATGGGGTACATCTTGGGGACTTACAACCAGAATGATTGGCGCATTGATTATGACACATGGTGATGATAAAGGGTTACGATTACCACCCCGCATCGCACCGATTCAAGCGGTTATTGTACCGATTCTTTTTGGTAAAGACGATGAAAAGGTGCAGGCAAAAGCAAAAGAAATATATGAATCAATTCGCAAAGATTATCGCGTATATTTAGATAATAGATTAGAATATACACCGGGTTGGAAATTTAATGAATGGGAGATGCGAGGGGTTCCTTTACGAATTGAAATAGGTCCTAAAGATATCCAAAAAGAACAGGTAGTCTTTGTGCCAAGGGATGGAACAGGTAAAAGATTTGTCAAAGAATCAGAATTAAAAGAAAATGTTGGTAATATATTAAAAGAGATTCAAGATAATCTATTTAGTTCAGCAAAACAAGTTCTGCGTAGTAAAATTTCTGAAGCTTCAACAATTGAAGAGTTTAATAAAAAGTTGTTAGAAAATCCTGGTTTTATCAAAGTATTTTGGTGTGGCAGTCAGCAATGCGAGAATGAATTAATTGATAAGACCAAAACCACACCACGATGTATTCCGTTAGACACCAAAGGAAATGGAAATTGTATTGTCTGTGGTAAACCGACCGAGATAATTATCTATTACGCACGAGCGTATTAATTTCTGACAGGATTAACAGGATTTTAAATAAGAGTAGGCTAGGGTGCTAGTCTTGCGATATTAATAAATAAATAGTCTGTCATCATTATAGCCAAAAGAATAAAAGACTTGACAAAAACGATTTAAATGTTATATTTAGTTAAATACTTATAAGGCTATTATAAATTATAGCCGAGGAGGCAGTATGAAAAAATATTTTGTGTTGTCACTATTACTACTACCTGCGGTAATTTTCGCAATATGGGATATGGACACAGTTGATGTTAACAAATGGCGATGCGTATTTGATAACAAAGGTCGTTTAGGCTATGATTCGATTGCCAATAACGCTGGCGGTTACTGGCCCTATCCAACAAGAAACTTTTATATTTTTGGTGCAGGACCTTGGATTGGCGCAACGATTGGTTCAGAATCGCTTGTTACTTTAGGATATAATCCGAACTCCGGTCGTAGTGAAATGATAACAACTCTTTGTCAATACTGGCGTGCTGGCTATACTAATCCATTAGACCGAATTTATCAATATCCTGGAGATTGGCCACCACCCTCAAGCAGATTTCCAATGGCACCATTAACAAGTCGTTCACAAAGAGATTTTTGGTGCTGTTTTGGCGATTCCGACCCATCGCGGCATAGTTCCGGAGGAAGACCATTGGGTATTGACATCGCTTTAACCATCTATGGTTTTTCTGATTCTATTGCACAAAACTTCTTCTTTTTAAAATATGATTTGATGAATAACAATAGTTATACAATAAATAATGTGTATTTTGGAATTGTAGTAGATGGCGATATTGGTGATGCGACGGATGATATGGTGGGATTAATCCGTGACCGCTATTTTACGGTCGGGACAAGGACATTCCGTGTCAGAAATACTGGTTTTTTGTACGATAATAATAATTTAGAAGCAACTAGTGCAACATGGGCAAGCGGAACACCCGGCGCAGTTGCATTGAGATTACTTAGTGCACCAGCTGGGCTAAACATGACAGCATTTAAAATATTTGCACTTAGTGTTGATCCAGTGACTGACCTTTACCAATATCGGACACTTGCCGGATACAATTATCAAACCGGACAATATCAACCTTTTGACTCGGTTGATGTAACGCCCAGCGATAAACGAATGCTTTTATCATCTGGTCCATTAAATCTTGCACCACTTTCCAGTGCGTCATTTCATTATGCGATAATTGCCGCACCATATGGTGCAGCCGGCGCACCGGCAAATAATCGTGATACTTCTGACCTTGCGTTACAATGTTTTCTTGCCGACAGCATCTACACTGCTCGAATTCTTGGGATGGAAGAAGCACCAAAACCAGCTGCCAATTATGGCTCAATCAAAATCTCTCCCAATCCATTTAAATCTGTGTTATCTATTTCATCTTCACTAAATCAGAAACTCCATACTGAAATTTATAATGCTAATGGTATGTTAGTCAAAACTCTTAATGGCACTCATGTTATCTGGAATGGCAAAGACAACAAAGAACATACACTTCCTTCAGGCATTTATTTTCTAAGGATTCACCAACAAGCTGAAACCACAACTTACAAAGTATTGCTGATAAGAAACTGATATAATTATTTATTACGCACGAGCATATTAACTAGTTGTTGGTTATTAGATATTTGATATTAGTACAAAAGAAATTGCTAACGCTAAATAATAATGAATAAATATATTGAACCAACAAACGATGTAGAAATTGAAATTCTTAGTAGAATGAAAGGTGAAGAACGAATGAGAATTGGATTTGAGATGTGTGAATTTGTTAGAAAACTTATAATTGCAGGTATTCGTAACCAATTTCCTAATATATCCGAACAAGAGCTCAAAACAATGGTTAAAGAGAGATACCAATTAAAAACAAAATGACTTTTGAACAACTTACCGAGTTTGTTGTTGATAAGTTACATAGTTTTAACATATCATATATGCTAACAGGTGCTCTTGCAATAAATTATTATGGTGTTCCAAGAATGACTCATGATATAGATATAATAGTTCACATTACAAGCAAAGATATCAAAAAAATACAAGAACTATTTGAAAACGACTTTTTTGTTAGTGAAGAGTCAATTCGTGTGGCACTTGCAGAAGGTAGCATGTTTAATATTATACATAAGGATACGGGTTATAAAGTAGATTTCTGGATATTAAAAGAAGATGAATATAGTAAAACGGCATTTGCAAGACGGAAGGAATGTCAATATCAACAAACACTAATTTCTATTACAGCACCTGAGGATATGATTGTTATAAAACTTGAATGGTATAAAATGTCTGAGATTGATAAACATTTTACTGACGTTCTTAATTTATTTCGTATTCAGAAAAATTATCTTGATATAGAATACATCAAAAGTTGGTGTCAAAAGAAATCTTTATTAGACCTCTGGCAAAAAATACAGAAAGATTAATAGGAACCACAGATTACACAGATTTTCACAGAAAAATACACCACGGAGTCACAAAGACACAGAGGGGAAAAAACGAGAAATAAACTCTGTGGGCTCTGTGACTCAGTGTCTCTGTGGTGAAGAACTCTCATGGTAATCTCGTGGAATCTTGTGGTTTCATTGATTTTTTTCCTTGACAGCCAACCGCTTGGGATTATGATTATGCAAGGATGAATATGAAAAATATACTAAAAGAAATCGTGAAGTGTTCCGAATATTATCATGAAATACAATAAAAAATCATTAATAGTCATTCTTTTACTTACTATGGTTGTTCAATTTATATTGAAAGCAGAACCAATAGAAGTAAAACTAACACAATCAGAAGTACAATCCACCGAAAACAGTTTTTTATCATCTGAGGAAAAGCAATTATTAAAGATGATTAATGATATGCGGATTGAAAATAAGCTTAAAGCTTTTGAAGTTGATTCAGTTCTTACTCGATTAGCACGGGAACATAGCCAGGAAATGGTGCAGCTAAAATATTTCAATGCTCTCTCACCAAAGAAAGGAACTCCTAAGGAAAGGGCGGCAGGAATAATTGATGATTACCCGACTTTTGCTTTTGTATCTAAGGGTAAATCCGTCACAGATGCTTTTCGTTCACTTACTCAAAATAAAGAGGCGAAAGAGATAATTTTTTCTGATAATAAGGCATTACATATTGGAATTGGAACTGCAAAAGACATAAATGGCGATTTGTTTTGCACTTTTCATTTCTCAAATCGGGTAATTGAAATTGAATCTTCATGGGTTAGGGCATCTGAAGTAGCTGGTTCATATACATCTATAATATCGGAAATATTTCTTTATGGAAGAACAAAAGAAAAATTTATTATGGTTAAGGCATATGGGACACATTTTCTTCCAGAAAACAATAAAATTGATAAATACGTTTATTCTGAAACGACAGCAGATGATAGCGGCAATTTCAAAGTTATGTTAGAAATAGCTCCTCTTCTCTGGTTAAAAAGCGGTGCTAAATTTGGAATAGAGATTATGACGAAACCAACTGAGGAAAGCGAATATATGATTCGTAGCTATCTAAGAGGAGGTTATAAATGAAATATCAGACAAATTTAATTTTTATCTATTTAATGATATCTATTAATATTACGAGTCTATACTCGCATACAATAGTTAATAGTGGTAGGAAATTGATGGGGGGAAATTGATGGGGACGGTTCTCTTTTAAGCCATATTATTGAAAACAGGTTTTGATTACTAAAATTTCAAGCCACTGCCTTGTTGGACTCGGCAGGTAAGCTATTTAGCGATTGAAAGATTATAAGATTCTAAGATTGGAGATTCAAACCTGAATCGTGAAGCTTGAAGCATAAAACATTAAAACATTCAAAGATAAAAAACCTGATATTTAAAGCAGAAAACGCTGAAATTAATTGGAAATTCTGAATCAAGTCCAGAATGACAATCTTAGATAATTGTTTTATATGTTTTTTTCACAATGGAGTAATTATGGTAATGATTCTGTGAGCAATTAAGGGATTGAATATGAGAACATAGTCCTGAATGATTATGGAATTGATTTCCGAACTGATTCCGCAATAGAATCCGTATTTGAATTCCATATAGATTCCGATATAGAATTCGATATTTTAAGTCTAATCTTAGGCAAAAACGAACATCAGATTTTACTCAAGATGCGACCCCAAATCTACCCTCAACACTATGGGGGGAATACTACCCTACCCTTTAAGAGAATTCGGTATAACAGTAAACAGAACATAGGGTTAGATGAAAATTTCGCTTGATTTTTGGGCAACTTTTAAGTATACATTTTATAGATACAAATATACACTAACAACCACGAATAAAATAGATTTATAACCACAGATTAGTACGGATAAATACAGATTATTAACCGCAGAGCAAGCAGAGAACGCAGGGATTTTTCTCTGTGTCTCTGAGCCTCTGTGGTGTATTTTTTATCCTTTTAATCCGTGGTTTCATTTATTATTAAAAAAGCCCTTGGTCTTTTTACATAGCCAGACTAAGAATAACATAATAGGAACTTCAGTCAAGACTCCGACAACCGTTGCTAATGCCGCACCGGATTTCACACCAAAAAGCGTTGTGGCAACTGCGATAGCGACTTCAAAATGGTTACTGCCAGCAATTAATGCAGTTGGCGCAGCGTCTTCATAACCAATGCCTATTACTTTTGCAATGAGATAGGATATAACAAATACGATGATAATATTGGCTAATATACCGACAGTTATCATCCCGATCGCACCAGGTAGAGAGACTATTACATAACCCTGTAATGCGAACAGTAATATTAATGTAAATAATAATGCAATTACTGAAACAATTTTTAATGGGGCAACAATTTTCTCGTTGAACCAATGAAGTCCTTTTCTTTTTATAGATTCAGACCGAGTAAAATATCCAGCAACTAATGGTACACATATATATATCAAGACCGAAAAAGCGATGGTCGCCCAAGGAATTGGAATACCAGAAATTCCTAATAATAATCCAGCCATTGGAGCGTATAAGAATACCATTGAGAGGGAATTTACCGCACACATCACTAAAGTATGCGCCATATTACCTTCAGCTAAATAGCTCCACATTAGAACCATTGCCGTGCATGGTGCAACTCCAAGTAAAATCATGCCAGCCCGATATTGTTGTGCAGTTTCATACGGTATGTATTTCTTAAATACGACACTAAGAAATAACCAGGCAAAAAATGCCATTGTAAATGGTTTTATAGCCCAGTTAGCAATCAGAGTTGCAGCGATTGGTTTTGGAGTCCGTCCTGCAGCAATTACTCTACGAAAATCAATCTGCACCATAATCGGATATATCATCCAGAATAGGCAGATAGCAATTGGTATAGAAACTTTCGCTACTTCAAGCTTGCTTAAAGTTACTGATAATCCCGGAAAGATGCGACCTAAAGCGATGCCGGCAATTATGCATAAAAATACCCAGAGCGTTAGATATTTTTCCCAGATTCCAAGACCTTTAGATTTTTCGGTATTCTCCATAAACTATCCTATTTCTTGACAGGATTAACAGGATTATTTTCTTTATCTCTGAACCCTCTGTGATTTTTCTTATCTGTGTCATCTGTGGCAAAATTCTTCACAATTTATGCAATCCATATCAGATAAATTCCACCTAAAATTACTAAAACTCCGCATATCTTTTTTACAATCTTTATTCCTTTTGATTTTTCACTCCAGTGTAGGTAGTGTTCTATTATTTCGGTGAATGTTCCAGCCACAATAATTACTGAAATGTGACCAATACCATATGCAACAAGAAGTAGTATACCATAGTATAATTTAGTTGAGGCAACTCTGAATGTAACTGCTAATACCGGCGCCATATAAGCGAAGGTGCACGGACCAAGAGCAATTCCAAAAACGAGTCCAAGAACGAATGCTGCCAGCGCGCCTTTTTTCTTAATAACTGACTGATTCGGATTATTGAGAAATGGTAAATTAATAATTTCTAAAAGATATAACCCGACAATAAAAAAGATAACGGCAACTATATAATTACCGTATTTCCCAACATCACCAAGCATCCTTCCCATTAAACCAGTGATTATTCCGATGATAGCGAACGTTAGTAAAATCCCTAATGAAAATAAAGTTGCGAGCCAAAATGCACGACGGGTTGATGTTGTTTCTTGCCCGCTGATAAAGCCAACAATTAAGGGAATACTGGCAAGATGACATGGACTAAGTAAGATACTTAAGATTCCCCAGATAAAAGAGCCGACCAGTGCAATGATTGGTGATGATTGGATGGCGCTGGACAGCCAGGTAAAGATTGATGTAATCATTTACTTTACACCTAATTCTTTAATTTTTTTGATTATTTCTTCTTTTGGGAAAAAACCTACGTGGCGTGACTTTTCGTTACCCTTTTCATCAAAAAATATTTGAGTCGGAATTACTTGAATTTGATATTTTTTTGCTATATCTGGATGTTCTGCAATTTGTAGAAGTAGAATATTTGCTTTTCCTTGATATTCTTTTTCTAATTCTTCAAAGATAGGTTTCATCATTTTACAAGGTGTGCATGTCGCAGCTCCAACGTCGAGAACAGTGGGTTTCCCAGTTCTAAATGCTAAATCAAGTGGATTAGCTGGTTTTAGTGCATTTTGTTCTTGAATCCATTGTTCATTTTTTACAATTTTTGCATTCTGTTTTAAATTCTCAATAAATTGAGATATCACATTTCCTTGTTTCTGTTGAATCAAATATTGCCGTATATCGGATTTAACTTGTTCATAAGTGGCACCTTTCATATCGCTCTGGTTGGCATCATAAAAACCTTTTATTTCCGCATCAGATATTTGAATTTTCTGTGAAATGTCTGTAATCAGTTTTTCTATTGCTTTATCTTTCTTTTGTTCGGTATCGCTGATGTTATTTAAATCTTTTGTGTATTGGTTTTTATCTGCTTCTTGATATAAAAGCTCTCTAATAACTAATTGGTCTAAAAATCCTTCGTTATCGTTCTTGAATTCACCTTTATACTGGTCAGGTAATGATTGAAATTTTGTATCAAAATAGTTTTTTGAAATTTTATATTCATTAACCGTTGCTAACACATTTTGTTCGAACTTTACTTTTTCTGATTTCTGTTCCGGTTTAATTTCTTCAGGTAGAGTTTCACAAATAGCTCCTTCTGCTACCGGTTTTGTAGTTTGTGATAGACTGTCCTTTTTTTCGATTATTACCTTTGTAATTGGTTTACTCTTTTGGTTTTTGATAACGATTACAATTACCACGACGAAAATTAGTAGAGCTGCAATAATCAATTTACTCCAATTTTTTTTCATTTGTTTCCTCCAAGTTTTCTTTTAATAACTAGCGGTTTTATTTTTTTATAATATAACATACCCAAAATTATTCGTTAATTTTTAACTTTCCTTCTTCTTGTAATTGTTTCTTAACTTTCGACCAGATACCTTCTTTTTTGTATAATTCTCGTATTGTTTTTATATCCTGAAAGGTAATTGCATTTCCCAGACAAAGATTAGCACAAGTAGTGCATCCAACAACACAATTATATGGTCGAACAACTTTAGCGCCATCTTTTGTCCAGTCATACACATTCCTGCCACAATTTAAACACATCCCACATTTGACACACTTTTTCGGGTCAATTGTAGGATACCATTCTATTTTTTCTCGTGGATATCCAGTTAGCCAAGCCATTTTATTCCTCCAATGTTAAAATAAAGTTCCATAAATCCAACCAACAACGGTTGATAAAATTATAACTAATAAAATATATGTTAAGGTTTTTTTTGTTCCCATAATACTACGAAGAACAAGCATGCTCGGTAAGCTGACCGCGGGTCCAGAGAGTAATAATGCAAGAGCAGGTCCTTTGCCCATACCACTTCCTAATAATCCTTGTAATATCGGGACTTCGGTAAGAGTCGCAAAATACATAAATGCACCACTAATCGAAGCAAAGAAATTAGCAAAAAAAGAATTACCACCAACCAGCACTGCCACATACCTGGAAGGGATAATTCCTAAATCGGTATTGGGTCTGCCTAATAAAAATCCTGCAACCAAAACACCTCCAAAAAGTAGCGGTAGTATCTGCTTAGTAAATATCCAGGTTGAATTTACCCAATCAGTAAGTTCGTTTCTTTTGAACCATTTTAGAAGTATTACGAAAAGAGTAATTAGGGCTATACCAACTAAATACCAGTGGATATTATAGACCGAATTGTAGAATCCGATCGGTAGTTTTGGTTTTGCCCAAGTGGCAAAGATAAGTATTAAAATCATCGATAGAAAATATAGTCCATTTTGGGCAAGATTGCGTGGTTTAATATTCGTTGCATCAATTTGAACAATATCTTCGGTTTCAACTTTCTTTTCTTTGAAAATCAATGCCATTATAATACCGATGACAATCGAAAACGAAATTGCACCAACTGCTCGTGCAATACCCATTGAAGCACCAAGGATACGCGCGGTTAGAATAATTGCCAAGACATTGATTGCTGGTCCTGAGTATAAAAAAGCAGTGGCTGGACCAATACCGGCACCTCGCGTATATATCCCAGCAAACAAAGGCAGAACTGTGCATGAACAGACCGCAAGTATTGTACCAGATACCGAAGCGACTCCATAAGCCAGAATTTTATTTGCCTTTGCGCCAAAGTATTTTATAACTGCTTCTTTAGATATGAATAAAGTAATTGCGCCGGCAATAAAGAAAGCAGGGATAAGACAGAACAGAACGTGTTGTCGAGCGTATTCCTGAAGCATAAAGAATGCTTCCATGATTGCTTTCTGGGTTCTAATACCGGTAAGCGGCACAAAATAGAGGAGCAGAAATATTGCGATAAAGATTATCAGTTTTGTTCGGTCTTTCATTTCCCCATCTCTTCTTCAATCCATTGTTTAATTTGTGATTTCGCTGGAATTTTTCCTGCACATTTTACTTTTCCATTAATCACCAGACCAGGCGTTCCAAGGATTTTATATTCCATTATCTTTTTTATATCGGTTACTTTTTGCACATCAGCTGCAACATTCATTTCGGCTAAGGTATCAATTGTCCTCTTTTCTACTTCCTGGCATCGAGGACAGCCAGTTCCAAGGATTTTTATTTCCATAAATTCCTCCTTGTAATTTAAATGTTTATTTTTATATTATCTTCTAAATTACGATTTTTTGTTTTGCATTCCAATGACACATTTGTCATTTTTTCTCATTGACAGTCTTTTTGCCAATCGTTTAGCGTCGGACGGCAGAGTCTCTTTATCGATCGAGGAGATGAGTTCAAGAATAATTTTATGAGCTTTATCGCCGGCTTTAGATAAAGAATAATAGACAAAACGACCTTGCTTTCGTTCTTGGACGAGTCCTGAATATTTAAGAATTTTAAGATGCCTTGAAACATTGTATTGATTTTCTTCTAATGCATCGATGATTTCACAGACGCACAGTTCACTTTGGGCTCTTTGCAAGACCCACATAATTCGTAAACGGGTTTTATCGGATAAGGCTTTTAATATATCAATTAACTGTTCAACTAAGTATTTCATACATTATTCCTTTCATTTATTCTTTACTATATTCATATATGCACATGCATGAATATT
>Ga0315288_10001148_pt1 | contig 34061 bp, 36 predicted proteins | sample YL17G11_20_MG_FD_203454 | JGI IMG/M metagenome (GOLD analysis project Ga0315288, IMG submission 203454) | Sediment microbial communities from Yellowstone Lake, YNP, Wyoming, USA - YL17G11_20 | ecosystem: Environmental > Aquatic > Freshwater > Lake > Sediment | place: USA: Wyoming | collected...
ACATAGAGTCGTTCAGCATCGTAACGAATCCAATCCGCAATTACGTCTCCAGTTCAGCAGGAGTCACGGGATCAGTTCATCTCTTTTCGAGGAGGAGCAACATGGAAAGGGACATGGCTCCCTCTCCGTCGTTCATTGATGTCACACACAATGACGCCGATCTCAATACTGCACTCCGTAATCTCCAGAACCTCGGCCGCGTGGCCCGTGGATCTACGAATCCATTCTTGCGAGCGGCATTCAAGGCGATGGTTGATCACTATCTGACGAAGGTCGATGAACAGACGGTTTCTGCTCGTAAACAAAAAGTCCTTGACATCATCAGATTTACACCGACTGTTTCGTTCACGTCGAACACGCTCCGCAAGCTCAACGTCAAAGACGTGATGATGCCGTACTACAGGTCCACGTATCCACTGGCACATTGGGCTTACACCAACTATAATGCTTTGAATTTTTTCACAGCCTCAACTGTGCCGACTAGTTCTGTCCTGTTGTATCCCAACATCACTGGTGGACAATTTCATGAGGGTTACGTGTCAGGAACGTACTCTCTTAGCGGTGCTTTTTCGTTCGATTTTCACATCAATCCCAGGTACCAGACAGACAACCAAGACGGTCAGTTCAAGGCTGGTACAGTATTTCATCTCTCGTCAAGTTATGCAGTCTCATTGGTCACTGGTTCGTCCAAAGATCAGAATGGTCGACCATTGGGATTTCGTTTGCAGCTACAGTTGAGTCACAGTGCTGACGTGCCACCTTCACAGGCCCAACCAGGAAATTATCCTCAAGACCTTGTCTTTAGGTCAGATGATAACTCCTTGCAGTGGAATAACTGGCACCACGTGATCATTAGGTGGGGAACTAATGCTGTCAATCGTGGCACTGGTAGTTTCATGATCGATGGCGTCGACCGCGGAGATTTCATTGTCCCATCTGGCACGATTACTCCGAAGATTTTTACAATTGGTGGAACGTCAGAACCCGATGTGTTGTGCATCGGCAACTACTACGAGGGCCTCAACACGGGAACTTCAGCTCAGGCTTACTTTTTTGCTAACGATCCTGCTGCCCGTGATGGTCTACAACAATTGATCAATGATGTTGGCGGCATCGATGAACCGGTGCACTATGCATTTAACCATCCATTGAACGCAGAAGTCCATGATTTGGCCATCAAGCGTTACTACATGTCAGACAATGACATTCAACACTCTGCCTCACGGGGTCCCTTGTCAGTCGACAAGGGCTGGACGGCCTTCTACTTGCCACCGTTCTTCACAGAGGCCTCACCGTTTCGTAAATTTGTTGGTAATCACGGGGGCATCTTGCAGACGCCCTTTTTTGAAGTCGACGGTACCACAGCGTCACCGTTCAATATTGCCATGGCGTTCGGTGTCGATGGTCATTACATCAACATTGAAAACTACTTGAAAGATTTTGCAGCTGAAGTCTTTCCCCGTGTGCACCACATGACAGGTGCCGCCCTACAGCACACAACGCAAGCCATGGCGGCCAATGAATTTCTGTATGATGATCCTTTTGTCAGGCGCCGCAATACGCTAGTAGTTCCCTGCGATGATGGGTTGTTCGTGCCGAGTTTTGAACTGCTGGTCTCGGAGAGTTTGAAGTCCAGGCTGATCGGCGATGACAATGTTGAAGACCTGACATTCGTTCACCTCGACAACATGCTGAAGCCCACGACCTTGTTGTTCGGCACGTCTTTTGATTCTGTCGAAGGCCATGCCGCGGTCTCGGCTCATGATTTCGTCAATAGTTCAATTGGTTTCACACCTGAACATCCTGGAAAAACGCCCGGTCCGGCCTACGTGGGTTTCATCAGAAAGGTGACACAGGCTGTCGCCTCAGGAACTATCGTGCCCGGCGTCGAAGATAATGCACCGCTGACAATTTTTCAACGTACACAGGATCCCTCGAGCAACCAGGTGACGTTCTTTGACGTCAGCAACATGTACTACGGTAACCGCATCCTTCCCGGTAGCCTGGTGTTGACTGACAACAACATCACAGGTACTTCAGGTGCAGTTCACATGACCTTGAAGGACGACGGATGGGGCAACATCTACCGTGCTGATTCTTTTACTTCGGCCTCGACCTGGAACTCTGTGGGCAATGTCTTTTATGACGAGGGGATCATCCTCTTGAAGAGCCCCCACGTGTACTTCTATGGCAAGGACCAGTTTGAAGTTTCTTTCCGCGGTGAACAGAATGTACATGTCTTGAAGATGGAAGTCATTGCGCCCCAGAACCAACTCAATTCTAGTTCAAATCCGACATTCATGCACCTGTCGGCCTCGGGTATCAAGACTGATACAGATCCCGAGTATGTCTACATCACCGGTCTCAATTTCCATGATCAAAACTTGAACGTCGTCGCCAAGACACAGTTGGCACAGCCCATCGTCAAAAGGCACGGTGACCGCATCATGTTCAAGGTAGGAATTGATTTTTGATGATGCCCTTCTCTCAAAATATGTTACTATCGTGTTCTGATGGCAACTGTGAAAAAACCCCGCAAGAAAAAGAAGCGTAAGGGGCACTACATCACCGGTAGCTACACTTCCACCCGCTCGGGTCAGGTCTGCAAGTACCGCTCAGGGTGGGAGTTGAAGTACATGGAGCACCTGGACGTCAATCCCGATGTGATTTCCTGGAGCTACGAGAGCTTCACCATCGAGTATGTTAGCAACAAGAAGACGGGCCGCGTCCGCAAGTACATCCCAGACTTTCGCGTTGAATACGTCGACAAAATAGTCATCGTAGAGATCAAACCCAGCCGCCGGTTGGGCCAGCCCACCGTCAAGAAGAAGATGGAGGCCGCCGAGCGGTGGTGCGGTGAACACGGTGTCGCTCTCAAAGTGATCACAGAATTCGAACTAAAGCTACTCGGTCTCCTTTTATTCGATTTTACTGGTGTCACACAGGGACCACAATTGGTCCATGAGCATCATCTTGGGTCTAGACGTGTCCACCAGCTGTACAGGCGTCTGTGTGGTCGATTCTTCTGTGATACCGGATGACAAGGGCAGTCACATCCTGCTGCTTGAAGCGATCGAATTCAAGGGTTGCAAGACCCTGTGGGACAAAGCCGATGCCGTGCAGGCGTACCTCGAGGATCTTTACACGTACAAATTGTGTACTAACCAGATCGACCGTGTTGTCCTCGAGGAACCTTTGATGGGCTTTCGACCGGGAATGTCGAGTGCCCAAACGATCACGCAGTTGATGAGGTTCAACGGCATCGTCAGTTACGTCTCACGGAACATCTTCAGCCAAGAGCCTGAGTACATCGGAGCGGGGCACGCTCGTAAACTATGCGGCATCAAGCTGCAGCGAACTGCCTTGGGCGGGCCACAGAAGGAACAGGTCTTTCAATATTTTGCTGATCATGATTTGAAACATGTGATTTGGCCTCTGAAGAAGAACGGTAAACTTGTAGGATGGTCTAGAGATGCAACTGATAGTTATTGTATTGCGAGGGCAGCATGTTTCGAAAACCAAATCAAGTTAAGTTTGTGTATGTTGATCAAACAACGGAAAATTGTCCACGCGTGTTTTATGTGGGTAAAGGCAACGCAGTTCGTGTTCGAAACATGAAACGTAATCGAAAACATTCAGCGATCGTTAAACGATATGGTATCCAGCGAATTATTGTTTTTGAAACGCAAGATGAAAAGATTGCAAATGAGTTTGAGATCTCAAAAATACTTGAACATAAAACGTTGGCTCGAAGTTATCACGTGTCAGACGATGATTTTGGATGCAATTTTACGCGCGGCGGTGAAGGATTTAGCGGAATAGCTGATGTTGAAAGACAGCGTCGAAGTGATGTAATGAAGGCACGTTGGGCAGATACTGACACACGATCTTTGTTGATTGAAATTCAGAATAGTGAAGAAACTAAGTCAAAAAAAAGTCGTGCAATGAAAGTTTGGGTTGCGTCTGAAAAAGGACGTGAGCACTTGTATCATTCGCTTGACATGGCTCGTAATGCTGTGACTTCTGAGGCACGTATTCATGGTCAAAATCAACCTGAAACTAAAAAATTGAAAAGTAAGTTGATGAAACAACACTGTTCTGAACAGACAATCAAAGACAAAAAAAGCGTCGATGCACAATGTAATTGGAAATCACAAGAGTACAGAGAGAAGCAAAGAAATTCTCGTGTTGGTTGGCATCCGACTGAAGAACATAAACGACAAATCAGTGAAAAATTGAAAGCGTATTGGATCAAAAAGAAGGCTGCTTGAACCATGTGATGACCCGTGGCATACAGTTAGTTAGTGGTCATCAGTGTCACACAGAAGCTGAAATTTATCGAGTCTGTCTTTGGTTCAGGTAGGCTCGCGGCGAACGGAAAAAACTTCGGCGTCCGGTGCCCGATCTGTGCTCCAACAGACCTCAACAAACGTAAATTCGTCATCCGTGTCGAAGACGATGTGTGTCACTGCTGGACGTGTGGTTGGAAGGCTCACACGCTGGCTCCCATCATCAGGAAGTACGGCTCCCGTGATGACCTGGTCAGGTACCGCGATGAGTTCATGCCAGAGGAAGCCAAACGTGGTTCCTGGGCCGGCAATTTTGAACTTGAAGAACAAAAAAAGCAACTTGAATTGCCAAAAGATTTCAAGTTGTTGACATTGTGTTCGATGTCAGACCCGGATGTCAGGGCAGCTTGGCTTTACTTGAAATCGCGCGGAACAACGTTGAAAGATGCGTGGTACTTCAAGCTAGGATTGTCAAATGAAACTCGATGGAAGGGTCGCATCATCATGCCTTCGTTCGACGCCAGTGGCAAGTTGAACTACTTCGTCGGACGAACCATCTATGAACGTGATCGTCGTCAAAAGTATGACAATCCCGAGGATGACAAGCTACCCATCGTCTTCAATGAAATCAACATTGACTGGTCGCGGAGGTTGGTGATCTGCGAGGGCCCATTTGATCTGATGAAGTGTGGCGACAACGCAGTGCCGCTGTTGGGGTCTGATCTCAATGAAGTCTCACGGGTGTTTTCACAGATTTTGGTCAACAATACACCGGTCGCCTTGGCCATGGACGGTGACATGTGGGATACTAAGGTTCCCAAGATCACTAAAAAATTGCAAGAGTATAACGTGGACGTGTCAGTCGTCGATGTTAGGCAATGGGGAGACCCTGGTCAGATGACAAAACAACAATTCCGGCTCGCACTCGAGACAGCTCAGGCGCCCACGTGGGCCAGCGATTTTTTTAACCGCCTAGACAAGGTTTCAAAAATCAAACTTCGGGTAACTAACCATGGCAGGTGAACATGCCGTGGAAGAGTGTGTAATGTATACATTGCATGATCAAAATTGCGCACATTGCTGATGTGCACTGGCGAGGGCTGAGTCGTCATACTGAATACAGAGAAGTATTTCAAGCGTTCGTTGATGATGTCAAGGCACGTAAGATCGATCACATCTTTGTCGGAGGTGACATTTTTCATACCAAAACGACAGGTCTGTCACCCGAATACATTGAGCAATTGACGTGGTGGTTGAAAACGATGGCTTCTGTTGCTGAAGTCCACCTGACACTCGGAAATCACGATGGAAATCTTGTCAACCTATCGCGACAAGATGCCGTCAGTCCCATCGTCGAGGCCTTGAAAAACAAGAAAATTCACCTCTATAAGCAGAGTGGAACTTATGAGTTCACACCAGGTTATGTCTGGTGTATCTTCAGTCTGTTTGACGTCGAGGGATGGAACACTGTCAAACCAGTACCCGGAAAGGTCAACATCGCAGCCTATCATGGGCCGGTTTGGGGTGCCAGAACTGAGACTGACTGGCTCATTGAAGAAGGTCTGACGGTCGACTTTTTCAAGGAATACGATTTTGTACTGTTGGGTGACATTCACAAGTTGCAATTTTTGGATTATCGTGAAATCGAATTGACAATCGACGAGGCTGACCTAGACAAGTACCCGGGTGCCGTCGTTGTTGAAACATGAGCATGAATCTGGTGTATAGTCATTCCATGAAGTTGTGTTCGTGGTGTAATAATGAGCTGAGCAAACGTCAACGTACCTACTGTAGTCGGTCTTGTCAGATGAAAGGAGTAGCTCAAAGCAACACGTGTGCCATAACAATCACACGGTTGTGTGATGTTTGCAGTGTTGAGTATGAGTATCATCCTGCCTGGAAGCAGGATCAGAATACACGATATTGTAGTCGAAAATGTAAAGATCTACATCAACGTACGACGTATGTGGGAGCAGGAAATCCAGCGTTCGGAACTACGTGGACAGAAAAACAACGTGTTCTCCGTTCAGCTTCAATTGAAGCGTTCTGGTCTGTATCTGAAAACAAAGCGCGCCATCGTAAAGCGATGCAACGAGCTGCCGATCGTTTGGGACACTGGCCCGGTCAGGGACTTATTTCTCAGGAGAATAGAAAACGAACGTATGCTGATGTATACGGTGTTGAACATCCATGGATGAACCCTGAAATACGTCAAAAATGTGAAGTGACAACGCTGGCTCTTTATGGTAAACATACGTGGGAAATTGCTCATGATGCCATTAAACGATCAGACACCAACATTGAGAGGCTAGCCGCTGCGACGCTCTCAGAACAAGGTGTTGAGTTTAAACATCCATACGTTTTGTGTAGTGGATCGATGCGTAGAGAGTTTGATTTTTACGTTCCTGTGTGTAACACGTTGATCGAAATAGATGGTGATTATCATCACGGGAACCCAGCGCTATATGATCAACTTGATGAGACACAACGTTCTACACAAGCTAATGATACAATTAAGGACGTCATGGCAGCCAGTATGTCGATGCGATTGTTGCGCTTTTGGGGAACAGATGTGACGTGTGTTAGTTTTTCGCAACTTCTTAAGGAGTCTTTGTGGGAAAAAAGCTGAAAATCAAGGTCCAGCGCCCCTGGATCGGTTATAGCGGATCAGTGTTGCAACAAAATTATGCAGAAGACGTCGTTCATGGGTACTTGCATTGGGAAATCGAGGACCGCGACAGTTATGACGTGAAATTCAGACAACTGCCTAATCCTCGACCTTTTGTCACTGTCGAGTGGACAGGTGATGTCAAGAAGACATACGACCTGGCTTCACAGTACCCAATTGGTTCTAGGTTTAGGATCAAGAGTTACACCCACGTGGCCCAACAAGAGGTTCATGAGCTGACTTCTATGCTGAAGCAGAACATGTCTGCGATGGAGGTCACCTTCAAAATTGATCAACAGGCCAACCGTGAGACACTGACAGCTGGTGCTCAAACGTTGGCGCGCGCCGATCTCCGTAACCCTGATGTGTTGCTGCAGCTCGTCAAGAACTATCATCCAAACACAAATCATCCAGAAGAGGTTTGGACTCGTGTGGGTGAACAGATCAAAACGTATTTGACGGCTGTAACGCAGACAGAAGAAATAGTTCGTAACGTTAAATGGTCGTTGCGCAGTTTGAAATTCGATAACTTGTTTGCGTATGGCAGCGATAATTCTTTGAATTTTGATAACCTCGCGGGTATCGTTGGCATCTTTGGTGCCAACCGCGCTGGAAAATCATCGATTGTCGGCAGCATCATGTACTCGCTCTTCAACACTACTGACCGTGGTTCCATCAAGAACTTGTACGTTTGCAACGTTCGAAAGCCCTACTGTTACAGCCGCGCCATTGTCAATGTTTCTGGGACAGATTATGTCTTTGAGCGACAAACGACTAAACATGAGAATCGTCGAGGCCAAGTCAACGCGGCAACGGCCCTCAATGTTTTCAAAATCACTGAGAATGGTGAAGCCCAAGACCTCGCCGGCGAGGCACGTAATGACACTGAAAAGACGATTAGATCATTGATCGGAAACTCTGATGACTTTTTGTTGACTAGCTTGTCGTCGCAAGGCGAAATCAACCAGTTTATTGAACAAGGTTCATCACGCAGAAGACAAATTTTGTCTCGTTTTCTTGACCTCGACATCTTTGATAAGATGTATGACCTCGCCAGTAAGGACGTCAACTACACTAAGATCAATTTGCGATCTACTGTCGACAAAGACTGGAACCAAGCTGCCGATGCCTTCAAGCGTAATCTAACTGATCTGGCGTCTAATATTGAAGATCGAACTCAGCGTCTCCGCGAGGCAACTGATCGCCTAGCAGATGTCAAGGCTCAACTTGCCAATCACAGTGATTTTACCCTTGTCAGCAAAACGCAGGTCGACACACAGCGTTCACGGGTGTCGAACCTAGAAAAACAGGTCGACAGCAACCAAAAGAAGATCGACGAGCTAAAGTCAGAAATCGATCGTCTGGTTGACAAAGTTTCGACAATTGACCTGCTCCGTGAAGAACACGATCTTGAAGAACTTAAGTCTCGACTGGAGGCCTTCAATGATCTTGAGTCTACCGTGTTGAGTCTACGTCACACCCATGAAAAAGAAGCAGTGACCCTAAAGCAGCAACAGCGGTCACTCAAAATTTTGGACGATGTCCCGTGTGGTGACAAGTTTCCGACGTGCATGTTCATCAAGGACGCGTATGTTGTCAAGGGAAAAATTGACACCCAACGTGAACGGGTGACCAAGGCCCTTGAGAAGCTCGACAAGATGGCGTTGTCGTTGGAAGAGATGAAAAAAGAAGATCTCAAGAGTAAGGTCGACAAGGTTCAAAAATTGCATGAGCTACATTCGAAACTTAGAGTCGACGTTTCGAATAAACAGGTTGAATTGGTTCGCCTTGAGACGACCCAAGAAGCCTTGATCATCTCTCTAGAACCCATCAAGGCTCGATTGAAGGAACTAGAAGAGGCACTGAAAAATGACGAGAATGCCGAAGTGGTTTCCCTTCGGTCTGAAATCGACGAATTGTCGACGACTATCTCGTGCCTTGATGCTGAAAAGTTGCAATTCGCTGCTCAACGCGGGAAGATTATCTCTGATGCAGAAAAAATGCTAGAGGAGAAGCGTTCCCGTGAGTCGCTGTTGCAAAAGATGAAACTGTATGAACTGATCACGACAGCCTTTTCAAGGAAAGGAGTTCCCAGTGTCATCGTTTCTTCACAGTTGCCGGTGATCAACACCGAAATTTCCAAGATTTTGACTGGCATCGTCGACTTTACTCTTGAACTTGAAGTCGACGAGGAGACAGATTCAATGGATGTTTTCATCAACTACGGTGATTCACGAAGGATCATTGAGCTGGGCAGCGGCATGGAAAAGATGATCAGTTCGATAGCAATTCGTGTGGCACTGATTAATGTTTCGACCTTGCCCAAGACCGACATGTTCATCATTGATGAGGGATTTGGTGCTTTGGATGACACCAGCATCGAGGCCTGCAATCGCCTGCTGACTTCGTTGAAGAGGTACTTTCGAACGATCATCGTCATCACCCACGTGGACGGGGTCAAAGACGTGGCCGATGCGATCCTAGAGATCACCAAGAATGAAAAAGACTCGAAGGTAGTGTACGATTGATCCGTGACCAAAGATTTGAAGACCAGTGACCGCGTCGACATTCTCTTGAGAGCAGGTGTCGAGCACCCAAAAAAATGGGTGGCTGTCAGTGGATACACAGAACCGCAAGGTGAAGCAGTTGACTTTGATTGGTACAATGAATGGCAACGTCTCCGCGATCACCATCTCAAGGAGACAAGTTTTCTATTTGAGGTGATCAAAGACCTGGCGAGGCGGATCCATGAAAATGAACCAGCGCCCTTACCTCCGTGATCGCCTGATATCGGAGCACCCCGATGGATTCTACGTCATCGTTCCCAGGGACGCTGAGCCTGCTGTCCCCTTGAGTTGTCCTGTCTGTCATCGATTGATGCGTTCACAGGATGATGAGGCTGCCTGGCATGAGCTCAACTGTTGTCACTGGTGTTCGATGGCTTGGGCTGCCCCTCGTCGAAAGGCATGGTTGGCCGGCTGGCGACCAGATTCAGAAAAACTCGCCTACGAGATTTCACAGAGACCGCCTTTGGTAGTCAATCTTGAGGTAGACTGACGGTAGCCATACTTAGCTCAGGAGCAATGGGCTATGGCTGATGGCAAGATTGATTACAGTGCACTGGGGCAGGCGATTGACACATCTTGGGGTCGATCTTCGACTCCAAAGACTGCGAGTTACTCGGTAAAGTTCATGTTGCAAGGAGACAGGGTCATCGCTTCCTATGCCGCGATCGTCAATTTCGGCTCTGAAAAAGAGATGATCGTGATGAAGCGGGCTTATGCCGAAGAGTCGGTAGCTATCATTAATGAAGTTCTCAAAGCTGTCAAAGAAAATTACAAGAAACTAGCCGGCAAGGCGCTGTCTTCAAAAGAAGCCGCAACGTCAGATAGCATTGAAATCATCGGATTTGGTGTACATAATCCGAAGAGAACAGCATACTATCGCCGCAAGACAGTCTTTGACTTGAGCTGATCAATGACGGCACCCGGGCCCATCAACAGAGATCAACAGATCAAGGAAATCTTGAAGTGTGGGCGTGATCCTGTCTATTTCATGCGAAATTACGCAAAGATCCAGCACCCAACACGGGGTCTAATTCCTTTTGAAACGTATTCGTTTCAGGATGAGTGTGTCAGGGCGTTTGAAGAAAATCGCTTCAACATCATCCTCAAGTCAAGACAACTTGGCCTCACGACGGTCACAGCTGCCTACGCCGCTTGGTATGCGATCTTCAAAAAAGACAAAAATGTCCTAGTCATTGCCACCAAGTTGCAGACGGCCATGGGATTCATCAAAAAGGTGAAGACGATCTTGGATGGTTTGCCCAAGTGGTTGTTGCTTACCAAGTTCGAACCCACTAAACAATCCATTGCTTTTGCAAATGGATCCACTGTAACCGCTGTTCCCACGTCGCCCGACGCGGGTCGTTCAGAAGCCTTGTCATTGCTCGTTGTCGATGAGGCCGCTTTCATTAGGGACTTTGAAGACATTTGGACGGGTCTATTTCCTACCATTTCAACTGGTGGTTCTGCGATCATCATGTCAACGCCTAATGGCGTAGGTGGTCAGTACTATAAACTGTGGACAGAGGGAACGGCACAGATCAACGAATTCAACACGATCAACTTGCCGTGGTGGATGCACCCAGAACACGATCAAGCATGGTTTGACAAGGAAACAAAGAACATACCAAAGCGTAAAGTTGCCCAGGAGTTTTTGTGTGACTTCATTTCGTCAGGTGACACCTTTCTTCAACCTCCCGAGATGGACTACCTCCGTAGTATGCTCGAGCAACCGATCCGCAAAGAAGGCCCGGCACAAGGCGTCTGGATTTGGTCAGACCCAGAGCCTGGGAAACGTTACGTCATTTCAGCAGACGTCTCACGCGGTGACAGCAATGATTTTTCTACGTTTCATGTCATTGATATGATAGACTGTGAAGTGGTCGCTGAGTACATGGGCAAGATCCCTCCTGATAAGTTGGCAGACCTGTTGAGTGAATACGGGACCCGGTACAATGTGGCACTACTATGTCCTGAGCGTAATACGTTTGGATATTTTGCATGTGTCAAGCTGAGAGATTCCGGTTACAAACGTCTCTATTATCGCAATTACACAGGAGATCCATTTGAATTCATTTCAAATGATCCCGATGCCGTACCTGGATTTGAAACACAGGGAAACACCCGCCCACAGATCTTGGCCAAACTCGAAGAGTTGATTCGTAACAAGACAGTCAAAATATATTCACAGCGGTTCTATGATCAAATGCAAGCCTTCATCTGGAGCGGGTCAAAGGCTCAGGCTTCTCGGGATTCTCATGATGACTTGATCCTAGGCCTGGCAATTGGATCCTGGTTGACACATGGAAATAGTGGTGTCAATGAACAAGGGTATGAGTTTGCCATGGCAATGTTGAAAGCGACTAAACGCGATCGCCGCGATTCAACACAGATGCCAGGCGATATTGAATCAGCCCAACCGCTGGTCAATCCTAACATCCGTGGCTTCAATCCTTATAACGTTCATAAGCCCCGCGATCCATCTCAAATTAGACATGCTGACGTTAGCGACTTCAGCTGGCTTTTGCGCTAAGTGCGCCGATACTTACCCTCAGAAAAGGTTTTGCGATGAGTAATCAGATCACCCTCCCCCGCCTGAAGACGATCATTGATGAAGAAGTCGACCGTGCTATGAAAGAGAGCGTCGACCACGCCTCGATCAGAGAAGTCGTCAATGGTGCTAGCAAGTTGCTGGCAGCTGTTGAAGCCTTCCGTGACAGCGCAAACGGACCAATGATCAGTGCCCTGACGCCGCACCTCGATGCCATGGCTCGTGCCCTAGAGGATATGGTCAGCACTCCGGGATCTTACGTGGAAAAAAAGAAGGCCACACCGCAGAAGGTATCTTTGAGGTCTGTCAAGTCAGACAAGGTCGTCTGAATCATTTCCTATACGAGATGGTTGCGAAACCTTACTATGAACCCTGAGCCTGACCTAGAATAGGTGGGCGAAAATCATGGCAAAAAAAGAAGCTCCACAGAGCCTGTTCCGACGTTTGACCCGACTGTTTCGCAGCGGGCCCGTCATCAAGAAAAAGATCAGGACGCTTGACACGACGATTGCGGTCGCTGACAAGACTAAGTCTTCAGGTACGTTGTTGTTTCAGAAGTCGTTGGCACCCACCTACGCCACGATCACAGCCAATGCCTATAACCTTTCTGAACGCCTGATGAGGTATCAGGATTTTCAAGAGATGGAATATAGTGTATCATTTCAAACACTTGTGCCAACCCCCGAAGGGCTAGTACAGATGGGTTCCCTTGTTGATGACTGTGTCAAGGATCCCAACAAGACGTTCATTGTCTATGCATATGATCACGAGAAGAAACGAATTGTTCCTGCTGTCGGCAAGCAGGCCCGTCAAACGTGTGTCGATCATGCTTGGAAGGTAACGTTTGACAACGGCAAAGAGATCACTGCAAGTCCGGAGCACAGATTGATGCTTCGCGATGGAACGTATTGCAAGGTTGAGGATCTTCAACCAGGTGATGCCATGATGCCCTTCTATCGCAAAGATCTTTTTGAAAACGCGGAAGAAGGTACAAATGGCTACTCGTGGATCTACACGATGGATAACCGTTTCCGCGGCTGGACGAAAGAACACCAACTGATTGCAGAATGGACGGCCGGCCGCGAGCTCACAGAAGACGAGTGTGTGCACCATATCAATTTTGTTAAGACTGACAACAGGCCGGAAAATCTCCGGATCATGTCGAAGTCAGATCATAATTCCTACCATGCAGCCATCAACAACGGCGTCAAGTGGAATGCAGAGACAAATAACGAGTGGATTGAAAAGTTCAAGCAAAACCATGCTGTGTGGATGCGGGATAACGCTCCCACCCGTCGTAAAGACGTGACATTCGCAAAGATTCTACAGACTTGTGAGCGAGTAGGGTTCAACATTGGACGGGTTTCAAGCGTACTAGACGTTAGTTTCAACTTGATTCATGAGCGACTAGTTGCAAACGGGTTCAAAAGTTTTGATGAGTTTTCGAAGACCTATTCGTCAGGTGGAACTTATGACAACAAGGTTGCTGTTGGTCTTCTGACACGCGATCTTTCAATTGAGAAAATCGTCTCTGTTTTGGAAGAAAACGACACAAAACAATCTGTTGCAATCAAGTTGGGTTGTACTGTCAATGTTCTTGACAAGTTCTTGAATCGTCGCATCAATGTCTCGTGGAGCGAACTTCGTGCTCAATTGGGATATGACTGTTCAAAAATCAATATTAAGTCTACCGGTCGTCCTGTAGGATCAAATGGACGTCCTCTGACGTTTAAGCAGATTTGTGATGCTTATGAACCTGGATTGACATTGCCTCGTCTTTCAGAGAAGCTATGTGCTAACAAGAACACAGTCATCTCTAGGCTAGCTCAGAATGGTCATAAGAAGTACAGTGAGTTTCAAGAGTCATATCAGAATTGTAAAGTCGTTTCAGTCGAGTACGTTGGTGAAATTCCACTCTATGATCTGACCGTCGACGGTTACAAAAACTTCGCCACTGACAGCGTAATCTCACACAATACACCAGAGATCGCCGCGGCCCTTGATATCTATGCAGACGAGACAGTTGCCGCCGACGAGAAAGGTCAGTGTCTGCACATCTACTCTGACAACGAGAAGATCAAAGAGGTCCTCGAAGACCTTTTTTACAACACCTTGAACATCGAGTTCAACCTCCGATCTTGGGCCCGTAACCTGGTCAAGTACGGCGATTTTTTCCTCTACAACGATGTGTCACCGCACTACGGTGTCGTCTCTGCATTTCCGATTCCAGTCAATGAGGTCGAGCGCGAAGAGAACTATGACCGTGATGATCCGTTTGCAATCCGGTACCGTTGGGTCACCCTAGGTAACCGCGTCCTAGAAAATTGGGAAGTGACTCACTTCCGTCTATTGGGCAACGACATGTTCTTGCCTTACGGGTCATCTGTCATTGAACCTGCCCGACGCATCTGGCGACAGTTGATCTTGATCGAAGATGCAATGTTGGTGTACCGCGTTGTCAGGGCCCCCGAGCGCCGCGTCTTTTACATTGACGTGGCCAATGTGCCGGCCGAAAATGTCGGCATGTACATAGAGGAACAACGCAAGAACTTGCGGACCAACCAGGTCGTCGACAGGTCGACAGGCCGCGTTGATCTCAGGTATAACCCACTCTCAGTTGACGAAGACTATTTCATCCCAGTCCGTGGGTCAGAGTCGGGCACTAAGATTGAAACGCTGGCAGGCGGCCAGAACACTGCTGCGGTCGAAGACGTCGCCTACATCCAGAAGAAGTTGTTTGCGGCCTTGAAGATTCCCAGGGCATATCTCGGTTACGACGAATTGCTTTGTTTGTCTGGTGACACCAGAGTGCCTCTTTTGTCAGGAGAATCATTGGAACTTCATGATCTAGTGAAGAAATTCAATGAGAATTCTGAGCAGATTTGGGTATATTCGTGTGATGCAATCACTGGCAAGATCATTCCAGCAAAGGTGACAAAAGCATGGAAAACGAAAGACGTCAATGAAATATATGAAGTGACTCTAGACACCGGTGACGTCATCAGGTGTACAAATAATCACCCATTCTTGTCTCGCGATGGAGCGTATGTTCGGGCTGATGAATTGGCAACTGGAACCAGTCTGATGCCTTTGTATCGTCGGCTGTCTAATAAGTCTGACGGTGATTTTCAGAGCGGATATGAGAAGGTACTTGATAACTCAAGCGGTGAGTGGAAATTTACACATCGTGTTGTCAACGACACAGGACTAGTCATCGATGATGAATCACGATTGATTGAACGGAGTTACGTTGTTCACCACGTGGATCACGACAAGAGAAATAACCTGCCACAAAACCTTGTCAAGATGGGAAAAAAGGCGCACATTCGTCACCATGCTTCCGGTGCGGTTGCAAACCTTTTGACGACAGCATCACGCGATAGGTTGCGGGAAACAATGCAGACGCCCGCGTACCGTCAGGTTCACCAAAAGGGTGTTCAAGACGCTTGGTCTCGTGATGATGGTTCACGTCGTTTGCTTGTTGCAAATAACAACAGTAAGCACAAACGAAAAGATGTTGATCTTGAAGTTGCACACCGCATTGCGGCAACATGTCTAGATAGAAAAGAATTCTATAGAAAGATTGGCCTAACATACACCGGATTTTCAAGAACCTGTGCACGGCAAGGCATTCATCATGGTTCATGGTTGACAAGCGTCTTTGGTAACAAAAGGCGCGGAATCAAACGAAACCACAAGGTTCTTAGTGTTCGCGTGGTCAGGCTAGATGCTCCGTTGCCTGTGTACGATCTCACCGTAGAAGGTCATCACAATTTCGCAGTTCAAGCAATCGGTCAGACACTCGATTCATTTGGAAATTGTGTGTTTGTTCACAACAGCTCAAAGGCTACGCTTGCGCAGGAGGACATCAGGTTCTCGCGGACCATCAGCGTCATCCAGAAGGTGATGTTGGCTGAGCTCAACAAACTGGCCATCATTCACCTTTATGCCCACGGGTATGACCAGGATGATCTACAAAATTTTACCCTGAGACTGTCGAATCCATCGACCGTGGCTCAACAGCAGAAGCTCGAACTGTGGAGATCTAAGTTTGAGATCGGAGGCAGCGCTCCTGAGGGCTTCGTCAACAAAGACTTTGTCCGTAAGGAAATTTGGGGTCTCAACGACGATGAATGTCGTCAGATTGATGAAAATCGTCTGAAAGATAAAACCGTTGATGCTGCAATTGAAGCCGGTGGAGGTGGAGAAGGTGGTGCTGCCGGTGGTGGAGGAGAAGATCTTTTTGGAGGAGAAGAAGCCGGCGGTGGTGAGGCTGCTCCTGCTGAAGAAACACCACCCGAAGAAAATGCTTCAGATGAACCAGAAGAAGAGAAGCAACCCGGAATAGAACTCTTGACGTCTGCCGATGATCTTGATGAAGATGATGAAACATTTGGATTGAAATTGAGTCTCAAGGACACTGAAGTGCCTCTTAAGGCACAAAAACAACTTGACAGGGCACTGTATAATCGTAGTCGAGTTCGGCACCATGGTGCTAGCAAAACTCACATGCCCGATTTCAACAAAATGACATCGAATGACAACCACGCGATGGAAGATCCGTACGATAATGATTGGATCAAATCAGTCGTCAGCAATCCATTCGGAGAATCACGTAGTGCTGCGCCTCATCGAACTCACATTTCATCTGACGTGATGTCAATGTTGAAGGGTTGGTCGCGGCGTCACGGAATTTCGAGTGATTCGCAGGGTTCTGTATTGACTGAGAATGTTAACGAGACAATTGTAGAAATCGATGAAGAAGAAGCAAACCGGTTCAACACCGGTGATGAAAACGATGTACTTATCATCGATGACGATGGAGATGATGAACTGTGATCACCGCAGATCACGGTGATAGGCTGGTTGAACAATGACCTGCTTGAAATTGAAAGGACGTTGACCAAAATGTCGAAGTCGAGTTCACACAACAAAAAAAGAAATACTGGACTGCTCTACGAGTTTTTGGTTCGTTCTATCTCACGTGCGCTGGTCGAGGGCGATCAAAAAAAATCAGCCGCTGCATTGAAGCTACTCCGTCGGCATTTTAAGCCCGGGACAGAATTGTACAGAGAGTTTCGTCTGATCAACGCCTTGATCAAGACGACTGTCTCATCGGAGACAGTCGCTGGTTCAATTATGAATGAAGCTAAGCTAGCGGCTCGTTCCTACGATCTTGCCGCCCTTGACCGCGAGAAGTCAATCCTCATCAAACACATCAATTACACGTTGAATGATGAAGCGTTCTATGATCAACAGGTCAATGAATACAAAATGTACGCGACAGTCCAGACGTTGCTCAATGACTGGCGTTCTGCCAACAGAGATTTGGGACGGATGGCGATCTATGAAGATCAACTGGTTCGTCACCTGGTGACTGAAAAAGTTCAAATTGAAGATCATGTCATCAGTGAAGAATCAGCCGGCACTGCGCGGTTGCTGATGAAGGTCATGACCAAAAAGCTCAATGAAAAGTATGCGAGCAGCCTCAATGATGATCAGAAATCACTGCTTAAGGCATATGTTTTTTCTGCTGCCCATGATGATCCGACTGTCATTCAGAAGAAATTGATCGAGATGAAGACCGACCTGTTGCAGCAGATGGATACGTTCGCTCAACAACACAGTGACAATTTGTACATCAATGAAAAATTGAAAGAAGCTCGTGCACGTTTGGTGACAGAATCACTCGATGTTGTTGATGACGCTTCTGTGACGCGTTTCATGTTGTACACTAAACTCAGTGCTGAGCTCAGCAGCGAGGAATGAAATTATGAGTGATCAGAGACTGCTCAACACGTATGATGTTTTCGAATACCAGGTGATCACTGAGGTTGTCACACCAGCTACTGTGTCTGAAGACGCTCGCGGCAATTCGATTGAGGTACCCGCTGTCAAAAAAGTGATGATGAAAGGTGTCCTACAAAAGGCAGACACCCTCAACCAGAACGGTCGAATTTATCCGGCTCACGTGTTGGAACGTGAAGTCAGAAACTATCAAAAATTCATCATTGAAAATCGGGCCCTCGGCGAGCTCGATCATCCTGATTCTTCTGTCGTCAATTTGAAAAATGTGTCACACATCATCCGTGAGGCCCACCTAGAAAGTGGAACTGTCGTCGGCACTGTCGAGGTGCTAGATACACCTTCTGGTAAAATTTTGCAGTCTCTGGTGGAAAGCGGTATCAAATTGGGAATCTCATCACGGGGAGTGGGATCCACGCGGAAACAAGGCGATTACTACGTAGTTCAGGACGATTTTCAACTGATCTGTTGGGATTACGTTTCAGAACCATCAACGCCAGGAGCATTCATGATTCCTGAAGGCAAAAAAATTGACTCTCGTGAACTCAAGAAGGTCTTTAATAGGTCTGATCGGATCGATAGGATTCTGAATGACATCCTTTTTAAGAAATTAGTATCAGTGGGTATTCATGATATGACAAATTCTAGAATTAATGGTGAAAGCGGAATTAAGACTTTGTTTTGCAAGTTTTGTAAATTCGAATTTACAAAATACGTAAAAGCTAGTCATGTACCATCATATTGTTCTAGAAGTTGTGCTTCAAAATCATCAGTTAGGTCCGGCCTTAATTGCTTTTCGAAAGTTCGAACTATCGTTGATGTTGGTAATAATGAACTAGCAAATAGGTTGTTCAATGTTCGTTCACAAATTGCCATAGAAAGAAACACCGGACGTTTGCATTCACAGCACACAAAAGACAAGATTTCAACATCGTGTACGGGCAAATCAAACGCCTTGAAAGGGTTGTCTTTTGAACAATTTTATGGAGCAGACAAAGCAAAACAACTTAGCGATCAACATTCACAAAAACTTCTAGAGGGATATGCATCTGGTCGCTTGAAACCTACAGCACGAATGAGCAAGGCACCTACGTTCAGGGGCATAAAACTACGATCGCAACTAGAACAACGAGCAATAGAATTTCTAGAGAAACGTGACAACTTGATTTTTTGTCAATCGCTGTTGTATGAACACCCCATGACACGTGTTCAGTGGTTTGACAACTACAACAAGCAACACACATACACTCCAGACCTATTTGACGCAGTCAACAATAAGGTTTATGAAGTTAAGCCTTCGAGGTTTGTCGATAAACCAACTGATGAAATGATCAGAAAAATGGCCGCACTGTCATCATCTGGATGGACATGTGAATACCTAACTGAAAAAGACATGATTGAAAGATGAGAAAATATGAGTCTCAATAATCCCCAAGGTGGTATCGGGTATGCTGCAGAATTTCAATCAGCCGCACTGCCTTTTCTGACGGCCTCTGTCGCTCCAGTGGTATCTTCTGGCCTGTTGCGAGTCGATTTTCCCAAGGTCAGCAGGTTCATCAATGTCACAAACATGGCGGCTGTCGGTAATAAACTACGCATCGGTTTCACCCGAAATGGCATGTCCACACCGTTCAACAATTACTATGTGCTTGACGGTACCCAACAGGTGATGTTGGAACTCCGCGTCACAAGCGTTTACTTTGCTGGTACTTCAGGATCGATTGAATTCAGCATGTGTGCCGGCCTGACAAATGTCGACGCCCGCCAGATGCCAGTGCTGACCGGTACGCTAGGAAATGGCGATCCCGGCTGGTTGGGTGTGGGTTAGTCGGCCTTTTTGGTAATTGCTGTATGCTTATGATCATGAGTTATGGCATCGTATACTACTGGTTTTGCAATAAAACAAACATGGGTTACATTGGTAAAACTACTAATACACTGTACGGACGTTGGAAAGGTCATTTGCATAATGCACTTAATCCTAAGTCTAAGACCGGTCATTGGGAATTCCCAAAAGCAATTCGTGATCACGGAAAAGATTTTTTTGAAGGACGTATTGTTTGTGAGTGTGATTCTCCTGAAGAATTGGCATTGATGGAAGATCATTGGATAAAGAATTTGAATACGCTGTGGCCCAACGGTTATAACATGCGTGATGCCTCTGGATTTGTTTGTGACCAAACACGTCAATTGATTTCTGAACGTACTCGTGAAGCAATGGCGCACCTAGATCCTAGATGTAAGGAACGTCAACGTAGTGCCATGAAAGATCCTGAGACAAGAAGAAAAATCTCTGAGCGAACTAAAGAAGCAATGAAGCGTCGTAGAGACAAAGAATCACCATGAACGTTGTCCTTTATCCTTCGGAAAATTTGCACGTCCCGTGTCGTCAGGTCGAAAAATTTGATCATGGCCTCCGCACGACAGTTGCTAGCATGGTCGACACGATGTATGCCTCGAGCGGTGTGGGTCTGGCGGCACCCCAAATTGGAATCCAAGAGCGACTAGTTGTTATTGATCCATCAGCAGGCCAGAAGGCGAACGATCTTGTGACGCTTGTCAATCCTAAGATAACCTGGCGCTCAAGTTCATCAGAGATGGGACTCGAAGGGTGCCTATCATTGCCCGGGATCACTGTCAACATCTCCAGGCCGACTGAAGTTGAAATTGAGTACCAGGACGTTCTTGGCCAGACTCATCACAATTTTTTCACCGGTTGGCCCGCCCGGGTGGTGCAGCATGAAATTGACCACCTAGACGGGGTCTTGATGATAGATCGAGCCTCTCCAATGGAACACAAGATGGCACTCAAGAATGTTTCAAAAATTGTAAGGGTGTGACTATGGCAACAGGAAACAAATTGTCAAGACTGCAACTGAAGGCTCTAGTCAAAGAATGTCTGCTCGAGATCTTGCAAGAAGGTTTGGGTTCCGGAGTCGCTTCTCAAGCGAGATCTCTTTCAACTGTCACTGAATCCCGTAATGCGTCACAGTCTCGGCAACCTAGAAGGTCTCCACTTGATGAGCCCGCAACTGTACACGGACAAAGAAAAATTTCCAACAATACTTTGGCCGAGGCAGTGCGTGCCACTGCAGGTGGCAATGCATTGATGGCCGATATTTTGGCTGACACAGCGATGACAACATTGCAATCACAACTCGCAGGTGAAATTCCGACCCATGGAGGAAACAATGCTTCATCACGGGTGGGACACCAAGAACAATTTACCGGTGAGCCTGCAGATGTTTTTGGCGAGGCCGCGGCATCAAAATGGGCTAGTTTGGCCTTCGCTGACGTGCCATCCAAGAAAACAGCGTAATCGTGAAGTGAGTGCCTATTTAGACGTAGCACTAATGCAAGAGAGGGTGCAACAATGAGATTGACGTCAAGATTGCTCAAGCGAATCATCGAAGAAGAAGTTTCCAAATTTGGTGCCATGGACGACGTTGAGTCCCGTGCCAAGGACACAGAGGAGACGGATGCTGATGAACTTGCTGATGCTCTAGAAAAAAAGATCGATTACGCCAAGGCGCTAAAGGTTGAAGAAAGTCGCCTCCGCCGGCGTCTGGCTAAGATCAGTGAAACACGTGTTCGTGTTTTGAAATCGATCGCTCGTAAGGTCTGAAAGAAGAAGAGGACACAATGTCAGGACAAGGCAAATATACAACGTACGTTCCATTGGACCCGGCAGGCAAAGCCCGCCGCACGTTCATGGAAAAACTTTTCAAGGGCGCCGGTGAAGTCGATCCACAGCCTTCGATTGACGCCTCTGCTCCTGGTGTTCCTCCTGGTATTGCTGGTATCACTCCTCCATTTTATGGAGTGAGCGATCCTGCAAAGGCATCTGCTGATGCTGCAAAGTGGGGAAATGATATCCTCCGTGCGGCAGCTGCAAAAGGAATCCAGGCCGGCGATCCTCAGTATTTTCCAACCGGTGTCGACTTGACATTCCAGGGAGGCCCCGATGTCGCCAAAGACGTGACATGGGCTTCTGCAACATCGAAATTTGATGGTTCTGCAGGTAGCAATGCTGGCGGACCTTCGAACGGTTATTTTCCAGACATTAGCTCGCCGGGTGCCGGCAAGACCGACGGTGTTGATAAGACCGTTGATCCAAAGATTGTGACGACAGATATCAAGCCCAACATTGTTCCGGGTTCTGATGCCAACACTAAGAATCCATCCTCCGCCGGCACGAAACTATATGATGCCAATGCGTTGGGAAACAAGTTGCCACCAGGCGCCTCAGGCGGTTGAGAAGGCATAACCTTGCACGGCAATCCGATACTTAACTTTGAGATTGTAGGGAAACGTTTAGCACATGTCAAAGGAACTTTACGAAGAAGCGCTGGCAGATGTCAAGCGACTAAAGAAAGTCGCTGAAGATAATGCTAAGCGTGATCTAGCTGAGGCAGTCGCTCCTCGGATCCGCGATCTAATTGAAAAAGAACTTCTCCGCGAGATCAATGAAGAAGATAATCTCGATGAAGACGTTCCAGGCGCTCCTGGGTCTCCGTCAATTTCTGGAGACTTGATGACGGATGACGAGGTTCCTGTTTCAGGTGTTCCTGAAGCCGGTGACACCGACCTCGCGGCAATTTCTATGCCTGACGAAGAAGGTAAAGTCACTTTGGATCTTGATTCATTGATGACAGATCCTGCCGGAGCCGCCGTTGAATCACCGATGTTTGGCGGTGAGACTGAATATGAAATGAGCATGGAATCTGTCGAGGCATTGTCGCCGATCATCAATGCTACTAAATCGAACCTAGTAAAAGAACTCGAGTCGAGTCTTTATCGTCTCGGTGAATCAATCAAACGATTTAAAGCGGCCAGCATGCTCGTCAGGGAATCTCGTGGTTATTCAGAGCATATCGCTCAGATGATTTCCCGTGTAGAGAATATGTATGACTACGTGCAGGAGTCAGTTACTGATCCACGCAGTAAGAGTTCATACGAAGCAAAACTCGAAAGCTACTTCAAAGAACTCAACAAGCTCCAGGAGCATAAGATGTCTAAGAGAACCCTCAGGGATATGATGAACGAGAGTGATGTGACGCTGAAACTTACCGGCTTGCCTGATGAGATTGACCTCGACTCTGTCGGTGTTGATCTAATCACTGGCGAAGAAGGCGAAGAAGGTGAAGAAGGCAGCGAAGAAATGGACCTCGGAGATTCTGGTGAGGGCGGCGAGGAAGGAGGCGAAGAGGCTGGTGAAGACCTTGACCTCGACAGTCTCGATCTCGGCGGTGATGAAGATTCTGAAGACGAAGGAGAGGATACAAAGATGGGTGAGTCTCGTAGGCTAAGTGACAACACGATCGTTGAGATCGATGAAGGTATGCTTCGCCGCGAAATTGCTCGGATGAAGAACCTCCGTGAAGACGCAGTTCCTTCAACGAAGGGTTCTGGACCTGGTAAGGGCACGCATTCTTTTGGCGGTGGTAAAGAAGAAGCTGACCTCCCTTGGGGCGTAGACGTTACAACCGAGAGCGATGCTGATGAAGATGATGAAGATGACATGATGGACGAGGGTCCAGATGGCGATCTCACCATGGACGAAGATCAGGATCAAGACCAGGACGATGAGCTCGATGAGATGGACGGTCTCGAGCAGAGCTACGGCATGGATCAGGCTGAAGACACCCGTGATGTCGGTGGAGACGTTGCTCCTAAGAGCATGGGCGGCGGTGCTGAAACCCGTAAGCAGTCCCGTGAGCCCGGTCAGACGATGGAGTCACTCAAGCGCCGGATTACGCTTGAGAAGCGCCTGCAGGAACGGGCCAAGGTCCGTAGTGCCTCCTTGAAGAAAGAGGCAGCCCGAGCGATTGCTAGTAAAGATTCACGCAAGTTGAATGCATTGAAGACTGAAAATGCGACCTTGCGCCAGCGGTTCACTGAGTCGGTGAACCGTGTCAGGAAGATGTCGAAGGTCTTGGCGGAAGCCAAGTCTCGCAGAGGTGTTCGCCCCAATGGCACACCGACCCGGCCCGCGGAGAATATGGCCGAAGGAACACTCCGCAATAAGTTGGCAGAAACGAATCTGTTCAACGCGAAGCTAGTCTACACGAACAAGTTGCTGCAGAACGAGGCCCTGTCTAAGAAGCAGAAGGCCGAGATCATTCAGCGTCTTGATGAGGCGAACAGCCTCCGTGAAGTGAAGCTCATCTACGAGAGCCTGACCAAGACACTGGCTGGAACCTCTCGTCCCCTGGCAGAAAATGCTGATCGCAAGGTCATGGGTTCTTCTTCTAGGGCTATGCGGCCGGCCTCAACCTCTCTGAACGAGGGATATGAGACCGACAGGTGGCAGAAGCTCGCAGGCATCAACAAGTGATGCGTGAACATCGATTACCAAACCAACTGAAAGAAAACGGAGAATACACCATGAAGTTTTTTACACTAGAGCAGCTGTCACAGGGAATTCGCGAGAAGCATGTCGGCGTCGAGCGAGCCCGTCTCGTTGAAAAGTGGAGCCGCACTGGCTTGCTCCGCGGTCTCGATGGTTTCAAGCGCGAGATGATGGCACAGCTCCTGGAAAACCAGGCTGCCCAGGTCCTCAAGGAGAGCAACTCGCTCTCGACTGGTGGAGGCGCCGTTGCGTCCTCTGGCCAGATCCAGGGCTTTTCGAACATCGCATTCCCGATCGTCCGCAGGGTGTTCGGTGGCCTCGTCGCGAACGAGCTCGTCTCGATTCAGCCCATGTCACTGCCTTCCGGCCTGATCTTCTACCTTGACTACACGTATGGTTCGAATGTCGGCGGTGAGGCAGGTGCTAGCCTCAGCAACTCTTCCACGTTTGAGACCTATCAGCGTGGGCAGTCCATCTACAACAACCCAGTAGGTAAGGGAATCCAGTCAGGATCCTTGACGTCGGGTGGTATGTACGACCTGGTCAACGTGGGTTACTCCAAGGTTCACAGTGGAACTCTGGGTCTTGCCACGGCATCTCTCGGTGCCTGGACCGGAGCTTCTGATGCATTTGTTTCTGATGCAATTGTCACTTCGGTGACTGATTTCTCGGGTACCAACGCTCGTCAGTTGGGCTTCGATCCTCAGGTTGAAGTCGACCTGCAGCAGAACACGCTGGACCTCCAGTTTGTTTTCCTGTCAGTTGCCGACCTTCTGACGGCAATCCCGAAGGGTGATACACTGGCTCCGGAGCAAGTTGCAATCTTCGGATTCTCTTCAGCTGGTGGTTCGGTCGCCTGGGGTGATGCATACCAGTCGGGCAAGGGTGTCCTCAACCTCCGCCGCCTCAACCGCCGCGGAAACTTCACGGCCGGTGTCTTTACGCCTGATCCGCTGAACGGCACGCACATCATGTCGGCTCTCCGAATCACCAATGGCAGCACCAAGCCCATTGTCACAGCAAGCACGACCAAAGTCTCCATGGCCATCACTGATGCGCTCACGGTTGACGGTGGTTCCGGAGCAACCTTGACGGTCCCGTCGTTTGAAACTGACTTCGGCACCACACCGACTCCGGCGATCCCTGAGATCGATATCAAGATCGAGGCGATCGCAATCACAGCCACGACACGGAAGCTCCGTGCTCGCTGGTCGCCTGAACTAGCACAGGACCTCAATGCGTACCACTCGATGGACGCTGAGGTCGAGCTGACGAGCATCTTGAGCGAGCAGATCGCCCTTGAGATCGACCGCGAGATTTTGAGTGACCTGGTGACCCAGGCCAACGGTGCCAACTTCTACTGGAGCCGTTCTCCAGGCCGCTTCGTCAACAAGCAGACCGGCGATCGCCAGGCTCTGGCTTCAAGCCTTAGCATCGGCCCGCAGTTCACCGGCACCGTCCGTGAGTGGTACGAGACCTTGGTCGAGACCATCATCGACGTCGCCAACACCATCCACCGCAAGACCCTCCGCGGGTCGGCCAACTTCATGGTCACCGGTCCGGATGTCTGCACCATCCTGGAGAGCTCGGTGCTGTACAAGCCGAAGTTCTCGATCGACGGCGAAGGCCAGGTTGCCTCCCCGTTCACCATCGGCGCCGAGGCCATCGGCACGGTGTCCAACCGCTTCACGGTATACAAGGATCCGTACTTCCCTCGGAACAAGATTCTGGTCGGCTACAAGGGCGGCAGCTACCTTGAGACGGGCTACGTGTACAGCCCCTACGTGCCACTGATCGTCACCCCGACGATCTTCGCGCCGGAAGACTTCACGCCCCGTAAGGGAGTGATGACCCGGTACGGCAAGAAAATGGTCCGAACGGACTTTTATGGCACGGTGACAGTTTTGGACATGAACGTAATCTTAACAATTACGGCCACTTAGGCAGACTTGAAGGGTCCCGCAAGGGACCTTTCGTCGTTAAGGGTGTTCAGTATACAAATCACAAGAAACAGAAGAAGTCGACCATTCGCGCGAAGAAGTTGATGTACAAGCATAAGCGAAAGTTGATAAAGGCGAAAGAGCGTCCAGTGTAACTCTATCCACAGAAATGGTACCATGAACCAAGATGTGGCTATTTACGATTGATGGATTCTATAGTGCGGTGCAAGACAAAGACAGGAATGATGTCATATGGATTCGAGCCCGCGTCAAGGACGATCTTTCGAGATTGGTGACAACGTATGATGTCCATGCAACAGAGATCCTTGTGGATTGTGGTACTGACTACAAGTACCGCATCGGAGTCTGGCGCGAGGAGTGGGTCCGCATTGCAGGTGCAGTGGCCCATGACATCAACTACAACAATTTCAAGTATGCCTCAGAGACGTCTTTGGGCAAAGACCGGGCCACGGTCCTGGCTGACATTTGGTGGACCATGTATCGTCTCCAGCTCAAAGAAGAGGGAAAATTGGGCCTACCTGGGTCACTCTAGAATATTCTGTTTAATTTGAAGGCTGGTCACCCCATTGCCAAAAAACGAATATTCTGATAATTTTTCAGCTATGATCTAGTGTCTTGTACACAGGTCCATGGTGGGCTTAAGGTCTAGTCACGGGCACTGGAAAGACCAGGCCCAAGGAGATATGACCATGAAGAAGAAGATCGTGCAGTCCACCAACCGCAACGCTATCATCCGCACCCGCGCCGACCGAGGTGGCAAGTTTCGCACTGAGACTGCTCGCCGTGATAACAATGCTGTGCAGTTTGCAGCGACGACCAACCCGCGGTCCAATGCCACGGCACTGTTCCTCGATTTCCCGTTGGGTGCAATCAGGTTGTCGGGTGCTGAGGCTCGGACTCTGTACCGCGTCTTGCGCAAGCACTACAAGTTCGCCGGTAAGCCGATCCGATTATCACCGCGGTAACAGGAAAATCTCTCGGCTGGGCACCTTCGGGTTCCCGGCCTTGGGACGTTGAAAGGCTTCGATACCATGAAACTCAACAAGGAAACAGCTCTATTTTTGACCAAGGCTCTTTTTCACTACGAGCAATCTTGCTCTATTTCTGAGTCGGTGACCCGCCGCGTCAAGGACCTTCGCTATGAGCTCAACGAGTTCGTCCTTGGAAGGCTTGACTCCGACGAGGTCGAAAACGACAAGGGTAGCAAGGTAAGTTGGCACGTGCACGGTGATGACTGCAACCATGCTGATGGAGAAGTCCTCGAGAAAGAGGATGATGTTGAAGATGAAGAAGAGTCCGAAGAAGTCCCTGAAACTGACGGTGAAGTCAGTGCGGGTGAACTGCACGAACTGACCGCGTGTACTTCAGACCGCGGTCAAGTAGAATTTGAGGACATCAATCATGATGGCGGACCTGCGGCGGTTGATGTGTTGATCGACGGTTACACGGAATACTATTCCGTGACCGCTGTCAAGCGAACGGCAAAGGCGCTCGAGGTGTGGACCGAAGGTGATTGGCAAACCATCAACGTTCGAAAGTTTCCCAAGGACTGGACCAAACTGTTGCCTGTCAACCAGTCGCTGTTGGTCTGTGAATGAAGCTCAATCTGCACCCGAAAGAGTTCCTGGCGCTGTACAACATGATCCAGCGCCAACCTCACCTTGAAGGAAAAGAGGTCGATGACGTTGCCTTGCACGAGGTTCACAATCGCATGCGGGCCTGCTTGATCTCTGCTCTGCTACACCGCCGCGACGATGATGATGACATCATGTTCGATGCCTGGGAACAGTCCCAAAGGAAAAAGATCGAAGAACTGACAATTCAAAACAATGAATTGAAATCTGCGGCAAAAGATCCAAAAGCATTCTTGAATAAGGATCATATCTTGACGCTGGAGAACCACGAGCTCGATTCTGAAGAGCTCAAGTATCCTCGTGGTCGGGCTACCACAAAACCCGGCAGGCACACAGGCCATAAAAAGTGAACAGCGGGCCATACTTATGACCTGCAGGTCTTTGACAATTGAGTGATTCTGTCTGATATACCATGGGGGCGAAATAGCTTCGACGTGGCAATGAGACTGATGATTGCAGGCACTGGTGCACGAGGGACCAGTTCAAAACCCATGTGACGTACAAACGCCAACGACAACGGTGTTGCTCCTTTTGCCCTCGCGGCATTAGGAACGGGTGTCCCAGCGACCTTGGAACAGAATGCTGGGAAACGTCAGGGGACCAGACGTTAACTGGAACGCCGTCAAAGCGCTGGACGTAAAACGCAGTGCCGACCTGGTGACCAAGTCGCTAAATTTTCGCGTCACTAGACCCGCCCAGAGGTCGATCAAGCTGACGGGCCAAGCCTGTGGACGATGTCAACAGAGGAACTGTTGCGGACCCGGGGGCAGTACCCGGCGCCTCCACAAGACGGATATACTTACATCGGTAACAGATACATATTTTATGAGGTATCTCTACAAAATCAGTAACTTGATCAATGGTAAAGTGTATGTCGGTCAAACGTATGACTTTGCTCAGCGCAAAGCTGGCCACGTTTATAGATCAAAAGATCTAACGAATGAGAGGCCTCTTTATCGTTCCATGCGCAAGCATGGGATAGAAAATTTCTCATTTGATATCATTGAAGAATGTGTCGACAGTCAAGTAGATGAACGTGAGAAATTCTGGATTAGTCATTATGATTCAACCAATACCAACAAAGGTTATAACCTTGAGCCTGGTGGGAAGGGGTGTTCTGATGAAACTCGACGTAAATTGTCTGAAGTCCTTAAAGGCAACACACACTGCGTCGGTCGGATTGTCTCAGAAGAGACTCGTGACAAGCTTCGCAAGTGTGGTGTTATCACAACCCTTCGAAGATTCGGTATAAGAGAGAGCGTAACAGAGAACAGAACGTGTAGTTGTGGCAACGCGTTCACAGTGACATATTCGCCTAATCGCAAAGCATATGTTCGTGAAACATGTTCGAAAAAGTGTTCTCATCTTCGGCAGAGATCCGCAGAAACACGTAGTCGAATTTCAGTTGCATTGCGGTTTGAGCCATCTGACTCTCTAATTCAAGCCATCAAAATTAACACACCTCTCATTCAGCTCATGAATGAGCATGACGTGTCGTATTCAACCCTGAAAAGGTTGAAACAAAAAATCAAAAATGAATCATAGTAACAAAGATCAAATCATTCAATTGTTGAAAATCATCGCAGGCCAACAACTTGCGTTCGCATTCATCAAGGTTCGCGCAGCGGGTTTCCGCCTGCGCGTTTTTTCGTTTGACGGAGTAGACTCAGGATCGCAAATAAATTTCAACGATCACGATGTTCTGACCACGGTGTCTGCAGGCACGGTGACCAAAGCGTGGTTTGCTGTCCCCCGTGACACAGATAGAGTAAAAGACAAGCAGAGGAATAAACATGCCAGCAACAACCGAGCTACTAGTGGAACAAATCAGACAAATCGCCCAACAGATCACCTCCGCGGAATCCCGCGGCGAGGACACAGCATTGCTCAAGAAGCAACACGAAGAGCTCCATCGCCAGTGGTCGCAGGCCAACCAGGCCTTGACTGAATCAAAACAGCTGTTGAAAGGGTGATCACGATGGCATTTCAAACTGTGAACCTGTATGAACCCATCGCGGCAGCCAAGAAAGGACCACCGCCGCTGGTCCTACGCATCGGCGTGCAAGCTGTCGACATGTATACCGAAGCTGGGACGATGACTGCACCCATCAAGCCTGAGGCCTACGTGTTGCTGTCGGCACTGCCTGAGGCCTTGCGCCGGCAGGTCGAGACAGCAGTCCAGGCCTTGATCGCGGGCATGTGATGCGTGTCAGTTCAACTTTGTCGCGGTTCGATACGACATCAGTGAAACGTATCGGTGATGTGTTCGTTCATTGTACTGAATATTTCCTTCGTGAGTATACGACGTATTCTGATGCAACCCGTAATCGGGTGAAATTCACCCTTGAACGTACTACAATTCACGGACGTTATGTGGCTGTGAAACGTGGACAGAAATACAACCGAGTTTGGTACAACTCGTCTAGTCTGACTGACAACAAACCTGTGTATCTCAAAAGGGTCAATTGAATGTCGTACCACGGGTACACTCCTCTGGTGAAGCGCTTCTTGTACTCGTTGCCTCACACACCTACAGTCCTCGAGGTGGGAATCGACCGCGGTGTCACTCTGATTCCATTGACGGCATTCTTGGCCGCGACAAAGAAAGAGTTCGTCGTCATCGGTATCGATGTCATGGTGCAAGAACCATTGCAGTTGACAATGCAAGGACTAGGTCTACAGGAACAGCAACGGCTGTTTCTTATCCAGGGAAATAGCCTGGAAGTGCTACCGCAACTGGTGAAACAACAGATCAAATTTGACGTGTTGTTGTTGGACGGAGACCACAATTACCACACTGTCTCACGGGAACTGGAACACCTCGAGGACTTGACATACCCCCATTCCATCGTCATCATTGACGACTATGAGGGTCGGTGGGCTGACCGCGACCTGTGGTACGCCCAGCGCCCAGAGTACGAGAAGAACGAATTCGTGACACAACCTGTTGAGAGCGAAAAACACGGTGTCAAACCGGCAGTCGATGAGTTTTTGGCCGCACACCCCGAGTGGAAAACAGCAAGGCCTATTCCTGGCGAGCCCATCGTTCTGACTCGTGCTATCTTTGATCCTGAAAGTGAGAAGAACTACGATGAATCACAATGACAACAAAAAACACACGACCACGGCAGTGATCAATTTGCTGGCCGCGGAAACTGACGACATAATCAAGTCGATGGACGTCGATGCACTACATACGTGTCTGGCTGAAACTGCTCTAGAGAAAAATGATGAACTGCTAGACCATGTCTCGCGGGGATGCGGCGGCACTGGCACCTTTTTCAGCAAGTTTAGCCTTGTTAGAGAAAAACACATAGATGACTTGATATCAAGGCTAAACTATGGTGATAAGACCCTGGCTGCAGCGACTGTTTCTTGTTCGTTCAATAGTCCACTAAAACACGATCGAGGTTACAAAGCCCTGCAAAATCGTGCTTTGACGGGCATGATAGAACTCCGTGAGGACATTGACATCACTAAAGCGTTGATCGATGAAATGGCTGATCAGCAGTTCTTGGAAGATCACCAGAAACAATTGACATACATGCTGTGGGAACAAGCGTGTCTCCGCAAGATCGATGCACAACTGGTATTTGTTAGTGTCAATGATCTTACACCCCGTGAGGCTGTGAAGTACGTACAGGCTGTTTCACAGAGACTCAATGTTGAAATTGAACCGATCGATCTAACCCTTGCCTTCGAGGGTGTCCAATTGATCATTGATGATCCTCTCGATATTCTTACCGGTGAACCGTAGACGAACCTAGGCTGAGGTCTGGGATAGTTATGCAGCATGAGAGTGCTATATGCGGGCTTGACCGGAGATGACGTCACAGCCTGGCAAAATTTTTTGCGCGGTATCAAGCCAAACAGTCAGATCATTGTCAGTGGATCATTTGATGCGTTGACAAAATCGGAGACCCAGGATTTTCAAAAGGCACACGGCCTGGGTGCTGATGGGTCTGTCGGTCCGATGACGATGGCCAAGGCTCTAGTCTTGGGTTATGGCTCCATGCACGATGATCGTCATGATCGATCAGGGCCCAATTGGCCCGCGCCGCCTGATTTTCCTCCGATGTCATTTATCGACAGGCAAAAAATCTTCGGCACGTTTGCCTATGTGGCTGCGCCGGTGACTAGTAATCCTGAGGCAATCACTATCACTGACGGGTGGGCCTCACGGAACATCGTAACAATTCCAGTTCCACAGCTGGCTGCTGTGCACATAACCAGCCTACAATTTCATCACCTGGCAGCTTCGCAACTACAGGAGTTGTTTGTTGCATGGGAACAAGCAGGACTGCTGACAAAGATTTTGACATGGGGAGGTTCCTGGGTACCGCGGTTCATTCGTGGCAGTCGAACTGTGTTGTCGAACCATGCCTGGGGGACAGCCTTTGATATCAACGTGCAGTGGAACATGTTGGGAACGACACCGGCCATGGCGGGACAAAAGGGCTGCACCCGCGAGTTGGTTGAACTCGCAAACCAGAACGGATTTTTCTGGGGCGGGCACTTCAAGGGCCGAACTGATGGCATGCATTTTGAGTGTGCCAAATTGCTGACCTGAGGGCACCCAGATGACACACAGAAAAAGCACGAATAATCGAAGTAAGGCCACAGAAGGCGTATTTGCGTATTCTCCTGCTGAATCGTGGAGAGGAATGATGCCCGGTGCTTAAGATAGTTTGCATCCTGTGATGCTGTCAGCGACTTGGTTCACCACAGGGGGTATATTTCTATACGCTAAGGTAGGACAAGACACCGGATGACAGCCTATAGGGTCATAGACGATCATCAAGAACTAGATAACGCGGGGACAGTCACCCACGATCAGCTTGATGCATATATCAATACCACCCCTTGGGTCATCGTCTCTGGTACTGTGGGGCCCGTACCCCCAGACGCTCGCAAGTTGTTGGCAGGTCCTGGAATCATCATCACTGACACCGGTCCTGGTGGCAATCTCATCATATCTGCCTCTGCAGCTTCCTCTGGATCGACGATTCAGTGGATGGAAGTTCCATCAGGATCGACAGACGGCGTCAATTTTGATTTTTCTCTGCTACACTTTCCGTACCCATCAGGTTCATTGATGTTTTTTATCAATGGCGTATTGCAGAGCCAAGGCCCAGCCGACGATTATGTCATGGTGTCAGGGAGCATCGTTCACGTGCTGCACAAGTACCGCATAGGATCTAATTTGAAAGCAACGTATCCATATTGATCACCTATTTACTGGCACAGGGACCAAGCCATGGCACGAACCTTCGTATCTCAACCTAATCAAATTTTTGCTTCTGAGGCCTATGACGATACGCTGACCGTCGGTGATGGTCTACAGACCGGTTCTCTGACGCTAGAAAGTGATCTCAATGCCCTTCGTACGCAGGTCAGGCAAATGTTGTGGGCCGGCGTTTCTGGATCTTGGTATGATCCGATCACGGCACCTTCTGGGTCAAATTCTGCCCGTGGTCTCAATACTATCAATGTTGATCTCACTGACCTAGAGCAAAAACGATTCCTGTTCCGCCGACAGAACCTCAACCTCGTCAACATTGCTACCGGTTCAAATTTTGCGCTACTGAGCGTATCGTTGGGAACAGCTCCTGCTGATTTTGCAGTCGTCAGTCACCCGTTGTTGGCCGCGACCTTGCTGACAGGCACCTTGGTTGCAGCCCTGTCTGCGTCCGAGGGAAGCTACGGTGCTCATTCAGTTGCTCAGACATCAGGATCATCTGTCATCACACCCAAGAACCTCGTTCTTGTCCGTGATGCTTGGACCGGTCAACAGCTCACGGGAGCCCTTGGTCGCGATATCTACGGCCTACTACAAATCGAGAGCGGCACGTTGTCTGGACAGTCATTCAATGACACCACTCACAGGTCACAGATATCTTTTGTCGTTGAATCAGTTGTCAATGGAACATCGTCACTGGCCGCAGCTCCTGTGTCAGTCGGTGGTAGGACAATCACGTATAATTACGTTCGAAGGACGGCCCTCGATGACATCCCTGAGGACGCTTACCTGAGCAACACGATTTTCCTTGACCTCGCCGAGAGCATTTCAGGTAATTTTGCAACGCTCAACGACATCACTCTTGATCGTGCAATTGACAATCAAGTCGGCACTGTGACGCAGGACCAGAATATTGCCATTCGCATTGCGGCAGGATTCTCCTGGACGTTCTTGTCAGGTACCCAAGAGCTGTGGAAACTGGCTTCTTCGGGTTCCCA
>Ga0315288_10001149_pt1 | contig 34045 bp, 22 predicted proteins | sample YL17G11_20_MG_FD_203454 | JGI IMG/M metagenome (GOLD analysis project Ga0315288, IMG submission 203454) | Sediment microbial communities from Yellowstone Lake, YNP, Wyoming, USA - YL17G11_20 | ecosystem: Environmental > Aquatic > Freshwater > Lake > Sediment | place: USA: Wyoming | collected...
GACTCTCCGGGGAAAAAGAATAAAACATTTCAACGGATTGCGGCCGTCCTGATTCTATCATCCGGGTTTGCTTTGGCCGTCATGGCGGTGCCGCGCAAGGAGGAACAACCTCTTCAGGAAACAGCCCTGCAACTGCTCAAAAAAGGCCTTGCCGAGCAGGGTGCGTTCACCCTTTTAAGAAAATTGACCGCGGTCGGACCCCGGCTGACAGGATCTCCCCAGGCGGCTACGGCCGTCGAACTCATGCAAAGGGAGATGCAGGACCTGGGATTTGATTCTGTCCGACTCGAGCCGACCACGGTCGGCCGCTGGATCCGCGGAGACAAGGAGGAGGGCCGAATTGTTTCGCAGCGTTTCGGCGACATTCCCGTCCCGGTCTGTGCCTTGGGCGGCAGCATGGCAACGCCCGAGGAAGGAATCACGGCCGGGGTGCTCGAGGTCAGGTCGATCGAAGAACTGAAGCAGGCCGGCGAAAAGGCCAAAGCAAAAATCATTTTTTTCAATAGGGCCATGAATCCGGCCTTCCTCGACACCTTCCAGTCCTATGGCGAGGTCGCCCGGTTGAGATTCGAGGGTGCCGTTGAAGCGGCCAGGGCCGGCGGAGCGGCGGCGCTCATCCGTTCGCTCACGCTCGAGATCAATGATTCGCCCCACACCGGCAACATGGCCCATGATCCCGGCCTGCCCCAAGTTCCGGCCGTGGCCATCGCGACGCGGGGGGCGGACCGCCTGAGCGAAATCCTGCGGAATGAACCGGAAGTGAAGTTCCATTTTCGAACATCATGCCGGTCTCTTCCGCCGGTCACGTCCCACAATGTCATCGGCGAAATCCGCGGGTCCGAAAAACCGGAGGAGATCATTCTCATCGGCGGCCATCTTGACAGCTGGGACCTCAGCCCAGGCGCTCACGACGACGGCTCCGGATGCAGCCAGTCGGTCGAGGCTCTCCGCCTTATCAAAGAGCTCGGCCTGAAGCCCAGGAGGACCATCCGGGCCGTTTTGTTCATGGATGAGGAAAACGGCGGCACGGGCGGCCGGGATTATGCCCGGTCCGAAAATCGAAAGAAGGAAATCAACCGGCTGGCTATGGAATCGGACAGGGGCGGATTCCTTCCTCTCGGCTTCAGCGTGAGCGGGCCGAGCGGCGTTGTCGAACGTCTTCAGAAAATCGCCCCTCTCTTTGAACCTCTGGGATTGAACTGGATCAGGCCGGGAGGCGGCGGAGTGGACATCGATCCCCTGGCCGCTTCCGGGACCGTGCTCATCGGCCTGGTGCCCGACTCCCAGAGATACTTCGAAGTTCACCACTCGGCCCTGGATGTCCTGGAAAAAGTCAACCCCCGGGAGCTTGAGCTGGGGGCCGTGGCCATGGCCTTCCTGGCCTATATCATCGCCCAAGAAGGCATCTGAGGCCATCGCGCCCTCTCAGGCGCATTCGCTCTTCTCGAAAGCATAAGCCGCGACAAGAACCATCGCTATGGAGAAGGACGCCATGATGGCGATGTCGACGGCCGGGGAGCGCGAAGACACTCCAAGGAGAACGCCGCGCAGTCCGTCGATCCCGTAGGTCAAAGGGTCGGCGTAGGACAGGACGCGGATCGCTTTGGGCAGGTTCTCCATGGGATAGAGTGCGCCGGAGAGGAAGAATATGGGAAAGATGACGAAATTCATGACGATGGAAAATCCCTGCATGTCCTTCATCACGGACGCGAAGATCAGCCCGAGGCCGAGGAAGGTGATCGTGATCAGAAGCATGGCTGCCAGCGCCAGGGCCAGCGCCGGGAGGCTTCGGACCTTGAAGCCGAGGATGACCGAGATCCCGAGGATCATCAGGCCCTGGATCAGGGCCGTCGTCATCCCGCCGGCGATCCGGCCGAGGACAATCGACACCCGGTTGACGGGGGCGACCATGATCTCCTTCAGGAACCCGAATTCCCGGTCCCAGAGCACGGACAATCCGCCGAAAGTTGAGGAAAAAAGAAGGCTCATGCCCAGGATGCCCGGCACCAGGAACTGGATGTAATTCACGTTCCCGGACAATCCGGGAACGGCCATCCGGTTGAATCCCATTCCGAGGAAGGCCAGGAAGAACAGGGGCATGGCCAGCGAGCCGATGATCCGTGATTTCGCACGGAGGAACCTCTTCATCTCCCTGAGCCACAGGACGTAGACCACCGTGGTGTTGACGAGCTTCATGGCCTTACCTCCCGTGCCCGGGCATCATACGCCGGCGTCCGTTCTGGCCGTCCTCGTCCCGGATGGTCCGGCCGGTGAAATGGAGGAACACGTCCTCCAGGCTGGGCTTGCGGAGGTTGACGCAGCTGACGCTGACGCCCGCCTTCTGGGCCTCCTGGATCAGCTCCGGGATTCGCCTCTCCCCTTTCTCCATGGTCATCCGCAGGACGTCCTCGCGCAGGCTCAGGGATTTCACCCAGCCCATGGACTTCAATTGCTCCAGAAGAGGGGCGGCGTTCCCCTCGATCTCCATGGAAACAACGTCCCCTCCCAGGACATCCTTCAGCTTGTGCGGCGAGTCGAGGGCGACGATCTTGCCGTGATCAATGATGGCGACGCGGCCGCAGAGGTAGTCCGCCTCCTCCATATAATGGGTGGTGAGGATGATGGTCACTTTCTTCTCGATGTTCAGTTTCTTGATATAGTCCCAGATGTGGCGACGCGTCTGGGCGTCGAGGCCCAGCGTGGGCTCGTCCAGGAAGAGGACCTTGGGCCAGTGGATCAGGCCTCGGGCGATCTCCAGCCGACGCTTCATTCCGCCCGAGTATTTTTCGACCAGGACATCGGCCTTGTCCTGAAGATCGACCAGGCTCAGAACATCCTCAATCCGGCGATGCCGTTCTTCCTTCCCCAGTCCGTACATCATGGAATGGAAGTCGAGGTTCTCGCGGCCGGTGAGCTTGGTGTCCAGGGCGGGTTCCTGGAAGACAACTCCGATGCTCCGACGCACGGCGTCCTTGTCCTTGAGGACCTCGAAACCGGCTACTTCCCCACGGCCCGAAGTGGGCTTGAGGAGGGTGGAAAGCATGTTGATCGTGGTCGTCTTCCCCGCTCCATTGGGCCCGAGGAGCCCGAAGAGCTCTCCACCGGGAACCGAAAAAGAGATGTGGTCGACGGCCGTGAAGTCGTTGAACCGCTTGGTCAAGTTTTCAACGCGAATGGCATCCATAGGCTTTTCTTTCCCGGAATTTCATTTGATTAAAGAAATATAAGATACACGAAAGCGCGCGAATTATCTACCCACCGCTGATCCTAAGGACGGCGGCGCCGTTGATCTTCCCCTGCTTGAGGAGAAGCAGGGCCCGGTTAGCCTCGCGAAGCGGAAAGAGCTCGATTTTCGTCTTGATCGGAATTTCGGACGCGAGGCGGAGAAGCTCTATTCCATCGGCGCGGGTAGCATTGGCTACGCTCCTCAGAATCTTCTCCCGATAAAGATGCTTTTCATAGTCGAGTTCGGGGATGGAGGTCATGGCGATTCCCGCCAGGGCTACGGTCCCGCCCTTATCCAGGGCCTCCAGGGCCGCCGGGACGAGCTCTCCGGCCGGGGCGAAGATGACGGCGCTCTGTATTTTCGCGGGTGGGTCTTCCCGGGCCGTGCCGGTCCAGGAAGCACCGAGTTCGCGTGCCAGGGCCCGATGTTCCGCGCTCCGGGAGAAAACATAGACTTCGCATCCCCAATGCCGAGCCACTTGGATGGCCACATGGGCTGAAGCTCCGAATCCATAAAGGCCCAGCCGTTCCTTGGGGGCTATTCCCGAAAGCCGGAGGGCCCGGTAGCCGATGATGCCGGCGCAGAGAAGCGGGGCGGCCTCCTCATCGGGAAATCTTTCCGGGATCCGGTAGGCAAAGGACTCGCGGACCGCGATGTAATCGGCGTATCCGCCGTGGACGTGGTAGCCGGTGAACCGGCCCGCTTCGCACAGGTTTTCGTGTCCGCTCAGACAGAAGCGGCATGCGCCGCAGGAGGAATTGAGCCAGGCGACTCCGGCCCGGTCTCCCGGTTTGAAAAGATATGTTTTAGCGCCGGCGGCCTCCACCTCGCCGATAACCTGATGACCCGGAATGACGGGAAGGCGGGCCTCCGGAAGGTCGCCTTCAACAGTATGCAGGTCGGTATGGCAAACGGCGCAATATCGGACGCGAACGAGAATCTCATCTTCGCGCATCCGCGGAATATCGATTTCCGTCCAGTCCAGAGGGTCCGCCTCAACCGGAGCGAACTTTCTCAAGACCATGGCCTTCATAGGCGCCGCCCTCTCACACCCCCAGCCTGCATTATTCATAAACCGGGTTCAATATAGGGGGAAGGCCGGGATGGACTCGCTCCCGAAGTCCCACCATGGTCGCTTCATCCATCCCGGCCTTCCCCCTTGAAGCATTCATTGATTCCGTCTCTCCAACCTAATATTTATGAATAAGGCAGGCTAAAAACCTTTGCCCGAAAGGCCTCGAATTCTTTGCTCACGGTTTTTTTGTTTTCTTCAGCGGCCGATCCATTTTCTTGCGCAACCGCCCCAGCCTTCGCGAGAAGTCCTCTTCGTATTCAAGGGAAACACCCAGGGAAAGGGCCAGGCCTTCCTCGGCCAGCCGACGGGCCTCCTGGTAATTTTTCTCTTTATGCTCGTAGTACATGGCCAGCTCCTTGAAGCAAAAGAGCTGGTTGGCGGGAGTGAGGTCCTTCCAGAGGGCGATGGCTTTTTCCCAACTCTGGTTCTTCTTCAAAATATAGGAGAGTTTCTTTTTGGCCAGGACAGCCATCTCGCCGGATATTCTCCCCTCCAGGGCTTTTTCCAGGTAGCGGACCGACTGTTCCAGGTCGCCCGCATGTTCGAACACCCGGGCCGCGCCGAACATATCCGCGCCGTCGGCCCAGTCCGCGACCCCGTCGCCGTCCCGGTCCTCAGAAACGAGCAGCGCCCCGGCGATGACCACGCCCAGGAGCGACAACAGGTCTTCTTGATTATGATAGAGAATGGGCTCGATCAGGGAAAAATCCCCAGTCCGGAGGTATTGAAAATAACGCATGGGGATTTCGGCCGAGGAGATGTCCTCCGCCCGGTCGGCGAAGAGGACCTCGCGCGAAAGGTGGAAAAGCCGGCAGCTCTCGTGCTTGTGCTTCCAGAGGCTTCGTGCCGAGAAGAGAAAATCCAGGTGAGGAAGCTCGGCCAAAGGGAACGGTTTCCGGTGAAGGATAAAGCGCGTTTCGAGCAACGGAAGGTCGAAGGCCTTGCCGTTGAAGCTCACCACTGATTCGAACTTCATCCTTTCAAAAAATCCGTTCAGCTCTTCGATCATCCGGTCTTCGGCGTTGAGCTCGTGCAACAAATATTGGACGATGTTGAATTTCCCCTCCCGGTAAAACGCAAGGCCTGTCAGGAAGGGAACGACACCCACCCCGCCCGAAAGGCCGGTGGTTTCCAGGTCGAGGAAAAGAGCCGAGGCGAGGTCCAGTCCGGCAAACGCGCGATCCCGGCTCAGAAGGGCCAGCGTTTCCCCCGAGATCCTGAGCCCGCTCGCCACTGGAATCCTTCCGTAGCGGCAGGACAGAGAATATTGACGTTCAAACACTTCAAACGGCGGCGTCCCCCTTTCCCGCAGGAATGTCTTTACAGGTTTCGGATGAGGACCGGTCCGGGTCAGGCTGATAAGCTTCTCCAGTTTCTCCTTGGTGGTGAGCCCCTCGGTCTTGTCGATTGCGTCCCAGACGCGGCTGACCCCGTCTCCCTTGAGGCGCGCATCTCTTGTCTTCTTGATGAGCTTCAGTTTTTCATCCAGGTCCATGCTCGTCTCCATTTTCAATATAAATCATTTACTGTAATATTTCAAAACGCTTTTCATCTTCCTCCCCCCGTCATGAGATGCCGGGCTGAGGGGATGGATGATAAAACCCGTCGGGAGGCCTGGGAGGGCACAATTCGCCGCACGCCTTGAAATTCATCCTGATTGAGGCTATAAATATTGGAGTGAGGGACCTGAGGGAACGGCGTTTCAATTCATTCCCGACTCTGACCCGGAAGACGACATGAATTCTTCTTGTTTTTTGGCTTTCGACCTGGGAGCCGAGAGCGGCCGAGCTATCCTGGGCGATCTCCGGGACGGCCGTCTCCACATCAAGGAAATCCACCGCTTTCCCAACCATCCTCTCGATGTCCGCGGCCATCTCCACTGGAACATCCTCAGCCTGTTCGAAGAGGTCAAGAACGGGATGAAGGCATGTCTTGCCGGCCAAGGCGTCCTGCCGGCCAGCTGCAGCGTGGACACCTGGGGCGTTGATTTCGGATTATTGGCCGGGGACGGCAGCCTGCTGGGCTTTCCTTATTCCTACCGGGATCCGCGCGGCCTCAAGGCCATGGAGGAGGCGCTCTTGCGCTTGCCCCGGGAAACCATTTACCAGCTCACCGGGATTCAGTTCCTGCCCTTCAACACTCTGTTCCAGCTTTACGCCATGGTCAAGGACGATTCTCCCCTCCTGGATTGCTCCTCGGACCTGCTTTTCATGCCCGACCTGTTCCATTACCTCCTGACCGGCGTCAAAGCCACCGAGTTCACCATCGCCACAACGTCTCAGCTCTTCAACCCCCTGACCAAAGGCTGGGCGGTGGAAATTTTCGAGACTCTGACGCTGCCCATGCACATCATGCAGGAGGTCATCCGGCCGGCCACCCTTATAGGGCCGCTGGACCCGAGGATCGCCTCGGAGACGGGATTTCAAGACGTCCAGGTTGTGGCTTCGGCCGGACATGATACGGCGGCCGCTATCGCGGCCGTTCCCGCGACAGGCCGGTCCTGGGCTTACATCAGCTCCGGAACATGGTCCTTGATGGGCATCGAGCTCCAGGCCCCGATCCTTACGCAGGACGCACTCCGGTTCAATTTCACCAACGAGGGCGGGCTTGAGGACACTACCCGCTTCCTGAAGAACATCGCAGGTCTCTGGCTCCTCCAGCAATGTCGTAAGGAATGGGATGCAGCCGGCCGGATAAGCTATGAAGAGCTGGTGCGGTCGGCCGAAACGGCGCCTCCTTTTCAGGTCCTCATCGATCCCGATTGGCCCGAATTCCTCAACCCCGAGAGTATGACATCGGCCATCGCCCGATACTGCCGGAAAACGGGCCAGGAACCTCCCTCCTCGAAGCCGGAATTCGTCCGCGCCATTCTCGAGAGCATGGCCCTGAAATACCGCCAGACGCTCGAAGAATTGGAGCAAACAACCTCACAGAGCGTAGACCGGATCCATGTCATCGGCGGAGGAAGCCGAAACCGGTTACTCTGCCAGTTCACGGCCGAGGCGACGGGCCGGCCGGTCATGGCCGGACCTTCCGAGGCCACCGCCGTGGGGAACATCCTCGGCCAGGCGCTGGCCCTGGGGCATGTTCGCTCGCTCGCCGAGATCAGGGAAATCAGCCGGAAATCCACCGACCTTACATTTTATGAGCCCCGTCAGACGCTGGCCTGGGAAGCGGCCTATCAGCGTTTCAGGCATATACAAAAGTCCGCTTCCTGAGAGCGGTCTCAGTCTTTCCTTGTGGAGGGATCGATGATGGATACTCAGCATATTAAAAGAGCCTACGAGATAAGTCGGAGCCGCTTTGCGGATCTCGGCATCGACACGGACCGGGCCATGGACCATCTGAAGACCATATCCCTCTCCCTCCCCTGCTGGCAGGGTGACGATGTCCGCGGCTTTGAAAAAACGAACCAGGATCTCTCCGGGAGCGGACTCCAGGTCACGGGCTCTTACCCTGGAAGGGCGCGGACGCCCGAGGATTTAAAAATGGACCTGGAAAAGGCCTTTTCCCTCGTCCCGGGACGGCACCGCCTTAACTTGCATGCCATGTACGGCGATTTCGGTGATCAGCCGGTGGACCGGAACGAGATCGAGCCCGTCCATTTCAAGAGCTGGGTGGACTGGGCCAAGCAAAACCGCCTGGCCGTGGATTTCAACGCCACCCTGTTCAGCCACCCCAAGGCCGCCTCGGGCTTCACTTTGAGTCACAGGAAAAAGGAGATCCGCAAGTTCTGGATCGAACATGTCATGCGCTGCCGCAAGGTCAGCGCTTTTTTTGGCCGCGAGCTCAAAAGTCCATGCATCCATAATCTCTGGATCCCGGACGGCTCCAAAGACGAGCCTTTTGATCGCTGGGCCCCCCGCCTCCTTCTCCGCGAATCGCTGGACGAGATCTTCGAGACCGAATACAGCCCCGCTTATATGAAGGATTCGCTGGAAAGCAAGCTCTTCGGCCTGGGCAGCGAAGCCTACGTGGTCGGCTCCCATGAGTTCTATCTCGCTTATGCCGTGGCCCGGCGTAAGATCGTCTGCCTGGACCTGGGGCATTTTCATCCCACCGAGTCCGTAGCGGACAAGATTTCGTCCATCCTGCCGTTCACCGCTGAGATCCTCCTCCATCTCAGCCGGCCGGTCCGTTGGGATTCCGACCATGTCGTTATCCTCAATGACGACCTGATCCTTACGGCGGAGGAGATTGTCCGGAGCCGAGGACGGGGACGGGTCCACATCGCTCTCGACTTCTTCGACGCCTCGATCAACAGAGTCGGGGCCCTGGTGATCGGCGCCCGAGCGGTGCTCAAAGCCCTGTTACGGGCCCTTCTCCAGCCCGAAGACGCTCTCCGGGACTTCGAAGAACGCGGCCGCGCCTTCGAACGATTGGCTTTTAACGAGGAAGTGAAGGCCCTGCCGTTCGGCCCGATATGGGATTACTACTGCCTGACGCTGAACGTCCCGCCGGGGATAGAATGGCTGGCGGACATCGAACGTTACGAACAGAATGTCCTGAGTAAACGCGAAAACAGAAATTCCTAAAAGTCTATAAAACGCAGAAGTTTCCTCATTTTGTTATTTATTATTTATGGAACTCCCTGAAGGACAACGAAATGCAGTAAAAATAAAGTGTCAGTCTGAGACTGGCGCCCGGGTGGCGCGGTCGGGGCCATAACACCCGAAGCTCATGGTGGTGGGTGGGTGGGTATTGAGCGAGGGTGTTATGGCCCCGCCCGTGACAGGACCCGGGTTTCTGCTATAAATAAATAATGGGGGAACTCCTGATAAAACGGGATTGACGGCCGGATGAAAATCATGAAATAATGATGGCCTCGTGGTCATCTCAGTCATGTGAACGTGGATACCAAAAAGAACGGAAAGCCGAATCCTGATACCGGCGCCGAAGATTCGGCTCCCGACAGAGTCCTTCTGAACCGGGTCCGGGAGATCCTCCAGGTTTTCGGACACGCCGTGTCCGCCGTCAAAATCTATCCTTTCGACCATGCCAATGTCAGGCAATTCCTCGACGACTTGGCCGACAAGCTGACCTTATTCTTGGAGGAAAACCTGGAGCTTGAAATCGGCATTGAAGAGTTTCAGTTCACTTTCCTGGGGATTCCGGTGTATGAAGACCGGCAGCCCATGAAGAGCCTGCCCTTCTTCTTTTACAAGGACGGCATGCAATCCCTCATTTTCGACAAGGGGCTGGACAAGGAAGAGCTGAAAAACCTTCTGGATGTCATCAAAACGGTCGCGCAGCTTCCGCCCGAAGAGGGCGACATCGTCAATGCCCTGTGGGAAAGGGACTTCGCCAACGTCCGCTACGTGGCGCCGGACGAATTCCTGGAATCCAAGATCACGGCGGGAAGAAGCTCGGTGGAATCCCATCTCAAGGTCAACCGCGAGGAGCTTTTTTCAGGCCGAATCGATATCCTGCCCGAAGACAGGCAGGAAATGGTCGACAGCCAATTCCTTCTCCGAGCCAAATCACCCCAGGGCGCGCCGGCCGACGGCCGCGAGGACCTGGAAAGCCTGGAAACGTCCGTTCAATCTTCCCTTCTGGCTGAAGACGATTTGGCGGCCCTGGAAACCATCATTCAAGCCAACCGGAGGATATCGGCCGAAGAGGAATTCGTCAACGTCGTCGTTGAGATTATCTACCTGGAGGACCGCAAGGACGCTTTTGCCGGCCTGTTCGACACTCTCAAACAGAGTCACCAGGAGCTCATCGGCAGGCAAATATTTTCCAAAGCCCTTTTATTGATCGATCAACTCAAGGAGATGAAAAATATCTTTTCCCGCAGCGGTTCGCCCAAGGCGGACATCATTTCCGATTTTTTGAAATACCTCGTCTCGGATGAGGCTCTGGACGAGCTTAAAAACAGCTACCTCAAAGCCAAAGAGTCCATTTCCCAGGAAGAATTTTTCCAATATATATCGGCCCTGGCTCCGGAATCCTGGAAAATCCTGGCCGATCTCTATGAATCAGGCGCCCGGCCAGACCTGCGCGGCCGTATCCTGAACTATTTTCAGGAGGCCGGCCGGCAAGATCTCAATGGCCTTGTTTCCCTGGTGTTGGATTCCCGGCCCCAGCTCACCCGCGAGATCATCAACATCGTCAGCCTAAGTCAAGATAAAAAAGCCGTCTCTTACCTGGCTTCCTTCCTGCGATCGGCCAAGAAACAGCTCAGGCTGGAAGCGGTCAGAGGCCTGTCCGACCAGGACAACTCCGCCGCCCAGAACATTCTCCTCAAGCTGTTGGGCGATGAAGACGAGGAGATGCGGATGGCGGTCGCGGCGGGACTCAGGCTCCAGGCCGCTCCCAAGGCCGTCGGCCGTATCATCGATATCATCTCCGCCAAGGATTTCCACAAAAAAAGCCAGAAAGAAAAACGAGCGCTCCTGTCTTGCCTGGGACGAAGCCGCACGGCCGAAGCTTGCGGATTCCTCCGGCAATTGCTTAAAAAACGGATCGTCTTCAACCGGCGGCGGTTGGAGACCCATCTCTGTGCCGTATCGGCCCTGGAGGTGATGGGAACTCCGGACGCTGTCCGGATCCTGGAAGAGGGCGCGAAATCCGGGAACAAGAAAATCGGGGAGGCCTGCCTGGCCTCGCTCCAGGCCGTCTCCAGAAAGCTTTCTGACCCTCATCCCTCGGGAGAACGGGCATCATGAGCCCCGTCACGGAAACGAAGAAACGCCTGTCCATCGAAGACCTTTCTTCCGATGCCCTGAAGGCCCTGCATCAAACGGCCACCGAGCTTCTGACCCTGCTGCAAATCCTCTTGAAGCTCTCCCGGATCTACCATCCTCATAATATCAACGTTATCAAGCACATCAAACATTTTTCGACACTCCTCCAGTTCGTTCTAAACGACATGGGCGAAGCCCAGTTCAAGGTCCGGAAGAGTTCCGTTTTCTTCAATAACCTGAGATTGAAATACGGTTTCTCGAACTACCATATCTTCAAGTCCGTCCTGCAGGAGCTGGCCAAGCGGGACATCGGCGTTCTCGCCTTCCATCCCGGGATCTCCGAGGAGGAGCTGGCGCGGTTCGTCCAAATCGTCGCCCGGGCGGAAGGCAAGGGCAAAGCATCGTTCGAAGAGCTGGCCGGCGGCCTGATTCAGCAGGGCATCGAACATATCAGCATCGAAAAAACCGCGGACCCGAGCCGAACAACCGGCAAGGAGAAAGCGACCGCTAAAATCTACTTCCTCAGCCTGATCCACCTCAAGGACGCCTTTGAGAAGAAGAAAGAGGAAAAAATTAACCTCAGCACTACCCGCCGACTGATGCAGTCCATATTCAACCACATCGTTGAGAACGAATCCTTCGTCTACGGCATGACCAACATCAAGAACTACGACGAGTACACCCTCAATCATTCGGTCAATGTTTGCCTGCTGTCCATCGCCTTGGGCCGGAGGCTGGGTCTGGATCGGCATGAGTTGGTTGATTTGGGGATCAGCGCGTTCTTCCACGATTTCGGCAAGCTCGACACGCCCAAGGAGATTCTGGAGAAGCCCGCCAAGCTGGATGATCAGGAGCGCCATATCATTGAAAAGCATCCTTTCCACGGCGCCGGCAAACTGGTCCAGATGCGGGAGTTCAAGAATTTTCCGCTGAAAGCCCTCAATGTTGCGCTGGAGCACCATGTCAGGGAGGACCTCTCGGGTTATCCCAAATATTTCAAGAAGCAGTCAACTCATCTTTTCAGCAAGATCGTTAAAATCGCGGATTATTTCGACGCCATCACCACCAAACGGGTCTACCGCGCTAAACACTTCACGCGCGATGAAGCCCTGACCCTGATGATGGAACAGGGCCCAAAAGAATTTCATCCCCTTTTGCTCCGCGTTTTCGTCCAGATGATGGGCGTTTACCCCGTTGGCACCTTCGTGGCCCTGGACACCGGGGAAATCGGCCTGATCACGGAAACGTCCCTCGAGCCGGCCTATGTTCTTCGCCCCAAAGCGAAACTGATCACCAATCCCGCGGGCCAAAAGATCGACGGCGACGTCGTCGACCTGGCCGAGAAAGACCCGGCAACCCAGAAATACAAACGGTCCGTGTTGAAAACTCTGGACCCGGAGAAGTATCACCTCAAGGCTTCGGACTATTTCCTGGTCCGCGCCGCATCCTGATGAGGCTCCCATGTCCCTAGCCAAGCCCTTCCGTCTGAAATGCGAATATTTGACCGATCCCCTGGGGATCGGAACGCCATTCCCCCGCTTTTCCTGGATCTCGGAGTCGGACGAGCGGGGCGAAGGTCAGACCGCCTGCCGGATCATTGTCTCTTCAGAGAAAGAGTTCGCCGAGCGGGAAGCGGGAGATTACTGGGACAGCGGAAAACTCGAAACAGACCGGAACGCCCAGGTCCAATACAACGGCGAGCCGCTCCTGAGCGGCAAGAGATATTACTGGAGGGTCCGCTGCTGGGACCGCAGGGATCGTGTCACAGCTTTCAGCGAACCGGCCTTCTTCGAAACCGGACTGTTGAATGAGAAAGACTGGAAGGCCCGCTGGATCAGCCAAAAGAATCCCCGGGAATTCCGGTCCAAAGGGAGCCATATGCTGGGAGTCCATTCCGGCGAATCCATCCAGATGCTGGGCATTTATTTGAGAAAAGAATTCAAAGTCAAACGCCGCGTGCGCAGGGCCCGGGCTTATGTGAGCGGCCTGGGTTGGTACGAGTTCCGCTTGAACGGCGAAAAAATCGGCGACCGCGTCCTCGACCCCGGCCAGACCGACTACCGCCGGGCCGCCCTTTATTCCACTTACGACATCACAGACATTCTCCGCGAACGAAACGTATTGGCCGTCATCCTGGGCAACGGCCGGCATGTCCGTGATTTCGGGTTCGACCAGCCCAAGCTCGTTCTCCAGGTCCATTTGGAATATGAAGACGAGGATTTTGAGAAAGTCGTCTCGGATGGGACCTGGAAGGCAGGCCACGGTCCGCTCCAGGAGAACAGCCTTTATGGGGGGGAGCGCTATGACGCCAGGCTCGAGCAGGAAGGCTGGGACCGGCCCGGATTCGATGACTCAAGCTGGGAGCCGGCCGCCGTTCTGGCCGGTCCTCCCCTCACTGCGGGGATGATCCCTCCCATCCGTATCGTCGAAAGGCGGAAACCCACCGGCCGCTGGAGTCCCTCGGCCGGCGTTTTCGTATTCGACTTCGGGCAAAACTTCACGGGTTGGGTCAAGCTTTATGTCCAGGGATCGGCCGGAACCGCGGTCACGATGCGTTATGCCGAGCTCGTCCACGAGAACGGCGGCCTCAATGTCCTTCCCAATCAGAACGCCGAGGCTAAAGATGTTTACGTCCTCAAGGGAGGCGGGCCGGAAACTTATGAGCCTCGGTTCACCTATCATGGTTTCCGCTATGTCGAAATCACAGGATTCCCCGGCGAACCGGGGATCGACCATATTGAGGGGTGTGTCGTCCATACCGACGTTGACTCTGCGGGTCAATTCTCCTCGGCCGATGCCTTGCTCAATCGTATCCACCGCAACATCCTTTGGGGCCAACTCTCCAATCTGATGAGCATTCCGACCGACTGCCCTCAAAGGGACGAACGCCACGGCTGGCTGGGCGATGCCCATCTTTCCGCGGAGGAAGCCATTTTCAATTTCGACATGGCCGCTTTCTATACGAAATTTCTGGATGACATCCGGCTTTCCCAGAAGCCCGATGGCAGTCTTTCCGACACCGTCCCTCCCTACCTCGAGCGGATGTATCCGGCCGACCCGGCCTGGGCGGCCGCCTATTACGAGCTCGCCTGGCTCATGTATTTTTATTACGAAGACACCCGGGTCCTGGAGCGGCATTATGCCGCTCTCAGGAAATACCTTGATTTCCTGGCGGCCAGCGCGGAGGGACACATTATTAAGAAACTGGGAAAATACGGCGACTGGTGCCAGCCGGCGAGCGTCGTTCCCAAGAAAACGCCGCTCGCACTGACATCCACGTTTTATTATTACCGGGGTTTAATCCTGCTTGCCCGCTTCGCCGGCATCCTCAGCCGGTTCGAGGATGTCAAGGTTTATTCCGGCCGTAGCCAGGAGGTCAAAACCGCCTTCAACCAAGCTTTCCTTAAAGACGGCCAGTATGACGTGCCGCGGATCAGCCCGGCCGATAGGTCCCCGGATCAAACGGCCAACATCCTCCCTTTGTCCGCAGACATGGCGCCCGGCGACCAGCGGGAAAAGGTCTTGGCCAAGCTCCTCCATAGTCTGGTGACAGAGCACGACTGCCATCTCGATACCGGGATCTTGGGAACGCGCTACCTCTTCGATGTCCTGACCGCGGCCGGACAGGATGAGATCGCTTACAAAATCGCCTCCCAGAAAAGCTATCCCGGCTGGGGATATATGGTCGGAGAAGGGGCGACGACGCTCTGGGAGCGATGGGATAAACTGGGCGGCGCCGGCATGAACTCCCAGAACCATATCATGTTCGGATGCGTGGATGTTTGGTTTTACAAAGTTGTCGCCGGCCTGAGCGCTCTGGACCCGGGTTGGAAAAGGATCCAGGTCAAACCCCCGCTTATCGAAGGCCTGGATTCGGCCTCGGCCGACCTCCAGACCGTCCGCGGCGACATCTCCCTTTCCTGGAAAAAAGAAGGATGTGGATTCAAGATCCATACACGGATCCCATGCGGCGTTGCGGCGGAGGTGTTCATTCCGGTCGCTTCCAAAAATCCCCTGATCAAAGAAAATGGAATCATTCTCCTGGACAAAGACGGTCCGAAGACTGATGTCCCCGGAATTTCCTTCTTGAAAAATGTTGTGGGCTACGCTATTTTCGGAACGGGTAGCGGAAGCTATGAATTCATTTCGGAAAACGTCACAGGCTAGCTCCAATAATCCTTCAAGAATCGGACTGCGGAGGCGTAAGCCTGGACGGTAGCGGCAATCCGGCCGGGTTCGTGGGCCAGGGAAACCGCGCCGCCGCCGTGAACAACATGAACGCCTTCCACAAGGAGGGCAAGTTTCAGGATTTCCTCCCTCATCCGGACATCGGACAGGCCCGGATCCCAGACCTGCTCCGGCCGGGCGAAGTCGACGGCTTTTCGTGGAAAATGGGCCATGAAGAGCGAGCTTCCGGCAATGGCCTCGCCGGCGTAGCCTGTGCACCGAACCTCGACGCCTTCTGCCCGGCAGGCCTCTTCAATTCCCCGCCTCAAAGTCTCCCCCAATACGGCAAGACTGGAATAGACTCGATCCTTTTCGCGGATGAGATATTTTATCATCGAGCATCCGGCCTTCATATAGGCAGGATGGGCGGAAAATGTTCCGCCCTGGAATTGAACGTTCTTCGCGGTCCCTCCTTTTTCGCAGCCCCCCATGATGTCCTTATGTCCGGCCACGGCGGCTACGGCATGGCCGCCGCCGATCACTTTTCCGAGGACGGACAAGTCGGGCTCAATGCCGTTGAGTGTCATGACGCCCGAGGGGCAGAAGCGGAATCCCGAGATCACCTCGTCGGCGATGAATACGACTCCATATTTTCGGGTCAGGTCGCGGGCGAGCCGCAAATAATCTCTTGATGCCGGAAGGAATCCTCCCACGCCCAGGAAAGGCTCCAGGATCAGACAGGCGATGCGATCGCCCTGCAGCCGGAAGACGCGCTCCAGGTCAGCGCCGTCATTGTAACGGGTCAGCAGGATATTCCGGCCGAATCCGGCGGGAATACCATCCGATTCCATCTCGGTGAACCCCGTTCCCGCGGTATATTTGACGCCTTTTAATAAATAAGGAGAGGCCCCGTGCCAGCCGCCGCCCGCCTTCAGGACGAGTCCCCGGCCAGTGCTCGACAGGGCCAGCATCACCGCATACATGGCGGCCAGGGTCCCGGAGGTCGTGAAACGGATCCGGTGGTCAGGCCAGCCGAGCTGCCCCAGAACGAGCTCGGCCAGCTCGATCTGGGCCTCACTCTCGAATCCGGTGTGACAGGAAAACCCGGGCTCCCGGCCCGGAATATTTTCCCCGCCCAAATCGGGCCGATGTCCCAATACGTTGGCGTAATGTCCCTGCCAGTAATCGATATAGGAATTCCCGTCCACGTCCCGGACCTCGGCGCCCTTGGCTTCTGAAAGGAAGAAAGGGTAAGGTCGCCATAGCCGGATGGAGTGGCTCCCGCCCCGGACCATGACTTTTTCGGCCCGCTCATAGAGCCTCAGGCTTTGCGCCGTCTTCGCACGGTATCTCTGCTCGAGATCGGCCAGGAGTTGTTCGATGGAGGAAATCATGCGGACTTCCAATTTATCAGCCAGGTCGCGCATTGTCAAATCCCGATAATTTTCATCCCGTAATGATTCTGGTATAATACGGGCTTCATGCTGTTCAAGAAAAAAACGAAAAATCTCGTTTGCGTCGTAGGTTTGGACGGCGTCCCCCATTCCCTTCTTCAAAGTCTCTGTCGGAAGGGAGTCATGCCGGCTGCAGCCCGCCTCTTCGAGAGCGGACACCTCCACAGGATGAAGGCCAGCCTCCCCGAGATCTCCTCAGTGAGCTGGAGCGACTTTATGACCGGGACGAATTCCGGCGAGCACGGCATCTTCGGTTTCACCGACCTGAAGCCCGGGTCCTACGACCTCCGCTTCCCCAACTCTCTCGACCTCAAGGTCCCCACGATCTGGGACAGGCTGGGCGAACGGGGGAAACGGTCGATCATCATCAACCAGCCGGCTACTTACCCCGCCCAGAAGCTCAACGGTATCCTCGTTTCCGGCTTTGTGGCCATCGATCTGGCCAAAGCCGTCTATCCCATGCCGCAAAAGGTGGTTCTGGAACAGATGGGATATTTGATTGACGTGGACACGATGAAAGTCCGGGAGAACCCAACTCTTCTCTGGTCCGAGCTGGCGAAGACGCTGGAAGGCCGGGAGAAAGCCCTCCGCCATTATTGGGAGGAGAACTGGGATTACTTCGAATTCGTCATCACCGGCACGGACCGGCTTCATCACTTCCTCTGGGACGCCTGCGAGGATGTGGGGCATCCGGACCATACGAAGTTCATCGATTACTACCGCCGGGTCGATAAAACGATCGATTTCATCTCGACATCGTTCCGGAAGATGACCGGAGGCGATGAGGGCCTCTATCTCCTTTCAGACCACGGTTTCTGCGCCATCCGGCAGGAGGTTTACCTCAACGCCTGGCTGGAAAAGGAAAGCTACCTGAAATTCGCCGTCGCTCACCCGCGCGGGCTTGGGGATCTCTCCGCGGACGCCGCCGCTTTCGCCCTGGATCCCAACCGGATCTATCTGAACCTGAAGGGAAGATTCCCCCGGGGAAGCGTGGATCCCGCCGCGGCGGCGGCGTTGAAAGATGAAATCAGGCTGAAGATCGAGCGGTTGGAGTATAATGGGATGAAAGTCGTCCGGCGGGTTTTCGATGCGGCGCAGATTTATTCCGGCGCGCAGACGCCGTTCGGGCCCGACCTCATCGTCCTCTCCGAGTACGGATTCGACATGAAAGGCTCCGTCAAGAAAAGTGACATCTTCGGCCGGACCATCCTCCGGGGCATGCACACGTGGGACGACGCCTTTTTTTGGGCCGTTAAGGATGCGGGGCCGGATCTGGCGATTTCAAACCTTGCGGAAATCATCCTCGGGAATTTTTTATGACAATCATTCGAAAAAAGCCGCGTCTCCTCGTCTTCCTCGGCCTCTGGGCCGGGCTGGGACTTCCCCTCTCTGCTTATATCGGCCCGGGCGCGGGCTTTGCCTTCCTCTCCTCCTTCCTGGTCCTTTTCCTCACCTTTTTCCTGGCCGTCTTTTCCTTTCTTTCCTGGCCCTTCCGCTTTTTCTTCCGTCTGTTGAAGGGAAGAAAAGCCTATAAAAAGAGCTCAGCGGAAAGGATTGTCATTCTGGGCCTTGACGGCCTGGAGCCAACCCTGGCCGAAAAATTCATGTCCGAGGGCAAATGCCCGAACCTGGCCGCCATCAGAACAGACGGGACCTACGCCCGGCTGCAGACGACAATCCCGTCCATTTCACCCGTGGCCTGGTCCTCTTTCATGACCGGAGCCGAGCCCTCCAAACATAATATCTTCGACTTCCTCAGCCGCGACCCCAAAACCTATCTTCCCGACCTCTCCTCGGCCCGAATCGGAAAGCCCAAAAAGGTCCTGTCGTTCGGCAAATTCAACATTCCTCTTTCCAAGCCTGAGATTCGGGGCATGAGAAAGAGCGTTCCATTCTGGAAAATCCTGGGCGAGAACGGCATCTTCAGCACTGTGTTGCGCGTGCCCATCACCTTCCCGCCGGAGAAATTCGCGGGCCACTGTCTGGCCGGCATGTGTGCGCCCGACCTCAAGGGTAGCCAGGGGACTTTTTCCTTCTATACCTCGGACCCGGAAAAAATCCAGAGGCGCGAGAGCGGCCTCTCGATCCCGATCGAGGTAAGGCGGAACCGCGTCGAGACCTATATCTCGGGCCCCGAGAACACGCTCCTTAAAAAAAGCGAAGAGATCCGGCTCCCTCTCGTCGTCACCCTTCATCCTGAAAAAGACGAGGCGGCGGTCGAAGTCTCAGGGCAGAAATTCATCCTCAAGCGCGAGACGTTTTCCCCCTGGGTCCGGCTTACCTTCCGGCCTGGGCTGGGTATCAAGGTCCGCGGCATCGCCCGTTTCTACATCTCCCAGATCCGCCCCCACTTCGAGATGTACCTCACTCCCCTCAACATCGACCCTGAAAAGCCCGCCCTGCCCATTTCACACCCGTTCGTCTATTCCGTTTATCTGGCCAAGCTTCTCGGGCTTTTCATTACCCTGGGCGAAGCCAACGACACCTGGGCCCTGAACGAAGGCGCGCTGAGCGAGCGGGCCTTTCTCGATCTGACCTATGCCAACCACCGGGAATGGGAGTCTATGCTTTCGAACGCCCTGGAGAAGACCAAACGAGGCCTGGTTGTCTGTGTTTTCGAGACCACGGACAGCATCCAGCACATGTTCTGGCGATATCTGGATAAAAGCCATCCCGCGCTGAAAAGCTCAGCCGCCGGAATGAGCTCCCAAGTCATCGAAGATCTTTACAAAAACATGGACGGACTGGTCGGACGGATACGCGAGAAGCTGGACGAAAAAAGCGTCCTTATGGTCATGTCCGACCACGGCTTCAAGGCCTTCCGCCGCGGCGTCAACCTCAACACTTGGCTGTTCCTCAACGGCTATCTTCATCTGAAAGGCGGAAAGTCGGGGAGCGAGGAATGGTTCAGGGATGTCGATTGGGAAAAGACCAGGGCTTACGGCCTGGGGCTGGGCGGGCTGTACATCAACATGAAAGGACGCGAAGCTCACGGTATCGTGTCCCCGGGAAAAGAAACCAGCTTCCTTAAACAGGAGCTTATCGCCAAATTGAGCGGGCTCAAGGACGAGGAGCAGGGCCAAACGGCCATCAACACCGTTTACGACCGCGACCAAATCTACGCGGGTCCCTACAAGGAGAACGCGCCCGACCTCATCGTCGGCTACGCTGAAGGATACCGTGTCTCCTGGGACTCGGTCACCGGGAAAGTGGGCCGAGTCGCTGTCGAGGATAATCCCAAGTCCTGGAGCGGCGACCACTGCATTGATCCGAAGGTGGTGCCGGGCGTCTTCTTCTCGACACGCCGTGTCAACGGGTCCGCGCCATCGATCATGGACATCGCTCCGACCGTCCTCGAGCTCTTCGGCATCCGGCCGCCGGCCCACATGGATGGCCGGTCTCTTCTGGCGCCCCTCCCGGCTGCGTCCGTAAGCGAGGCGAAGGGAAAACGATCATGACGGCTCTGAAGAGACGCGATTTTCTGAAAATGGGGATGGCCGCATCCTCGCTCATGGCCCTGCGAAGCGGGGCGAACCTCGTGACCCGGGTCGGCGGACGCAGGGAAACACCGGTCAAGATCCTTGTCCTCGGCTTTGACGGCCTGGACCCCGGTCTCATCAAGATCTACATGAAGACGGGAAAACTGCCAGCCTTCAGCCGGCTGGCAGGCCAAGGGGGATTCTCCCGGCTTCAAACCAGCATCCCTCCCCAGAGCCCTGTGGCCTGGTCCAATTTCATCTCGGGCACAAACCCGGGCGGCCACGGCATCTTCGACTTCATGCACCGTGATCCGAAAAATTACATGCCCGTTTTTTCCGGCACCGAGTCGACGGGACCTAAAAGCACGGTGAAAATCGGAAACTGGGTTCTTCCCATTAGGGGCGGCCAGGTCAGGAACCTGCGGCGGGGCCGGGCCTTCTGGAAGGTCTTGGAGGAGCACGACATCCCATCCGTCGTCTTCAAAATGCCGGCCAATTACCCCCCCGTGGAAACGCGGCAGAAAACTCTGTCGGGCATGGGCACCCCGGACATCAAGGGGAGCTACGGAATCTTCAATTTTTACACAAACGACCCCAACCTATCCAAAGGCCTCGTCTCGGGCGGCCGTATCAACGAAGTATTCGTCATCGGAAACCGCGTCGAGGCCAGGCTCCCCGGGCCGACCAACACCTTCCTCAAGGAGCCCGAGGAAGCGGCCGTCGATTTCAGAGTCTTCATCGATCCGGAGAAGCCGGTGGCCAAGATCTCGATCCAGGGACAGGAATTCATCCTCATGGAAAAGGAATGGAGCGGCTGGAAGAAGGTCCGTTTTTCCCTCATCCCGACGCAGAGCGTCTCCGGCATCTGTCTTTTCTATCTCAAAGAAATCCGGCCCTATTTCAAACTCTATGTCTCACCCATTAACATCGACCCTTCCGACCCCGCCCTGCCCATCTCCACTCCGGAAAGTTATACGACGGAGTTGGCCAAAAAATTCGGACCTTTTTTCACCAAAGGACTCCCCGCTGATACATCGGCCCTGGACAACAACGTCCTGGACGAGGCGGAATTCCTGGCCCAGGATGACCTCGTCTTGCGCGAAAGTGTGGAGATGTTCGATTACGAGCTCGGCCGATTCGACTCCGGACTGCTCTTCTACTACATCTCCAGCACGGACCAGCGCCAGCACATGTTCTGGCGGCTGCTCGACGAAAAACATCCCGCCTACGACCCTCGGCTCGCCTCCAAGTTCGGCAACACCATCGAGAATATTTATATAGAAGCCGATAAAATGCTCGCTACGGCGATGGCTCGCGCCGACAAGGACACGGTACTCATGGTCATGTCCGACCACGGGTTCAACCCCTTCCGGCGTGCCTTCAACCTCAACACCTGGCTTGTGGAGGCCGGCTACCACAAGCTCCTCAACCCCTGGAAGCAGGACCAGGGCGAATTGTTCCAGAACACCAATTGGCCGAAAACTCTGGCCTACAACATCGGCCTCAACGGCCTCTACATTAACCAGAAGGGACGCGAGCGCGAAGGCGCGGTCGATCCGGGCGCGGCGGCTGAAGCGCTCGCCCGCGAAATCGCCCAGAAGCTTGAGCAGGTCATCGACCCCAAGACGGGCGAAAAAGTCGTTCTGAGGGCGTATGTGGCCAAGGACGTCTATCAGGGCCCGCACGCAGCCGAGGCGCCCGACATCATCCTCGGGTTCAACCGAGGCTATCGGATTTCGTTCGGCTCCCCTCTGGGCCGTTTTCCCAAAGAGGTCCTCGAGGACAACCTGATGAAATGGAGCGGCGACCATATGGGCGCCGCCGAAGTCCTGCCGGGCATCTTTTTCTCGAACCGCGTCATTCTGACCGACTTCCCCGCTCTCTATGACCTGACCGTCACCATCCTGAATCTTTTCGGGATCGAATCGCCGGCCGGCATGATCGGCAAGCCGGTCCTATAGGAGGTTTTGATATGGGAAAAGCCAAAGTCAAGCTGGACAAGGGTCTTATGGAAAAAGTCAAAAAGTTCGCCGATATGTCCGGCTATTCCTCGGCGGAAGAGTTCATCACCCACTGCCTGGAAAAAGAGCTTTCGAAGCTCGAAGAATCCGACTCCGAGGAAGAGATCAAGAAAAAGCTTAAAGGGCTGGGATATATCTCCTGATGCAGATTCTGAACGCCGTTTTCGGGAAAATCTTTGAGGTCATCTTCGTTCCCTTCCGGGGCTTGAATGCCTGGTTCGGGATGATTTTCATCTCCCTAGTGACCGGGCTCTTGATGCTCTTCGTATACAGCCGCACCTCCAATCAGGCAGGAATCAAGGCCGTTAAAAACAGGATCAAAGCCCATCTTCTCGAGATCAGGCTATACAAGGACAGCCTGCCGGTTCAGCTCAAGGCCCAGGGACGTATCGTGCTGGCCAACTTCAGATACATCGGCTACTCCGCCAAGCCTCTGTTGGTCATGATTCTGCCTCTGCTCCTCATCCTGGCGCAGCTTAATCTTTGGTTCGGGTTTCGGTCTTTGCGCCCGGGCGAAGAAGTCCTCCTGAAAATCAAGCTCGTGGAAGGCCGGAACCCGATGGACACCGCGATCATGCCGGACCCGACCGCTGGCGTCAACATCGAAACCCCGGCCCTGCGCTTAGAGGAAGGCCGTGAGCTCGACTGGCGCCTCCGGGTCTCGGAAAAAGGACTCCACATCCTGACGTTCCGCCTGAACAATCAAACGTTCACCAAGACCATCGCCGTGGACCTTGACCCCCTATCCCGCGTCAGCCCGCTCAAAACGCGGGGAGGCATCCTGGATGAGTTCTTCAACCCCGGCGAAAAAACTCTTCCCTCCGGCCTGCCGGTGAAATCGGTAGAGATCGTCTATCCCGGGCTGAGGCTTAGGGCATTCGGCATCGGATTTCACTGGCTTATCGCTTACTTTCTGCTCTCTATCATTTTTGGTTTTGCCCTGAAGCGGCCGTTCAGAGTCGAGATCTGAGCCGGCCGCGGGGAAAGGAGCCCCATGAATATCAAACCATTCAAAATGGAGCGTCTGCAATCGGTTTGGGAGAACGTCGTGGAATATAACCTGTCGGAAAGCGGCGTGCACCCCGTGCCTCCGAACGAGCTTATCCCCGAGGCGGAGCTCGAGAGTATCCTCCGGTCCGGGCTGGGCTATAGCCAGTCCAACGGCACTCCGGAGCTCCGCGCCGAAATCTGCAAGCTCTACCCCGGGGCCGTGCCCGACGAGGTTCTGGTCACCTCTGGTTCTGCTGAAGCCAACTTCCTTCTGATGTGGAGCCGCATTGAGCCGGGGGACGAGGTCGTATTCATGATGCCCAACTACATGCAGATCTGGGGGCTCCTGGGCGGATTCGGGGCTCGAATCAAGCCGTTATTCCTGAAAGAAAAGCTTAATTGGGCTCCTGACCTTGACGATCTCAAGAAAATGGTCACCCCAAAAACGAAAATGATAATCGTCACCAACCCCAACAATCCCACCGGCGCGATCTTGAGCCGGGAAGAAATGAAAATGATCGTCGCTCTGTCCGAAAAGTCAGGAGCCTGGATCCTGGCGGACGAAGTCTACCGGGGTGCCGAGCACGACGGCCGGATGACGCCCAGCTTTTGGGGAATGACCGAGAGGGTCATCGTGACGGCCGGGCTCTCCAAGGCCTACGGCCTTCCCGGGCTGCGCATCGGCTGGATCATCGGGCCGAAAGACCTCATCCTCAAAACCTGGCCTTATCACGACTACACGACGATTTGCCCCAGCCTGCTCTCCGACAAACTGGCCCGCATCGCGCTCGGCGATGCGATGCGGGGGAAAATCCTGGCGAGGACGAGGAAAATCCTCCTCCGGAATTTTCCAGTCCTTGAGTCTTGGCTCAAGAAACACGCCGGCCTGTTCCACTACATTCCGCCTCTTGCCGGCGCCATTTGTTACCCCCGGTATAGCTTGAACATCAATTCGACCGAACTTGTGGTAAAGCTCATCCAAGAAAAGAGCGTCCTCATCGTTCCCGGGGACCATTTCGAGATGGATCACTACCTCCGCATCGGGTTCGGGTCGGACGAGGCCTATCTCCGCGACGGCCTGAGCCGGGTTGACGAATTCCTTGCCTCCCTGAAATAAAGGGCTTCTGGCCCGCATTATTCATAAGCCGGATTCCATATGGGGGGAAGGCCGGAATGGACTCGCTCCCGAAGTCCCGCTATGGTCGCTCCGTCCATTCCGGCCTTCCCCCTTGAAAGAAACGACGATTTTATCTCTCCAAATCAGGATTTATGAGTCATGCAGGCCAGAGACGCCCATCGAGAGCCGCACCCCTCTTTTCTGAGGGGCTGAGGTCCGGGATTTGACCCCGGACTCAGCCCACGATGGAGGAATTATGTCACGGGGCTCATCGCCCCGGTCGAGACATTTCAGCGGTTGATGCAATTCCCGTTCTTCTTGACATGGCCGTTGTAGGCATTGATGTCCAGGAGACCGTGACCCGAGAGGTTGAACAGGATCACCTTCTCTTTTCTCATCTCTTTGGCCTTGAGGGCTTCATCAATAACCGCGGCAATAGCATGGGAAGACTCGGGCGCTGGGAGGATACCTTCCGTCTTGAAGAAGACCTCGGCCGCCTTGAACACTTTGTCCTGACCATAGGCCACGGGCTCAACGATTCCCCGGCTCACAAGATGGCTGACCAGCGGCGCCATGCCGTGGTAGCGGAGGCCGCCGGCGTGGATGGGCGGCGGCACGAAGTCCATGCCCAGGGTGTACATGTAGAGCAGCGGCGTCAAGCCGACGCTGTCGCCGTGGTCGTAGCGCAGCTCGCCCCTGGTCAGGCTCGGGCAGGACTCGGGTTCCACGGCGACGAAGCGGATGGATTTGCCTTCCTTGATATTTTTCCGAACGAAGGGAAAAGCGATGCCGCCGAAGTTCGACCCGCCGCCCACGCAGCCGATAACGATGTCGGGCTCGGCACCGAGTTCGGCCATTTGCTTGTCGGCCTCGAGTCCGATCACGCTCTGGTGCATCAGGACGGCGTCCAGGACCGACCCGAGCGAATACTTGGCGTTCCGGCTTTTTACGGCCATTTCTACCGCTTCGGAGATGGCGATCCCCAGGCTCCCGGGATGCTCCGGGTTGTCGAGATAGTATTTCCTGCCGGAATCGGTGGAACTGCTGGGGCTCTCCTCGACGTGGGCGCCTAAAAGCTCCATCATGATCCTCCGGCCCGGCTTTTGCCGGAAACTCACCCGGACCATAAAGACGCGCACATTCACGCCGAAAAGCTGGCCTGCATGGGCCAGCGCCGAGCCCCACTGGCCGGCGCCTGTTTCTGTAGTCAGGGTCTCGACCCCTTCCTCGGCCGCAAGGTAGGCCTGGACCAGGGCCGTATTGCTCTTGTGGCTGCCGGAGGGGCCGACACCTTCATATTTGTAAAAAATATGGGCGGGCGTATCCAGATACTTCTTTAAGCCCGACGCATAGACGAGGGGCGTCGGACGGAATATGGAGAACGCTTCGCGGACCTCGTCTGGAATGGGCACATCCCGTTCGAGCGTTGCTTCATGGCGGATGAATCCTTTGGGAAAGACGGGTTCCAGATCCTCGGGTTTGAGCGGCTGTTTGGTGCCCGGGTTCAGGGGAGGCTGGGGCAGGTCGGGCAGGTCCGCCTTGAGGTTGTAGAAATGGGTTGGCAGGTAATCGATCTGTCTCGATGAAAATCGTTTCATGGGGTTACTCCTTTCAAAATGGAAAATTCAAGATTTCATTTTGGGGATGGGAAATAGAGGGGGGGTGTTATAGGGCGGAGAGGACCGCCCACCAGAGACCGGCGGCGAAAGAGAAGCTGTTGATTTTCAATAAACTCATGATTCTTTCACGAACGGGCTATATTTTATAGAAACACAAATCCTTGTCAAGCGTTTTTTGCTGAAATCATGAAGCGCTATAACGCCAAAAAGCCGGAAAAATAAGCTTCCATTCTGAAAAAAGCCGCACCGGCATGCTGAACCGGCGCAACTTCGACTGATTCTTCTCTATCCTGCATTATTCATAAATTTTAAATTGGAAAGACAAAATCAATGAATGCTTCAAGGGGGAAGGCCGGGATGGACGAAGCGACCATGTCGGGACTTCGAGAGCGAGTCCATCCCGGCCTTCCCCCCTTAGGGAACCCGGTTTATGAATAATGCAGGCTAGAAGCCCGGCATCAGGCTGAGCTGGAAAATCCACCCCTTGTTGGGACGGTCCAACGGTTTAACGTAATTCACGCCGATGACAAAGTATCCCAGCATGTTGGCCCTTAGCCCTACGCCCAGGCTCCGGATCGGCTTGCGAACGCCGTCTTTCAAGAACCAGGGTTTGTTAAGGTTGTCCCAGGCCAGCCCGATGTCGTAGAAGGCGACGAAATCGATGGGAAAAACGCCGTAATAGCCCCGGCCGATGCCGAAGACGCCGAACAGCGGAAAGCGGAGCTCGGCGTTGGCGATCATCATCTTGCTCCCAAAAAGCCGGTTGAAATCGAACGAGCCGTTCCCTACGAACTCATTGTAGTCGAAAGAATTGTAGTCGTACCCCCGGACCAAACCGTCGTACCCAATGTAGAGCGGCCAGAGCCGTTCGTCTTCGGCGTTCTTTCCGTAGCGTCCGTAGTGCAGGAAACGAAAGGCGAGGGTGAACGGCCGGAGCGGCATAAAATAGCGGCGGTAGTCGGCCATCAATTCGTTATAGCTGATGGAGCCGATGGTCGGCGAAAACTGCACGACGTAGCTCTGTCCGATGACGGGGCCTGTGGCGCCGAAGAGAGCGCTGTCATATACCATGGCGGCTGAGAGATAGCCCATGTGAAGACCCTTCATACTCGGGTACTGGCCGGTGATGTCTATGATGTCGTGCGACATCAGCATGCCGCTGTAGTAGTCATAGGTGTCCTTGATCACTTCGGCTTCAAAACCGAGATACCGGTAGCCGCCGGTCAACTCGAATCTCCGGACCTGGTTGAAGGGATAGCTCATGAACGCCGCCAGGTCGTAGTTGACCTGCCAGAAGAGGCTTTCCTCATAGACTTCGACCGGGTTGCCGTTCTTCTCGTCCAAGTAGGCATTGTAATATCCCGTGACATAAGGAATGCGCTGGGCCACGGCGCCCCAGTTCATACGGCGTTCTGTATTTTGATAGGCGACCAGGGCGGCCGTTTCCTTGAGGCGCGAGCTGGTCTGGACCATGGTGGCCAGTGTATGGTAGCTGAGCATATCGCTCCAATACAGGGTCAACCCTCCCCCGCCGTAGGTTCCGAAGCGGTCCACGCCGACCGCGACCTGAGGGGTGGCCACGAAATCAAGGGCCAGCTTGGGCTTGTAGCCCGTCTCGGGGAATGTCTCCTCTTCGGGCAGGCCGAAGAGCGGGTTCCGGATCAGCCCCAGCATCGCGCCCCCCGGTTGTTCCCGGGGAGGAAGAACCGCCAGATTCTGTGTCCCGAACTGGGCCAGCGAGGGCTTGCCCTGGAGGGCATCGGCTGAGCTCACTGAATACAGCGTATAATTTCCGTCGTCATACGCGGAATAGACGAGCTCATTGGCATCCTGGGCGAAGGAGATGGCCGGGCTCATATCCGTGATCCCAGAAACGCCCGTATAGAGGTTGGTGACCTGGAAAATCCGGTTTGTGGCCAGGTCCACCCGGTAAATATCGGTCTTTCCCTTGACGTCGGACAGGAAGTAGATGCTCTTGGAATCCTGAGACCACTGGGGATTGATATTCTTGGCCCCGGGGAATCCGTCAACTTTCCTAATTTCTCCAGATACTGGGTCCAGGAGGGCTAATTCATACTCTCCCAGGCTTAAAATGGAGAGGTCGGTCGAAAAGCGGTCCGTGACAAAGGCCACCGACCGGCTGTCCGGCGACCAGACGGGCTGGAGGTCTGAGAAGGAGTCGTTGGTCATGCGTTTCACACTGGAGGCTTCCAGGTCGTAGATAAACAGATCGGTCACGCCGCCGTTCAGGGCGGAAAAGACGATGCGCTTGCTGTCCGGGGACCAACTCGGGCTCATGATTTCATCCATCCCGGCCACCGGAATTTCCTTGATGATTTTCTTTCCCGGGACATCGTAGAAGGTAAGGACCGGCCGGCCCTTGGTCACGGCGCTGAACACGAAGCGCTTTCCATTGCTCTCCCAGGAACCCGACGAGCGAATGAATTGCAGGCTCTCGAATTCGGGGTCGGTGGCTGTTTTGGTGATGCGTTTTTCGATCCGGCCCGTCTTGACATCGGCCAGGTACATGTCTACCGAGAACAGGTCCCGGGTTGAGAGTGACATGATCTGCTTGCCGTCCGGACTGACTGACGGGGATACATTGTAAACGTTTTCCTCCGTCCCCTTCACCATGACCTGGCTGGAGGGGTCGGTAACATTGCTGGCCAGGAGCACGGGATCATAGGCTTTTTTCAGGGCGTCGTGCCAATCCTTGGAGAGTTGATCCTGCTTTACGCCCAGAATTTTTTCCAGTCCGACCAAATAATCCCCCGTCCGGCCGATCCCTCTCATCAACCTGGGGATGATCTCATCGCCCCAGCGACCGGTGAGATAGGCCCACAGGGCCTGGCCGTAACGATAGGGGAAATACCTGGGATTATCCAGGTTCTTGATCTTGGGAAGTTTATCGCGGCGGATGACATCCCGCATCCACATGGCGGTATGAGGGTCCACCGGACCGATGGAGATATATTCGGCCATCCCTTCTACGAACCAGAGAGGCATCCTCGATACTTGAGGCTCGGCGCCTCCGTTGGCGGGATTGCCCGTGGAGGTCATGTCATATTGAAAGGCGTGGACGAGCTCGTGGCCGATGACGTGGTCGCTCTCGTACAAAGAGGCGCCGAGGGGCAGGATGATGCGTCGCTTGATGGATTCGGTGACGCCGCCCGTCCCTTCGCCGATGATCTCGGGGATGATGGTCGTCTGGGAGAAATGGCTGTTGCTGGCGTATAAAATCAGCGGCTGCCGGCCCCGCAGATCATGGTTCAGGATGCGCGAGATCCGGGCGTACCAGCGCTCGGCCATCCGGGCCGCCTGATCGGCTGCCGCCTTGAACTCGGGGTAATAAAAGACATCGAAGTGTTTTGTTTTCAGGATTTTGAAATCGAACTTCTGGTATTGAACCTTGTTTCGGCCGAAATACTGGCCGGACAGGGGGGCCTGGACGATCATCAGGACGAAGACCAGAAGCGCGGCCAAAGAAATCCACTTGATATATATTTTGGTCGTCATAGACGTCCTCCTTGTTGGCGATTCTTTGCTGGCGGGGGAAATTCTATATTCCTCCATATTTGGACTCCCGTCTCAATTATATCAGATCGACCTTTTTTTGGCCATTTTGCGGCAATGATTCTTTCTGAGGATTTGGACAGTTCCGGGAGCCCAAGCTTGGCGGCTCGGACTTCGATACTCAGGCCCGATTTCGACCCGCTTTGTCTCTCCAAACCTAGATTTATGAGTCATGCACGTTAAACAGCAAATATCATGCCAATTTAAATAAAGAATTTTCTCCTGTTCCCTCTTTTTCCTCCCCCCGGGACTGTCCGCTGGGAAGGACAGTTGTCTGAAAATTATGGCAGTCCGGTCTTAAAAATCACATGGATCCGAATGATTTCCGATCGTCCCGCCGTTCGGACCGGAGGTCCCCATGTTCCGGCGCCGCAGGAAACATCCACGGTGGTCTTTCCCTTTGGCAAAGTCCCCCAGTTGATCTCATAGAGCCTTTTGTTGAGCAGGTCAAAGGGAAAAAGCTGGCCGTCGTGGGTGTGGCCTGATAACTGGAGGTCGATGCCGTTTTTTTCCGCCTCCTCCAGGTGATATGGCTGATGGTCGAGAAGAATGAGAGGGAGATCGCGGTCCGAGCCGGCCAGGATTTCCTCGAGGGATAGGCGCTTTTCGCGTTCCCTCAAGGCGGTCCTGTCTTTGCGGCCGGCGAGGATCAGGGAATTCCCGGCTTTGACGGCTTCATCCTGGAGCACGGTCACTCCCGAGGCCCGCAGCGCGGCGAGGCTCTTCTCGACTCCTGCATAATATTCGTGATTGCCCAGAACGGCGTAAACTCCAAGCGGCGCCCGGACATCCTTGAGAATTCGGGAGAGCTCAGCGGCTTTATTTTCGGAAACGTCCTCATCCAGAGTGTCTCCCGGGAGCAGGACGAGGTCCGGTTTCGCGCTGTTGATCATGTCGACGATTTTCCGAAGGCGCCCTCCATCCAAGACTGTCCCGAAGTGGATGTCCGAGGCGGAGACGATGCGCAACCCGGCGTAACGGCCGCCGGGTTTGGCGATGGTGACTTCGATGTCCCGGAATCTCAGGCGCGACGCGTTGATATATCCCAGGAAGACCGTCGCCAGGCTCAAAGCAAGAACGATCCAGAAAGCCAGAAAGGCCGCCCGTGGACCGTTGTCCGTTACGGCCTTGGGAAAAAAATTTAGAAAGGCGTTAAGAAGACGGAAGAAATCGACGGTCAGAATCAACAAGAAAAAATAAATCATCAGGGCCAGATAAAAGGAACCGACAATGACGAGAAAATCGGTTAGAAGTCCTCGTAGAGGGCGCTCCAGGAAACGACCCAGCGGATAGCTGAGGATCAAAAAGAGGATGACGACCAGGAAAAAGGCCCGGAGCGGGCCATGTCCGGATAGGGATTGCCAACCCCTGCGGAGAATGTAGAAATTCACCGAACCGTAGATGGTCAGGACGATCGAGCCGAAGAGGATCATGTTCATGAGGCTCATTGAAGACTCTCCTTTATAAATCAATCCAGGGAAAAAATAAAGGCCTCCTGTTTCAAGAGTCACCCCATATTTTATTTGTAGAAGAAAACCGGGTCCTGTCACGGCCGGGCCCATAACCCCCTCGCTCAAGATCCACCCACCCGCCACCATGAGCTTCGTGTGTTATGGGCCCGGTCGCGCCAACCGGGCGCCAGTCCCAGACTGACACTCTATTTTTTCTGCATTTCGTTGTCCTTCAGGGAGTTCCATAAATTCTAAATAATAAAACAGGGTAACTCCTCCTCCTCTTTTTGTAATCCCGCTAGATCCGCGCCTTCGCTGGAAATCCGGACGGCCTCGCTGTAGCGGCTCATATGGGCGGCCCTCCGGTCAGGCGCCGAACCTGTTGAACCAGACGAGCTCCTCGAGCTTTTTCCGTATTTTTTCCCTGGGCGGCCTCGGCTCGGGGTAACCGAGCGCCATCAGACATACCAGCTTGTAGACGCGCGGGATCTTGAAAATTTTTCGGGCGCGGCGCGCGTTGAACCATCCGATCCAGCATGTCCCCAGCCCGAGTTCCTGGGCCTGGAGGGCGATGTGCTCGCCTGCGATCCCGATGTCGATGAGATGAAATGACACTCCCTGGATCTGTTTTCCGATCGTCCGGGCCAGGAGGCCAGGCCGGGCGCAAATGAGGATGAGCACGGGCGCATGCGCGGCGAACTTGGTCATGGAATAGAGGCCCGTGAACACCTCGCGGCTGAAGCGCGCTTTCGTCTCCGGGTCGTCGATGACCAGGAATCTCCAGGGCTGGACGTTTTCTGCGGAGGGCGCGAGACGCGCTGCTTCCAGGCAGGCCAAGACCTTCTCCCTCTCCACCGGCCGGTCGATAAAGCGGCGGACGCTGCGACGGCCGGTTACGAGTTCCTGAAATTGAGTCTTCATCCGGATTCCTTCGACTCAGATGGATTTGAGTTTGATGTTTTTCATTCCCGACAGACCTCCTTCCGAATTTGGAGATTTAACATTAATTCTAAAACTCGGGTAAATCAAGAGCGAAATGCCGAGCGAGTCTTCCTTTAGCGACGCATTTCGAATAAAATATCCGCCTTGTTCCAGGACGTTTAGAAATCGTCAGCCTGGCCGAACATCATGGGCTTCGGGTGATTCAAGATCACAAGGAGACAGGGCATGCGGAAAGCCGCTTTGATTGTATTGTTGCTGGGCCTCGTTCTTCGGGCCGATGCCTTTCAGGCCAAGGGCATGGGCTTCAGCTTTATTGAACCGACAGGGCTGAGCGCGAAAATCTGGCTCAGGGGAGGCCGGGCCGTTCAAGCCGCAGCCGGCTGGTCACCCCATACGGGGAATCCATTCCAGGTTCAGGCCGATTATCAATTCGTCCAATTCGGCCTTTTCCGGAATCCGTCGAGCGATTTCCTGCTCTTTGCCGGGGCGGGGGCCAGGCTGCGCTTCCAATCCGATATCCACGCGGCGCTCCGCTTTCCCGTGGGATTCGATTTTCAATCCAAGGCCGTTCCCCTCAATTTATTCCTGGAATTCACGCCCCTGATTACCCTGAATCCGGAGGTTGGCTTCGATCTCAAGGCCGCGCTCGGGCTCCGTTATCTCTTCCATTAGCCCGTTTCGTTCCGGAAAGAAAGGTCATTTGATCAAAGTCAGCTGCGTCTGTCTTTTGTCCAGGAAATACGTCTTGTCTTTGGTGAAGGCGGCGTCCTGTTCGAGGGCGATCGAGACGTCCTGGTTGCCCCATTCGGGGACGGCCGCCTTGACGTTGAGTTCTATGGACCAGCAGGTGTCGGCAAAGAGCGGAAAATCACCCAGCCCCGGGACGCCGTCCTGCATGTCCCAGAGCCCGATCGTGGAGCCGGCCGCATGGCCATGACGTCCCAGGGGATGCGTGTAAATACTCGGCCGCAGCCCCTCTTCCTTGGCCTTTTTCAGGGCCGCCGCCAGGACCTCGTTTCCCGTCCGTCCCGCCTTCATTTCGGCGAGGTGGATGTCCTGGAGCCTGTTTCCCTGGGCCAGACCGTTCTTCAGCCCCGCCGGCGCGTCCTCCTCCCCTTCCCGGAGTACATATGCGAGCTGTTGCGTGTCGGTGCAAAGCCCAATATAGGTAATCCCGAAGTCGCAGTGAAGAAGGTCGCCGCGGCGGATGACCGGACTATTGCCGTAGGGGCTGTTCTTGGGCCGCTGGATGGAGATTGAGGGCTGGAACCAGTTGGTCTGGCCCAGCCCGCGCGTTCGTTCGCGCATCCACCAAACCAGGTCATCCGTGGTGGTCGCGCCGGGAGTGATGACCTTTCGGGAAAAGGCCTCGGCGATGATGGCGTGGGCGACAGCCACAATCTGAGGATAGACCTCAAGCTCCTCGGGGATCCTCCGTTCCAGCCAGCGCATGGCCAGCCTCTCCGCGGATTGGAGGCGCGCAGCGAATTCAGCGGGCAGGGCCTTGAGAAGGGCATTTTTCAGGGCGGCGCTCAAGCCGTCTCCGTAGTTGAAAGTATCGCTTTCGTTGATGCCGATCCTGCTCGGGTTGCGCTCCTTGATGATCTTGGTCAGGCGCTGCCATTGGTCGATCTTTTCGGGCTCCCAGACACTTTTATAGTATTCGCCCATGCCGAATCGGGTAACGGTCAGCCGCTCCAGGCCTTCCTTGCCCTTGTCGAAAAATACGAGGATGGTGGTCCGGGAAGCATAGAGCGAAGTAAAAGGGACCAGCGAGAAAAACACCGGGTCCTCGTTGTTCTCCCGGCAGATGACCAGCCACATGTCGAAACCTTCCTGTCTCATCAGCTCGGCGAGGACACTCTCCAGCCGGATCTTCAGCCAGTTGTCATGGAGCGCCGCCTGTTCCTTCAGACTCACGACTGACGGCATCTCGCCGGGATAAGCAGGAAAGGTCAAGCCGGCCAGGGCCAATAAAATCGCCGCGATCAAAATTTTTTCGAGACGCGTCATGAATCCTCCTCTGCTCCGTGTTGGATTTACCGAAACGCCTTGATGGGCACGCCTTTTTATATATCAAAATTTCATTATTTTTTTAATGATTTTTTAAATTTTCCTAAAAAGAAGCGCGCCACCCATCAGACCGTAGAATGCCGATAGAAGAAGGGATTGGCAAGGAAAGCCCTCTTGGTGTAAGGTTTTAGTGATTCTCTAACAATCACCCGTTGGGTGAAAGCCTTAACCA
>Ga0315288_10001150_pt1 | contig 34041 bp, 29 predicted proteins | sample YL17G11_20_MG_FD_203454 | JGI IMG/M metagenome (GOLD analysis project Ga0315288, IMG submission 203454) | Sediment microbial communities from Yellowstone Lake, YNP, Wyoming, USA - YL17G11_20 | ecosystem: Environmental > Aquatic > Freshwater > Lake > Sediment | place: USA: Wyoming | collected...
CAGAACTAACGCAACAAAACCAAATGTCTTGCTCAGACGATACCCTCTCCAAAGAAACACCATCTCCGCAGTCCTGATCCCAGGTGAAAGTTTGGACGTTATTCTCAGGATCGATAAGACTTATGGTGCCTCCGCTGTTGGTCAAACTCATCTCAGCTTGAATAGCTGGGTAACTCTCCTCTGGACAATCTCCCCAGATACCGCTTCTATTCCCCCACCAACTCTCAAAGCTGATCGAATCCGGAGGATCGGATAAAAGCTTTCGGGCAATGATTAAAAATCCATTGGCAGGAATATTCGCTCCAACCGGAAGTAACGTAGTATCCTCCTTACAGATGAAAACCCATCCTCCAAGATCGTGAGCTACCGAATCAGTATTGTAAAGCTCCACCCATTCTAATTTGGTATATGATCCAGGCTCGTTTACCAAGACTTCGTTGATGACGACTTTATCATTTGAGGAAATATTTTGCTGGGCAAAATCCTTAAATGCAAAGATCAACAGTAAAAAGGAAAATAGAAAAAGGGAAATGGAAAATCTGATATAGTTTGTGTATTTGGTTTTCATGGTGGGTTGACGAATTTCCCAACAGATTTAACAGATGAAACAGATTAAATAAGTATTGAGTAATGAGTATCGAGTTTTGAGGAATGGGTGTTGATTTTGAATCTATCTGTCATTTGTCATTGCCTTTCTAATCTGTTTAATCCTATCATCAGCTGTGAATCCTTTCATAGTTTCGACAAGCTCACTACAAGTCTGTTGGGAAAAAAGGCTCACTTTGGTCCCCGAATGCATTGACAGAATCCGTGATAGTTGGCGCAGATTCCACCAAACAATGAGATAAGACCCCAGAAAAGCGGACGACCAACAATATGGGAGAAGATTGGTTTAGAATACGGTAAAAGGTATATCCCCCAAGTAATCATGGCACAGCCGATCACGATGGTGGTATGACCGAAAACAAGAAGTGCAATTCGACCTCCGCGCCAACCTAAGTAAACCAGCGAAGCACCAATAAGAAAAGGAATCGCTCCGGTGGCGCTTCTGGAAATTACAAAGGTAATTATTCCGAAAACAGCTAAGATTATACCTGTGATCATGGTCGTCCAACTATATGGTCTCATATTTTCTCCTCTTCTCAGATAACTCTTTTCGAATGTTCTTCACTCCACCATTTTACTAAGAACGGACAAGACTGGCAAGAGATTTCTTCTGTAAAAAGATGAAAATAAATGTTCAGTTGGGATGAAGGTTATATAGACGTCCAGACGGACATGTCTGTGTGCCCCCCAGACGGGAGCATCCGCTCGTCTGGCCCCCCCACCCTTAAATGGACAGAGGTGCAACCTCTGTCCGAACTACTTCCTTGAAAAAAGTTTTACTTCCTTGCTCGAAAATCGGTGGACAGACCAGCAGGTATGTATTAATTTTTGCTCGGGATGAAGATGAGCTACACAGAAATGGTCGATGCATCGGCCACAAGGGATTCTGCATACGATGGCAGATTTTACGTGGGAGTGCACTCAACCGGGATTTACTGTTTGCCATCGTGCAAAGCCAAAAAGCCACAACTGAAAAACGTGATCTTCTATCCCACCCGTGAAGAAGCGATTTCTGCAGGATTACGAGGGTGTATGCGGTGCAAGTCGGAGAAATTTCCGGATGTCTTGCCTGTATGGCTTCATGCCGTATTGAAATTTATGAGAGAGCATCGGACTGAAAGGCTGAATGAAAATAAACTCATACAGATGACGGGGGTGGATATATCGACCATCCGAAGATATTTCAAAACACATCTGGGGATGACACCTTTGGCTTTTCATCGGAAGTTGCGTTTAGAATACGCACGTTGTTTGATTGAATCGGGCTATGACTATCTTTCAGCCGCTTACGAATGTGGATATGAATCAGCAAGCGGTTTTCGCGAGGCATTTGTTCGACAATTTGGCAAACCACCAGGGAGGTTTTATGCAAAACCATAATATTGTATTTCGTGATGTGTCAAGTCCGCTCGGCGAAATGATAGCGGGAGCCACCGACAAAGGCGTCTGCTTTTTGGAATGGCATGACCGCGGCGGGGTGGAGCGAATCAAACAAAGAGTAGAAAAACGTTACAAGATGGAATTGATCGAAGGTAATAACCAACACCTCGATCAACTGGAGAAAGAGCTTGCCAGTTATTTCACCGGAAAGCTAAAGAAGTTTAAAGTATCAGTTGACGTTACCGGCACACTGTTTGAGAGGAGGACTTGGGAACAATTACTGTTGATCCCTTATGGTGAAACCAGATCATATTCTCAAATCGCCAGCGCTTTAGGAAAGACTAATGCCCGCAGAGCGGTTGGGCGTGCCAACGGTGCTAACTATCTTTCTATTGTCATACCCTGCCACCGGGTGATAGAAGCTAATGGAAATCTGCGTGGTTATGGTGGCAAACTGTGGCGTAAAAAATACCTGCTGGAGCTTGAGGAGGGTTTGAAACCCGACCTCCCCACTGTGTCATTCTGAGGGAGTCCATATGGACGACCGAAGAATCTCCACGTTAGGTGCTTCGCTCCGCTCAGCATGACAGTATTGGGTTCGTGCGAAAGTACTAAAGGACATTCCAAACTACAAACTTCTGAGTACGATAATGTCTCCCGCCAGCACCAATGTTACCACGTTTATAAATACGCGACCTCCTGGTCTGGGGATTTTGTTACCCGCCTGTAAATTTTATATTATGACGATGCAGGACCACTATCAAAAGCTTTTAGTTTTGCTTAGTTGGAGCATCGTCTTGAAGATTTTGTTGTTGTAATAGCGGTTGTTTTTTATTGTTATTTAATTCTTGTTTAAGTTTTTTTTGATAAGACTCAAATATTTTCTGAAAGACCACGAAAATTACGATACAAATCCCAATCCAAATGAAAGGATATCCCAATGGACACCAAAGGTCACAAACGAAAAGGTATTTGAGTATGGGACATAAGATAAAGTAGAGGTCAAAAGAAATTCCTATTATCAAAAGAGCTGAACTTATTCCTCCTACCGTAAAGAACCATTTATGGATCAGGGATTCTTGCTCACCGTCAATTATTTTCCATACACTGAAGAATCGGGTTTCACTTTCTCCCTTCTCTTTCGCCGTCTTACAAATGAAAATATGATGCTTTGAGAGTTCTAACTGGAGCTTGAGAATGGTCAGTAACACAGCAATAGTCACAATTAAATGTGCACCGAATAGGATTATGAGTGTTTGTAAGCACCAAGTCTCGGTCTTCTCGTTGATCCATATTTCTTTCAGGAGCACCCCGCTTACACCTAACCAAATACCCATTATCCACATTCTGTATGATTCAAGGTGTCTTGTGTGCTCCCAATGTTGTATAAACATCTCCGTTTTGAAGTCATCTTCTGCCATTGCTTAATCCTCCTTCCGAAGGTTTTGCAGGCGATCACTTTTCGAGTAATTCTATGCCCTTCACCGGTCTACAAGTTAAACTACTCCTCAGATTACTTCATCTTCGCAATCACATCCACCTCGAAGGGACAGCGCTCCATGTAAATGCCACATTTGGTGCGCTCAGGAATTTATTCCATTCTCAGTTCAAGCTTCTTCACTGTTGTACCGAGATTGCTTTATGTGGGCAGAAACCAACGCATTCCAAACAGCTGGTGCACTGTGAAACGAACATGGGAAAAATAACCCAGTCGTCGGCTGACACGCCCGGTTTCCTTCCCTTACGAGGATATGTTCCAAAGACCTTCTCCGGACAGCGATCCAGACACAAGCGGCAGTCCAACGGATTCCCACATGATTGTGCATTAATCTGTATCTTCATTTTTACCTCTCTTTACCAAGGCAGATTTGCAAAGTCAGATCGCGACTTCAACTTTATGGCTCCCTGCACACAGACAGTGCGACATACCCCACAGCCATAGCACTGCGTGACGTTGATATTCGATTTCTTGTGGGTGTTGGAGTATAAGATGGCTCCGAATTGGCATTGGGAGATACACTCCTTACAGCCAGAACACAGATCCCAGTCCACTGATGCCACATACTCAGCGCGGAACATGGTCGGTAGCAGTTTTTCCTTCACCTGAATGCGGTAAGCTAAGCAGTCTTGATCGCAGTTACAGAGTCCGCCGATGTAGGGTGTCTTAAACGTCCAGACAGAGTGCACCAAGCCTTGTTCGTCGAAGGAACGCAGAATCTTCTTAGCTTCCTCTCTCTTTAGTACCTCGAAGCTATGAGCGTAGTCCGGATACTTGCCCAAAACACCGGTCGGGTCAACTCCTATGCCGAAACAATAACGGGATTGCCGACCCGTGGTCAGGCTACGGCAAACGCATGGTAGGCGCACAATGGAGCTTTGCAGATCAATGATCTGCTCCACATCCTCAATCGGAACCACCTGTCCCCAGTGTTTGGCTTTTTGTTTAGGGATTGACATACGTCTGATAAAACGATAGACCAAAGGTTTATCTCTGATGGCATCAAGCTTAGCCAATCCCTTGGCATTGCCCTCTTCAAAATTCGCCAGGAAGTTTTCGAAGAACTCCGCTCGTCCCTTCTGAGCAAAAAGCTCCCGGGAGTAATTGTTCATGACCAGATACCACTTCTTCCCCTCGCCGTGTTCGGTGCAAAAATCACACATAGAACCCTCCATAATTTGGTTACCATACAGCTTCCATTCTAATTCTTACCGCTTTGGTATCAATCTTATCTTCATCCTGATAGAATTTAGTGATATATTCTGCCGAAACAAAATAATTTTCCAAAAATCGTATCTTTTCCTGAATTTGAAAACTGAAATATTCATCCGAAGAGTGGGAAAAGTTGGGATCGCTGTATTTCAGCCACAGGACAAAATTGAAAGGAGAAAGTGATTGAGTTCTTATCTTCAGCCGGATATCACCATAATCTTTCTCAGTTGAGTTTCGATAATTGGCTAAAAAACCAAAATCCGTAGTGGTAAGAGGAGAAAAAAACAAATCCAGGGATGATACTTTTTCATTAATCTGTTTATCCTCAGCGTCATAGTCCGACCATAGCTGATATACTGTAAATGAGAAACTCTTGGAAAACTCATAACCTGTGCCGACCCTTAACTTCATCTTATCCGGAAGGTATGATCTTTCCCTCCATTGATTATAGGCAAAATTCAAATTAAGCTTTTCGAGAACGTTGTATCTGGACTTAAAAAATATTCCTCTCTCTCCCGCTTGTCGGGATCGGTATGTGTAATCTACCTCCTCCAGATATATGCTTTCATAATCCGGGTTGGAGATTCCACCTCCGTGCGGATGAACGAAATCGTCATTATATCTCCATCCGGAGAAATCAAAACTATACCTTTTCCGTATAGAATAAAGATCAAATGCCAAGCCATCCTTTTTATTGGATAGCAGAGCATATTCGCCGGACCATTTTATGGATTTAAGCTTTAAGTCAAAATGAAAGCTGGTGCAGTCATCATTAAAAGTATTGTCATTCTCGATATTTTTGAGTTTTCCCTGCGAAAGACATAAACCCACTTGCCAGTTTTTATTTACCAGCCCCAAGTCACCCGCCACAATTTGGTCCTCAATTTTCTCATGTTTGTTTGTAGAGTAAAAGACCATCAAAGATAAAGACTTGAATTCCGATTCCCCTAAAACCCCGTTAAACCTTCCAAAAACCGGATAGAGAAAAGAGTCGATGGATTTCATATTTGATCCGCTATCATAGCCAAGAAGGGGATGATAACCGACATTCAGACCCAACCCGATTCTTTTATCAAAATTACCTATAGTGGCTTTGGTTTTATACCGGGGAAGTAAAAACCTAACATATCTTTTTCTGAATCTCAAGTCACCGTCACTTAATATCGCTTCGGAGGAATTATTCTCTTTATCGGCTTCCACATGCCAGATCATGCGGTTTCCCGTTTTTATCTCGCTTAAGAGAAAATTATCCGTCCCACCTTCTGCATGAAATTCCTCATTGAATCTCCAGGCGACCTTTCCGGAAAAAGAAGATAGGCTTTTCCCTTCATTTTCTTTTATAAACGAGCTGGTTTTTAAGTTTAGATTGACATCTTCATTCTTCACTCCTACTTGCGAAATATCGATATTGCTCACATCCGGAACAAACTCCAGTTTGTCCACCTCCTCCGACGTAGGAATAACCTGGCTTTGGATCATGTCCCAAAGCTCAAGATACTGGTCGTAGGTTAGAAGTCCCAATTCTAAACCGGTCTTTAGATCATCCTCGGTTTCGTAGATTTCCGTGGAGATCATTTGGGCTTCGGCACACGAAAAAAGAAGGAACACGAAGAAAAGAAACGAAGCTATTCTTATGAGCATCCAAGTTTTCCACAAAAAATCTGTCAAATCTTTCTCCTAGCGCTCTGCAAAATAAATTTATTCGCTATGGTTGTTGCCTGATTAATAGGTTCTGTGGGCTAAAGCCCATAGGAGTGTGGGAGTATGCGTTTCATTCCACGACCTAAAGGGATTATTGAAAAAGTGGAAAAGACTGTCCTTGCGAGCGAAGCCCTGCACCAGATGGTGCAGGGCGAAGCGAAGCAATCTCGTTTATATAAAAATCAATGAGTTAGGGATTACTTCGTCCCCTACGGGTCCTCGCAATGACAAATAAAGTTACTTTTGCACTAAGATGAAGACACTATCCTCTTCGCAGAGCATCTTTCCATTCAACCCATGTCTTAATTGGTTGAGTCGATCTAACCAGTATTCTTTTCTGGAGCTTTTACCTGCGAAATCACCAAACGAGCTGAAGATCTGATCAAAATCGACCGGCTCATCAGATTTTATGATCTCGGTTTCGACTTTCATGTCCCTTCGCTTGAAATATGCAGTCAAGGAAGCTAGCTCTATATGGGGGTAATGAGGGTAACCAACTTCATTTTGAACGTCAAGATACAACTGCTGAGCTTTCATGGTGTTTCTTTTCGCTTCGCTGCTCGGATCGTGGATAGGCTCTTCGATTAGAATATACCGGAAGGAGAGTCGTATCATCTCGTCCAGCACCTTTTCCCACTCAAGGATGTGATGCAAACAAGCCCTTTCCAACACCAGATCAAAACTGGCTTCCGGATAGGCGATGTCTCTTGCATCCATGCAAACGTAAGTTATATTCGGTCTTGCGTTTTCGCTTTTACAGCGCTCAATCAGCGATGCGGAGTAATCGATAGCTGTGATCTTATTGCAGTAAGGTGACAATCTTACCGTGTAGCTTCCACACCCACAGCCAACATCCAGCACCCTGTCTGGTTTAAGCAAAGCGATTCTATCCAATATGGGGCCGTTTCGTTCCATTCCTGTAGTTCTCGAACCGAGTTAGCGATATATAAAGCTGGTCTGTTCTTCAGGCTGGGTACTCACCGGAGATATAATCCTTCGTAAGTTAGGGGGGGTTGCACCCCCACCCTTTTCTCGGATAGGGGTGCAACCCCTATCCGAACTTAAACCTTACTATCCTGGATATTTCCCCGAAATGTAGTCTTTGAGATAGCGATTTTCCACCCGACACTCTCCCCTCTGCACTTTCACCACATCGCCAATGGAGATCAACCCTACCAATTTCTGATCGGAGATAACCGGAAGATGCCTGACTCGATTTTCGGTCATGATGTTCTCTACGTAATCTATGTCATCTTCCGGCGATGCTACGATCAAATTTTTAGTCATCACGTCTTTGACCTTGGTTTGCATGAGCGATTCGTAGCGCTGGTTACATTCCTTCAATATGTCCCTCTCAGTGATTATGCCAACGATTGCGCTTTTTTCGTCCAAGACTAAAAGCGAGCCGATATTCTTTTCCACTAAGCTCTTTATGGCTTCGAATACGGTTTTATCCGCTCCGATGGTGGTTACGTCAGCTCCCTTTTCTTGTAGGATATCTTTTACTTTCATGATTGAAATCTCCTTTTACCTCCCCCCTGTCCCCCTCTCCTTAGCAAGGAGAGGGAAACAGGGGGTGAGGTCTTCTCAATTTAACTCCTCTATCTTTTCTTTGAAGTGAATATTCTTCTCCCTCAAACCCTCCATTATCAATTGATAGCATTTATGATCCTGCCCTAGAAATTCTGGCGGGCAGATTCCGATGTGACTGAATTTTCGATCTGACAAAAGACGCGCCACAGTGGAGCAGGTATATCCGGTGGTGCGGGCCATGGAAGTGGTCTTGGTCTTTCGGTCATAGAGGTCAAGAAGATCATAGGTAAAACGTTTTCGTTTACCGTTTTTCTTTCCCTCCACAACTATGCGCATAACCGTAAAGTCTTCCTCGCCCTCATTTAGTTTCCACATGGAGAATAAAAGATTGGAGGTTAAATCCAGCGGTCGCACGTTCACTCCACGAATTGAAATCGATTGCGGACTGAAAAATCCGGTTTCACTGAGCATCCTCATCTTTTCCGCATGACCGGGATATCTCATGGTTTTCTCCTTCATGCACGGAACGTTCATAGTTCGGATGAGTGATCTTAAACCATCGGTATTGAATGCTTCTAACGTTCCCACGTCGGAGAAATCTATCAATTCCGGATCGGAAAGAGCGGGCTTGGTGACCAATTTTCCATTTTCTACGAAACGAGCGGGACGGGTATATTCCTCCAAGACGTCTGACGGAGAGAAGGGAGCTTTATATTCATAAGGCCAAGTGCGAATCTTGGGCAAGCCTCCCACATGGCAGAGAAAGCTTTCCGTCTCATCCAGAATGCTTGCCATGTAACCTAATATGAGATTACTGCAACCTGGTGCCACGCCGCAATCAACCACCGCAGTGACTTTCTTCTCTTTAGCTAACCGATCTAATTCAAATGGGTCTTCAGGGAAAAAGGAGATGTCCACTATGTCTTTGCCACGTTCAATGACCGTCTTCAAAGTGCGAAATCCCATGTTCCCGGGGAGCACTCCAATCACCAGATCAGAATCTTCAATCATTTTCGAAAGTGTTACCGAATCCGAAAGGTCTGCTTTTACCGTTTGAATCTTGGATTCATTTTTAAGTTTGTCCAGATTTTTCTGATCAAAATCTACAGCAGTGATCTTTAGGGCTTGATCTGACGCTAAGTCTTTTGCTATAGCTCCCCCGACCAGTCCTGCTCCGAGCACGATGATTTTCATTCCTTTTCTCCGTATGTTTAAAATTATGCAATCTCATTCAATTCAAACCAATGAGAAATTGCTTCGTCCACCTGACTCCCTAACTATCTGCTATTTACAGCTTATCAATTTTTTAATTTTGATTTGTGATTTTGAATTTTGCACTTTGCACTTTGCATTTTGCATTTTGCAATCATTCTTTTGATTTTTAGTAACTAGCGTATAAAAAATTACATTAATGTACAAAATCTTTTTTAAAGACATCTATGAAAATCTAACCAAGAATCCTTAGAGAGCCCCCATTATCAATCTACACACCTCGTTAGCCACTTCCTCAATGGCTTTGCCGGTGATGTCAATCACCGACCACTTAGGATTCTTTCGGAAGATTTCATGGCTATAGGTTAGCTCTTCGATAATATGTTTTTCATCCGCATAATTTATGTCCACATGGGTTAACTGAGCTAAACGGGTTTGGCGGAGTTGTATCAAAAGGTCTGGATTGATGGTCAATCCTATTATCTTTTTTTGATCAATTCTAAAAAGCTGTAAAGGTGGGTCCAATCCGAAGATTATCGGGATATTAGCAACTAACAAACCCCGGTTATAAGCCAGATACATGCTCAAAGGAGTTTTTGACGTTCGGGAGACTCCGGTTATCACCACATCGGACTTAGGCAGATCGTGTAATCCATGCCCATCGTCATGTTTCACGGTAAATCCGACCGCATCGATTCTTTTGAAGTAATGATGGTTCAGCTCACCCAAAAGTCCGGGTTTGGACTCAGGAGAGGAGGCAAGAAATGTAGTCAGTGTGGTCAATAAAGGTCCCAAAAGATCAACCGTGGGGACATTGCATTCATTAGCTCTGGTAGCTATTTCACTGCGTAGCTCAGGTGTGACCAGAGTATAGGCGACCAGCCCTTTTTTCTTTTTGGCTTGGTATACGATCTCGGTAATCTGCTCTCTGGTTCTGACGTCAGGTATACGCTCCACCACCACGTCCTTATCTCCGAATTGCACCAGACTCGCCTGCAACACCCGCTCTGCGGTCGAGCCAGACCCATCCGAGATGACCCAGATATATTTGGTTGCCTGATTGGATGATTTCATTTTGTATTCAGTTGACCTCACCCCCTGTTTCCCCCTCTCCTTGTCAAGGAGAGGGGGATTAAAGAGGGAGAGGTAAGAATTATTTGTCGGGTAGCTCGCCCTGTCGTTGGCAGGAGTCCCTAACCCGATTTACAAGTTAAGCGACCGGAAGTGGTCCGGAAGCTACCAGTTTTTTCCGCCGAGCATCTACCATCGCTCCAAAACCTTCTAAGGTTCTTGAACCCAAAAGCGTTAGATCGCCGGGATGCCCAAATACTACCTCATCTACAGTCTCAAATTCCCCGCATTGAATAATTGCGTATCCCATATCTCTGGTGATCGTCTGACCGTTAGCCATCACAAACAATACATCCTTCTTTTTTACAGGGATTGAAACTTTTGCCAACTCCTCTCCGGGAATCCAAGTAAACTCAGAACCAGAGTCGATCAATAGCTTCCTGATGGTGATAGATTTTTTAGGTAAACCAATGTTCTGAATGATGCAATCAATGTGAAATATGCCCATTGAGTCTTACTCCTTTCGTCTTAGTTTAGCTCGATAAATCAAGACCTCACCCCCTATCCTACGGATCTTCGATCTCCCCCTCTCCTTACCAAGGAGAGGGGGACTAAGGGGGAGAGGTTAAATTTTTCTGGGTAGCTCCCCCACCTTTAATGTTGCATCGGGATTTTGAAATCCCGATGCCTGAGGATCGCAACCCGACCTAAAAGTTCTCCTCCATCATCAACTGATAGGCTTCTTTGATGTTTTCCTCCAATTCCTCTAAAGATTCTCCTTGACTAAAGACACCCGGAACCTCTTTCAGTCTTCCTACATACCATCCCTCATCCATCCAATATTCAAGGGTAAAATGTCTTAACATAGTTCACTCCTTATATAACGGACTCTGTCAAGCAGATCTTCGACCATGTTTGACCTACGACTAACATAGACCTCACCCTCTGTCCTATGGATATTCGATCTTCCTTTTCTCCCCCGCCTTCGGCGGGATTTTCAACTTGCTAAGGAGAGGGAGACTAAGGGGGAGAGGTAGAACTAATTTTACCTCAACTTATACTTATCCAATTTCCTATACAATGTCCTTTCTCCCATGCCTAAAAGCTGTGCTGCTTTTTTTCGGTTGCCTTTAGTATACGTTAGCGCTTTCTGAATCAAATCCTTTTCCATCTCATCCACATCGAAATCTTCTGTTATTTCTGCATCCTTGATTGGTCCCGTCCAGAATGATCCTGTAGGCTCAATTTTATATTCGGGTCTTAGCTCTCTCCGTCCCAAAACAGCTTCTTTCAAATTTGTAATTTCCGCTCGTAAACTTAAAATCGCTTGAAGTAGAAGTTCATGTTCCGCAGTTTCTATGGATTTACCGGTGACCACCGGTAATTGTCGATTAGCCTCTACTTGCTTCTCTATATATTTTTTCACATCCGAGGCTTCAATCCTTCTGTCCGGTGCCAATGCTAACATGCTCTCCAAAAAATTCCTAAGCTCCCTCACATTGCCGGGCCAATGATATTTTATTAAAAGCTCCAGCGACTCATCCGAGATACCGGTGATTTTTCTGGTGCTCTGCTCATTCAGTTTTACGATGAAACTATGCACCAGAATGGGGACGTCTTTTGGTCTTTCTCTTAAAGGTGGAACGTGGATTTTCACCACCGCTAATCTGAAATAAAGATCGCTTCTAAAAGCTCCCTCTCTTACTTTCTGCTCCAGATTTTGATTGGTGGCGGTGATGACTCTGACATCCACCTTAATATCCGAGCTTCCCCCTACCCGCATGAAGCTTCTTTCTTCCAAAACTCTCAAAAGTTTTACCTGGGTGGATGGCTTGAACTCTGCAATCTCATCCAAAAATATGGTTCCACTGTTGGCAGTTTCGAAAAGTCCTTGTCTTCTGCTTACCGCACCGGTGAAGGCGCCCTTCTCATGTCCGAAAAGCTCAGATTCCACCACCCCCTCGGCTAAAGCCCCCACGTTGGCGGCAACAAAAGATTTATCTTTTCTTAAACTGTTAGCATGAATAGCACGTGCAATCAGCTCTTTTCCCGTTCCGGATTCTCCGGTGATCAAAACGGTGATATTGGTCGGAGCAACCTGAAGCGCGGATTCCGCGATCTGTTTCAGCTGAACCGACTTTCCAACCAATCCGCATAATTCCAGAAAACTCCTCTCTTTAAGAAGTCTATTTACTTTAAGGTGCAACTCTTCGGATTTAATCGGTATCTCGAAAATATCGTCTGCTCCACAATCTATAAGCTCATTCTGCCGAAAAAGATTTTCGGACGCAAGTCCCACCAAAATGTCCGTCTCCGGACTTTTGGTTATTATCTTCTGCAATAGAACTTGACAAGATAAATCCTCCATGCGGGAATCAGCCATCACCAGCTCAAACTTTTCTTCTCTTATTCTTTTCAAAGCATCTCTACTAGTTAGCGCAGTCGTAATCGAAGGGTTGACGTCAGATAACGCTTTAGTGATTCCCTGTTGCAGTTTTATATCCGCGCTTATGATCAGTATATTAGCTGGTTGGTTCATCGAATCATCCCGATTTTGATCCATCGGAGTGTTCGCCTTCAGGCGAACATCTGTAAAATCTGTTTTTCTCCCACACCCCAGGTCAAGCTGAAGCTTGACACTCCAGTAAACCTATTATATGGAGTGTTTGCCTTCAGGCGAACATCTGTAAAATCCATCTTTTCTCCCCACCCCAAGTCAAGCTAAAGCTTGACACTCCAAGAACTACTAGCTGAATGAAAAGTAAAAATAAAAATTGAAAATCACAACTGAAAACTTATTTGACTTTCACTTTCTTTTAAATCTTTTCTTCTCTCGTCTCCGTATGCGCTCCCTCATTTCCGCCAGGACGAAATCAATCTCCCTTCTATCTTTGTCCACTCTCACTACTTGCACTTTTATTTTATCCCCCAGTTTATAAATCTTTTTGGTGCGTCTGCCCACCCATCTTCGTCTTCTTTCGTCCAAAAGATAATAATCATCATCCAAGCTGGAGACACGCACCAAGCCTTCAGCTAATAGATTGTCTAGCCTTACGAAAAATCCGAAAGGGACCACTCCGGAGATCAGTCCGTCATACTCCTCCCCTAATTTATCCTGCATGAACTCGATCTGCTTGATCTTTATCGACTCCCTTTCCGCCTCATCCGCCAATCTTTCTCTTTCGGAGGTAATCTCCCCGATCCGGGGAAGACGCCGAATAAGCTGATTCTGTCTTTCAAATGTGTATTCTCCATTCTGCATTTCTTTTAGGAGTCTGTGCACCAAAAGATCGGGATATCTTCTAATAGGCGAGGTAAAATGGGTATAATGAGAAAAAGCCAGACCGAAGTGTCCCACGTTTTCAGGTTGATAACCTGCTCTCTTTAACGCCCGGAGCAGAATCTCGTTGATCAATTTCTCTTCAGGCTTTCCTTCAACGGATTTTAGAAATCTTTGGATTTTCTTGGTCGGAATCTTGCCTGAGAATTTAAATGAATATCCTAAAGTGGAAACAAAATCTGCAAACGCTTCCATCTTTTCTTTGTCCGGCTCCTCGTGCACTCGATAAAGGAAAGGAACGGAAAGACGACTGACATGTTCTGCCACGGTGCAGTTGGCAATCAACATGAACTCCTCGATTAAGCGATGACTCTCCAGTCTCACTGTTTCCGATATATCCTTCACTTTGCCATCTTTTCCCAAAACTATGTGCACCTCCGGTAGATCAAAATCCAAGCTTCCTCTCTCAAGTCTCTTTTCCAAAAGCTTACGACTCAAATCTCTCATCTTAAGAAGGTCTTCCTCCAGACCTTTTATGTTTTTGCCAGCATCACCTGAATCAAAAAACTTTTGTACCTCGTCATAATTTAATTTGGCTTTGCTTCTGATCACGCTCTCTTTGATTTGATAACTTATCTTTTTTCCTTCGGAATCAAGCTCCAGAATCACGCTGTAGGTAAGCCGGGTGCGGTTCGGTTTTAAGCTGCAAATGTTATTGGAGAGTTTTTCCGGAAGCATGGGAATGACCCGATCCACTAAATAAACCGAAGTTCCTCTTTTCAAAGCCTCATGGTCCAAAGCAGAATTTTTCTTCACATAATAAGAAACATCTGCAATATGCACTCCTAAGAGATAATTACCATCGGGTTTGATCTCCAACGAGACCGCATCGTCATGATCCTTGGCATCCACCGGATCTATGGTGAAGCAATTCTTATGGCGGAAATCGAGTCTTCTTTCTAATTCATTCTTCCCCAGCCTTTCAGGCAGATCACTCAATTCCTTTTCCACATCATCCGGAAAGCTCAAAGGAAGCTCGAACTCTTTGATCAAAGTCAGCATGTCTATGCCGGGATCATCGGGATAGCCTAAAACTTCGGTGATCTTACCCTGCGGTTCCAAATCCGCATCCACCCAATCCTCCAGCGATACCACCACCTTCTGCCCATCCGATGCTCCCTTGGAATCAGCCGGAGGGATATAAATATCTTTAGCCACCCTGCGATCATCCGGCTCCACGTAGTTTGCAAATTTGGCTTTATGATACGTTCCCACCAAGCTCTGCTTAGCCCTCTTTAGAATTTTGATTACACTGCCTTCACGAGTTGGTCCTCTTCTGGTTCTATGCACTCGAGCCACCACCCGATCTCCATGCAGAGCATTTCCCACATTTTCCTTGCTTATGTAAACGTCCTCACTTTTATCTTCCGGAACAACGAAGCCATAGCCGCTTTTAGAGGCGACCAATCGCCCTACAATTAAATTCGATTTATCCGGCAATCCGATTTTACCTCGTTTTATTTTCACCAATAAACCATCTCTTAGCATGGACCTGATAGTTCTTCGGAAGTTACCATATTCCTCTTCGGGGATTTCCATCTTCTTAGCTAGCTCTCTTATCCTCAGAGGATATGATGTTTCAGAGGAGAGAAACTCAAGAATTTTTTCTGGTCTTATGTTCATTGTGACTTCGCGTTTTTTGGGTTCTTTTTGTTCGGGCGGAGGTGACGCCTGCCCGAACAGGAGTGGATCTACGATATGAAGCAGTTCTCTTCCTTATTTCAGTGGTGTGATTTTGCTTCTGGCAGATCTAAAGCTAAGATAAATTCCTTCCAATCATTTTGCAGTTGATCCCAGCTTTTCCCATATACTCTTTCCAATACATCTCTCTGTTCATACAGAGTTGAACCTGCAGTGAATAACTGTTTGAGTTTAACGACACCTTTTGTATCTATTATAAACTTAGCGAAAGAAGCAAGTAAACCGGCACTCTGGTTGCCTCCATAGAACCATGGATTATGTATAAGTGAGTCGAGGTAAATGTTTCCATCATCTTTAAGCGCCCTCTTTGCCCAGCTTAGCAAAAGGTCAGTAGAAAAAAAGGAAGCCCCTCCCAGATAATAAGCCAATCCCTCATCTAAATAACCGGGAGGTACAATTTTTTTGTCCGGGGGAAGGATGCGGTAAGAGATCACATGCACTATCTCGTGCGGAACAAAACTCTGGATGGATGCCACCACTCCATTGATCGTCTGACTTCGAGCCAGCGACTCTTCCATATTGAATAATGAGCCAACTTCTTTAGCAGAGTCGCATTTATAGTAATTAATCTTGTCCTGATAGTCGACCTGTAAAAAATCAATTATCTTCTCATAGAACCGATCCATTCTTTCTAGCAAAGCTTTGGTCGGCTCATCCTGCTTGTGTTTGTAGTGATAGGCAAAATGATCCGATTCTTTTTGAAGCCATCCCCGGGTGAGGACGAAAATCGAGTTTGCCCCGACCATTCTCCCTTTCTCTTCAATCAAATATCTCACGTCCTTTTGCAATGGATATCCTTTTCCTTCTCGATAAAACCATTCCACTTGGAGGATCACATATCCATCCCTCTCTTCAGTGTTTGTTATCTTGTAGTTTAAGTAAAGTGGATTAAGTTCTCTGAAGGAGAGATATCCCCATTGCCAGTCATACATTTCATATCTTTCGGTTTCCTGCTGATTCCAGAAATGCTTCGCGTGCTCTACAGAATCTTGCTGTAATGCTTTTACATATATATCAAAACTCTCTTTTGCTCTGTCTACTTTTGAGGGTGGGCGAGCACAGGAATGCCATACCAAGACCAAGCAGAGAAGAATAAGGTAAGCGGATTTTACTCTTGGGTTTATCAAAATCGACATGTTTAAATAATATCATGTTGACGATGGCTTGTCAAATGAAAAAGCCCCGCTTGTGGCGGGGCTTGGTTACATTCGTCTGATTCCCCCTCACCCTACCCTGCGAAGCATGCATACGCATATCCCCAAGTGGGTATGTCACAATTATGTTTTGAAGTTGTAGCCGTCCATATGGACGTAAGCTGTTGGAATTCAACCAGCGGTTTTCGTCCAAATGGACTGCTACAAAAAACCGAATTATGACACACACTCAAAGGGGAGAGGGATTTGAGTATCGTTTGTTTAAAAAACCAGCACCCCACCAAAGGCCGGGTGCTGGTTTTTTTCTGCTAAAATCCTCTTATGTGGATTGCCAGCCTTGTTCCTGATTAATCCCTTCTGCTTTTAATCAAAACTTTGGAAAATTCCGCCATGTTCTCCAACACCCTGCCGGTTCCTTTGGCTACACAGGTGAGCGGATCATCGGCTATGTTTATGGGAAGATTAGTCTCCTCTCGCAATCTCTTGTCCAATCCTTTCAGCAAAGCTCCCCCACCGGTGACTACGATTCCCTTGTCCAGTATGTCGGCGGAAAGCTCCGGCGGGGTCTGCTCCAGAGCCTGTCTTAACGCCTCGATGATGCGATCCAGAGGCTCGCTTAGAGCCTCTCTTACTTGCACCGAGCTGATCTTCATGGTTTTGGGAATTCCCGCTACCAAGTCTCTTCCTTTTATCTCCATGCTCTCTTCCTCTTCCGGCGGAAAGGCAGACCCAATCTTAATTTTGATCTCCTCAGCGGTTCTCTCCCCGATCAAGAGATTATAGTTTTTTTTCATATAAATCATGATGGCTTCGTCCATCTCGTCTCCGCCGATGCGGATGGAGATGTTGTTGACGATGCCGTCCAAGGCGATCACTGCAATCTCGGAGGTTCCACCGCCGATGTCTATGACCATGCTTCCCGAGGGGAGATGCACCGGCAATCCCACCCCGATAGCGGCAGCCATCGGCTCCTGAATTAAAAACACCTCTCTGGCTCCCGCGTTTTCTGCTGAATCTCGAACTGCTCTTTTTTCCACCTCGGTTATACCGGAGGGGACGGAGACCACGATCCTTGGCTTCATCAAGTATCTATGCTTCACCACCCGACGAATGAAGGCGGAGAGAAGCTTTTCAGTGATCTCAAAATCGGCGATCACTCCATCCTTCAAAGGCCTGATAGCCCTTATCTCTCCCGGGGTTCTTCCCACCATCTCCTTGGCTTCACTCCCCACCGCCAGCACTTTTTTGGATGATACCTCAATCGCCACCACTGACGGCTCGTTTAACACGATGCCTTGCCCTCTCAAGAAGACCAGCGTATTTGCCGTCCCCAGATCTATGCCGATGTCGTTGGAGATGAAATTAAAAAAGCCCATCGTTCCTCCGAAAACAAATTCAAAATTCAAGATTCAAAATTCAACATTAAACCTCAAAAGAATTATTAAAAAGAAATCATTTCTTCTATAATTTGTATCATGCCCTATATCTTTCTCAATTTTGCACTTTGCAATCTGCAATTTGCATTTTTTGTTTATTCCGTTCTCTCTTCGTCTTCTCCTAGGAATATATATCTGTTTATCAGATGAACCCAATCACTCCATCTTTTTCCCTTCGACTTCTGAGTTTTTATGATATGAGTAAAAGCATCCACCTGGGCATCCATCTGATCTGCATGATGCAAGATAACCGCTTCAATGGTTTGAGGCACCACCGGTGAGGCGAACTCTAACTCCCCCTGATGCGAAAGGATCAGATGTTTGAGCTGAAGAGCTAGATCCGAAGGAAAACCTTCAATCATCTGAAGTTTTTGGTCAATCATCTCCACTCCCGAAACTATGTGCCCCATCAGTCTACCCTCATCCGTATAGTCGAAAAATCCCTTGGCGGAATAGGATTTAATCTTCCCTATATCGTGAGTCAATGCTCCGGTGATAAGCAGATCATGATTTACCAGCTCGTAAAGACCGGAGGCATTTTCACATATCTCCGCCACCTTCAGGGTATGTGACAGAAGTCCCCCTACATAAGCATGATGCCATAATTTACCTCCCGGAGTTTTTTTAAGCTCCTCCACCAGTAAGTCATCCTCTATCAGAAGCTCTAAAAGTTTTCTTAAATGGCTGTTTTCGATGGTTTCAACGATCTTTTTAAATTCCGAAATGAGAGAATCTAAATCCTTCTCTGAGGCTGGCAGAAAATCAGTAAGATCGAGCTCCTCCTCTTTGGCTTTTCTTAGTTTTTCCACTTTGAGCTGGGGAGTCTCTTTGTAAGTGGTTACCCAGCCTTTAATCTTCACAATCTCACCGATCTGGGCTTGATCGTATATCTCTTCCGGGTTGTCCCACACCACCCCATCTATTCTTCCGGTCCTATCTCCCAGCTCCAGTTTTAAAAATCTCTGCCCCTCGTAGGTCTCCCTAAGCTCTTTCTTTCGCAGGACAAATAGCTCGGTTATATCACTGCCAACTCTAAGATTTTTTACAAACAAGGTTTTCATTTCCGGTCGACTCTCTGGTATGAAACGTATTGTTCATAACGCTGGACTCTTTTCTCAAACGAGTCCTAAATTTAAGAGTTAATAATATAGAGCATTCAGTCGATGAAAGTCAAGGATAAAAATCCTTGTGAAAGTAGGAGATCAGAGTTATATTTTTTGTGGCACAATTAGCACTCTTTAGGAGTGTATGGATTAAGTCTTTTTCAAGCTTATCCGAACTTGGATTCTGTGGGTCGGTTTAGGTTTCAGCTATGTATCAGTTTTGGTTTGCGGTTCCGGTTCTTGGTTTTTCCTTTACGACAAACCATTTACGATTAACGATATACTATACGTAACCGAAACCGACAACCTTTCAACGTAACCGGATTTTATAATGGCTCGGTAATAGACACTCAGCGAACATGAAAATATTATATCGATACATTTTCCGAGAACACATCGGACCTTTCTTCTTTGGTCTTGCCGTGATCATGTTCGTCTTGGTGATGGATTTCATACTGGAGGTTTTAAACTTAATCATCGGCAAAGGCTTGAATGCTTTCATTATCCTGCAGGTTTTTGTCTTAAATTTAGCCTGGATGTTAGCTTTAGCCGTCCCCATGGCGGTCCTGGTCTCGACCTTGATGGCTTATGGAAGGCTTTCGCAGGATAACGAGATAACCGCATTCAAAGCCTCAGGAGTCAGCCTCTATCGACTGATTTTACCTCCGGTGGTGGCTTCGATTTTCATAAGCGTAGGCATGATGTTTTTCAATGATCGGGCTTTGCCGGAGCTTAATCACAAAGCCCGGCTTTTAATGACGGACATACATCAGAAGCGCCCCACCTGGAATCTAAAGGAAAACGTATTTATCAACGAAATATAAGGATATAGTATCTTGATAAAAAAAATCGACCCGCATTCCTCTAATGTGCGCGGAGTAACCATATATGATATGAAGAACCGACGCTTTCCCCGCACCATCATTGCAGAGAAAGGAAAGGTGGAATTCACCCCGGATGGGAATACTCTGGTTTTTCAGCTTTTCAACGGCGAGATCCATGAGACGGATGAGGAGTCACCCCAGAGGTATCGTAAGGTAAACTTCGATCAACAGACGATTTATGTCCAGGACGTGGGGAGCAGATTTATCCGCTCCGAGTCCGAATACCGCACCGATCGGGAGAAAACCTCCGCCCAGATGCTTTCCGATGTAAAAAACCTGGAGGCAGTGGTGAGCACCTCAGAGGAAGAGATCACCAGAACGGTAAACTCAGCTTGGAATAAAGTGAAAGAGGCGAGCGTTTCTAAAGAACTCCGATCCGTGGAGAAAAACAAAGCTCTCGATAGCCTGATAAGAGAAAATCGAAATATCTCAGATCAGATTTTAAGTGAAGCGCAGAACATCAGAAACCAGAGAAGATACGAAAATAGTCTTTGGGTGGAAATTTACAAGAAATATGCTTTAGCTGTTGCCTGTGTGGTATTCATACTGGTAGGAGCACCTTTAGGCATCATGGCTAGAAAAGGGGGAGTGGCGGTGGGACTGGGCTTGAGCTTGGGATTCTTCGTCCTCTACTGGGCATTTCTTATCGGAGGGGAGGAGCTAGCAGACCGACAGTTTATTTCCGCTTTTTGGGCGATGTGGTCGGCTAATTTCCTGATTGGAGGAGCGGGGATCTATATCTTAATAAAATCTGCCAAAGAGACTAAGTTCATCTCCTGGAAATGGATGGAGAGGTTTGTGCCGAAGAAATTCAGAGTCCAGTTGCCAGATTCCAGTTGAGAAGATAGGGTCAAGAGTCAGGAAAATCAACTGGAGTGTTCGCCTTATGGTCATCAACCAAATAAATTAACAAACCAAAGAGTTTGGCGATCAGGAAAGAAGTTCGTAGGGGAGTCCCTTGTGGACTCCCGCTTCAGAACGATAACGGGAGGGGACAAGCCCCTCCCCTACAGACACCTTTCCGGTTTGTAGTGATAATTAGTTGAAGACCATCAGGCGAACCATTTAAGAGGTTTTAGCGGCGGACTACCGACAGCAGTTGACGGACATTAATTCAATGGTCAAGAAAAGGTTTTAGCGACGGACGACGGACTGCGGACGAATAATTTAAACATGCGCATATTAGATCAATATCTCATCAAACAATTTTCTTTTGTTCTGCTCTTCAGCCTGATAGCTTTCTGGGTTATCTTTCTGATTGTGGATCTGGTGGAGCATCTGGACGATTATATCGATAAACACGCCAGTATCTTCTTGGTCATCAAATATTACCTTTATTTCACCCCTTATATTTTAGTTTTAGCCCTTCCTGTCGCCATGCTTCTTTCCTGTCTTTTCTCTTTGGGACAGTTAGCCCGACACAATGAGCTTACCGCCATGAAATCAGCCGGCATAAGTCTTCATCGCATATTACTTCCTTTGTTCGTATTTTCTTTTTTGATAAGTCTTATTACCATCGTCTGCGGAGGAGCAATCGTCCCTATCACCAACCAGAAGATGATGGAGGTGAAAACGGTGGAGATCGAAAAAGGGAGAGGGGAGACCAGCCTGATACTCCAGAATATCTTCGTTCAAGGGGAGGACGGAAGAATATTTTATTTAGCCAGCTACGACACCAAAGCAAAAATGGGAACGGATATTTTGGTGCAAAAATTCGAGGAAAATCGGCTGAAAGAACAAATCGAGGCAAAGAAAGTAAGATGGAAAGATAACGGTTGGCTTTTCCAAGATGGGGTGGAGATGATCTTTTCTGACTCAACAGAGAAGATCGAGCTTCCCACGGATTCAAGCAGAACAGATACCAGCTCTTCTTTAGTGCCGCCAGATAAAAAAGATAGAACCAGCCATGCGATGGTTAATCCGAGTGAAATAAAGGAATATAAGACTTTCGATAAACTCTTTCGTTTGGACTTAAAGATAAAACCTGAAGCCTTAATCCGGAGACAAAAAAAGCCGGAGGAGATGGGATATTTTGAGCTGGCTAATTATGTGAAGATCAAAAAAAGAAGTGGTCAGCTGGTGGCAAAGGAAGAAACCGACCTTAATTTAAAAATATCTTTTCCGCTAGTAAACTTTATCATCGTCCTTTTTGGCGCACCCATCGCGGCCAATCCCAAAAGATCAGGATTAGCCATCGGGTTTGCCATCAGCCTTTTCATCGCCTTCGTTTATTATACCCTTATCCGCATGGCACAATCTTTTGGTTACTCCGAAAAACTTCCGCCACTTCTGGCTGCTTGGATAACTAACATACTTTTTGTTATCCTTGGAGTAATCCTTCTCGTGAAAGCAAAAAAATAGGTTGGGTTGTCGTAGACTGTCCAACCATAAGTAGCTGTCGGGTATCCCGCCTTCGGTGGAAAACCCGATCTACGGCTCGATTTATTTTCTTGCTTTTTATCCATCCTCCTTTACATTAGAATTCAGTAGCGAAGTGTAAAATTTAGTTAGAGAAATATTTTTACAGAAAACGGAGGGGAATATGGAATTCAGAGTTTACAAAGTGCAGATGCCGGAAAACACCAATGTGATCGTGGGACAAACACATTTCATCAAAACGGCTGAGGATTTGTATGAGACATTAGTCGAATCTGTGTTAGGGATAAAATTTGGACTGGCTTTTTGCGAGGCTTCTGGACCGTGTTTGGTGAGGTCGGAGGGGAACGACATAGAGTTGAAAAAATTAGCCGCGCAAAGCGCCTTCGACATCGGGGCCGGTCACACATTCATAATCTATATAAGGAATGCCTATCCTATCAATGTGCTGAATGCCATAAAGAATTGCCCGGAGGTGTGCGCTATCTTCTGTGCTACCGCTAACCCTTTACAATTGCTAATAGCAGAAACTGAACAGGGAAGAGGAATCGTAGGGGTGGTGGATGGTTTCGTCCCCAAAAGAGTGGAAACGGAGGAGGAGGTTAAAGAAAGAAAGCAGTTCTTAAGAAAAATTGGATATAAGCTAAATTGATTTTAGGAGTGCAAGAGCTTGCTCGTGCAAAGTTGGTTTCTATCTCTATCGGATCGGGCGGGGATTCCCAGACGGGCACGTCCGTGCAACCCCCGCCAGAACATGTAGCTTTCTGGTGCGAAGTTGGTTTCTAAATCATTTTGAGTTAAGTCAGGAGCTTACTCCTGATGCATGCTTTGTCGGGCCTGAGGTGCTCACACAACAAATTAAAAACCTCTCCCCCGTTGTTCCCCCCTCAGGGTGAATCCCTTTCCTTCGATCCTGAGGTTTCACTTCGTGCCGAGCGCACTCAGTGCGAGGCAGGATCGAAGGGCAGGTTGAACCCCTCTCCCCTGCCTATGGTGGAATCTACGACATTTCATTGAGAGGGGGGATCGAAGATCCGTAGGATCGTAGATTCATACGCATAGGGGGTGAGGTTCTTAATCCTATGATCGAATATCACAATGGAATCCACATAAAGGGGACCCGGCTTTGGCTGGATGCTCGAAGAAAAACTGAGTTTTCCTTTGTCTCTCATGCCCACGTGGATCATGCGGTCAGACATAAGGAGATTTTGTCAACTAAAGAGACTGCCAGATTATATGAACACCGTTTGGGAAAAGCAAAATTCAACATCTTAGAATACAACCGTCCGAAGAGATTAGAGGGTGTCAAGGTGGAGCTTTTCCCTTCAGGTCACATCCTGGGAGGAGCACAGATTCTGATACAGAAAGATGGGGTGCGGATAGTCTACACCGGAGATTTCAAGCTACGGGGAAGCTTGACTACGGAAAAAGCAGAAATCAAAAAATGTGATCTCCTTATCCTAGAGTCCACTTTCGGTCTTCCCCAATATGTGTTTCCTCCTGTCAAAGAGGTGCACGCCAGGATGGCGGAATTTGTGGAGGAAGCTCAAAGAAGAGGGGAGATACCCATATTCCTGGCGTATTCTTTAGGCAAGGCGCAGGAAGCGATGAAAATTCTGTCCAATCGAGGATACAAGCTTTCCGTGCATGGAACGATCAACGATATTGCCAAGATATATGAGGAGTTCGGAGTTAGATTCAACAATTGGGAGTGTTATCGAGCAAACCATCTGGAAGGACAGGTGCTTATCATTCCTCCCTGGGCGAAGACCACTCGCATGATCGGGAATATTCCCCGAAAGAGAGTCGCCATATTGACCGGCTGGGCAATAGATCAGGGAGCCAAAGATCACTTTGGAGTGGATGAAGCTATACCACTGTCCGATCATGCCGATTTTTCGGAGCTTTTGGAATATGTGAAAAAAGCCCAGCCCAAAAAAATTTACACTGTGCACGGTTTTCCGGAGTTTGTGGGTTTTTTAAGAGAAGCAGGCTTTGATGCAGAACTACTCAAAGAGAACACAAAAGTCAAAACAATCTATAGCCAGAAATTGCCCACCAATTATGATTTATTCTGCCAAATTCAATAAGTCTTGCCAAAAATAGTGATGAGTTATTGGAAAAATAAAACCTGGAGTGTTCTAACTGATCTCAAGACACAGAATTCGTGCTTTAGTCCGGTTTAATAACAAATTTCGTTTGAAATGATGTTTTGACGAGTTATGTCTCTTATTAGAAAGCTAATTTTGACCACCCCTAAGTCCCCTCCTTAAACAAGGAGGGGATAAAGGGGTGGTTGATTGAAGATGAACAATTCCATTGGCTCGATTTATGACGAATCATGGGGAATTCTATATAAGAGCTTATATCCCCATGGGCTAATAATTACATCTTGATCTCCGTCGATGAATCGAAGAGCTTCACTTTTGAGAGGAAGGGACAAATGTTTCAGAACATAGAGATAACCAAGTTCATAAGTGACATGTTGACTCCGGTGGTGATGTTGTCAGCTTGCGGATTATTCCTTTTAGGTTTGCAGAATAAGTATTCCAATATCATCAATCGTATCCGAGAGTTGAATGAGGAAAAAAGAGAGTTAAAACTTGAGGACGAGCTAAACAAATTTCAACAGAGAAGGTTGAAAAGTGTAGAAAAACAGGTGATGGGACTATTGAAAAGAGCCCGACTGGACAAGAACTCTATCTTAAGCATTTACGCGGGAATGATCTTTTTCATGCTCACTTCGCTTTCCATCGCCTTGAGAGATTTGGGCTGGATTTTTAGAAACGAGATTGTTTCCCTAATTATATTTTTAGTGGGGACGGCTTCTGTATTTGTCGGGACTCTCTTTGCTTATTTAGAGGTCCGGATTTCTTATCGGGTGGTTCAGCTCGAAGTAGGGGAGGAGTAGCATCGTTTTAACTGATTTAACGTATTGGTCCTGCAAAGACGACACACCCGTTATACAATTTTTCCAGGGATCCTGCAAATATTTCTTGACAAGACCATAGTGGGTATGTAATATCACAAGGTAAAACATATTCTTAATCTAAATTAACTTACCTTTCAAAACAGCGAAAGGAGGTGAAGAAAAAACAAGCTATACCCGCAGTGAAATGGGGCTTTTCATCTTTTTCTATGAAGGAGGTGATAGAAGGAGGTGACTTTCATACGGGGGCTTTAGAATCTCGGATGCCTTATCCCCTATCCTAAAAACTGGTGAAGCCGGGCAGGTCGGTCGGTTTCTCCTTGACATGCTCGGTATAAACGGAGAAACTTTTCACCGTTTATCCGGATATCGGAATGGGCATCGATCCATAAAACTCCAATCGCTTAGGCCAGGCAGAAAGGAGGTAGAGTGGAATTGGCCCATTCTCCGAAATCCCGTCCCAGAAAGATATTGTAAACTTTTAATCTTCTCTCGCAGGAGGCGCAATGAAAACCTGTTTAACCATTTTCTTGGCACTCTTTCTTCTTTCCGCAGCCGCTTCGGCTGATGGAATTAAGAAAGTAGATCAACCGCACGGGATTCCCTCATTCGTGGGTTACGTGCCGGATAGATTCATCGTGGTGATGAAACCTGAAGTCGGCGAGCTGAATATACAGTTGACTGCAAAGGCAGTGGCGCATATTGGTGAGCCGGCGTTTGACCAGATTTCCGACAAATTCGCAGTTTCCAGCATAGAAAAGCAGTTCCCCGGTTCCGAGCGGAAATCTGCAGAATTGGCCCGGTACTATAGAGTCAATATCGAATCCGGGACACTGGACGATGCCATGAAAGCCTATGGCAATCACCCGATGGTCGAGAGGGTTGAGCCGATAGGCATTCATGCGATGTATGCCACACCGAATGATGGATATTACTCCTACCAGTGGCATCTCAATCAAACCAGCGACCATGATATCGATGCTCCGGAAGCATGGAATATCGAAGCCGGCAGCACTGCCGTCAAACTTGCTATTCTCGATTCTGGAACCCGTTACTATCATCCGGACTTGGGTGGTGTAAACGCATCCCCTTCCAATCCCGGAGCCTCACGTGGTAATATGTGGATCAATACCGCTGAGTTAAATGGCACGGCTGGTGTAGATGATGACGGCAACGGATACGTCGACGACTGGATTGGCTACGATTTTATCCAGACAACGACCAGCTGCTGGTCGGGTGAGGACTGCAACACTAAGGATAACGATCCCCGTGATTTCAACGGTCACGGCACGCACACCTCCGGCATCTTCGGTATGCTCACCAACAACGGTTATGGCATGTGCGGTGTAGCCGGTGGCTGGGGAAGCGGCTCGCAGGCTGAGTATGGCAATGGCGTGAAGATCATGCCACTCCGCATGGGGTATTCCTATAACTACGGTGGCACGGAGTACGGGGTAGTTCTGATGGACGCCGCGGCGGAAGCCTTCTACTATGCCGCCAACAACGGTGCCAAGATTGCCTCGTGTAGCTGGGGTTCATCCAATTCCGGTGGCATCGCCGCGGCTGTGACCTATTTTCTGAATGCCGGCGGAATCATCTTTGTTGCTGCCGGGAACGATGGTGCCGAAGTTACACCGGATTATCTTAATGGTCGGGGTGACTGCATTTCGGTTGCTGCCACCGACGAGAACGACAATGGTGCGAGTTTCACCACGTATGGCACCTGGGTCGATATCTGCGCTCAGGGCAACAACATCTACAGCACATATCATGACCATACCGATCCCAACACCAATTATTGGGCAGCCATGAGTGGCACGTCCATGGCGACTCCGATGGCCGCTGGTGTCGGCGCTCTGATATGGTCGCATAACCCGTCCTGGACGGCAGCCCAGGTAAAAAGTCAGCTTTTCAGCAGTGCTGATAACATTGATGCTTATCTTTCATCAAAGTACATTGGCAAGATGGGCGCCGGACGGATCAATGCCTATAACGCTGTTAATACTACTCCTACTCCTCCGGTGGCAAATTTCTCCGGTTCACCGACGTCCGGAACAGTGCCGTTGACTGTGAATTTTACCGATCTGTCGACCGGCAGTATCACGAGCTGGAGTTGGACTTTCGGTGACGGCGGCACGTCAACTTCTCAAAATCCGTCTCACCAGTATACCTCGACCGGAACCTTCACGGTCAGCCTGACCGTCACCGGCCCGGGCGGGTCCGATGGTGAAACCAAGACCAATTACATTACCGTTAATCCGTGTGTTGCGCCCACAGCTGCATTCGTCGGGTCTCCGACCTCTGGCACTGCCCCGCTGACTGTCAATTTCACTGATCAGTCCACCGGCTCACCCACTTCCTGGAGCTGGAATTTCGGTGATGCTGGAACGTCGACTGCGCAAAACCCGTCTCACGTTTACACCAGCGCTGGGACCTTCACCGTCACACTGACCGTCACCAATTCTTGCGGATCGAATCAGTTAGTCAAGACGAACTACATCACCGTGACCGCTCCAACTCAGCAGTGTGACGATTTCAGCGATGGCGACATAAGCAACTGGGGCAACAAGCTCGGCACCTGGACCGCAACTGGTGGATACATGAAGGGCAACTCCAACACTACGGATGCCCGAACCACCTCCCCGTTTGGTACATCCGGAGCGACGTCTATCAACTGTAGTATTCGTATGAACACCGGTCGGAGTAACCGCATAGCTCGAATTATCTTCGCCTATCAGAATGCCAGCAACTATCGCTTTGCCCAATTCGACGACAAGGGAAACACGGTCAGGATATACGCTCGGGTTAGCGGTAGTAACAGCCTGAAGGCATCAGCCAATGTGAGCATGAGCAGCGGAGTCTGGTATAGTGTCACCGTGACCATTGCATCTGGTGGCACTGTGAGTATCATAAACGCCGGAACAACTCTGCTTTCCTACAACTTCGGCAACGTCATTACCGGCCAGGTTGGAGTTGGATTTGACCAGTCCAATTCCGATTTTGACAACTTCTGCGTTGGAACAAGCGGACTTAAAGGCTACGCTTCGCTCGATGGCGAAAACGTGATGTTGTTGGCTCATGAAAGCTTGCCGGAGAATTTTACTCTTTCTCAGAACTATCCTAACCCCTTCAACCCGGTGACCCATTTCTCGCTTGATCTGGCGAATGAGACCCACGTCACGTTTGTAATCTACAACATTGCCGGACAGAAGGTGAGGACTCTGGTGGATGAGGTCATGTCAGCCGGATCTCATACTCTCGTCTGGGATGGAACTAACGAGGATGGACAAGCTCTCTCCAGTGGTGTGTATTTCTACCGTGTAACTGCAGGTAATGAAACGGTGACCAAGAAGATGACGCTACTGAAGTAAGTTCACAAGTCTATTTGTTTGGGTGGGGGTTAAACCCCCACCCGACCCGAAGAGGGTTTCTCAAAAACCGCTTAGGATTTTCCTTAAGCGGTTTTTGTTTGAGGACAACCCCCAACAGATGAAACAGATGAAAAAACAATTACGAATGACGCCCTTTTCGATAGGTTTTATGCGAGACTAGTTTGAGCCAAACAGCATTCGTTGAACACGTAGGTAGCGAGGAATAAAACAGCCGAACCTCTATAGAGAGATTCGGCTGGGTCTTTGACAGCTGAATACTTGCTTGGCTAACAAGGAGGAGGTGGTCCATTCTTGTATAAGTAGGAGATAAGATAAACCACATCACTAAAGTCGACGACTCCGTTGCAGGTAACATCACCCAGCCAAAGGGGATAAGGGGCGGGACCGCTCTTATACAGATAGGTTATCAAATAAACCACATCCCCGAAGTCTATGACCCCATCCCGGCTGGCATCACCTCTGGAGAAGGGAGATAAAGAGAAACAATAAGGCATATTGTCCCTGGGTATGTCAGCATTCAGCACTTTGTTTACAAATAATAAGCGGGTCGAGGGTGGCCAAAAACAGGTATCTAAGCAGATGGTAGTGGTGTCAGTGATGTTAAAGGACATGATTGCACTAAGGTCATGGCTTCTTCCACCGTAGGCCGGCTGAACATTGGCAATCATCGCGAGCCAGAAATGGGAAGTTCCATTCAGGCTCAGGATGATGGTGGCCCACACATCAGTATCGTCCGCCTCAAAATATTCCTTCATCCAGGTCGAATCAAGTGGGTTGGGCATGTGACGGAAAATGCTCCGAGGGAAGGTGGTACCGATAAGTGAAGTCCTATTCCAGTACGTGCTCAAGCTGCAATTTGCAGCTGGGTTGCTGCAAGTGAAGCATATTGGAATAGTCATACCCTGAATGGAATCCACATTTGGATCTGGAATATCGTTTGTGATATACATGGGGACACGAACAAGATGTCCTGGGCCGGTGAAATGCAAATCGGGGGGATATACCTCCACATACAGAGTGTCACACACCCCATGATCGTTTGGATCTTCCGGGCAAGCTCCCAGAGAAGAATTTGCTGGCCATAGAATCGATACCTCCAGCATAACTGAAAACAATAGTTCGACTACGCTCACTATTTTCAATAAGAAGGTCTTCATTTCAACCCTCAGTTCTGATAAGAGGTTACAGAATAAACCCAGAAAAGGGTGGTTCCTTTAAAGACTTTAACCTCGGCATTTTAGCAGGATGGGGCTGGTCCTCCTTTGTATAGATAGGTGATCAGATAGACCACATCGCCGAGCTCAACCACTCCACTGTAATTAGCATCTCCAGCCAGTAATGGACTTGGGGCAGGACCGCTCTTATATAGATAGGTTATCAGGTAAACCACATCCCCCAGATTTATTTTCCCATCACTGTTGACATCCCCCCCAAAGGAAGTTATTGGCCAGATTCATAAGAACGGAGACACTGTTGCTGTCATCATTTGCCATGGCCAAGTCCAGATCTCCATCCCCATCCAAATCCGCGCAGAAAACAGATGCAGGATGAGATCCTGCCCATAGTTGACGGCAGTCTGAAAGGTCCCATCCCCATTGTTCTTTAAGACGAAGACATTGCTGCCATTATTTGCCACGGCTAAGTCCAGATCGTTATCCCCATCTAAATCCGCACATAAAACAGAAGCAGGATGAGATCCTGCCCCATAGTTGACGGCAGTCTGAAAGGTCCCATCTCCATTGTTCTTTAAGACGGAGACATTGTTGCTGCCATTATTTGCTACGGCTAAGTCCAGTTAGTTATCCCCATCTAAATCCGCACAGAAAACAGAAGCAGGATAAGATCCTGCCCTATAGTTGACGGCTGGGGCAAGAGGGATGGAATCGGGATTGGGTTGAAAGGTTTGGGGAGAAGATTGAGGAGCTAGGGCGAGGATAAGTATAGCACAAAAAGTGATACTTAGGAAACGCATAAGACCTCCATGAGGAGAAAAGATTAGTAGAAACATGACATCTCATTGTTTGCAACCTTTATGGAAACAAAACCATGTATGCTTAATGTATTTCATTTTTTTTATTGTCAAGAAGATTTTGCTTGACTTTAGAAAGGGTGAAGAACAAGAAGCCGAACCTCTCAAGAGAGATTCGGCTGAGTCTTTGACAAGTGAATATGTATTTCCGAAACTAACACGGGGGCGGTGGTCCACCTTTATATAGATAGGTTATTAGATAGACTACGTCACCGAGTTCAACCACTCCACTGCAATTGGCATCCCCGGCCAAAAGCGGATTAGGAGCAGGACCGCTTTTGTATAAATAGGTGATTAAATAAACCACATCCCCCAGCTCTACTGTCCAGTTGCTGTTGGCATCGCCGGACAGATACCAGGGAGCATAGTAATGGTAAGTATCAGCTTCTTCCGGATCGGGACAGCGGGAAAACTTCGATAACCACTGCATAGCACCTCCATCAATCCTGATTCCCAAACTATATGTTCCTTTCGCCTGTGGCTCGGGGGATACCCGAATCGTATAATCACCCACCAACCGATTGGGTAAGGTGGCTATGTCATCCTTATCTCCATCGTGATTGTAATCCGACATGGTATCATAATTGGCTCCGGGAATAGTGTTGAAGCCCAGTCCAAGAGAGTCACCCTTCGGATCGGTAATGATAAAATCTACCGGAGAGAATGCCACACAAACCAAAGTATCGGTTAAATAACTGTTGTTGAAGAATCGACAGGCCTGATTAGACCAGCGGGAAGCTCCCCAGTTATCAAAGGCTTCCACCTTCCAATAATACTGACCGATTGGAAAAACATCAGTAAAATGGCTAATCAATAAACCCGGATAAACTTGCGTGTATGGCGGATCAAAATCTGGCTTGGTGCTTAAGAATAAATTGTATCTTAATCGATCTCCCAGGTTCGGATCCATGGCATTCTGCCAATCGAAATGAACCACCTGTATCGTGGTATCCTGGTAAATATCATTTCCAAAAGGATAAAGAAGTGAAAAAGGATAAGGGGGCTGGTTAGCGGGAATCTGGGTCAAATTTATTAAAATAGAGACATTGTGACCAAAGAAATTTGCCGTAGCTAAGTCAAAATCACCATCCCCATCCAGATCCGCACCAAAAATGGAGATAGGATAATCTCCCACTCCATAATTGACCGCGGTTCCAAAAGCTCCATGGCCATTGTTCTTTAATACGGAAACGTCGTCGCTACCTGAATTTGCCACAGCCAAATCCATATCCGCATCTCCATCTAAATCAGCACAAAAAACGGAGTGAGGCTCAATACCAGCTCCATAGTGGACCGGAGATTGAAAAGTGGCATTCCCATTGTTCTTTAAAATGGAGACATCATAGCCTACTATATTTGCTACGGCTAAGTCCAAATCCGAATCCCCATCTAAATCTGCACAAAAAACGGAATGAGGCTTATCCCCAACTACATAGTTGACTGCCGGCTTAAAGGTCCCATCCCCGTTGTTTATTAAAATGGAGACATTGTTGCTACTGTCATTTGCCACGGCTAAGTCCAGATCAAAATCTCCATCTAAGTCTGCACAAAAAATAGAAACAGGAATCAAACCTACGGGATAGTTGACTCTGAGCTGAAAAGTCCCATTCCCATTGTTCTTCAAAATGGAGACATTGTTGCTACCGGCATTTGCCACAGCTAAGTCCAGGTTATCATCCCCATCCAAATCCGCACAAAAAATAGACCAGGGATTAGATCCAGCAAGATAGTCAACTGCAGGCTGAAAAGTCGTATTTCCGTTATTCATTAAGACGGAGAGACTACAGCTCCCGGAAGCTGCCACCGCTAAGTCCGGATCACCATCATTATCCAAGTCCGCACAAAAAACGGAGCGAGGATCATCTCCTGCTCCATAACAATAGACCGTACCCGCAAAAGTTCCATCCCCATTGTTCCTCAAGATACAGACATTGTCCTCCGACAGATTTGCCACGGCTAAGTCCCGATCACCATCCCCATCCAGATCCGCACAAAAGACAGAGGTGGGATTGATCTCTGTCCAATAATTCACCGCCATAGCGAAATCTGGTGTGTACTTTATGGTAGCATAGTCGTAATCTGTCCCGCTATCCCAACTTCCTCCGGTCACATACACATTGTTAGAACCATCCAAGGCTATAGCTTGAGCATAATCAGAGCCATGTCCCGGTCCGTCGTATGTTATAAGCCAAGCCATATTTCCATAGAGATCATACTTTACAGTGGTATAATCATAGGAAGAGCCGACACCGCTATATCCGGTTACATAAACATTGTTAAGCTCATCTACCGCCATGGCATAAGCCTGATCCGAATAGTTTGAAGGACCCATGTATCTTCTCACCCAGGCAGTCTCTCCATTGGGATAATACTTGATGGTAGCCCAGTCCTCGTCCTGCTCAGCGCCGACACTTGCCCCGGTCACATAGACATTGCCAGAATAATCTAAAGCTATGGCACGAGCTTCATCCCAGCCATCTCCCGGTCCGTTGTATCTTTTGACCCAGAGCTCATTCCCATCCGGATTATACTTTATGGTGGCGTAGTCAGCGGATGTCGCACTGCCGCCATAACTATATCCGGTTACATAGACATCGCCTAAGTCATTCACGACTATGTCGTAAGCATAATCTGCGGAATCTCCCGGTCCGTTATATCTTCTTACCCAGACGGTGTCTCCATTGGGATAATATTTGATAGTGACATAGTCATAGTAGGTCCCAGCGCCGCTACTATATCCTGTCACATAGACATTGCCGGAAGCATCAACAGCTATGGCGGTAGCCACATCAGAGGAGTCTCCTCGTCCGTTGTATCTTCTTACCCAAGCGGTATCGCCATTGGCATAATACTTTATGGTGGTGTAGTCTAAGCCTGTCCCACTGCCCACACTTCCTCCCGTCACATAGATATTGTCAGAGCCATCTGCGGCTATGTCATAAGCCTCATCATTGGAGTTTCCCGGTCCGTTGTATCTTCGTGCCCAGACAGTATCTCCATTGGGAAAATACTTTATCGTAGCATAGTCATCGAGCGTAGTGCCGCCATAACTTTGTCCGGTCACACAGACATTGCCGGAATGATCCAAAGCCATGGCATAAGCATAATCATCTGAGTCTGCCGGCCCGTTGTATGTTTTTATCCACGCAGTCTCTCCGGTTATAGAATAATACTTAATGGTGGCATAGTCAGAGTTTGCCCCACTGCGTATGCTACCTCCCGTCACATAGACACTGCCTGAACCATCCACAGCTATAGCCCGAGCCCAATCAGTGCCGTTTCCCGGTCCGTTGTATCTTCTGACCCAGTCAGTGTTAACCTGAGCCGATACTTCGACCTCGCTCAGTATCTGCGATGCGAACACAGCCCAGAAAAGAATAATCACAAAAGCAAACAGCTTGGACTTCATCTTACACCTCCGATAAAGAAAGTTAAGAGTTTAGAGTAAAGAGCGCAGAGCTAAAAATCGTTCAAGGTTCAAAGT
>Ga0315288_10001151_pt1 | contig 34033 bp, 32 predicted proteins | sample YL17G11_20_MG_FD_203454 | JGI IMG/M metagenome (GOLD analysis project Ga0315288, IMG submission 203454) | Sediment microbial communities from Yellowstone Lake, YNP, Wyoming, USA - YL17G11_20 | ecosystem: Environmental > Aquatic > Freshwater > Lake > Sediment | place: USA: Wyoming | collected...
TGGCCGTCCAATCTTGATCAGAATGAGCGGCGATAAGATGTTCGGCATTCTTTTTAACATACCAGGAATATAGAGAATCAGTTCCGCCGTTTGCTTGGACATAACAGTAATTTACAGGAGGATTACTAGCAGCTGGCTTCTCATCAAGAAAAAAAGCTAAATTTGGTTTACCTGGAATGTTCCCATCCTTACAATATGTTTGCGCCGTGTCGTTGTCTGCGTAATACAGGCCTTCGACAATTAAACTCCTAGCCCCGACATTTGCTGTCTGGTCGTTACGTGCGATGACTAAATCATAGGTTTTTTGGCCGCTTAATCTGTAAATATAAGCGTTAAAAGATTGATTTCTCGCGGGGCTTCCCGACCCGCGTTCTGCTTCTCCAGTTACGGCGAATTCGTATTTCTGCGTATATGTTTCTGTTTTACCATTTAAAGTGTAGGGGACGGTATGGATAATAATTTCCCTTCCCTTCTCATCTGGAGCTGCTTGTTTTTCATATTTTTCTTTGGAAAAATCAAAATTTGGCTCATCGGCCGCTTTAACGGTGGGGACAATAGTCAAAAAATTAAAAATCGAAAGAGTGAATACGAGAGTCCAAATAATAACTTGTTTTGAAAAACTTTCTAAATTGAGCATCGCCCCTCCTGAAATTGAATTGACCTCAAATTTTTATTAATCCATACTACAAAGTAGCAACTTTGTAAGTCGCTACAACCATTATATCAAAAAATTCGTTTAATTGTTTTTGTTTAAGAATGTTACTTTTTCACTGGCGAATTTGGCGGAAACGTCATCGCCGGTGGCTTCGTAGGCAATCGATAAGAGTTGATAAGTAAATGGATAGATCGGGTCGAGGGTTTCGGCTTTTTTGAGCGAGGCCAAAGCGTCTTTGGATTTCCCCAATTTTAGTTCCCCGTAGCCGCGCCAGATCCAGCCGTCGCGCCATAAAGGATCAAGTTCGGTTGATTTATCCAAGGCCGCAGAAGCCAAATCATTTTGGTTAGCTTTAAGAAAAGAGCGACCCAAGCGGGTCAATTTGTAGGGATTGGTTTCGAGATTAACTTTAGTTTGATAATATTCGGTGAAATTTTGCAAAGAATTATTGTAGTCAACCATCAATTTATCGTAGTAAAGACTGGCGATGATCCTTGAACCAAAAAAACCAAAAACAAGAGCCCCAAAAATGATTAAAACCCGGGTGACAAAATATTCAGTTGAATTTTCTTTCATTTTACTTTGGCCAAGAAGCGACAATTAAATTTTCTTTTGTAAGTTGATTTTCTTTGAGGATTTGCCAAATTTCCTCAGTTACAAAAGGCATTATTGGATGTAAAAGAAGTAAGGAAGTACGAAGGACGAAGATAAGAATTTCGGTTGTATTTATTCTATACTCGGCATTTTCCATTTGTTTCTTTGCCTCTTCAAGGTAAATATCGGCAAAGTCATGCCAAACAAAATCGTATAAATCATGGGCGGCTTGGCCGAAGCGAAAATTATCGAGATTTTCTTCGGTTGATTTGATTATCGCCGCGGTTTTCTCAAGGATTGTTTTATCAATTTCGGATTTGGGGTTTGGTACTTGATTGGAACTCGATGTTTGGAGCTTGGAATTTGCCGTTTGTAGCATTGCAAACCGGCTGATATTCCAAAGCTTATTGGCAAATTTTTGGCCGGCTAAGATCGCATTTTCATCAAATTTAATGTCCTGCGTGCCAGTGTTGATATAGGTTAGGCCAAAGCGGACAGCGTCAGCGCCATATTGATCGATTAACTGAAGGGGATCAACGCCGGTGCCAAGCGATTTAGACATCCGCCTGCCTTCAAGATTGAAAACCGTCGGATGGACATAAACTTTCTCGAATGGCGCAGCTTTCATAAATTCAAGGCCAGAAAAGATCATTCTTACTACCCAGAGCATATTAATATCGCGGGCGGTGGAGAGGATTGTTGTCGGATAGAAATATTTTAAATCAGCGGTTTCTTTCGGCCATCCCAAAGTGGCAAAAGGCCATAAAGCAGATGAAAACCAGGTATCTAGCACGTCGTCGGTTCCTTCGATAGGAATTTTATGTCCCCACCAGATTTGGCGGGAAATGCACCAATCGCGGATATTTTCCATCCAATCAAGGTAAACTTTTTTCCACCTTGTAGGTATAAGTTTTATCTCATCTTTTTCAACGGCTTCAATCTCCGGCTTGATAAGTTCCGACATTTTCAAAAACCATTGTTTTGATGGTTGTGGTTCAAGTTCTTTGTCACAGCGGTAACAGACGCTTAGATTGTTGATTAAATCTTCCTCTTTTTCTAAGAGATTTTCTTTTTTTAACCATTCTATGACTTGTTCGCGGGCTTCTTTGACTTTCAAACCCTCAAACTCGCCGGCTTCTTTAGTCATTTTGCCGAACTGGTCGATAATAGTGATAAATTTAAGATCGTTTTTTTCAGCGATTTCCGAGTCAGTGATCGAATGGGCTGGTGTAACGCCGACTGCGCCCGTACCGAATTTCGGATCAATACTTGGGTCAGCAATGATTTTTATTGTTCTTTTAACACCAGCAAAATCAATTTCAAAACTTTGGCCAATATATTTTTTGTATCTATCGTCAGTTGGATTGACGGCCACGCCGGTGTCGCCCAGTTTGGTTTCCGGGCGAGTGGTGGCGATCGAAATTGGGAAATTCTTATCGTATTTGAAAAAATAGAGTTTTGTATTCTGTTCTTTGTATTCAACTTCGATATCGGATAAAGAGGTCTGGCAACGAACGCACCAGTTGATGACCCGTTCGCCTTGATAAATCCAGCCCTTATCGTAATAGTGCTTAAACGCGGCGTTAACGGCTTCAATGTAACCCTCATCCATTGTAAATCTTTGTCGCGACCAGTCGCAGGAGCAGCCCATTTTTTTGAGTTGATCAATAATAATATTGCCATACTGGTCAACCCATTGCCATACGCGCTTGATAAACTCTTCACGGCCTAAATCGTGGCGGCTTGTGCCTTCTTTTTGGAGCTGTTTTTCGACCACATTTTGGGTGGCGATGCCCGCGTGGTCAGTGCCCGGAATCCAAAGAGTAGGAATGCCTTTCATTCTCGCGCGTCTAATCAAAATATCTTGAATCGTATTATTCAAAGCATGGCCCATATGCAGAGAACCAGTGACATTCGGCGGAGGAATTACAATAACAAACGGTTTTTCGCCTTCTTTTATTTGAGGCGTAAATGCGCCGCTTTCTTGCCACAACTCATAAATCCGATCCTCAGTTTGTTTGGGATCGTAAGCTTTCGGAAGCTCATTCATGATTTTATCTTATCATTTTGAGTTTATAACTTCAAATTCGCATCGGCCCCTCGACTGCGCTCGGGGTAAACTAGAGTTTTAAATTGGGATCAGCTGATATCTTATCGTATGTGGCTGCTTTATTAAGATAATAGGCAGCTGCCAGGCCGATCATAGTGGCGTTGTCGGTGGTTAACTCCATGGGCGGTAGATGGAATGATGTTCTCCATGGGAGCTTACCGACTACCGACGACAGCTGACCGCGTAATTCTTTATTAGCCGAAACCCCGCCGCAGAGGCAGATTGATTTAGGTTTAAATTCATAAGCGGCTTGGATGGTTTTGCCGACTAAAATATCGATGACGGCTTGTTGGAAAGAAGCGGCGAGATCGTTTTTTATCTTTGACGTTAGTTTTTTAATTTTTTTTGTTTCATATAAAACAGCGGTTTTTAAACCGGAAAAAGAAAAATCAAAGTCTTTGCGCTTTAACATCGAACGGGGAAAATTATAAGCTTTCGGATTGCCCTTTTCGGCTGCTTTCGAGAGAGCTGGGCCCCCGGGATATCCCAAATCTAATAATTTCGCCACTTTATCGAAAGCTTCCCCGGCGGCGTCGTCCAGAGTTCCGCCGAGCGGCTGAATATCTTTATGCGATTTCATCAAAACGAGCCCGGTGTGTCCGCCGGAAGCGATTAATATTAATGCTGGAAATTGCGGATATGGTTTTTTAGCCCAATTCGAATAGATATGACCAGTCCAGTGGTTAATTCCGATAATTGGTAATTTATGCGCGTACGCATACGTTTTGGCAAAGTTGACACCGATTAGAAGAGAACCGATCAAGCCAGGCCCTGTCGTGACGGCGATAATATCGGGATCAATATTCTCTAACGCTTCGGAAACAACAGGGATTATTTTTTCGACATGCGCCCGGGAAGCGTGTTCAGGAAAAACGCCGCCATATTTTTTATGAAGTTCAATTTGGGAAGCAACGACATTGGAAAGTATTTTAATATCACCGCCGCTTTTGCCGATAACGGCAGCCGCTGTTTCATCACAACTTGTCTCAATGGCTAAAATTTTTATTGGTTTATTTTCCATGTTTGCATTATCTTATTTTTCGCACTAATATTAAACCACGAATCTCGCTTCAGGTAAAGGGCAGGAAGAATATGGCAGTTATGCGAGTCGGGATTGATGTTGGCGGCGGGGATTCGCCAGAAGCAACACAGCTCGGGGCACTGATGGCGGCGGCGAGAGAAGACCCGGTGCAAGTAGTCGCCTACGGACGACGAGACGCTCTGATTAAGGTGTCCGAAGCTCACGATCAGAGTTACGGCATGTTCAAAGTGCAGATCGTGGAGAGCAACACCCAGGCGGGTGCGATGATGGCAATTACTCGCGACCTTCTCTCGGGCGCTTTGAACGCTTGGGTAACGCCGACTCGGAGCCCAAAGTTACTCGGGGCGTTGGGCATTGCGAAGATGTATAACAAGGGTGTCACGCTTGCTTTGATGGCGCCGCTTCCGAGCGAAAACCAAGCTGGCGGCGGCGGCCTCTCGTTCTTGATGGACGCTGGGTTTACGGACGAAGTCCACGACCCGGAGATCTTTGTCCAATGGGCCGAATACGGTAGCCGCTTCTTGGCCAAACACTACAACATCAACGAACCCCGGATCGCTCTCTACAATATCTCCGTGGAACGGGGGGCGGGTTCATTGAAGAAGATTCACAAACGACTCCAAGGGGTCGGCGGTTACATCGGCTATGCCGAACCGAAGCCGGTTGTCGCTGGCGAGGTGGATCTCTGGCTAGCTGAGGGCTTCGTCGGTAACGGCGTGATCAAGGTCCTAGAGGGCTGGTTCGATCTGACGGCCAAACGAGTCATGCGGCGCTTTAGCGATGGAAGACAAGCAATCGCTCATGAGATCGGCCAGGTCTTCAAAAGCGAGCTTTCCTACGATGCGGCGCTGATCAGCCCGGTGATCGGGCTAAAAGGGGACGTGGCGGTCTGCCGTGTCCACGGCGCAGCCACAGCGGAGCAAGTTGCCGCAAGCATCGCGGCAGTCGGCCGCTATCTGCGCTGATACGAAACGTACGAGCACGGGCTCTCCCACTCGGGAGAGCCTTTGCCATTTTAAGACCGAAAATGGTAAAATAGATATATGAAATCGTTGCTGCAAACGGAAGAATGGGCCGAACTCAAAAGTGCGCAGGGATGGAAGGCTCATAATTTTGATAATATTTATATTTTGGAAAAGCCGTTACCGTTAGGGTTCTCATTTTTGTATGCGCCGGAAGTCGAATGGACAAGCATTAGAAATTTTCAGAATTTTTTAGAAAATATCAAAAAAATCGCCGAAGAATCACAGTCCTTATTTTTTAGGTTAGAGATATTAGACGAAAAACGCGACGAAATTGTAAAAAAATTGGATGAAAATAAATTTATAAAGTCCTTTGAAGAACTTCAACCAGAATGGCGGCAAATTATTGATATTTCTAAATCCGAGGAAGAAATCCTAAATCAAATGAAGCCGAAAGGCCGCTATAATATCAAAGTCGCTCAAAAACATGGTGTAGAAGTAACGATTTGTCCGATCGACCGATTAAACGACGGAATTGAGATTTTTTACGACCTTTATCAACAAACCGCTCAATATCAAAAGCTTTCTCATCGCGATAAGGCATATTTCTTAGAAATGCTCAAGACCCTTTATCCAAAAGACGAGGCAGCAATTCTGATTGCCCGCTATCAAAACATGCCGCTTTCGGCCGTGATTATTACCTTTTATAACGGCGAAGCCGATATATCGCAAAAGCGCTATGACGGAGTAGCAAGCTATTTATATGGAGGGACTTCAAGATTGCACAAAAATGTGATGGCGCCGTATTTAACGCACTGGGAGGCAATAAAATTGGCAAAGAAGAAAGGTTGCCGATATTATGATTTGTTGGCAGTCGCCCCAGAAAGATCTGAAAATCACAAGTATTCAAATTTGACTTTTTTTAAAGAACAATTTGGTGGTAGAAAAATTAACATTACTGGCAGTTATGACTTGGTATATAAGCCGGTTTGGTATAAAATATTTAAGATGGCGGAGAAATTAAGGCGAAGATGAAGGATTTTTTAAGAAAAGTTTTACCGAATTCATTTATCCTTTGGACCCACACTTTACGGGCGGTTTCAGCGGCTCTAACTTATCGCATGCCGGCGAAAAATATTCGGGTAATAATGGTCACGGGCACTAATGGCAAAACAACAACTTGCAATATGATCGCCAAAATCTTGGAGGCCGCCAATTACAAAGTGGCGATGGCAACAACGATTAATTTTAAGATCGGCGCGCGAGAGTGGAAAAATGTGACGAAAATGACCACGATGTCTCCTTTTACTTTGCAGAAATTTATTCGCGAAGCGGTCCGCGCCAATTGCCATTGGCTAGTGCTGGAGACGACCTCGCATGCGATTGCCCAACAACGGATTTGGAGTATTAAGCCCCAAATTTGCGTTTTAACCAATATTACTCACGACCATTTAGATTATCATAAAGATTTTGCCGAATATCGCGATGTCAAAGCCAAAATCTTTCGTGAAGCTAAAACCGCGATTATCAATATGGATGACAAATCGGCGTCATACTTTTTAGGGTTGGCGCTAGCGAAAGTAATTACTTATGGCACGGAAAGCCCGGAAAACGAAAGACCGACTAAACCGCAGATTTTAGCTAAGAAAATTATTTTGGAACCGACTGGCAGTTTATTTACGGTGGTGACGCCCGATAAACAAGTGGCCATCGATTTGCAGCTACCAGGCAAATTTAATATCTATAATGCCTTGGCCGCTTTGAGCGTGGCCGTAGAAATGAAAATCAATCTGGGTCTGGTTAAAGAAGCATTAGAAAAAATCGAAAGCATCCCCGGACGGATGGAAAAAGTTGATTTGGGCCAGCCATTCACGGTAATTATTGATTTTGCTCATACCCCCGACGCGATGGAAAAAATATATGACACCTTGAAATTATCGCGCGGCGGAAGAATTATTGCGGTTTTTGGGGCGACCGGTGACCGCGATCGGTCAAAAAGACCGATTATGGGGGCGCTGGCCGGTAGGTATGCTGATGTCGCCATTATCACCAATGAGGATCCGTACACTGAAGATCCGGTTAAAATTATCGAAGAAGTTGCCTCGGGCGTGCCGCGGGGGGTGAATACAAAAACAGGCATGATACCCGGAAAGAACTTTTTTAAAGTCCTCGATCGGAAAGAGGCAATCGAAAAAGCTTTTAATTTGGCCGAAGCCGGCGATATAGTTTTGATTATGGGTAAAGGGGCTGAGGAAGTGATGGCTGTCGGCCATGAAAAAATCCCTTGGTCAGATAAAAAAATTGCCAAAGAACTCTTAATGAAAAGAAAAGAATGAATTTCTATTGAATTTTCTCGCTATTTACTTTCAATTTTTAATAAACTATGTTTAAATTAGACGGAGGATTTATGGATAATACAATATGTTTTGATGAACTAAAATTTAAAGAAGAGAAATTACCACCTACAAATATTGATCAAATCGTCAAAATCTTAGACGATAAAAATTTTGGTGTAAAAGGAGGGAAGGCCCTAGAAAAAATAATTGAACGGATAAAGACTGATGAGTCAGACAAAGGATGAAGATCTAATCCAAGAAGTCCATCTCACGGATGGACAAATAAACTCCCTAAAAAACAAATCCATCATAGTTGACAGCTGCGTTTTACTCTATTGTGAAGGTCAAGTTTTTAAGTCAGAAATCAGAAAAATATTAAGGACTCTGGTCAATAATAAAAACCGGCTTGGCATATCTCTTGTAAGTGGTTTTGAAGTCTTGTCAAATTCTGAAATTAAATTTAGAAAATATTTTGTTAAACTTCTCAATTATTTTAAAAATATTGATGTAAACAGGGATATTTTAAGTAATGGAGTAGTTCTCTACAGGTCGTACGGAAGGATAAACATTAATTATTTAAAGAGTATTTCACCATGCGATTTTATTATTGGTGGTACGGCAATCTATTTAAAAGATGCGGTCTTATTCACTGGAGATAGAAGACATTTCCCTTCTCCAATTTGGGATATTGTCGCAACTGTTTATATTACTTACAAATCCTTCGAGGAATATAGAATTTTAAATTTATATCTTCTACAGCCCAACATCAAAATAATTAATAAATTAGCCAATGAAAAATAATCGTTTAGTTCTGATTGATGCTTTTGCGCTCATCCACCGCGCTTATCACGCCTTGCCGCCTTTTACAACTAAAGACGGCCAGCCGGTTGGCGCGGTATATGGGTTTGCCAGTGCGTTACTCGGCGCCATAAGAACTCTCGGGCCGGAATATTTAGCGGTGGGAATTGACCTTCCCAAACCGACCAAAAGGCATCTCGAATATGTTGAATATAAAGCTCATCGTGCGCCAGCGCCTGATGATTTAAAGGCGCAGATTCCCCTTGTTAAAGAGGTTTTGGCGACTTTTAATATTCCTGTTTTTGCGATGGAAGGGTATGAGGGAGAGGATGTGATCGCTTCACTAATCTCAAAATGCAAATCTCAAAACTCAAAATTAGAATGCATAATAGTGACCGGGGATCTGGATACACTTCAGCTTATTGATAATCAGACCAAGGTTTATTCAATGGCTCGAGGCGTCAATCAAGCGACGATGTATGATAGCGAAAAGGTCAAAGAACGATATGGATTGACGCCCTCGCAATTCGTTGATTTCAAAGCGCTCAAAGGCGATCCGAGCGATAATATTCCGGGTGTGCCGGGGATTGGCGAAAAGGGCGCAGCGAAATTAATATCAGAATATAAAAATTTAGAAAATATTTACAAAAATATAGAAAAATTATCGGAAAAATTACAGACCTTATTAAAAGAGAACAAAGAACAAGCATTTTTATCACAAAAATTATCAAAAATCGAAACGAATTTAAATATCGATTTTAAACTCTCCGATGCCCGAGTTCATGATTATGATTATGAGAAAGTGAAGAAATTATTTAATAAGTTAGGTTTTAGATCTCTTATTAAGCGTTTACCCGAATCCCATCGCGAAAATCACCAGCAAACATTGCTCTAGATAGCGAACGTCCCTGTGGCCTTAGGCCACAGGGACGGGAAACTCCTTCGATCGGACTGGCGAAAGGACGGCGAAACCGAAATCGCCATCCACCACCAGCTGGTCGCCGCTTGAGGCGGCCGCATGGACAAGACCGCGCTTCTGGCCGGGCGTCCAGACCAGTTCTGTTCGCAGGCCGAGGACTCCTGGCGAGGCGGCTGCGTGAAACATGACCTTTCTCAGGTAGGTCACCACGAAGAGAGAGTTCGTGAGGTTCGGGTCACCCTGGCGAATCAGGATGGCGTTCTGACCGAGCGCCTCAAGGACGAGCGGCCAGGGGATCTCTTCGAGCTTATCCAGTGGGAAGACCTCGTCTCCGCGGTAGTTGAGGATGGCGCTGATCGTACCCTCGGTGTGGAGGGACTTCGGTAGTCCTACTACAACCCTCTCCAACGGAAAAGGCAGAAGCACTTCACGAGGCCCTTCCTCGTTCAGCTCGAAGGTGAAGATAGCCGAGGCGTGGGTCTTGCCGTTGGCACTCAGTGTGCATGTAGCGACGCCACCAACGCCGTCTTGGAAAACCTTGGCCGTGATCTCGACCTCGCCGGGCTTATCTAGACCATTGAACTGGACCAGCGGGATTCCGGTCAGCACGGGATACAGTTTCCCTTCGGTTGCGGCGGCGCAGTAGGCGGTTACGATCTGGGACATCAGTGACATCTTCTGCGTGCCGGGCAGGATCGGCTTGTTGGGAAGGGGGAAATGATCCCCGAAAGACAGAGGGAGGGTCGGTGGAAAGTCGAGCTCCCCACTGACGGTGTTACCGTCAAGCCACGCGCGGGTTACCATTCGGTATGCAGGCCCGACTGGAAGGATAATCGGTATTGGCTGCATTATTTCCTCCGTGATGCGCAGTTAGGCAAATTTTAACACATATTGTATTATTTGTGAAGGGACTACAATGGTTCGGGATAAAAAAATATGATTCTATTTTTTTACGGCGAAGATACTTATCGCTTAAATCAAAAACTGAGGGAATTGAAGGAGAAATTCATCTCTGCTTCTTTGGGCGATACTAACCTTTCGATTGTTGATGGCAAAACGGCAACTTTTGATGAAATTGTGCGGCAGATTTTAGCGATGCCTTTTTTAAGTAAGAAAAGATTAGTTATTATCAAAAATTTATTATCCGAAGGGAAAAAGGAAATTATCGATAAAATGACAGATTTTATATTGAAAACTCCAGAAGCAACCGTCGTCGTCTTTGCAGAGGAAGGCGTGCCCGATAGACGAACATCACTGTTTAAAAAGCTCAACCGGCCAAAATTAGCCCAAGAGTTCAAGCCTTTGGAAAATGAAGCATTACGCCGGTGGGTGAGATCGGAAATGGAAAAAGCTGGCGCTGCGATCGAGCCGGCCGCTTTAACTAAATTAATTGACTATGTAGGTAGCGATCTCTGGCGGATGAGCAATGAAATTAAAAAGCTGGCTTCCTATAGTAAAAACATTAAAGAGGAAAACATCGAACTTTTAGTCCAACCGCAGATTCATTCAAATATCTTTGATTTGATGGACGCGATTGCCAGCCGCAATTTAGGAAAGTCAATGAAGGAGCTCTATCAGTTGTTTAATGATGGAAAAGCCGAGCAATATATTCTTTCGATGATTGTTTTAGAATACCGTAATCTATTAATCACCAAGGATTTTGATCGGCGAGCGGGCAATGGATTAAGTAAATGGACGCTGGCGAAAAAAGCGGGGTTGCATCCCTACGTGGCGCAAAAAACCTTGTCTTTGGCGACGAAATATGAGCTGGAAGATTTAAAAAAGATTTATGGTACTCTATTAAATTTTGATCACAAAATAAAAACTGGTAAAATAGAACCAAAGGTAGCTTTAGAGCTGCTGATATTTAAGTTAACAGCGACAAATTAAAGGATGGGGTATGTCGACCTGGGAAGTTTTTAAGACATTACTCAGACAGGTTAGTTTTTATCGAAGCAAACTAATTCTTTTTATTATTATTGCTGTTATTGCGGTGGTGGGCTACTTTATCTGGCAGAATTACCGGACTGAAGCCCAAGGTCGATATTATGGTCCAATTTCCGAGGCCTTTCCTACAATAGCGGAATCCAATGTTACTTTAGAAAAAAATGGGGAAGTTTCAATCGACGGCAAAAAGCAAAATCGAGCAATTAGATTTTATGACAATTATGACGAGCTCCGGATTTTAGTTTTTGATAACCCCCCCGATTATATTTCTTATTTTAAAGCGACCGTTAATTTACCGGAGGCGGTTAAAGAGAATGATGTCCGTCAAATCACCTACGCCGTTCACGGCGTCGACGATACGTTAAACTACATGCCCGATAGTAAAACTTTGGTTTATGAGGCCTATAACATTTCCCCCGGCGCGACTTTAACAATCGTGGCCCAGCTGCCGAAAGGTTTAATTACCCCCTCATTCGCTAAAAGGATTCAAATTACTTTGGCTCAGATAACCGTCCAGGGCTGGCTTTATATCGCGATTATTTTGCCGGGCGTCACGATTCTTTTTATGGGCTTTATGATTTATAAGCGGCGGGCGATTAGATTTTTGATGGTTAAGAAACCTTTAGATGAGCCGCCGGCGCAGGTAGCGCCAGCGATTTCGGGGGTGGTGATCGACGGTTCAGTTGGCGCCCGGGAAATCGCGGCAACCTTGATTGATTTGGCTGAGCGGGGCTACATTTTTATTATTAATCAAGGCGATCAATTTTTCTTTGCCAAGCGAAAGCTCGATAATCTTGAGTCAGCCCAGGGGCTATCGATGTTTGAAAAGGCCTTGTTGAGCAAAATATTTATGCCGACATCCTATAAAAGTACGATTGCCGATGTGGAGATGAGAATTGGCCGTCATATTTTTTCCCGTAAAATTGCCAACTTCTATTTAGGTGTTTATAACCAAGCGACTTCTCAAGGATATTTTGTCCAAAACCCGGCCAAAGTCCACTTGGGTTATAAATATACGGGAATTGTTTTGTTCTTTTTAACTTTCCTTGGCTTTATCTACCAGGCAATTACGGATAAAGGACCGAAATACAGCTTGATTTTTTGGGTCAGCGGTTTGATTGCCGCGGCCTTGATTATTAAATTCGCGCCTTTAATGCCGGCGCGCACCCCCCGCGGCAATCAGGAAATGCAAAAATGGCTGGCTTTTAGAGAATATTTAGCGGCGAAAAACCCAGTACCGGTGGAAGATTATGTTCAAAATAAATTTTCCAAGTATTTGCCCTACGCGATTGTTTTGGGCGCTGAAGTCGATTGGGTAAAGCGTTTCGGGGAAAAGCCTTTTAAACAACCTGATTGGTACGAGTCCAAGGAACGAATTATCACGCTCGAAAGTTTTGCCAATAATTTATTTCCTTTAATTGGCTATGTTTCCGAGAACTTGGCAAAATCCCATGATCCAATTATTGATTAAGTACTAATATTGCGCTTCAGAGGTTTTTCCTCTATTCGAGAAGGGCAAAAGCACATAAAATGCCTTCCCGATCAAATTTCTCTTGGGACAAATTCCCCAAAGCCGCGAATCCGATGAATTAGCGCGATTGTCGCCTAAAAGAAAATAGTCCTCGTCACGGAGTTGGCGGTTTAAATTTGGCAGTGTCAACGTATCGGGCGGAAGATAAGATTCTTTCAAAATCTGACCGTTAATATAAACCGTGCCATTCCAGATTTCGACTTTTTCGCCGGGAAGACCAATAATTCTTTTAATATATTTTTTATGTTCAGGATCTCCGGGAAATTTGAGGACGACCGCATCGCCGCGAGCAGGTTTTCCAAAATTATATTGCCAGCGATTGACTACAATATATTCACCAGAATGGAAATTCGGCTCCATACTTTCGCCGTCAACAATAAAAATTGTCCCCACAAAAAAATGGATTAAAGTGCCCAAAACCAGAACAATAATGATCCATTTTGTGAGCTCAAAAGCGTATCCTGTGCCATAAAAAAATTTTTGCAGAGAATTTAGTTCTAACGACTCATTTTGATTAGGATTTAACCGATCCATACCCCATCCTTTGGAAACTTAAAACTCAAATGGCAAAGCTTAAACCTGCAATTTAAAGGAAAAAAGATTATTTCTTCGATATTTTTTTCTTTGATTCTTCCTTTTTGTTTTTAGTTGCAACTTTAACATTTGCGCTTTTAGCTTTAACATTTTTCGGCGTGCCGTATTGCTTCGCCAATCTCGATTTCATCCTCGCGGCTTTGTTTTTGCTGATAAGATCCGTTTTCGCCGCTTTATCGATTTTAGAAATAACCTCGTTAATGTTAGAGGCAGACACCTTTTTGACGGCTTTTTCTAGCCCGATTTCTTGAGCGCGATTTGCCGCGCGCTTTTTCAAAGATACTTTCAGAGATTTTTTGGCTGATTTTGTGATGGGCATGTTCCCTTTCGGTCAATATTAACGATTAAAGATTAAAAATCAAAAATTTTGAATTTCTAATTTATATTTTTGATATCTAATTTTTTATTTCTCATTTAATTCTACAGGATAAGGGGGAATTTGTAAAGAGAATCTTGATCTCGACCCTTGACACTACCCCCGGTTGCTCTATATAATGATGAGCTATAACGATTCATCAAGAATCGATATATCGTCGGAGACGTTATGGAACTTACCCCTAAACAACAAACAACTGAACAAATTAGAGCGGCCGAAAAAATTTTGGTCCTGACTCATTTTAATCCCGATGGCGACGCCCTCGGCTCTTTATTAGCGTTATATTTGGTTTTGAAGAAGTTGGACAAAGATGTAACGGCCGTGGTGCCGGAAGCATTTCCCGCCACCTTTTCTTTTATGCCGAATATTTCGGAAATTCATAATTCTTATTCGGGCACGAAAGATTTTATTATTACAATTGACACCACCAAAGTTAAAGTTGACCGATTGGGATATAAACATGTTCCGGAAGAAAATAAATTAAATATCGTCATCACTCCAAATTCGGGGACATTCCGTCGGGAAGATGTGAGTTTCTCTTACGGATCTTTTAAATACGATTTAATTATTGTTTTGGATTCATCGGATTTAGAGCGTTTAGGCACGCTTTATGAGGGCCAAAATGCCCTGTTTTATGAAACACCGGTAATTAATATTGATCATCACGCCGGCAATGATTTTTTTGGCAAAATCAACTGGGTGGATTTAACCTCTACTTCAACCTCGGAGATATTGGTTTCGCTGATTGAATCACTCGCGCGTGAGAAGCCCTTGCTGGATGAGGACATCGCGACAGCACTTTTAACAGGAATTATTACGGATACCGGCAGTTTTCAAAATGCTAACACCACGCCAAAATCTTTGACCGTCGCCGCCCAATTGGTGGCGGCCGGCGCCCGTCAGCAAGAGATTATCCGTCATGTTTTTAAAACAAAACCCCTCTCAACCTTGAAACTCTGGGGTAAAATTCTTGAATCGGTCCGAGCGGACCAAGACGGCCGATTTATTTGGGCGAAAGTCAGCAAAACCGACTTGATGGAAACCGGCGCATCTGAAAACGAAACTAGTGGCGTGATCGATGAGCTTTTAAAAAGCGCCCCGAATATTGATTTTGCTTTACTTTTGGTTGAGCGCGAAGATGTGATGCACGGTTCATTGCGGGCGGTCGCATCTGGAGTGGATGTTTCCAGCATCGCTAAAATGTTCGGCGGCGGTGGCCACGAAGCGGCCGCGGCTTTTCAAATTCCCGGGGCGAGCTTGTTGGCCAATGAAGGGGAAATTATTGAGAAGGTGAGAGAGTTCCAAAGAAAAAGGGGCTGATAAGTTGTCTTATTAATAAAATTATGCTAAGATAAAAAGGAATTATGATTAAAGTAGATCTTGTCAAAAAATACCAAACCCACAAGAAAGACACTGGCTCGGCTGATGTTCAGGTAATTTTATTGACCGAAAAAATAGCTGAGCTGGCCAAACATCTTAAGAAACATGCTAAGGATTCAGATTCGCGCCGGGGCTTGCTGATTATGGTTGGAAAGCGTCGCCGATTGCTCAATTATTTACAAAAAAACGAACCCAAGACCTACGATAAATTAATTAAGGACTTGGGGCTTAAAAAATAAATTTTAAAATTTAACAGGCATCGGGCTTTAAGGCGGATAGGGATGTATCAAACTGGTATATCGCTACTTGCTTTATAGCCCTCTGTCTTTACCCTGAGAGAAATCGAAGGGTCTAGAAAGCATTATGCTTAAAGAATTTAAGACCGAGCTCGGAGGCCGCGAGCTTATTATCCAAACCGGAAAATTAGCTGGTTTGGCATCTGGGTCAGTGACGGTAAAATATGGCGATACCGTCGTTTTAGCCACCGCCGTAATTTCTTTAGAACCCCGCGAGGATGTCGATTTTTTCCCTTTATTAGTCGACTACGAAGAACGCTTATACGCCGCCGGAAAGATTTCCGGCTCAAGATTTATTAAACGCGAGGGCCGACCTTCGGACGCCGCCATTCTCGCCTGCCGCTTAATTGACCGGCCAATCAGACCGCTTTTTCCGAAAGGTTATAAAAACGATGTTCAAGTCATTATCACCATTCTGTCGTATGACTTGGAAAATGAACCGGATGTTATTTCGATCATTGCCGCTTCAGCCGCTCTTTCGCAGTCAGTGGCGCCCTTTGAGGGGCCTGTGGCGGCGGTGAGAGTCGGAAAAATTGATGGAAAATTGGTTATTAACCCAGGAAAGGCCGAACAGGAAAAATCCGAACTCGATTTGGTGGTGGCCGGGACTAAAGATAAAGTGATGATGTTGGAAGCCGGCGCCAAAGAAGTTGAAGAAAAAGTTTTGCTCGAAGCGATTAAATTTGGCCACGAAAATTTGCAAGGAGCGCTCACTATCCAGAAAGAATTAATTTCCGAGACGAAACATACGATTGAAGAAATTGCCGAGCCAGAAGTAATTAAAGAAGTTAAAAAATATCTTGGCAAGAAACTATCTGAAGTTGTCCATGAGATAGATAAAGAAAAACGCGAAGCACAAATTACGGCCTTTGAAAAGGAAGTTTTGGAAAATTTTGAAGGTAATTACAAACAAATTGATCTCAAGGCAGCTTTTTCGCAAGTTTTAGAGAAAGAAGTCCGCGAAGCGATTTTAGAACACGAAAAGCGGCCGGACGGCCGGAAGATTGATGAAATCCGACCGATTGAGATGGAAGTCGGACTCTTGCCGAGGACCCATGGTTCAGGGTTATTCAGCCGTGGCCAAACTCAAGTATTGTCAATTGTCACTTTAGGGGCGCCCGGCGAAGAGCAAATCATCGAAACAATGGAAGAAGAATCCACCAAGCGCTATATGCATCACTATAATTTCCCGCCATTTTCGACAGGCGAAGTTAAGCCTATGCGATCCGCTTCCAGGAGAGAAATCGGCCACGGCGCTTTAGCCGAACGCGCCATCGCGCCGGTTTTGCCCTCAAGAGAAGATTTTCCTTATACGATTCGGGTAGTATCGGAAGTGCTTGCTTCGAATGGCTCTTCGTCAATGGCTTCAACCTGCGGTTCAACCTTGGCCTTGATGGATGCGGGCGCGCCAATTTCCGCTCCCGTTTCCGGCATTGCCATTGGCTTAATAACTTCCGAAGACGGCAAAAAACATAAGATATTGACTGACATTCAGGGAATCGAAGATTTTGCTGGCGATATGGATTTTAAAGTAACCGCAACTTATAAAGGAATTACCGCCCTCCAATTGGATACAAAATTAAAGGGTCTAAGCATTGAGATTATTGAGGAGGCCTTGGAGCAGGCGAAGAAAGCCAACACCGAAATTTTAGAAAAAATGACCCAGATAATTGCTGAGCCAAGAAAAGAACTTTCACAGTATGCGCCGCGGATCAAATCAATCCATATTCCGGTTGATAAAATCGGCGAGGTGATCGGTCCGGGTGGTAAAATAATCCGTAAACTGATTGAAGATTGCGGCGGCAAAGAAATAACCTCGATCGATATTGAAGACGACGGTACGGTGATGGTGGCTTCTACGGATTCGACGATGGGCGAAAAAGCGATTTCCTTTATTGAAAATATGACCAAAGAAGCGGTGATCGGTGAAATCTACGAGGGGCCGGTGACATCAATCGTCAAAGATCGAAATAGCGGTAAAGAAATCGGAGCGATCGTCCAAATTCTACCCAATAAAGACGGCATGGTTCACATCTCGCAAATCGCCGACCAAAGAGTGGAAAGAATTGAGGATTTTCTCAAAATCGGCCAAGTCGTGAAAGTGAAAGTGATGGAGGTGGATAAGGAACGAGGACGGGTTTCGCTTTCGATTAAAGCGGCGAATCAATAGAAATATTTCTTGACAAATTCGTCCAGCTATGGTATAATGGACCTAACATCAAAAAGGATCTCTAATTTTATTCCGTGTCGGTACTAATTTCTTGATTTTCTGGGGGTCTCTAGAAATATTTTAGGATGAGAACGCTTGAGGAAATTGCCCGCGAGGTGAGGTCTTGCACTAAATGTCCGCTCCAAAGGAACAGGAAAAATGCTGTGCCCGGAGAAGGCAATCCCAAGGCAGAAATAATGTTTATCGGCGAGGGGCCGGGGACCAACGAAGACCGCGAGGGCCGACCCTTTGTCGGTGAAGCCGGACAATTCTTAGAAGAGATGCTCAAATCAGTCGGACTTAATCGGGAAGATGTTTATATCACCAATGTGGTTAAATGCCGACCGGCGAATAATCGCGATCCTTTAGATGAAGAGGTACGGATTTGTACCACCAATTACTTATATGATCAGATTCGCAATATTAAGCCAAAACTGATTGTGACGCTCGGACGGCACTCAATGCACCAGTTTTTTCCCCAAATTCGTTCGATTTCGGCCGTTCACGGCAAGGCCTATAAAAAAGCCGACCAGGTTTATTTAATTCTCTATCACCCGGCCGCCGCTTTATATCAACAGAATTTAAAAAACACTTTAAAAGAAGATTTTAAACAAATACCCGAAATTTTAAAGAAAATTTCGGAAAATATCTAAAGTACAGAAAGGAAAAATGAACAATTTAAACATTGCCACTTTACCACAAAACAACCAAGTTAAACCCTTAAAAGTTTTTCGGGCTTTTACGCCCAGATTACGGGTAATCCCGATGGGCGGCAACGGCGAAATTGGCAAAAACATGACCGTTTATGAATACGGCGACGACATTATTATTGTTGACTGCGGGATTATGTTTCCTCGGGGGGATATGCTCGGAGTTGATTTTATTATTCCCAATATTTCCTATCTAGAGGAAAGAAAAGACAAAATCCGCGGCATTGTCTTTACTCACGGCCACGAAGATCACATCGGCGCGATCCCCTACATCTGGCCGAAACTCCAAGCGCCAATTTATGCCACCAAACTGACAGCCGGCTTTATCGAAGCCAAAATGAAGGAATTTGAGCAAAATCCGAATATCCGCGTGGTTAAAGCTGGCGATAAAATCCAACTGGGAATTTTTAAGATTGAATTTATTCCTTTTTTACACACTTTCTTGGATGATGTCGGCTTAGTAATCGATACCCCCGAGGGTCGGGTTTTACATATCTCTGACTTCAAACTCGATCCTAATAAACTTGAATCGCAAAAAGTGGTCCAGAAATTAGGCGAATTGGGCCAACAAGGGGTGAAACTCCTACTTTTGGAATCGACCAATGTCGAATATAAAGGCACCCCGGTTTCGGAAAGCGTTGTCCACGACACGATGTCTTCTATTTTCAGGAGAGCTAAAGGCCGTTTAATTGTCACTTCTTTTGCCTCGAGTTTGGACCGTATTCAAGGCGTTCTCAACGCGGCCGCCCGTTCGCACCGCAAGGTGGCGATTTCCGGCCGTTCAATGGATCGTAACATCAATATCGCCATGAATTTGGGCTATCTAAAAATACCAAGAAACATCATAGTTGATATACGCCGCATTAGTCATATTCCTGACAATCAATTAATCATTATTTGTACTGGCTCGCAAGGAGAAGAATATTCGGCTTTAGCCAGAATGGCTTCGGGCGAGCACAAACAAGTGCAAATCAAAAAAGGCGATACGGTGGTCATTTCCGCCTCGGCGATTCCCGGCAATGAAAGAACAATTCAAGATAATTTAAATAATCTTTTCAAGCAGGGCGCGGATGTTTTTTACGGCTCCGAAGCGCAAAGAATCCACTCTTCGGGCCATGCTAAACGCGATGAGTTAAAGCTGGTTATTTCTACCGTTAAGCCAGAATATTTTATGCCGATTCACGGCGAATTCCGTCATCTTGTTTTGCATCAAAGACTGGCTCAAGAGCTCGGCATCTCGGAGCAAAACGCTTTTGTGATGGAGGACGGCCAGATTTTGGAAATCCAGCAAGGCAAAGGCAGAATTGCCCAAGAAAAAGCCGACGCCTCCTATGTTCTGGTTGACGGCTTAGGGGTTGGTGATGTTGGTAACATCGTTCTTCGCGACCGCCAGGCGATGGCTAAAGACGGGATTTTCGTCGTGATTTTAACCGTTGACCATGAAAATGGCAAAATTGTCACCTCCCCCGATATTATTTCGCGCGGGTTTATCTACATGCGCCAACGCGAAGATTTGGTTTATAAAGCTCGTCAGGAAGTTAAAAAAATGTTTGCTCGCCATAATGAAAAATACCCGGCCAACTGGGATTTTATCAAAAAAGCCATTCGTCAGGAAATGGGTGAGTTCTTGTTCGCAGAGACAGAGCGAAAACCGATGATTATCCCGGTGATTATTGAAGTGTAAGAAACTTAGAATTCTAAATGCTTAAAGCTGTAACAGGTTTTAGGCAATAGACAGATAGCAAAAGGCTCCGGTTGACCCCGGGGCTTTTTGTTTACCCCGAGCGGAGTCGAGGGGTCTTAGTCTTGACTGAACTCTTTATTTTTGATACTATTTTTTGTATTGCTGTAAGCAGTAACGCATTCTTAACAACCGATAGCCCAAAGGGGCGAGGGAGGTGGAAAGGACCGCAAGATCGTTGTACCTAGCCGTACCCTCACTCTGCCGCGGGGCAGGGGAGGTAGGATAGAGGAGGCCGTCCATGCCGAACGTACCGAGTCTGCAATCGGTGTTGCGCGACGTGGCCGCGATGCTTGGCGATCCAACCAAGATCAGTGTCGGATTCCTGCCGACGCTTCGCGATGTCTTCGAAGTGCCGGCGGCCCTCGAGATGGTTACCAGGCTCAAGAGAGCCCTGGCGGAGCACCCGAACATCGAGCTCTTCCAGCTGGAGGGTGAGGAGTTTGAGGACGGGGTCGTGAGGCCCGAGAGTGACGTGATGATGGCCTGGCAGGAGTACTTCGAAGCCTTGCCTGAGGTCATGCTCGCCATGCCCGCCAACTACGGGCACGAAGGCCACACGGCGGATATCTGCCGCAAGGTCCACGGCGCGTTCGGGACGCCGGTGTTCACCTACGCGCCTTTCGACGGACCGCCGCGCGAGGACGGGACGAGACCAACGGACCGGACCTGCGGGATCTTCCCCATGCGCCATGAACTGCGCCACGCCGGCATCAACCCCGGCTACATTCCCATGAGCGTGCCGGAGGACGCGGTCTTTGCCCAGGGCGTGAAGAACATGCTTCGAGTGGCCGGCGTCGTTCGCGAGGTCCGCGACCTGCGGATTCTCCAGATCGGTGGAGACCAGCCGACCTTCCCGGCCATCGTGGCCAACAAACTCGACCTCTACGCCTCGTGGGGTGTGCGGGTTGAGGTCGGTTCCATGGTCACGATCGTGGAGAACGTCCGCGCGCGGCTTGCCGATCCGCCCGAGTGGCTCAACGAGGCGGCGGTCCAACTCTTCGAGGGCATCGACGTCTCCGAGGCCGAGGAACTCGATGCGGACATCACGAAGAAGATCACCCTGGCAATCTACGGGGTGCTCGAGATGCTCCTGGAGCACAACTGTACGGCTCTGACCGTGCGTTGCTGGCCGGAAGTGCTCAGGGCTCTCGGGGTGATGGTCTGCTTCGGGCTCGGCCAGATGAACGAGTGGGGAGTTCCCACCGCCTGCGAGACCGACATCAACGGCCTGCTCTCGATGGCCATGCTCAACGGCGCGGCCCTCGGCGAGAACAAGGCGTTCTTCGCCGACAACACCATCACGCTCGAGGATGGCCGGATCCTCATCTGGCACTGCGGCCCGTTCTGCCGGTCGACCTGGAGAGAGGGCGGTGAGCCCAAACTTCGGACCGGCTGGATCCTGCCGGATCCGGGCGCAGGGTACATCCACACAGCGTGTCTGGCGTTGGGTGACACGGTGACGCTCTGTCGGCTCTCGACCAACATGTGGGGGGAGATGCGTGTCTACACCCACGAGGCCAAGGTGGTCGACGGTCCGGACACCCGGGGAACCTATCTCTACATTGACACCGGCGACTGGCCCAAGTACGAGCAGGAACTGATGAATGCCGGAGTGGTCCATCACTGGGCAGTCATCAAGGGCGAGTACATGCACGCCGTCGCCGAGGCCGCCAGGTGGCTGGGAGTGCCGCCGGTCATCTTGGCGGGTGGCGAGGACGAAGTCAACGCTCGCATCCGATGCATAGCGGCGCGAGGATAGTGACATCGCGGCCAAGGACTACTTTCAGTCGCGCACACTAACGCGACAATCAGCGGCCAGCCCTCTTGTATGGGGCTGGCCGCTTTCCGTATCTGGCGAATTTCAACCATAAAGTCGCATATTATAAACATTATTTTCATTTGTCAAGACCCCGCGATATGGGAGAACAATTGACAATCGTAAAAATCCGTGTTATTATTGATTTAGAAAGTTCAAATGTACTTTAACAAGGAGGGGTTGAAACGACGAGGAGTAAGTGCTGGAGGGGAAACTCAAACACTTCCTTCTTGCCGTTTTTTGAAATTTTTAGCTAACGGGGGGATTTGTACCTTACATTAGACGGCGAGAGTGGCAATAATTTTCTTACTATCTCATTAAGGGATGGTAGGATGTTCTCGTATGCCACGGCAGTTACAAAAGGCGCGACAGTGGTCATTAATTAAAAATAAATTTAGGACCATCTTCGATCGCGCTTTTTGTTTATGAGCTCATTTTCTCTCTTATAACTATAATAAATAAAACAGAAGACCACCCCGCCAAAGACGGGGTGGTCGTTCGTGTGCTCGGATGCGCAAAGTTCCTACCCCAGGATGCGCATCCATTTCCTCGGGCGTAGCTGGCGTTAGCCGGCAGCTTGCGGCATGGCCGCGAGGGAGACAGCCAGTTGCGGCTGCAAGTCGATGTTGGTCCACTTCTGATCTGGTGCCGGTCTGATCAGCCGTTGACACCAGAGTTCGCCGATGACATCGAGGATCAATGCGGGTGGGATGTCTGTGTCCTTGGCTAGCTGGTGCGAGCCAACACTGATCTGGTTTGCGGCGAGATACGACTTGGCGCTGTCGACATGTGTTGCGATGTCCATAGTTCTCCCCAGTAGATATTTGTCGGAGAAACAAAAATCCGGCCTTATTCGGGTCAGATTTTCGTTTTCCAACCTACATATCTTATCAAAATAAAGTACAAATGTCAAGCATCTCTTGATATTTTGGTCCTTATCGATTATAATTTGCTGGTCGTCGACAATCTGTGAATCCGACACGCGAGGTGACAGCAATGTCTATGTCCCGACTCCACGGACAGGCGAAGACCTTGACGATACTGCCGCTGGTTGCAGCCCTCATGATAATCGTCCTGCTGTCCTCCCCTTATGTTGGAGGAATCATCGAGAGAAGTGCCCTTCAGTGGGCGATCTATCCCAGGAATATCCTGGTGACGATTGCCTTCTCCACGCTCGTCCTTTGGCCTTTCTTCATCGGGGCCTTGGCAGCTTGGGTGCTAAAGTCGACATGGTGGAAAGTTTACCTTGCTCTTCAGATCGCGGCTTTGGTCTTGCTGCCCTCCCTCGCAAGGTATTCTAGGCCAGAGCTTTCCGATTACACCGGGGTGATGTTTCTCGCTCTTGGCCTATCTTTCACTGGGTTCCTAATGTACTTGTTGCTTCGGCCAACGCGATGGCTACGGGAAGCGAAAAAGGCCATCGAGGCGACAAAAAAGGAAAGCCCGAGAGGGATGGTAGGAGTGGGGCTATTCCTTCTGACTGGGATGGGGACGCTGATTGAGCTGCTCATCCTCTACCTGTTTTTTGGTCTTTTCCTGTGCGAGTTACTAGAGCAACTTCCCGCCTGGGTGCGTGCGGTCTTATCCGCGCTTGGCCTCATTGGGATTTTGGACGTCACGGTGATCATTGCCTTACTCAGACAAGCTGAGTGGGCTGAAGCCGTCTCGAACCGAAGGTAAAGAGCCCGGGTCGTTCTGATCCGGGCTCTCGCTGTATCTATTAGTTTGTTAGCCGTTGACAGAAGCCAAAATTTATGGTACAATGATTTAATCTGGAAAAATTAAGGTGGGAGCTCTCAGGGAGGGAGCATGATCGAAAAAGGGAGGGTAATGACTAAGGAAGAAGAAGATGCGGCAAGAAGGGAGAATAAAGGAATCCCTGAATTGCAGTATGTCGATGAGACAATTGAAACATCTCACGGTCCAATTCATTTTGAAAAACTAGTCCCTGAAAGTGATGAGGGCACTTACGACCCAGAAACTAAAAAATTTATTCCTTTTCATCGCGGCGAACAAGAAAGAAAAGCCGCTTAATAATGTGAAACAAAGACAAATATAGAAACTTCTCGACTCCCAAAGGGTCGCTCGAAGTAAAGGAGGGAATGATGACGGAAACAATTGAAGGAATCGGACAAGAAATTGACTGCAGCCCAAAGCCAGAGCAAATCGAAGTATCAGTAGATGAGGAAACAGGCAAACTGGTTGAATTTCACCGAGACACTTTAGAAAAAGTCGCATAACCTGCGACTTTTTCTTTTATCGTAAAAATAGCTTGTAATTGTTAAAAATGTTAAAATAAAAGTAACTTAATAGTTCCGTGGAGGGATTAAAATGGCCCGGAGAAAATACCGAAGAAAAGGCCAAAGACTTTCTATATGGGAAGGTTTAGATTGGACGATGAACCCCGACACCACTCGCGAGGTGGTGGCGGTTATTTTGTTAATTTTAGGCATTATTATCTTTTTGGGGATGTTCAATCTCGCCGGCTCTTTTGGTCGCTTTTTTTATCAATTGGATTATAGTCTCTGGGGAATAATCGGGTTTTTCATCCCTTTTATCTTTATTATCTACGCAACAGTGCTCCTTTTACCGAACCGTTTTGAAACCAAGCCCAGTTCGGTTGTCGGCACAATCTTAGGTTTAATCTTTATCCCGTCTTTGCTCGGTTCTTATGGCGGTTGGATCGGTTCGGGAACAAGCAATCTTTTTGAAAGTTTCCTGGGTCCTTATGCCAGTTTGATTTTACTTTTTGCTTTGGCGATTGTTTCGATTTTAATTACTTTTAATACCTCAATTAAGGTTTTATGGCAGAAATTGGGAGCTTCAAAAGCCGAAGGGTTAATTAAAGTTAATGAGCCAAAGGCGTCAGTTTTTACGACCTTGCAAAGAAAACCAATGCAGCCCTCTTATTTACAGGGCAAACCGGGCGAGGCCTGGGAATTTCCGCCAATTGATCTTTTAGAGGAAAGTTCCTCGCGGGCCACTTCGGGCAATATTGCCAAAAATGTTGAAATTATTCAAAAAACTCTTAAAGATTTCGGGATGGATGTGAGTATGGGCGATGTTAACATCGGTCCAACCGTCACCCAGTACACTTTAAAGCCGGCTGAAGGGGTAAAATTAACCCAAATTACCGCTCGTCAAAACGATCTGGCTTTGGCTTTAGCCGCTCATCCCATTCGCATTGAAGCCCCAATTCCTGGCAAATCAGCCGTCGGGGTCGAAATCCCCAACAAAGTGCCGGCAGTGGTTACCTTGCGGGAAGTTTTAGAGTCCGAGGAGTTTAAGAAAACCAAATCCAATCTTTCGATTCCTTTAGGCCGTGATGTCGCTGGAGCACCCTTTGTGATTGATATTAAAGAAATGCCCCATCTTTTGATTGCCGGGGCGACCGGTTCGGGTAAGTCGGTTTGTATTAATGCGATGATCCAGTCGCTTTTATATCAGAATTCGCCCGATGATTTGCGGCTGATTTTAGTTGATCCCAAGCGCGTTGAATTTACTCACTATAACGGTGTGCCGCATCTCTTGGCGCCGGTTGTTTTTGATGTTGATAAAACCATTTCGGCCCTTCGCTGGACAGTGGCGGAAATGGATCGCCGCTTCCGACTTTTTCAGGAGAGTGGCCGAAGAAATATCGAGGCCTATAACGCTAATCCAACCAATGGCAAACTGCCCTACATTGTGATTTTTATTGATGAGTTGGCAGATTTGATGGCCCAGGCGGCCAATGAGGTGGAAGGAGCAATTGTACGGTTAGCGCAGATGGCGAGGGCCACCGGCATTCATTTAGTTGTCGCTACCCAGCGGCCGTCAGTTGACGTGATTACCGGCTTAATTAAGGCCAATATTACTAACCGCATTGCTTTTGCCGTCGCCTCTCAGGTTGATTCGCGGACGATTTTGGATTTAGCCGGCGCCGAAAGATTATTGGGCCGAGGCGATGGGCTCTATCTTGGCAATGAGCTCGGCAAACCGAAACGTATCCAGTGTGTTTTAGTGACTGATAAAGAAATTGATAAAGTGACAGAATTCCTTAAGAACCGGGCGGTGGCCGCCTATGACGAATCGGTTTTAACTTATCGGACAGGATCAGAACGCGGTTTAAGCGGCGAATTGGCGGCTGAAGATGAGTTGTATAATGAAGCCAAAGAAACGGTGGTGATGGCTGGCAAAGGCTCGGCATCACTCTTGCAGCGGCGGCTGCGGGTTGGCTATGCGCGGGCGGCGCGACTTTTAGATATGTTAGAACAAGAAGGGGTGATTGGACCGCCTGACGGGGCCAAACCGCGCGATGTTTTGATAGACCCAATTGCTTTGGACCATGAACGGGAGATGGCCCGCCTGCCATCGCCTGACGGCTCTGCCTATGGCGGGCAGGCGAGAACACCGATGAATCAACCCGCTACGAGACAACGCCAAAATTATCCACGGCCATATTCTTCGCCATCGCCTTATCCGCAGGAACCATCGAACAAAGATAAGAGTGAACCATACGAAATTATTCGCGAGGGTACTGGCCTTGGCGAGCCGGACTATCGCCGGCCCCCATCGGATCAAGATCAAGAGAAGCCCGAGTAAAAAATATGGAAAAAGACAAAGCAAAATCATTAGAAGAAATTCAGCAGTTAAAACATCTACTTGAAGCCGAAAAGCAGGAGTTTTTATCAGTCATGAGCCACGAACTCAGAACGCCGATGACTGGCGTTAAGGGTTATCTATCAATGATTTTGGACGGCGATGCCGGCGAGGTGCCAGAGCATATTAAAGAATATGTTGCCCAAGCTTATGTTGCCAACGACCGGCTGATCCGTTTAGTCGAAAGGATGCTCAAAATTGCCGAAATCCAGGAAGATAAATTTCAATTTAAAATCGATAAAGTCAATTTAGCCCGTGAGGCCAATCAAGTTGTCAAGGACTGCCAAGTGAGGGCAGCCGAAAAAAGAATATCGCTTCGCTACCTTCCTTCGCGGGAGTATTTTGTTAAAAGCGATCCGGACCGAACACGGGAAATCATCTTGACTTTGGTTAATAATGCGGTCAAATTTACCCCGGAAGGGGGTAAAATATGGGTGTCACACCGCGAAGCAAACCACTGGATTATCACCGACGTTAAAGATACCGGGATTGGCATTCGTCGTGAAGATCAGGAAAGATTATTCGAGCTGTTTTCGAAAGGCAATTTAACACTGACTGGTCAGGAGCGGGGTACGGGTATTGGTTTATATTTGGCCCGGAGGTTAGCCGAGGCCCAAAGCGGCCGGCTCTGGATTGATCGGTCGGAAGTGGGTAAAGGATCAACTTTTTCTTTAGCATTACCGAAATATTAAATAAGGAGTAAAATGGCCCAAAAAACAATTTTGCTTATCGAGGATGATCAAATTCTCTTGCGGATGTATACCAAAAAATTTGAAACTGAGGGTTTTGAGGTTTTGGTGGCGACCGATGGTGAGGAGGGTTTAAAAATGTTGGAACAAACTTCTCCCAAACCCAATGTTATTTTGGCCGACGTGATGTTGCCAAAAATGAATGGCTTTGAGTTTTTGGAAAAAGTAAAGCTTGATGAAGCGACGAAAAACATTCCGGTTATTTTGTTAACCAATCTTGGCGGCGGCGAGCAGGATAAAGAAAAAGGCAAGTCCTTAGGGGCAGTCGACTATTTAGTTAAATCGGAAATTACTCCTTCACAAATTATTGAAAAAGTCAATAAATTGATAGGAGGCTAATGGCTAAACAAATTTTAATCGTCGAAGATGATGTGGCGATCTCTAATCTATACAAAAAAGAGCTGGAAAAGAAAGATTATACCGTGATAATCGCTAACTCCGGCGGCGAAGGTCTAAAAATGGCTGAGGCCGAGAAACCAGATTTGATTTTGCTTGACATTATGATGCCGGCAATTGACGGCTTCACCGTTATTCGGACGCTTAAGGAAAAAAAGGCAACGGCGAAAATCCCGATTATCATTTTGACCAATTTGGGCACCTCGAAGATTTTCATTGAGGAAGCAAAACGTTTGGGGGTCGAACACTATCTGATGAAATATAAAACCAGCCTCAAGGATGTAATCGAGGCGGTTGAAAAGGTTCTAGCAAGCTAATAGGAGGGCAGATGGTTGATGATAGCAAGGTTGTGCTGGATACCTTGTATGCTATCTCAAAAATTAGCACGCAGGCTCATGATTTACCTAGTCTTTGGGAACCGTTGTTAGATATTGTTTTGAAAGCGTTAAATGTTGATGCGGGGACTTTAATGACTTTGGAAGGAGATTTTCTTGCCCGTCGCGTGGCCCGAGGCATGGGCGAAGAGATTATGAAAGAACCACCGATACCTTCTTCAAAAGGCGGTATCTCTTGGGGCGTGGTCAAATCAGGTAAGTCAGCAGTGATTACCGATATCGCTAGAGAAAAAGTCGCCTCAAAGACGCTGGCGGAAACTATGCATTCTTTGGTAACGGTGCCAATGAATGCTCGCGATCAAATAATTGGCGTGATGAGTGTTTTTACTCGAAAAGAGCGAAATTTTTCCGAAAAAGACCTCAATTTATTCCAAACAATCGCCAACCAGGCCGCGATTGCGATTGTCAGTATTCGTTCAACTGAACTATTGCAAGAAAATCGCAAAAGGATGGCGGAGCTGGCGGCGCTTAATGAGCTTTCCCGAAGCATTAGTACCTTGTTTAATTTTGAAGAAACACTTTCGTCAATTATTCAGCTGATTGTCAAAATGCTCAAATCTGACATGGGCGTTTTGACCTTGTTTAGCCATAAAGATCGTTTGCTTCACGCGGTCTCTCCGGCAGTCGGACTCACCGATCTTCAAATCAAAGATCTCCGCTTACGCTCGGACGAAGGTCTCACCGGCCAGGTTTTTTGTAAAGGGGTGCCTTTGATGATGAATCAAATCGATCAGCCCACAACGACGGTTTTATCGAGAGCGGCAATTACCGGAGTGATGAGCATTTTAGCCGCCCCTTTAAAAGTTAAATCACAAACGCTGGGAGTTATCCATGTTTTTTCTAAAGAACCGAATAATTTTGTTGAGGAGGATTTGCGATTATTTGCCATTTTGTCATCGCAAGCGGCGGTGGTGGTTAATTCTTCCTATATGTATCAGGAGATTGAAGAGGAAAGAAAGAAAGATGATGCTTTACTTACCTCAATTGGCGAGGGCGTGCTCGCTTTTGATCAAAATGAAAAAATTATTATGCTTAATACCACCGGTGAATATATCACGGGCTATTTAGAAGAAGAAATTTTAAATAAAACTCCAGATGAGGTTTTACAATTATCAGATAAACAGGAAAAACCAATCGCCCGGGAAAATCTGCCGATGGGCAAAGTTCTCCATAAAGGCGAGCCGATTACTCTTAATGAAATATATTTAAAAAAGCGCAACAACGAATTCTTCCCGGCTTGGCTTTCCTGTGCCGCTACCCGTGACGCTAACGATAAAGTTATTGGCGGAATTATTGTTTTTCGGGACATTTCTGAAGAGCTCCAAGTCGAACAAATGAAACAGGAACTTATTGCGATTGCCACTCATGAATTACGGACCCCGATTACCGGCATTAAAGGTTATTTGGACATGATTTTAGAAGGCGACACTGGTAAACTCGGCCCTGACACCCAAGAGACAATTGAAGAAGTTGTTAAAATTAATCAACGCTTGGCGGATTTGGTTGACGATTTGTTGAATGTCGGCCGGATCGAGCAGGGGAGGATTGAAATAAAACCAGTGGCGATGGATTTAGATAAATTAATTACTGAAGTTATCGGCGAATTATCCATCCAGGCGAAAGATAAAAAATTAGAGCTAAAATATCCAAAAGCTATTGTCCCTCAAGTGAAAGCCGATCCTGATCGGGTCCGTCAGATTTTAATTAATTTGATCGGCAACGCGATTAAATATACTCCCAATGGTTCCGTTGAAGCGTCCGCGACTAAAGTGGGTAATGATGTAGTAACGGCCGTCAAAGACACTGGCTTAGGGATGGATAAAGAAGCGCAAAAGCGTTTGTTTGAAAAATTCTACCGGGTTAAAAACGAACAAACACGTCAAATTACCGGCACCGGTTTGGGATTATGGATCACCAAAAAACTGGTGGAGATGATGGGCGGGGAAATCACGATCCAATCTGAAGAAGGCAAGGGTTCAACTTTTACATTTAGTTTGCCAGCAATATAACTTTAAAAGAAGGAAAAAATGAGTGGAGAATCACTTAAACCTTCCCCAAAAGAGACGGAAGGCAATGTCCAAGGCCAAGAGTTGGAAAAATATCTCCAAAGATTTAATTTGGGCCATTCTGAGGTTACCCCACAACATATCAAAGAAAAATTGACGAGTGGCGAAATAACTTCCGAGCAGGCCATCACCATCTTGTCGGAACTATCGGATTGGTTGCGCAAAGAGTCAAGGACCGATGAATTAACCGGATTGGCCAATCGACGAGGTTTTGATGAAGGGTCACGAGAGATGCTTGCTTCTTTAGTTCCTCAGGAAACTGGTGAAAGGAGGGAGGGTGCTCCTGAAGCAATTATCGTTGCTCTGGCCGACCTTTCCTTAAAAGAGATCAATGATAAATGGGGCCATGCAGTTGGCGACCAGGCATTGGTACAAGTGGCCAAGGCAATCCAAGATAGCATTCGTTATGGTGATTTGGCGGCCCGAGTTGGGGGGGACGAATTTTGTATTCTAATGCCTATCCTGGTTCAGGAGGCGGAAACAGGTAATATCGAAGAACGTTTAAGAAATAGTTTAAAAAATATCACCTTGAAGGTTTTTGATAAGGAAGAAGAAAAAACAATCCCAGTTAAAGTGGCGCTTGGGCTTTCATCGGTTAACGCCGAGGAAATGAGGGTTTCTCCAGATCTTGCTTCGGCAATTAACCAGGCAGACCAAGCGATGTATCGGGATAAAAACGAAGGATAATGAAAATAAGGTCTCTATAAATTGGAAGAGGGGGCGGCGCAACAGCGCCGCCCCCTCATGGGGAACGTATTCACTTTGCCTTGACCACGGCCGGTTCGGGAATTGCCACGAACCAACACCCGGGGCCGAGGGCGCTCATCTCCTCGGGCCCATCGGTCCAGAAGGGCACGATCTTACGCTGCCCTTGCACCACACAGTACTTGACTGTGTAATGGATCGGGGCCGTTAGGCCAGATGGTCCCGAGGGCGAAAAGGGGTGTTGGGACATCAGGGCGGCAGAGCAAGGCGAGCATCTCTTCATTGAACCCTGCTTTCATTCCCTCATCGGCCATCTGCCGGATCCGGATTTCGGTATCGTTCCCGTTCGGAGCTGCAATATCCTCCATCCGGACCACCTTGACGGTCGGTAGCACGATCCGGCCTATTCTCAGGGCCGGGGTGAAGAGCTCCCAGGGGATATCCTGGGATACCTCGACATCTGGAGGGATCATCCCTCGGGGGTCGAGGTGGTTTACGACAACATCAGGAAACACCTTTTCCTCGGTGAACATTCTCGTTGCTCCTCCTGTAAGCCCCTCTGGCTACCTCAAGGAGGTAACCAGGCAGATTACAGGAGTAATTATAAGGTATTATACCATATAAGAGGATATTTGTCAAGATGTCTAGCTTCTGTTGACAAGATGTTGCCTGCTTGTTATTCTTAAATTGAATTCCTAAAGAGGGGAAAAATGTTTTTATCATCTCCCAAAGGATGGATCTTCAGGGGCCTAATTTTGGTAATGGTATTAGTTATTGGCTTGGTGATATCTGTGCCCCAAGAAGCCCACGCAATTACCACCCGCCGATATTGGAAGGCGTATCAAGGACAACTTCATGGTTTTCTGATTAATTACAAAGCTGGTGGAACTTACGCCGGCTGTTCCCGGACAACTCAATTCCCCGATGGCCTTCCCGCCGGTTGGTGTTTGAGTATGGGGAAAATTTCCCAAATAATGGCCCAGTTGGATCGTGATGGCTACTGGGCCAAAAGTAATCCTTTAGACCGCCGCAATTACCTTTTAGCTACCAGAGAACAGCCCTACGTGATGAAAAAAGTGGTCATGTATTTCGAACAGAATCTTAATCCCGATACCTGGATCTATGGGGCGAGTCTTCTGCCGGAGCACGTTGATCCATTTAGCAAACAGGCACTTGTTAATCTCTCCAGTGGATTCATCAACCTTGTCGGTTCGGCTGTCAATGGCTATAACATTGGCGATGACGATATCAAGGCATTGGCTTTTACTGGTGACAGAAACATTGGTTACACTTTAAAACCCAAAACCGAGATTACCGAATCATCTTTAACAAAAATCTATGCTGCTAGCCGAATGAGTAATTTTCAAGGTTGGAGATATGCCCGTGATTGGACTTCCAATGAAGCCAATGCTTTAGCAGGAGCGGTGGCGCGAGATCGAAACGTCATCGATTACGCCCGAGCGCACGGAACCACTCCTCTTATCGCCAAGATCAATATGGATAGTATGCAAATCGCTATGCTGGCTATCCCCGAAGCCGGCGCAGCCAAAACCGGAGGGATGGCTTTGGCGAGAGGTGTGTCCGTAGCTGATGTATCCTATTTATTAAGTAGAACCTATCAAATTGGCAGCAGACAAGTCGCACTTGATAGGCCGCTCTTAGGCCGTCTTTTTGAGAGTTATAGCGGGTCTTCTTCTGCGGTTGATATTGATACGATTCTTAATGGTCTTGCTACAGGTTCAAATAAGATCGGCAGTAATTCGGTGGTCAGACGGCTTGTCCCTGACGTTGATAGTATTTTACAAGACGCATTTGTGAACAGTTCGCACATTTTTGATGATTCTTATTATCGATTACGCGGATTCCCCAGTCAGATACCCGGCGGTTGGTTTGAGTTGGATTCGAACGGCCTTCCTCAAATCTACTACTACTATTATGGTACAGGTGGGGTTCAAGGATATGTCCATGAGCAAATTCATCTCATTAGGTGGAAAATGTCTCAGAGATTGGGATTTGCGGAGGGAGGACTCGCTGTCACACCCAAAGATGGTTGGGAATCAATGACGGATTGGACAACGATGCAAATTCTCAATAGGGCAGGAAATAATACCGTTGGTTATTCCGGTAGAAGATTTATATATCCTCTCGCCTCCCGAATTGCCAGAAGGCAGGGGATTTCTTTAGTAGCCGCTCAAGAAAAATTACTCAACATTCAGTTTACGAAAGCATATACTCAAATTGATACTGAATTAGGCCGAGTGAGCTTTTGGCAAACATTCAACAATAAGTTAGCTAATTATCATGCCAAAGAAAATGCTTTAAGTGGGGATAGTTTGTATAATCTTGCCACTCATGATCGGGTAATAGCATTGGATGCCTATTTAGCCACGAGGAGCGATCTTTATGCCTTTATTAATTCACCTTGAATATTTAAAAATTTACCATCTTAAAAGGAGAAAGAAATGAAAAAAAGGAAATTAGCGCAACTGGGAATTGTTGGTATGTTGGTAATAGTTTTGGCCGCTGGCGGGTTTTGGGCGTATAAAAAAGGCAAGCTTTTTGGCAGGGCCGAAGAGTTGGGCATCCAGGCGCAAAATCTTACGGCGACAAAGCCATTTATTGCTGATGATGTATCAGGTGATTATTGGGCCTACTTGTATATTAATGCGGTAACTAAAGAAGGCTCAAGCCAACTGGAAGCCGAAAATCCCAAAAGAGTTATTATGGAGAATTATATTCCTGGTAATGTTGGCACAGAACAAGGAGGAACCCACTTTTACCCTGATGAATTGATGGATAGGCGCTGGGGCGCCTTTTATTTGGCAAGAGCATTAAATGTTCAACCCTGCTTTGGCTGCAGTGTCAGCTTTTCCGACGTGAGTGCTTCTGATTGGTTCGGGCCTTATATGGAGGCGTTGTATCGTGGAGGATATCTTGACGGCTACAGCCCTGGCTTGTTTGGGCCCAATGAATATGCTAGTGTGGCCATGTTTTCTAAAGCTTTACTCCGGGCCAACTACCCGTTTAATCCTCCACCTGAAGGAACATATTGGGATTTTGATCCG
>Ga0315288_10001152_pt1 | contig 34031 bp, 30 predicted proteins | sample YL17G11_20_MG_FD_203454 | JGI IMG/M metagenome (GOLD analysis project Ga0315288, IMG submission 203454) | Sediment microbial communities from Yellowstone Lake, YNP, Wyoming, USA - YL17G11_20 | ecosystem: Environmental > Aquatic > Freshwater > Lake > Sediment | place: USA: Wyoming | collected...
ACGGACCGTCCGATCGCCCGGCGCGGTGCTCGCGGGGGAAAATTTCTCGATGACGTAATAGGATCCCTGGAGCGAAGCCGCGGCCATGCCCCAATTTTTCAAGACGAATGGGACCGGATCGTCCGGCTGAAAAGACGCCGCGCCGGAGATGAGGGAAAGTCCGCCGAAGGCCGGCGAGCCGTCCGGGGTATCCGTCGCGACGTACGGGAAACTCAGCTTGAATTCGACGGACTGGGTCAAGGGTATGCAGCGGGGGGCGCTGAACCGGAAGCGGTACGTCCCGGGAACTGCTTGGACCTTGTGTTCATTGTCCCAGCCGTCCCAGTCGATCTTTTTCGCGGCTCTCGCCTCGAGCCCGTTGGTTTTAAAGGGATTCTTCGAGCTCGTGAAGAATTCCTTCCAGACGCCGTTGGACTCCCGCTCGATGAAATATTGACTGCCCTCCAGGTCGGCCGGAGCAGCGTCGTTGTTCTTGAGGACGAATGAAGCCGGATCGTCCTGGCCGTAGGTCTCCTTGGAGGAGGTCAGCGTCAGGCCGGCCAAGCCGTGGTTTTGGAAGGCCATCCGGATCTTCGTATCGTATCGTCCCTCCGACACGGTCAACAAGGCTGCGAGGAAGTTGGAATCCCCGCCGAAGGAGAAATAGTAAGGTTTGGGCCACGCGGCCATGATGTTTAGGGCTTCGAAAACGAGACGGTCGGCCTCCGCCGGATCGATCGAGGTTCGAAAATCCCAACAGGCGCCGGAGATGATCATGCCGCCCTCGTGTCCCTCGACGTTATAGGCGCCGTCGGGATAAGGCATCTCATTCTGGAGGTGACGGGGACTCGAGGAAACGCTCTCCCCTTGGACGGGATCATTTGTCAAAGCGCAAGCAAAATAATCGGCGAATCCCTCGTCCATGGAGTACCCCTCGCTGTTCTCGCTGTCGCTGATGCCGCTTTCGAAAATGGCGAAGATGACATCATGCGTGAATTCATGGTAGATGACATCGGCCGCCCTGGCCCATGCTTTCCCGTTTTGCGAACCGAACCACATCCCTCCCATCCCTCCCATTCCATTGAAGTCGGGTCCGGATTCTACGCAGACAATGACCTGGGAGCGGTCGAATCCGTCCCGGTCCTGATACCATTCCCAAGCATAGCCGAATTTATCGACATACCAATCGCGCACCTTGTTTACGTGATAAAAAACATTGGCTTCGTCCGACGCCGGCCAGGAGAAACGTGTTTCGTCTCCGGCGCGCGCTGAGGCGGCAAGCTTCGCCTCGTTGTCGATAAAATCATCCGCCCCCGTTCCGCTATTCCGATAGACGACGGCATACGGACCTTTTAATCGGATCTCCAGTCGGGCTTCGTTTCCGCCGGCCGGGACGTTCACCTGCGCCCGCCCGGAGGAATCGGTCGGCTGCGTGGAGCCGCCGAGCGAGACGTTGAGGTGTGAAAAAGGCTCGATCACGGTCGTTTGGGTGGGATCGCCGGGCCAGATCGAACCCCGAACCAGGACGTTGGCCGCCTGTTCCCGGAGCGCGTTGACGGATTTGAGGATGCGTCCGTCGCGGGCGTCGACGAAGACGTGTTTAAGCGCGAAAGCGTTGGGTTTCAAGGTCTCGATCGTGAAGGCCCAGGCCAGTCGATGGCGCGGCGCTTTTCCGCCGGGAGTCGGCCAGACGACCAGATCTCTCTTTCGGATCCGGACGGCGTCGGATCGAGTCGGGTTGAGCGATTTGACGGCCGCCGCCGCGGCGGCTTCGGTCGTCAGCGCGGATTTCACCTCGAGGTCGATCGTCCGGTCGAAATCCGAGCCGAAGGAGATGATCCTGCCGTCGGGACGCGCGACAAGGCCGACGTTGGACCCGTAAACGGGAATCCCCCGATAGTATTGAATGAAGGTCGCGACCCAGAAACGTCCGGCTTTTCGGACGTTGCGGAGCTTCAGGTCGGCGACTTTCAGCCCCAGTCGGCCTTCGTTTTTCGTTAAATAAGCGATCAAGAGTCGTTCGGCGCTGCTTTTATCGAGCTGAAGCTTGCCGCCCTCCGCACCGGGCGCATATTCCGCCAAGTTGCGGAGAATGCGGGGCGGGGAAACCGGTTTTTGAGCGGTTTGGGCGCCGGCTTCGGCAATATAAAAAACCGCCCCGACAATGATGATGAGAAATCCGAAAAGCCATAAAACCTTTTTCATGGAATCCTCCCTGACGTGGCGTATGTTCGACACTTGGCCAAATTATATTCAAGATAAAGGGGGGAGCACAAGGGATGCGCATTGAGATAAATCCAGTCTTGGATTATAAGATACCCGAGGAGGACGGACACCCATGACTAAACACGCAACGATTCGGACGGTCCTGGCGGCGGCTGTCGTCCTGGCGTTTGCCGCGGCGGCCTCGGGGCAGATCCCCAAAAAAGACTTTTACGGCACTTGGAAAATGAGCCATGACGGATGGGACGGGACGCTCGTCCTCCGCGGTTCGGGGACGGCGACGGGCATTTTCGGCGATTACGTCGGCGCGGACGGGAAGGTCCATTTCGTCCAAGGCACCGCCGAGGACCGGAAAGCCGTTCTCTGGATAGACCTCAAGGACACGCGCGGGCTGCCCGAGGACGATCAGAATTTCGAAGGCTATCTTTTCACCCAAACACGGGCGGCGATCGCCGGGACGACGAAATGGGGCAGTCAGGTCTACGGCTGGTACGCCGTAAAGACTTCGGCGGCGACCAATCTGCCGCCCGCTCCGGTTGTCAGCATGGACAAGCCCGATCCCGCCGGCGCCGATCCCGAGGAGATCGCCGTCGTCGTGGGATCGTCGGGGGAATTCCGGCTCTCGACGACCAAGCCGGAATATGCCGTCGGCGAGCCCTGCCGGTTCGAATTGAGCAGCACGTTGGTCAAGGACGTCGATTTGTCGGGATTTTATTACATCATCGAGCGGCGTGAGGGAGACAAGCCCGTAGAGTTCTATACGAGCCCTAAGGAACCTTTCGCGGGAACCACCCTCCACACCGGCGATAAACGACTTTGGGTTTGGGACCTGTGGGACAACGAGCGGCAGAATAAAGCTCAGGCCGGCAATTGGAGGATCAAGTTCTTCGCTCCGAACGCTTTGACCAAACCGTTCATCGTCCGCTTCAAAATTAAAGCGCCGTCATAAAAGAGGATCACGGCCGCGGACTTTTCCAGACGAAGAGGTCCGGTTTAAGCTCGTAGGTGCGAAGAGCCGAGGCTACCTCGGGAGAGATCCGGGCGAGCCAGTCGCCCAGGGCGTTTTGCTTATTCTCGGCGATTTCGACCATCGAGATAACCCGGGCGTTGAGCGTCGTTTCGGAAAAACGCGGTTTCGAACCGGCGGGGAATACCGCTTCGACCATCGCCTGGTTGGGATTGAGGATGCCGGCTAGGTTCGCTCCGCGCTCCGCGAACGCCTTTTTCCAGAGGTCAAGGGCGTAGCCGTAGTGGGTGCAGACCAGGGCGGCGTAGACGGGGGATTTGTCATCGGGCATTTTTCCTAACGCCTCGTCCACGTAGGCGGCGGTCAGGAGAGCCGTATCATCGCCCTTCCAGTCGTTTTCGATGTAAGCGGCCAATTCGGGGCACGGTTGGGGGATGATTCTCGTCTCGCCGATGCCGCGGGCGACAAGTTTTTGCGCATGCGTCCCTTCGGCGATCGTCGTCTCTGTGCCGAAGAGAATAACGGAGGCGCCGGGGGAAGCGTCGAGCGCCCGGGCGATCAGGTCCACGCCGGCGTCGACGATACCGACAACGGGGGCTCTCGCCGTTTGGACGAACGGTCCATCCTCGATCAGGACGGATAGGGTATTGCACCCAACCAGGATGAGGTCGGAGTTGACGGCCCTATCGATCCCGCGCAAAGCCTTGTCGAAGACGCGGATTTTTTCCTCTCTGTTCGGAAGGCTGTTGTACCCGCTCTCGTTCGAAAAGAGGGAGTTCGCGAAAACGAGATTCACGACTCGATAGAGCCGGAGCTCTTTGAGCCGCGCCGCCGCCTCGGCCATGATCGACAGCCCCCCGAGCCCCGAGTCCGTGACCGCGACGGTTATCGCGTCTTTTTGCGGGAGGGAGGCGCGCCCGTCCCGGGTTTCACACGACATCGCCGGAATAATGACCAATGCCGCATAAAGGACGCATTGGTATTTTAGCTTTGAAACGCAGGACGAAATCATTCTGCTTTCCTTTTTTTTCTTTGATGACGCGAAGCGCTCTTGATGGTCATCAAGGCGTCTTTAAGGACGGGAATGATCAATAAATCCTTCGGCCTCCGGACGGTTTCCTTGCTCTTAATGATCCGGTCGAGGTTCAGAATACGGACGGAGATCGGGCCTAAAGCGACGACCGTCGTGTGTTTTTTCTCTTCATCGAAGGATCCAAGTCCGTGCATCGTCAAGACGATATCGAACAGTTTCACGGCTTCGCCCGCGAAGACGGGCGGGCGGAGTCCGATCGGAGGCACCATCGCGCCGCCGACTTTGGCCAAGGCCCGTTTGATCCCCGGATGACCGAGGTCTTTGAACCAGAGATCAACGTCTTGGGTGACGATCGGAGCGCCTTGGAGGGCGGCGGCCGCCGCGCCGACGATGATGAACTCGACCCGGCGTTTAGTCAATTCCTCGAGAAAGGCGATTTCTTTATCGCCGAAAATCGACGGCTCGGCCACGGGTCAGGCTCCTACACAAGCGATCCAACGGGGTTTCTTCGAGAAGAAGGAGGGTGAGGCGGATATTATCGCGATCTAATCCTGGCTCTTGAGAGACGATTCGATCGACGAAATTTAAGAGGCGAACGGTTTGGGCGACGTCCTCACTTCGATCCGTCAGGAATGCGGACGGGCGAACGGCCAAACTCGAAGCGATAGCCCCGAGAGAGGCCGGGAGCACGGAATCTTTGTAGAGAAGATGGTAGAAGGCCGTCTTGCTTACGCCCGCCTTTTTCAGGAGGGCATTGAGAGAGAGGCTTTTCTTCCGGAGGATTTTCTTGAGCTTATCCGCGTCAATCCGCATGCCTCAAATGGTACTATCAGATAGAACCGATGTCAAGGCGAACATGAATTCCTTCCATCAACCGCAGGGCCCGGTACCTTTCCCCTATGATCGAGACATCACCTCCGAAAATTCCGGACGGTTAGTTTCGGATGAACGAACGTCGGTTTGACGTCCGTATTGGAATGAACTATCATATAAATCATAATGAACTGAATATTGAATAGGAGGTGCCATGAAATCGATGTCGATTCATGGGGTCGATAAAGAGATGGCCGAGCGGATACGGGAGAAGGCGGACGAATACGGGATTAGCGTAAACAGGACGATGAAAAAGCTCCTTGGAGACTCTCTGGGTCTCTCTCAGACCAAGAACGCCCGAAGTACCGAATTCGACGACCTGTGCGGAGCGTTGCCGAAAGAAGCGGCCGATGAGCTGCGGCGCGTTCTCGAAGAGATGGATACGATCGATCGGGAGGCTTGGTCATGACCAAGATCATTCTCGACTCGAGCGCTTATACCCGCTTTGTCTCGGGAGATCGCGCAGTCCTGGCCGTGTTATCGAACGCCAAGACGGTCTATTTTTCGGTGTTCGTTCTCGGCGAACTTTTCGCCGGATTCAAAGCCGGGACGCACGAGGCGGCAAATAAGAAAATTCTCTCGGCGTTTTTGGAAAAGCCATCCGTCGCGTTCCTTCCCGCAAGCGAGGAGACCGCCGATTGCTACGGCCGGATTTGGGTCGCCCTCCGCAAGGCCGGCCGGCCGATTCCGACGAACGATGTCTGGATCGCCGCCCAGGCGATCGAAACGGGCTCGGTCCTCGTGACCTTCGACGCGCATTTTTCACTCGTTCCCGGATTGCGTCTCTGGGATCAGTTTATCTAAATTCGGCGCTGATGATCGTGATCCGGCCGGGGTAGGTGATCGGGCCGAAGGGCGTCGTGACCCGCGGCTGGGCGTCGAGGGAGAGCCGGGAGGCGTCGCCGCGGCCGCCTATCGCCAGAGCCAGGCCGATGATCTCCTCGTAGCCTTTGCTTCCGAAAAATTCATAGAGGTCGATCCCGAGGCGGATCGCGATGACCGTTTCCTGCCCCGTTCCGGGAATCTCGACCGGCTGATCGATATTGCCGATGATCGTCGGAGTCCCATCGATCAGAAGGCGCGATTCGAGACCGGTCAGCGTCGAGACCGTTTGGCGGCTCCCGCCCGTCCCGTCGTTAGGGTTGACGGCCAGAATGTCCAGAATGAATTCGGCCGGCAGGCGTTTGGACCGGAATCCATCGAAGAGCCTCAGCCCGTCAACGTACGAAAAATCCTTCAGGCTGGTCTTTGCGCCCAAAGGGATGCCCAGAAGGGCGAAATCATGGACCGCCCCCAGCTTGAATTTCAGCCGCTGGATGTTCATGAGCGCTCCGGCCAGATCCTGGAGCGTGGCGCAGCTTTGGAGGCTCAATCCGGCTAAGGCGAGAACAAGAATGAAACCCGCGCCTCTACGGCATTTCCAGAAGGTCATGTTGTCTCTCCCTTTGTCCTTCCTTCGGTTCGTCATCTCCGCGTCCCGTTAAAACGCCATGACGATCCCGGTCAGGAGACGGTGATCGTCGTGCTTGAGGTCGTGGGCGTATTCGGCGATCCACTTGAGGTTGCGGAGGAGGAGGCAAGTCATGCGATTTTACCGTCTTCGGCCATCGAAGACTCTCAATAAATGATTTTTCGGGGAACACGGTCCTTGGGTTCGCGCTCGCGGGGCTCCGGCGGTTTGCGGCCGTCGTCGGGCGGGATCGTCCCCACGCCTTCCTCGAAGATCAACATTTCGGCTTCGTTCTTGGTGACTTTGTCGATGAAGATTCCCCGGGAGGAATCGTAAAGACCGCGGGCGTTGATGACGTTTTGGGCCGTCGTCATCCAATTCCGGATCACCGTGTTGTCCGGATGGTGTCCGGACTTCTTGTTGATGGGATAAAGGATGTGCTTGGACGCCCAGTAATCGAGGGCCAAGGGATCCTGGCCGGCGACAAGGCGGTTGGCCTTGAAGGTCGTGCTCTCGGGGTATCCGCCGAGGGTTCCATAAGACACCCAGATGCAATCCAGGATATTGAGCACGGGCGGGCGGACGAGGGCGACCATTTTACCCACCGTTTCGCCATGTCCCGTATAATGGCGGAAATTGGATTGCCCGTCATCCATCGAGAGGACGCCGTAGAAGTGCTTGAGAGCGGCCGTGATCTCGGAGCCGCCGTGGGTTTTGAGCACGGGCACGTTGATAAGCTTCAAGTTCCGGCGGTATCCGGCGCCAGTCCAGAGGCCTTCCTTGAGCTCGACCCTGGCGCCGAGGGCCGTGGTGAAACAGGGGTAGGAGATATTCTCGAGTTTGCGGTAGCCTTGGGTCGTATGGTCGGCCGCGCCGATGAACGTCCGCCGGATCGGGTCCAGGAGATAGGCCGAGACGCGCGGGTGCCGGAAGATCTCGTCGACGAGATATTGGAACGAGTGGCGCTCGTCGACGGCATTGGCGTGGATGGCGGCATCGGCGTAATCCGTACCCTTAGTGTCGCAGGCCAGACTGCCCCGGCCTTGGCCGTTCTCGAAGATGACGACCTCGCCCAGGAAACCGTCGGGGTGTTCCAGGATGCGCTGAATGATTCCCCGAACGACGTCGCTGTTGGTCGCGCCCCGATACTTCCACTGGGCGTTGACCTTGACCAGGACGACGTCGTCGGCGGCGAGAAGGCCCTGGGGCCCGCTCAGAGTTTGGACTAAAGACGAGCGGTAGAATTTCAGCCCGTTGCGGCCCATGAGCCGGAGGAGCGTTTCGACGCCGGCGTGATGATGGGGATGGCCCGGGTCCGGAAAGGGGAGGTCGGGCACCCCTGTGACGGAATAGATCGCGGTCTGCGGCTCCGCCTCCATCCCGCCCGGCCGGGCTTTGCCGGCGAAGAGCGGCGCGATCGCCCCCGCGGCGGACAGCCTCAGAAAATCCCGACGGGTGAACTTGGAAGGCATCAAACTATTTTATCACAGTTCATTTCTTCTGATCTTGCCCCAGGCGCTTCAGGTCTTCCGTCCAGTTCAACACCACGACAATTTTCGTCGAGCCGTTGTCCTGGTCGCTGTCCTTGACCATCAGGAAACGCCGGCCATCGGCGGTCACGTCGTAGTTGGCCGAACTGACTCCCGGCGGGCCGCAGGAGGAGCTCAGGCCGTGAGAGTAGTGGCCTTCCCACAGCAGGCTGGGCTTGCCGGCCTCGAATCCCCCCGCGGTCTTGATCGGCACTACCATCATCTTGTCGCCGTTGCGATAGACGATCTCGCGATCGTTGCGGCAGAAGAGCGGGTCTGTGCCGCCCTCCGACGACAGCTTGACCTTCCATCCGGGACCGGGCCACGCTTGAACATAGACCTCGGGGTGCCCTTCTTCGTTGGAGCAATAGGCCACCAATTTGCCGTCGGATGAGAACTTCGGTGAGGCCTCATCGAACTTCTTATTCGCGAACGGCCTGGGCTTGCGGTCCTCGCCCTGCAGGGGCAGGATCCAGATGTCGGATCCGGTGCCCATCGCCTCCATCCCGCTGCCGGCGTCCATCTCCTCCATCCCGCGGCCGGCACTCATCTCCCCCATCTGGTTGTAGGCCAGGTAGTGTCCGTCGGGCGACACCGAGACGGCGCTCTGCCGCGCCCCGACCGTGGTGAGGCGTTCCTCCGGGCTGCTCTGGTCCGAAGGCATCGACCACATGGTCATCGTCCCGGCCTTCCAAGAGCGAAAACAGATGTTCTTGCCGTCCGGCATCCACACCGGCGCATGGCTCAGCCCGTCGGTGGTCAATTTGGTCAGAACGGCGCGGTCAAAGTCCCAGCTGTACAGGTTGTGAGTGGCGCCTTCCACTTCCACGGCGAGCGTCTTGGCATCAGGTGAGATGCGTGGGAACAGGTAGGAGCGGGGCGGAAGCGGAAGCGTTTCCGCCTTGCCCTGGCGGTCGACCGACATAAGGGTACGGGCCCCTCCTTCGGCGACGCCCGGGACGTAGGCCAGGGCGCCTGCGCTGGACACATCGAAGTACGCCGCGCCGGTGTTCGTGCTCATCTGCACACCCTCGACGACTTTGATCGGAAGACCGGTCGGTTCCAGTTTTCCCGGATCGAAGGGCAACGCAAAGAGATCCCCGGCATTGGCATAGACAATGTGACCTGACGGAGAATAACGAGGGCAAAAGCCGCCCTGAACCAGGATCTTCCGCTGCTTGGTGCCGAGGACTTGGAGCTCGATGCGGGCATCGTTGTAGGACTCCATGCCGGACGACACTACGGTGAAGATGATCGCCTTTCCACCGGGCAGGATTTGCGTGTGTCTGTGAGTGAATTCCTCTTTCTGCGGATTCAGGGTCGTCACGGGCTCTTTAGGGCCGCCATTTTCGGGGATGCGCTGGACGGCACCGGGATACCGATCGGTGAAATAGATATAACCGTCTTTGCCCCAATCGCCGCGCCCGAACATATCCGTCCCCGTGAGCGGCACGGGGGCGCCGCCGCCGACGGCAATCTTCTTGAGCGCCTGATCCATCGTATCGACCATGACGACCCAGCGTCCGTCGGGTGAAAAGACGGGGGTGCTCAGGTACTTCACTCCCCCCAGAGGTTTCTGCTCCAGTTCGTTGATCGGCCGAAGGAAGGCCGTGGTGATCCCATCCGCCTCGTAGTTGAAGGCCAGGGATTTCCCGTCAGGCGAGAACATGACGCTCGGATTCCAACCCGGGGTCATCCGGTGGCCTTGGGGCAACTGATGGGCAAAGCGAACGACCTCCGGAGCGGGGGCACGGCGCGCCTGAAGCCAGGCCCAGATCCCGACCGTCAGTCCTAAGATGGCGAGGCCCCCCAGCGCGCCCGCGAGCGCCTGCCTGGTTCGCGCTCTTGGCGGGACAGCCGCCATGGTCGCCGTCACCCGCCCGGCGAGCGTCTCTTCCAGCTCGAGACGCGCGTCTCCGATATCGCGCAACCTGGACCGCCGGTCTTTCTCCAGGCACCGCCGCAGCAAGCGTTTCACGTTCTCCGGCACCGTCGCCGGCAGCGCTCCCCAGTCCGGATCTTTGTCCAGGATCGCGGCCAACATCTCCGTCGTGGTGTCTCCGGCAAACGTCAACTTCCTCGCCAACGTCTCGTACAGCACGCAGCCGAACGCCCAGATGTCCGTCCTGCGGTCCACAGGCTTGCCGCAGGCCTGCTCGGGCGACATGTAGGCCGTCGTGCCCATGATCGTACCCGCCTGCGTCATCTCGGCGACGAAAGTGGCTGTCCGGCCCTGGCTGTCGGGTGACGAGGATACCTCCGTCGCCTTCGCCAGTCCGAAGTCCAGCACTTTGACTTTGCCCTCGGGCGTGATCTTGATGTTGGCCGGTTTCAGGTCGCGGTGGATGATGCCCTTCTCGTGGGCCGCGTCGAGCCCTTCGGCGATCTGCCGGCAGATCTCGAGGGCTTCCTTCATCGGCAGCGGACTTCTGGCCAGGCGCTCGTCCAGCGTTTCACCCGGCACATATTCCAGGACCAGGAACTTCGTGCCGTCCGATTCCTCGATCCCGTAGATGGCCGCGATGTTGGCGTGGTTGAGCGCCGCCAGCACGCGCGCTTCGCGTTCGAAGCGGGCCATGCGTTCGGCGTCTTGCACGACGGATGGGTGGAGCACCTTGATGGCGACCGTGCGCCCGAGGCGGGTGTCGGTGCCTTCGTATACAACGCCCATCCCTCCGGCGCCGAGCTTCGACTCCAGGCGATATTGGCCCAACGTCCGACCGAGCATGGGCAACCTCCAATCGAACCGCGCTACTTTACCGGGGGGCTAAGGCGCTTGAGTTCCTCGAACCAGTTCCGGACGAGGTTTAGTTCCGTGACAGGCGGGAGGTTATAGTCCTTTTTCTCCCGAATGAGAAAACGCCGGCCGTCCGGCGTGATGTCGTAAATGCGTACTATAGATGAGCCAGTGGCGGCGAACTCGAAGAGCGGCTTCGGCATTCCGGCGGATAGATTCCGGCCGGGGGTAATATCCACCTTCATCAGCTTCGTGAAATCGATGTTCCAGTAGAAGAGCTCCCGCCCATCCCTCGCCCACAGAGGGGACGTTCCTCCCTCGCTGGAAATCGGCAGCGTCCTTGTGCCGTCCGGAAAGGAACGAACGTAAACCTCGTTGCGCCCCGATTCGTTTGAGGCATAGGCCAGCCAGCGGCCGTCCGGAGAGAACTCGGGAAACACTTCATCCGACTTGCTGGCGGCGAAGGGAATGACCTGCCGGTCCGTCATCCGAAGCACCCGAATGTCCCAGCCCGTTCCTTGACCCTCGTCGACAATAGCGAGGTACTTGCCATCCTGCGTCCAGGAATTTGCTCGTTGTTCGGATTCGGTCTTTCTCAGTTGCTCCATCTTTCCGCTGCCGTCCGCCGCCGCCCACCAGATCTCTGCAGGACTCGTTTTTGACCAGGAGAAGGCCACCCGTTTCCCGTCCTGCGTCCAGACTGGGGCCCCCCAGGGCTGCCCATCCGACGTCAACCTGGTCACCGTTCTTCGCTGGATATCGTAGAGCCCCGCGCTGCGGTTGAGTCCATGGGTAGTGAACGCCAATTGCCGGCCGTCGGGCGACAGGCGTATCGCCATCACGGGTCTTGCGCCGAACGCCGTCCATTTCTCAGCCCGGCCGCTGCGATCGACCCAGTAGAGATCAGCGACCGGCTCCGGGAAGATCCCTCCGGAGACGGAAATCAGCGCCCCGGATTCGGACACGCTGTATTGCCCGGCGCCGGAGTTTATACCGGTGATGGAAGAGTTGAACGCCTGCATGAGCCCCGCGTTGACCGTCACGGCCGGCCCCGTGGTTTCCAGGCGATCAAGATTAAACGGCGCTGCCATCAACGTGCCTCTCCGGACAAAGATCAAATGCCCCGTTGAAACGTACCGAGCATCGGCCCCGTCTTCCATCAGGACCTTTCGTTTTCCCGTTTCGAGCGACAACCATTCAATCCGCGCCTCAACACCGAACTGGGAGGGCATCACGGTAAACATCAGGGCCTTCCCACCCGGAAGAAGGTGCGGCAGACGGTGCGTCGCTTCCTTACTGACATCGACAGTTGTCAGGTTCTCAGGCGTGCCGCCGGCTGCCGACACGGATCCCAGGCCTGAGCCCTCTCTGCCGAATATGATTCTCCCATCCGATCCCCAACAGATTCCGACGGTATCGGCCCCAAGATCGCAAATCGGGCTGGGCACTCCACCCTTCACCGCCACCTTGTTCAGTTTCCCCTTGGCCCAGAACCCAATCCACTGGCCGTCGGGAGAGAAGAAGGGCATACATGGCTCCTCGGTGCCGGGGATCACGGTCGACTCCGCGCGGTCCAGGGGACGCCTGAAGAGCATCGCCTTCGCCATGGTTCCATCCGGGCTCGCGCTGAATACGACGGAGCTGCCGTCGGGAGCCAGAACGATCTCCGTTCGGAAAGGACCAGGCGGCATTCTAGTCAACTGCCGGCCGGGCGGGAGACGGATGACTTCGGAAACGGCCGCCGCGGGCTTCGTCTGATCCAGACCCACCGGAACGCCGCTCAGCGCCGTCGCGTTCACCGTGAATGTCATCCAAAGAATCGGGACCGCCAGAAACGTCGGGAGAATTTTCTTCCTGTTCATGTGGGCTCCTTGTTGTTCCATAAATCGCTTTTTCCGCGACGTGGAGAATTCCCGCTCCGGGCGATGAATTTCCCCTCCCAACCATGTCGGAAATAGATCGGATAGTAAAAAGCATATCCTAGAAACTCTATTTTTACAACCCCTTTCGGAATACTTGTATTTTGGCCGGGGAATGTCCCGGGGATGTCATAAATGTGCTTTGTCGGGGCGACAATGATTATGGCTGTCGGCGCTACTTGGCCGCGGGGCTAAGGCGCTTGAGTTCCTCGAACCAGTTCCGGACGAGGTTTAGTTCCGTGACAGGCGGGAGGTTATAGTCCTTTTTCTCCCGAATGAGAAAACGCCGGCCGTCCGGCGTGATGTCGCCGCAGCGCCCTAAGAGGGCTCGAAAAGTGGAAAATGGCTCGGAAACATGGTAAAATGCCGGCTTCCTCGTGGGCGTTTAGCTCAGCTGGGAGAGCGCAGCGTTCGCATCGCTGAGGCCGGGGGTTCGAGTCCCCCAACGTCCACCACTTTTTTTCTAGAACGCCTTTGAAATTCGTTGTCGACGTCATGCTGGGGAAGCTGGCCAAATGGCTGAAGATCCTCGGCTTCGACGCGCGATACTCCCCCCGGGCCGACGACGATGACCTCCTGGCCTTGGCCCGGCGCGAGGGCCGGACTCTCCTGACCCGGGACCGGGCGCTTCTTCAGCGGGCCAAAGGAATCTCCTCACTTATGATCGCCGGCGTAAGCTGGGAAGATCAGGTCGGCCAGGTCCTGGCCCATTTCAAGCTTTGCGAGTCCGTCCGTCCCTACACCCGCTGCCTGGAATGCAACGTCGAGCTGATGCCCTTGGCCAAAGATCAGGCCGTCAACCTCGTCCCGCCGTTCGTCCTCGAGCGCGCCGAGACGTTCTCCCTCTGCTCTTCCTGCGGGCGTGTCTTCTGGCCCGGGACGCATTTCGAGGCGATGGCCGCGAAACTCTCCGAACTCCTTCGCCCGATTTGACTTTTTAGAGGGCGTACTATAGATAAACGTCGGATGCGATTTTCGTTACAGGGGAGAAGAGCAAAATGTCGAAAGAACGCCTTTGCGGACTGGTCCGCCTCGCGGGCTTGGTTCTCTCGGTTGTCGCCGTCTTCGCTCCGGCCATAGTTACGGCCATGGAAAAAGCGCCGTCGAAGCTCGGGTATTCGGCCCAGGAGCTTTACCGGCTCGGGAGGCCTCGCGTTTTCCAGGGGCCGACGCTCCGGGAGGTCGCCTTTCCGCTCGGCGGCATCGGCACGGGGACGGTTTCGCTCGGCGGCCGGGGGAATCTCCGCGATTGGGAAATCTTCAACCGGCCGGGAAAGGGGGTGAATCTCCCGTTCACGTTCTTCTCCCTCTATTTCGAGCAGGGGGAGCGCAAAGCCGTCCGGGTGCTCGAAGGCCCGATTTTGCCTCCCTACACGGGACAGGACGGCATCCGCCGGACCGAGGTCCCCGGCCTGCCGCGGTTCGAGCGAGCCCGCTTCCACGGCGAATATCCCTTGGCCTGGATCGACCTGGAGGACGGGAAGCTTCCTCTTCAGGTCACCCTCGAGGCCTTCAATCCTTTCATCCCCTTGAAACCCGAGGAATCGGCGATTCCCGCCGTCATCTTCAGGGTCCGGATCAAAAATTTGAGCGCCGCTCCGGCCAAGGTCACCGTGGCCGCGTCCATTCTCAATCCGATCGGGTTCGACGGCGAGGGGACGATCGACGGGGTCGGAAGCCCCAAATTCGGCCGGAACCTGAACGAAATCCGGAAGGGCGCGTCGCTCTCCGGCTTGTTTCTGTCTTCGAAGAAGGTCAAGCCCGACGCCGCGGCCTTCGGAACCATGGCCCTCGTGACCCCATGGAGAAACATCACTTACCTTTCGCATTGGGTCCGGGGCCAGTGGTGGGACGACCTCCAGATCTTCTGGGACGACTTTGCCGCCGACGGAAAGCTTAAAGATCTGGACGAAGCGAGCCCGTCCCCGGACGAGCGAACCGACATCGGGACGCTTGGCCTCATGGCTGACGTGGGACCTTTCGGCGAGGTGACCTTGCCCTTCATCCTGGCTTGGAACTTCCCCAACTTCCTCGATTACTTCGACATCGTCCGCGACCAGCGGGGCGGGATGTTCCGGAATCACTACGCGGAGCGGTTCCCGGACGCCTGGGCCGCGGCCGAGCATCTGTTCAAGAACCTGCCCGAGCTCGAGCGGGGCACCCGCCAGTTCCACAACCTCTTCTATAACTCGACACTTCCGCCCTACGTCCTCGACGCCCTTTCGAGCCAGGCGGCGATCACTCGGACGACGACCTGCTTCTGGCTCGCGGGCGGCCAGTTCTTCGGCTTCGAAGGATGCAACGATAAAAGCGGCTGCTGTCCCCTCAACTGCGCCCACGTTTGGAACTACGAGCAGTCGCTGGCCTTCCTTTTCCCCAGCCTCGAACGGTCGATGCGCGAGACCGATTTCCTGGTCAATACAAGGGAGAACGGCGAGATGGTCTTCCGGACCTCCCTCCCGCTCGGCGCGACTCTTTGGAATTTCCGTCCGGCGGCCGACGGCTCGCTGGGCCGGATCATCAACCTCTATCGCGATTGGCAGTTTGCGGGCGATCTTGATTTTCTGAAGAAGCTCTGGCCGATGGCGAAGAAAGTCCTCGAATACACCTGGACGGCCTGGGACGCCGACAAAGACGGGCTGATCGAAGGCGAACAGCACAACACCTACGACATCGAGTTTTACGGCCCGAACAGCATGATCGGGACGTTTTATCTCGGCGCCCTCCTGGCCGGATCGAAGATGGCCGAAGCCATCGGCGACGCTCCGGCGGCGAAAACTTATCGCGAAATCTTCGAGAAAGGCCGGGCCAAATTCGACGCCCTCCTCTGGAACGGCGAGTATTACATCCAGAAATACGACCAGGTCATGGAGAAGAAATACCAATACGGTGAGGGCTGCCTGTCCGACCAAATGCTCGGTCAATGGCTGGCCATGGTTGCCGGGCTCGGCCGGTTCCTGCCCGCCGACCGGCTTAAAACGACGCTCAAGTCGATCTTCGAATACAATTTTATGACCGACTTTCGGGAATATTCGAACGGTCAGCGGACCTACGCCCTGAACGACGAGAAGGGCCTGCTCCTCTGCACTTGGCCCAAAGGAGGGCGGCCGCCGTTGCCCTTCGTCTATTCCGATGAGGTCTGGACGGGGATCGAATACCACGTCGCTTCGCACCTGATGTACGAGGGAATGGTGGACGAAGGTCTTACCGTCGTCAAAGCCGTGCGCGACCGATACGACGGCCTGCGCCGCAACCCCTGGGACGAGATCGAGTGCGGCCACCACTATGCTCGGGCGATGTCGTCGTGGGGGATTCTTCCGGCTTTAACGGGATTTCGCTACTCAGGGACGGACTTGAAGCTCGGATTCGCCCCCAAAGTCTTCCCCGAGGATTTCCGGACGTTCTGGAGCACGGGCGCGGCCTGGGGCGCCTTCCGGCAGAGAGCGGAGCGGGGGAAGGGATTACGGGTCGAGCTGGCCGTCGCGGTCGGCGAACAGAAACTCACGGAATTCTCTTTCGAGCTGCCGCCTTCGCTTCAGGGGAAGACCGCCGCCTCGCTGACGGGCGAGCTCGCCGGAAAACCGGTCAACGTCGCCTTCAAACAGAATGGGAATATAGTCGCCCTGTCCTGGCCGCAGGCGTTCGGTGTGAAGGCCGGGGAGACGTTGGCCGTCATACTGAATTTCTGAATCCGGAAAGCCTGAAAGGAATGGTATTATGAAGAGAATCGCGCCTCTCCTGATCCTTCCCTTTGGTATCCTCGTTCTCTCCGCCGCGGCGCCGGCGGCCGCCTCTCCTGCCGACGCTCCCAAGGGGCATCTCTTCATCATCGGCGGGGGAAATCGTTCCCCGGAGATGATGAAGCGATTTGTGGATCTGGCGGCCGCCGGGCCGGGCGGGCGGATCGTCATCTTCCCGATGGCGAGCGCCGAACCGGCGACCGTCGGTCCCGAGCAGGCCGAAGATCTCCGTAAGCTCGGGGCGAAGGACGTCGCGGTCCAGATCGTCACCCGCGAGCAGGCCCTGGCCGCCGACAGCGGGAAGATCCTGGAGGGTGTCGGCGGGGTGTTTTTTTCGGGAGGAGTCCAGTCCCGGGTGACCGATATCCTCCTCGACACGCCGCTCCAAACGAAGCTTCTCGAGATCTACGCCGCGGGCGCCGTCGTCGGGGGAACGAGCGCCGGGGCGGCGATCATGAGCGAAATCATGATCACCGGCGACGAGAAACGGAAGGTCGAGGCGGGGCGGGAGTTCGAGACCATCCAGGCCGGAAACGTGGTCACGACCCGCGGGCTGGGGCTGATCTCGTCGGCCATCGTCGATCAGCATTTCGCCACGCGCAAGCGGCACAACCGGCTCATCAGCCTCGTCCTCGAGCACCCCGATCTCGTCGGGATCGGGATCGACGAGTCCACGGCGATCGTCGTCAGCGGCGGGTCATCCTTCGAAGTCGTCGGTGAGAAAAACGTCATCGTCTATGACGCCCGAGCGGCCAAGGTCGCCCGCCGTGGGGCGGACGCGATCGGAGGGGCCGGCCTCCGGATGCATGTCCTTCTTCCGGGCGACACGTTCGACCTTCAAGCGAAGCCGGACAACGCCCGATGAAACTCGGCGCTCCCAAACTGCCCCATACCCTGGTCCTCATCTATGCGATGGTCGTCCTGACCGTAGTCGCCACCTGGATAGTCCCGGGCGGCGAGTATCAGCGCGCCGAAAAGGACGGCCGGGTCGTCCCCGTGGCCGGCTCGTTCCAATTCACCGCCCGACAACCTCAAGGACTCGGAGCGCTGTTCATTTCGCCGTCCAAAGGTTTCGTCCAGGCGGCGGCGATCATCGTCTTCGTCTTCATTATGGGGGGCGTGTTCGCCGTCGTCGAGAAGACCGGGGCGGTGACCGCCGGGATCCAAAGCCTGGCGGCGAAATTCGGATCGAACAAGACGTTGCGGATGCTTCTCATCCCCGTGACCATGATCGTCTTCTCGTTGGGCGGGGCGGTCTTCGGGATGTGCGAGGAGACCATGCCCTTCATCCTTGTCTTTGTCCCGCTGTCCCTGTCCCTGGGCTACGACTCGATCGTCGGGGTCGCCATCCCGTTTGTGGGCGCGGCGGCGGGATTCGCCGGCGCTTTCTTCAATCCCTTCACGGTCGGCATCGCCCAGGGGATCGCCGGCCTGCCCCTCTACTCGGGCTTGGGGTATCGGCTTATCATCTGGGCCGTGGGGACGGCCATCGCCGTCGCGGTCGTCATGCGATATGCCGCCCGCGTCCGTAAAGATCCGAAGCGCAGCTCAACCTACGAGGACGATGAGGTCCGCCGCCGGGAATACGCTCTCGACCGGGGGGCGACGGAGCGAAGCACAATGACGGCGACCCACAAGGCCGTTCTCATCCTCTTTCTTCTCGGCCTGGCCCTCCTCGTCGTCGGGATCCTGAAATACAAATGGTATATCGACGAGATCGCCGGCTTGTTTCTCGCCCTCGGCCTCTTAGCCGGAATCATCGGCCGGGTCAAGGCCGACGATATGGCCCGGGCCTTCGTCGCCGGGGCGAAGGATATGATCAACACCGCCTTAATCATCGGCTGCGCCCGGGCCCTTCTTGTCGTCGCGACCGACGGCAAGATCATGGACACCTCGCTCTACGCCATGTCCCGGCTGATCGCGGGCGTCCATCCCGTTCTTTCGTCCCAGCTCATGTTCCTTTCCCAGTGCGTCATCAACTTTTTCGTCCATTCGGGCACGGCCCAGGCGGCCCTGACGATGCCGATCATGGCCCCCCTCGGGGATCTCGTCGGGATCACCCGCCAGACCTCGGTCTTCGCCTTCCAGCTCGCCGAGTACATCAACCCCATCCTGCCCACCTCGGGCGTGACGATGGGTGTCCTCGGCCTGGCCAAGCTCCGCTGGGACAAATGGGCCAAGTGGTTCCTGCCCCTGATGCTCCTCTGGGTTTTCTTCGCCCTGCTGTCGCTCATCCTGCCGGTGCTCACCCACTGGAAGTAGGAAGACGCGAATCGTGATACAATATTCAGCATGGGGACTGATTTCGAAGAGATAAAAAACCGGCTGGTTTCCCTTGCCGCGGAGGTCCAAGGCCTGTTCCCCGATTTGTATTTGGCCGGCGGAACAGCCATCATGATCAAGTACGGACACCGGATCAGCCGTGACCTCGATTTCTTTTCCGAAAAGGCGGACCTGACGGCGCTTACGGTCAGGTTTCAGGAAAAATACGAGCCGGAGGTCGAACGGATCGTCCGCTTTCCGGGGGGAGATAACGTCGACGTATTTCTGAAGGGCACCAAGGTCAGTTTTGTCCGGTTCCCTTTCCGCAATGTCGAACCGCCGGAGTCGTGCCTCGGTGTGCGGATGGCTTCGGACAAAGACCTCCTGTTGAACAAAATTTACGTCGCCGGGCGGCGCGTGGACGGGAAGGATCCGGTCGACATCGTTTGTCTTTTGCGGCAACATCCGGAATGGCGGCCAAGCACCGTCCGGGACGATTTCCGGCGAAAGTTCAAGGAGGAGAAATTCGAGGTTTACTTCGCTTCCGTCCTGGCCTTCGAGGACTATCCCGACCTGGACGACGAGGCCAAACGGACGTTGGAGCTTTGGTTTGAGACGAGTTAAACCTGTCCATACGGCGGTCGTTCCCATTCCCGAGCGGTACCGGGACTATTTTTGGGACGACTTCTATTCCGGAGGAAAGACGAGACTGGAGAAACTCCTCCTTCGCGTTTTCATATACGGCAACAGCGGTCACATCCGCGAAATCGTCCGGTCTTATCCGAAGGAATCCCTGGATGTGGCCGAGCGATACGAGGCGGAACTTCCGGCCGGCCGCGGCCTCCGGGCGTTCGTTTCGCGGACGATCCGGCGTGAACGCTTATCAGCTCCTTAGCCACACCGCACCGCCCCGATCGCCTGCGCTGTCGCGCGCTCCCCTCATCCGGGCATTTTTCGGGGCGAAGACACAAACTCTCGCTTCGGAGCTATATTGAAGAACGCAAAAGATGTCCAGACGGTCCTCCTCCGCCCTTCGATTCGTTGCGCCGGCTGTCGCGACGGGACTCTGCGTTCAGGTCGCGCCTTTCCAGGGAGAGCCCGGGAGGCGGGAGACGAATTCTCGGAGAACGAAACCGGCCGCCTCTCCGGGGTCCCAATCGACGCCGGAAGCAATCAACGGTTTGATGTCCGAGAGAAACGCCGAGTCGGCGAGCTTCCCATGGAGATTCATTTCCATCTCGGCTCGAGAGATCCGCGTGCCGGAGTGTTTCAAATATTTCTGAAAGCACAGGACCACGCGCTCTGGATCGACTTCGGCCCCGCGGCCGGCGATGTACAGATCGAAAAGATCGCGGCCTTTTTTTCGCTGAAAGAGGGCGCGCAGTTTCGTTCCCAGGAGTTCGTCGAGGCGATAGGTTCTCACGGCCGCTTCGCCCGTGAACCAGCGCGAACGGACCTCGAACGGACGCTCCTGAATCCCGAGGATGGAGAAATGTTCTCGGGAGTTGATTTCGATTTTCAGCCGCAGGGGTACGGGCGGTTGTCCCTCCGACGTCAGGCGGTAGAGCATCGTGATCCGGCCATCCGTGGCGGTCCGTTTCGGCAGGCCGAGCCAGGGATCGAGCACGGTCCGAATGGCGGTGAGAACGGGTCCGATAGCGCCCGCTGCGGTCTGGACTAAATCGATGTCCTCGGAGTATCGTGCGGCGGGGCTTATAAAAAGCTTATACAACGCCGTTCCGCCCCGGAAGGCGAAATGACGGGCAACTTCCGGGTGGGCGAAGAGGGCGATAATCGCCCGACTGAGGATAAGGTCCTGCTCGACTTGAGACGGCATGGGCCAAGGGACTTGAACGCGCCACTCGGTGATGTAGTCGAGGGGGATCATCGGTCCGGCTCGATGGGCTCGTTGATCAAGAGGCGCCAACGCTTATTCCGGCGAGCGTCAAGGACGGTTTTCCCGGGTTTGAGAGGCACGTACTCTCTAGCCCGAGCGCCGACGAAATCGGCAAGGGGAGCGGCCAGGTCGATCCCCTCGACGAGCTCAAGCAGGTAGCCGAGGCGCTGGGTCCAGGGGAGGGGCGAATGGGCGGTTTCGGCAAGCAGCCGGCCGAGGTCAAGGAGCGGAACGAGCTCAGCGAGAACAGTGGTTACGTTCGACAGGCCTCCCGCGTGGCCGGGATATCCGATGAGGTCGAATGCCGTCGCGTCGGGCGAAGAAACGAGGAGCACGCCTCGCGGCGTGTTTATCGAAACAGTGGGGATCTCGGCCGCATTGGACCGAGCCACGAACTCAACGCGAACCCGCCCGCACCGAAGACCGGGCCTATTCTCAGCCGTGACGACCTGAAACGCCATGGGCGCATGGTGGGCGGCGCCGTGGAGCGCGGCCGCCGTGAGAAGCCCGGCATAGTACTTGAGGCCGAGGTGGGACATCAGCTGCGGGACGAATTGGTCGGCGGGGAGGCACCCGATCGCTCGGTATTCCGGAGGAACGATCAAGTGAAAACCGCGCAGCGGCGTCGCCAACCGGCCTTTTACCCGAAGCCGGCGGATTGCTGCTCGGACGGCGACAAGCGAAGAGCGCAACTCGACGGCCGCCTCTTTAACGGTGAAATGGTATACCCCCTTTACGGCTAGGCTCTCCGCGAAAGAGACGATATTCATTGATCGATATCCGGATTCTCTTAATGAAAGTAACATATTGTGTGTGATTCGTCAATCGAATCCGGTTATTTCAATCCCATCCTGCCGACGGCGGGGGTGACGATGGGAGTTCTCGGCCTGGCCAAGCTGCGCTGGGACAAATGGGCCAAGTGGTTCCTGCCCCTGATGATTCTGTGGGTCGTCTTCGCCCTGCTGTCCCTGATTCCCCCGGTTCTCACCCACTGGAAGTAAGGCCGCTCATTCCAGGCACCGGACGACCTTGCCGAAATAGCGCAAGGGCCGTCGTCGCTCCGTCAATGATAGATTCGGGGCAACGACGGGTTGAGGCCGATGAGGAGCTTATAATCGCCTACTCCGGTCTTTTCGGCGAGCGCGTCGGCGGTCAGACCTCTCCCTTTCTCGCGATCGACCAGGACCGCCTCGTCTCCGACCTGAATTTCCTTGTCGTTCAGCAGATCGACCATCGTATGATTGGCGGTGACGGCCGGGAGAACGGGAAAGATCTTGCGCCTTATGGCTACGACTGCCCGGCCGCCCATTTGGGCGGGATAGCCGTCCGAATAGCCGACGCCGACGGTGGCGACGCGCATCCTCTCCTTGGCCTTGAAACTCCGCAGATAAGAGAGGGATTCTCCGGGAGCGAGGTCCATGATGAAAATCACCGTCGCCGAGAGCTTGAGGACGGGCTTGAGGCCGAGGGCGTCTTCCTTCGCGGTCCGGGCGTTGGGATAATAGCCGTAAAGGGCGATCCCCGGCCTGATCATATCGAGAAAATACTCCGGAGCTTCAAAAAGGGCGGCGCTGCTGGCCGCGTGCCGGACGCCCAGAGAAATGCCTCTCGCTTTTACCGTTTCGCAGACATCCAGAAACCGTTTCGTCTGCTCCCGGTCGAATTCGGGGTCTTCGGTAAGGGTCGTGCAGACGCCGGCGATCGTGAGCGAAGCGAGGGAGGCGATCTTCTCGATGAGGGGCAGGGCCCGGTCATGGGGGACTCCCGTCCGGCCCATGCCTGTGTCGATGTCGATGTGAACCGATGCTTTCGTATTCAACCGCGCCGCCGACTCGTCGAGAGAACGCACTTCGTCGGAATAGACAGCCTGGCTGACCCTCCGGGCAACGATGGCCTCGCTATCCTCCCGGGCGAAGGGCCCGAAATTCAGGATCGGCAAGCGGACGCCCGCTTCTCTCAGGCTAACGGCTTCCGCGAGTTTCCCTGCCATCAAGGCGGCGGCGCCCGCTTTCTCCAGCGCCCTCGCCGTTTCGACCAGGCCGTGGCCGTAAGCGTTGGCCTTCACGACGGCCATGATCGGGACCTTGGCCCGCATTTTCACCCGGCCGAAATTCCAGAGAAGGTTTTCCACGGAGACATCGATTCGCGGATCGCGTCTGCCCGATAGACTACTAATCAAGGGCTTTGGACCGGCCAGGACGGCCAGCGATCCCGCGCCGACAGCATCGAGAAACTTTCTTCGTTCCATGACTCTCTGCTCCCTCCCGGACCTTCATGAGCGTCGGAATGTGATAAGGCAAGGGCCGGGGTGATCGCTCGGATCATAAATCGCCGAGAGGGACGCGTCAAGGTGCGCGTGGGCTCCTCGGCCAAGTCAAGGCGCCGAAGCGCCTGATTGACAGACGGCGCAAAAAAAGGTGACCAAAATACGATTCCGCGCGTATAATGGAACGAGGGGCGGAGAAGCCCGCCCCAGATCGATTTCCGAGGAGATGCACGGATGAAAAGAGCGCTGGCCGTCGGATTCGTTCTTGTCCTGGCCTCCGCCGCCTCGGCCCAGAACTGGTTCAAGGGCACTCTGGACCAGGCCGTAGCCAAGGCCAAGGCCGAGAATAAACTGGTCGTCGTCGATTTCTACAGCGGGGGCTGAGGGGCCTGCAAGCTGCTCGGTGAGCAGTATTACGCCAACCCCAAGTTCCAGGCTTATTTCGACTCCCACTTCGTCCTTCTCCGGGCCGACCGCGAGGAAAAGCTAGGCGCGGAACTGTTCAAGAAATTCAAGATCAACGCCACCCCGACCGTCATGACGATCGCCGGCGACGGCGCCGAAGTGGACTGGACCGTGGGCTACGGACCCCCGCCCGAGAAATTCCACGAGCGGATGATGAAGATGGTCGCCGGAGACGGGACCTTTCGGGCTATGTCCGAGGCCTTGGCCGAGAATCCTAAGGATACCGCCGCCGCCTTCCTCCTGGCCCGTAAGTGGGCTTACCGCGTCGACACCGAGAAAAAGAACGAATACTATCGGATGGTTGTCGCCCTCGATCCGGCGGGAACGTCCGGGACCTACACCGACGAATACGACAAGACGAGCGCCACGTATACCGAATACGCCGGGTTCGCCCTGGCCGGGACGGCCCTCGGCGGGGCCAACCGCAGCCCGGCGTCCATGAAAGCGTTCATGGCCAAATACCCCAAGAGCGAGTTGATGAAGCAGGCGTACGCCCAGCTGTCGTCGTATTACGGGTCGGCTCCCTCCAAGGAGGAGGCGACGGCCTTCTACGCCGAGTACGCGGCCAAGTACCCCGACGAACCCGAAGTCTTGGCGGCCTGGCTCGGCCGAATCACACGGGATAAGGGCGATTTCGCCAAGGGGGTCGAATTAGCCGACAAGATCAAGATCCTCAACCGGGCCAATCCCGCCGTCCGGATCAGCAAAGCCCTGGCCGAGTTCTACTTGGCCAAGGGCGACGCCGAGGAGGCCGACCGGGTCTACGGCAAAGATTTCATGAAAAACCGGGCCGCCATGCTGGCGTTCGATCTGGTCGATTATGCCAATTACTGGGCCGGAAAGGGATCCAACCTGGATGCGGCCGTAACCGCGGTTGAGACGGCCATGAAGCTCAATCCCGAAAGCCCTTATTTCGTGCAGCAGGCCGCCGGCGTTTATATCAAGGCGGGCAAGGAAGCCCGGGCCTTGGAGATGTTCGGCCCGGCCTTCGCCAAGGCCCATTGGGCCGATACGTCGGCGCTCGAAGGCTATGTTGTTTTCTGGGGCACCCAGGGCAAAAACTTGGACGACGCTTTAGCGGCCGGGCGCCGGCTGGTCGAGATCAAACCGATCGGTTACTATGGTTGGTACGCCATGAGCGTCGTCCTTCTTGCCAGGAAAGACTACGACGGGGCTTTGGAAGCGGCGGAGAAGACGGTGGAGCTGGCCGACGACGTATTCAAGGATTACTACCGCAAGAACATCGATAAGATCAAAGCCGCCCAAGCCGCCGACAAGAAGTAAGCTGGAATTTACTCCAGCCGTTTGGGGAAGCGGAGGGCGCTCGCGAAAAGACGCCCGAAAGCAGCATCGCCGGCGAGGAGCATAACCAAGCCGTTCTTGACATCTTATAAAACCCTGCTTTACTATTCCTTGTGATCGTTTATGGGAAAACGGGGATAAAGAACCTCTCCCGGCCGACGACAGCAGCAGGGTCAGAGAGAGTGATGAATCCCGCCCTCGGTCCTGCGATAGAATGGACGTCAGGGAGACGTATCTTTGTCCGCTGAGGAGGCAGCAAAATGCCGGAAAAGACATTGGCCTATCTGATGGCCGGCCTGGCCATTTTCAGCCTGATCGCCCCCCCGATCTCTGACGGCCTACCCGCAGTTTCCGCGCCGACACCGGCCGTTGTCGTCAGTTCGCCCAACGGGGGCGAGGGCTGGGCTTCGGGTACCCTGCAGACGATCACGTGGCGATACGAGGGGATCGCGGCCGAGGCCGTCATCGGGGATGTCACGGTGGAGCTTCTCAAAGGAAGCAGGCGCCATTCGGTTATCACTACGCATGCGGCTCGAGGCGCCGGCGCCGGCGGTTCTTATAGCTGGCAAATGCCCCTTTTTTTAACTGCCGGAGCAAACTACCGGGTGAGGATTTCGGCCTCCCGGCCTATGGCCGATTATCCTTTTTATGCCGGGATGACCGATGACAGCAATGGAGACTTCGCGATCACGTCAGCCGGGAAGATCGCTTTTGCATCCATCCCTGAAGGGTCGACGACGAATGACATTTTTTTGCTCGACGAAACCGGCGCGAGGCGGCTCACCAGCGATCCCCTCGATGATACGTCCCCGGCCCTGTCGCCGAATTGGGATAAAATCGCGTTTTCTTCCAACCGGGACGGCAATTTTGAGATCTATATTATGAACGCGGACGGAACGAGTTCGCGCCGGCTGACTTCGAATTCCGCCGAAGATGAAGACCCCATTTGGGCGCCGAACGGCGCCCGAATCGCCTTCACCTCTCGCCGCGATGGGAACTATGAGATTTACGTCATGAACGGCGACGGGACGAATCCGCAAAGGCTGACCGTCGATTCTTCAGAAGATAAATATCCGGCCTGGTCCCCGGACGGGGCGAAAATCGCCTTCGCCTCCGCCCGCGATGGGAATTATGAAATCTACGTCATGAACAGCGACGGGACCGATCAGAGGCGGCTGACCCGCAGTCCGGAATTCGATTTGGAGCCGGCCTGGTCCCCGGATGGGGCGAAAATCGCCTTCGCCTCCAAACGGGACGGCAACTATGAGATCTACATTATGAACGCCGACGGGACGAGTCAAAGAAGGTTCACCAATAATCCGCCCGATGACCGGCACCCGACCTGGTCCTCCGACGGCCTGAAAATGGCCTTTTACTCCAAACAGGGAGCTTATTTTGATGTTTTTGCGATCGACCTGGACGGAAGCCGGCTCAGAAATATCACCAATACAAACGCGGCAGATTGGGAGCCGAACTGGTCGCCGCGCCGGCGGTTAGCGCTGGATCGGCCGGGATTGGACCCGAACCGGTTGAAGAAAAAAATAATCAAGCGGGATTGAGTTCAGACCTCGGTCTTCGCCTTCCAACTCGCCAAGGACATCAATCCCATCCTGCCGACGGCGGGGGTGACGATGGGAGTTCTCGGCCTGGCCAAGCTCCGCTGGGACAAGTGGGCCAAGTGGTTCCTGCCCCTGATGATTCTGTGGGTCGTCTTCGCCCTGCTGTCCCTGATTCCCCCGGTTCTCACCCACTGGAAGTTAGGCCGCTCATTCCAGCCGTTTGCGGAAGCGGAGGGCGCTCGCGGTGAAAACCGTGACGCCGATCGTAAGAAGCGCCGCGAGCTCCGGCCAGAGGACGTCCGGCCCGCTGCCCTTGAGGAGGATCGCCCGGACGACCTTGCCGAAATAGCGCAGGGGGTTGAGGTAGGTCAGATATTGGACCGGCCGGGGCATGCTCTCGATCGGCGAGAAGACGCCCGAAAGCAGCATCGCCGGCATGACGAAAAACATCGCCGACATCATCGCCTGGCTTTGGGTCCGCGAGATCGTCGAGATAAAAAGTCCCGCCCCGAGCGTGGTCAGGAGATAGAGGAAGGCCGCGCCGAAGAGGAAGACGAGGCTTCCCCGCACCGGGACGCGGAAGACAAAGTGCCCGGCGAGGAGAACGAGAACGACATCGACGAAGCCGATGATGATGAACGGGGCGAGCTTTCCGAGGATGAGCTCGGCGGGCCGGATCGGGGAGACGATGAGCTGTTCGAAGGTGCCGATCTCGCGCTCCCGGGTGATGGCCATGGCTGTCATGATCAGGGTGGTGAGGAGAAGGATAAGGCTGATGACGCCCGGGACCATCCACAAGGAGCTTTTGAGCTCGGGATTGTACCAGATGCGCGGCTCGAAGGCCGCCCCGGCGCCCGCCGGTCCCCCCGCCGCCTCCAGAATACCCTCCTGGTATTTGGCCAGGATCAAGACGACGTAGTTTTGGATGATCGTCGCCGAATTCGCGTCGGCTCCGTCGATGAGGACCTGAAGCGGCGCGGCTTCGCCTCGCCCGAGCCGCCGGCTGAAGTCGGGGGGGATGATGAGTCCGGCCTGAATCTTCCCGGTCTGAAGGAGGCCGTCGATTTCCCCGGCGCCCGCCGGCCGCGCTTTAACCGTGAAATAACCGGATTGAGTGAAGGCGGCCTCGAGCGTTCGGCTCTCGAAGGCGCGGTCCTGATCGACGACGGCCAAAGAAACGTTCTTGATGTCGATCGTCGCCGCGTATCCGAAAAGGATGAGCTGGATGACCGGGCCCAGGAAAAGGGGAATGAGCATCCGCCGGTCCCGAAAGAGCTGAAGGAATTCCTTGCGGACGAGGTGGCGGACGACGCTGAACACGGCGGCCTCCTAATCCAGCCTCGGTTTCAGGCGGCGGACGCACAGGACGAACATGAACAATCCGAATGCGGCGAGGGAGAGGATTTCGGCCCAGAGCAACCCGAAGCCGTAGCCTTTGAGGAAAATCCCCCGCAGGGTGGCCAGAAAATAACGGGCCGGGACAAGATAGGTGACGGCCTGGATCGCCTTGGGCATGCCGGCGATCGGAAAGATGAACCCGGAGAGAAGATACGACGGCAGAAGGGTGATCAGGACCGTCAACATGAAGGACAATTGCTGGTTCTTGACCGAGATCGAAATGAAAAGGCCGATGCCCAAGGCGCAGAATAGGAACACCGTCGAGACGACGGCCAGGCAGGCGAGATCTCCGCGGAGAGGGACTTTGAAGAGGGCCGTCCCGCCGACCACGACCAGGACGATCTGGGCGACGCCGAGAAGGAAATACGGAGCCATTTTGCCGAGGACGATCTCGATCGGCCGGACCGGACCGGCGATGAGCTGTTCCATCGTCCCGTTCTCCCATTCCCGGGCGACGGTGAGCGAGGTGAGCATCGTGGTCATGACCATCATCACGACCGCGATCAGACCGGGGATGACGTAATTCGTGCTCCGGAGCTCGGGGTTGTACCAGATCCGGATCCGGGCATCCACCGTCGGAATGCCGGTGGGAGACGCGGCGCTGAGCGACGAGGCCTTGAGCGTTTCCCCCAGCTTATCGGCGGCATAGGACTGGATCAATCGGGAGATATAGCCTAAGGCGACCAGGGCGGTGTTGTTGTTGCTGCCGTCGACGAGGACTTGGACAGGCGGGATCCCGCCCCGGCCGTATTCCCGGCCGAAATCCCGGGGAATGACTAGGGCGATCTTGACGCTTCCGTCCTCGAGCCGGCGGCCGATCCGGCGATCGTCGGGCGAGACTTCGCGGACGTCGAAATATTCGCTCGCTCCGAGTCGGGCGATGAGGTCGCGGCTTGCGAACGAGCCGTCGAGGTCGGCCACGGCCACGGCGACATGCCGGATATCGAAGGTGATGGCGTAGCCGAACAGGATTAGAAGGACGACCGGAAGACCGATGGCCATGTAGAGGCTTCGCGGATCGCGCCGGATGTGGAGCGCTTCTTTCCGCATGATCGGGACGATGCGGCTTTTCACGATGCCTCTCCCCGGCGGACGGCGGCGACGAAGACCTCTTCGAGACTCGCGTTTTCCCGTCCGGTGAATTCCCGCTTAAGCTCGATCGGCGATCCCAAAGCGATGATCCGACCCGCGAAAATGACGGCGATCCGGTGGCAGCGCTCGACTTCGTCCATGTAATGAGAGGTGACGAAGGCCGTCGTTCCCTCTTCCGAAAGCTCGTAGATCAAGTCCCAGAAGTCGCGGCGCGAGGCCGGATCGACGCCGGCCGTGGGTTCGTCGAGGAAGACGATCTCGGGACGGTGGAGGATCGCGCAGCCCAAGGCGAGGCGCTGTTTCCAGCCGCCCGAAAGCTCCCTGGTGAGCGTCTTTTCCCGGCCTTGGAGGCCGGCCATGCGGATGATCCAGTCCTTGCGCTCTTTGGCGGCGGCGGCCGGGAGACGGCGGATGCCCCCTTGGAAGTCGAGGTTCTCCTTGACCGTCAGGTCGCCGTACAGGGTGAAACGCTGGGACATGTAGCCGATGATCTTCTTGATGTTTTCCGACTCACGGCGGATCGATCGGCCTCCGACGAATCCTTCCCCCGATGTGGGGCGGAGAATTCCGCAAAGAATCCGGATCGTCGTCGATTTGCCCGCGCCGTTGGGGCCGAGGAATCCGAAGATCTCGCCCTTCCGGACGCCGAAAGAGACGTGGTCCACGGCGGTGAAGGCGCCGAACGTCTTGGTCAGGCCGCGGACGTCGATGCTCAGGCCGTTCGGGCCGCTCATCCGGCGGCTCCCTTTTCGGCGAGGGCGATGAAGGCGTCCTCGAACGTCGGCGGAATGACTTTCAGACTTGAGACCGGAATCCCTTCGGCGGCGAGGCGCTCCCGGATCCAATCCAAACCCGGCCGCCCCGCCTCATACATGACATGGATCGTCCCGCCGAACGGACGGACGCTCTTGAGACCTGCAACACCTCGAAGGGCCTTAAGTGACGGCGCGAGCGGCGCGGCGACCTCGGCGATTTCGTCGGTCAAACCGCCGACGAGCGTCTGAGGGGAATCATAGGCCAAGATGCGGCCCTCGGAGATGAATCCGACCCGATGACAGCGGGCCGCTTCATCCATGTAAGGCGTGGTCATGAGGATCGTCGTCCCCCCGGCGTTGAGTTCGGCCAAGAGCCGCCAGAGCTCGACGCGCGAGACCGGGTCCACGCCCGTCGTCGGTTCGTCGAGGAGGAGGATCTCGGGCGTATGGAAGAGGTTGCAGGCCAGGGCGAGTTTTTTCTGCATCCCGCCCGAGAGCTGCCGGGCCAACCGGCCTTCGAACGGCCCCAGGGCGCTGAAGCGGAGGAGGTCTCTCCTGCGGTCGGCGAAGCGGCCGGCCGTGACCCCGTAGAGGTCGGCGAAAAACTTCATGTTTTCGGCGACGGTGAGGTCGCCGTACAGGCTGAAATGCTGGGGCATGTAGCCGATCCGCTCCTTGACCTTGAAGCGCTCGCGGGCGATGTCGTATCCGGCGACGGTGATGCGCCCCGCGTCAGCCTTCAGGAGCCCGATGAGGAGGCGGAGGAGAGTGGATTTCCCGGCCCCGTCGGGGCCGATGAGCCCGGCGATGATCCCCCGCTCGATGGTGAGGTCGAGGTCCCGGATAGCGGGCGAGGCGCCGAACGACTTGGCCAGGCCTTCCGCCCTGATCGCCGCTTCGGCCATGGGCTTCAGAACGAAATCTTGACGTCGACCGGCATCCCGGGTTTCAGCTCGCCCGCGGCGTTGTCGAGATAGGCCTTGATCATGAAGACCAGCTTGACCCGCTCCTCCTTGGTCTGGATGTTCCGGGGGGCGAACTCGGCCTCGTCGGCGATGAAATCGACTTTCCCGGCGTATGTCTTCCCGGGATAGGAATCGGTCGATACGATCACCGGACCGCCTCGCTTGACCTTGCCGATGAACGGCGCGGGGACATAGGCTTTGACATATGTCTGGGCGAGGTCGATGAGGCTGAAGAGGGCGGTCCCGGGCAGAGCCAGCTCCCCGACCTCGACATGGCGGACTTCGATGATTCCCGCCGAAGGGGCCCTGACCTCGGTGTCGCGGAGGGTCCGTTCGAGGAGCTTCTCCTGGGCCCGGAGGCCTTCGATCTCCGCTAGGACTATATCGATCTCTTCCTTCTCCCGGCCGCGCTGGGCCATTCGATAATTTTCCTCGGCGCTCTTGAACTGCTCCTGGGCGGCCTTGAGGGCCAGGTCGGCCCTGTCCTTCTGGGCCTGGGCGACGGCGCCTTCGGTCAGGAGCCTGGCCAGGCGCTGTTGGTCTTTCTCGGCCAACTCGAGCTGTTTTCGGGCGATTTCGAGCTGGTTGCCGGCCATGGCGACGAGCTCTTTTTTCGTCCCCAGCCGGGCCAGCTTGAGTTTCGCGTCGGCCGCGGCCAGGCCCGCTTTGACCTGTTCGAGCTGGAGCCCCAGCTTGTCGGCGTTGATCCGGCAGAGGAGATCGCCTTTTTGGACGCTCTGCCCCTCGCGGACGGCGACGGCCTCGATCTCTCCCTGGGCCAGGGCGCGGATTTCGGTCTTGACGGCTTCGATGATCCCCGAAACCTCCGCCGAGTCGGCGTTTTCGCCGCCGGTCCGGCAAGAGGGATTCGAAAAAACGGCCCAGATGATCATTAAGGCGTTGATAATAAAATGATTGCGTTTCATGGCGGGTCCGTGCCTTTCTCGCCGGCCGGGCTCCCTGACGTTGTGGACGTTTCCGTCTCAACGATTGTGAAAAAAAACCGCCCAAAAAGCAACCTTTTGCCGTTCTTTTTCATCTTTCAGGGTGCGGAGAGAGAAAGTGCATTGCCTGGAACTCGCATTGTCAACCCCGATCGAAATAAGGGATAATTTGCCCATGTCCCGCTCTCTCGACGCCCCGCTCGCCGACCTCATCGCCCGGGGCCGGGCCGGCGACGCCTCGGCCATGGAGGAAATCTACTATCGCTATAAGACGGCCCTGTTCAATTTGGCCTATCGTCATTCCTACGACCGGGCCACGGCGGAAGACATCCTCCAGGACATCTTCATCAAAGTTTTTACCCATCTGGATGACGTCAAAAGCGTGGAGACCTTCACCTCCTGGATCTACCGGATCGGCCTCAACACCTGTTACAGCCACCTTCGGGGCCGGCGTTATGAAATCGAAAAGTCCGTTCCTCTCGATGATGTCGAAGGCGTCCTCCATGAGGCGGGCTCCGGGGAAGACGCGGGAGATGTCCGGAAGCCTTTGGACGAAGCCGTTCGGCTCCTGCCCCAAAGGCTCCGCGAGGTCTTTCTTCTCCACGACGTCCAGGGATTCAAGCACGAGGAGGTCGGCCGGATACTGAACCTTTCGGTCGGAACCTCGAAATCTCAGTTGTTCAAGGCGCGGCTCAGGATCCGGGACTTTCTCAAGACCCGGGGGATTTGCTAAGGAGACGGCCATGAAGTGCTCGAAAGCGCAAGAACTCATCGGCGACCTGCTCGAGGGGACGATCGGGTCGGATGATAAAACCCGGCTCGACGAGCATTGCGAGAAGTGCCCCGACTGCCGGGAGATCCGGACGGATTTCGGAGCCATCGCCGAGCAGGCCAAGGGCTTGTCAAAATTCGAGCCCGCGGAAGGCCTGTGGCCCCGCATCCTGGCCGGCGTCCGGGCGGACCGGCGCGAGAAAGCCGCCCGGAAGATCCAGACGGTCTCGTGGCCCGAACGCCTGTTCGGCCGCGGCCGGCCGCGTTACGCCTTTGCCGCGGCCCTGGCCCTCCTCCTCGTTGTCATCGGCGGCGCCGTCGTCGCCCTGAAACCTTGGAAGACCGGGACGGGTCCGGCGCCTCTCGGCGGCGAAGCTTACACCATGGCTAAGCTCGAGGAAGCGGAAAGCCACTACAAGCTGGCCATCCAGGCGCTCACCGAGGCCGTATCCGGTCAGAAGAACGGGCTCGATCCCCAGATGGCCGCCCTGTTCGAGAAGGATCTCAAGGTCATCGACGAGGCGATTCTGGCCTGCCGGAGCGCCGTGGCCTCCGATCCCTCCGATGTGACGGCCCGCGTCTATCTCCTGGGCGCTTACAAGGAAAAAGTCGATTTTCTCGACAACATCATCGATGTCCATAAAAAAACGGCCGCGAAGGGCTCGGCCGAAATCATCCTTTAGGATTCCGGGAGGTCGTATCATGAACACAAGCGGAAGGAAGAGAACGGCGGCGGCGGTCGGGCTGATGTTCGTCCTGGCGCTGGCGGCGGCTCCGGCCTTGGCCAAGGAAAAATACGAAGAAAAGTTCGCCAAGACCGAAAGCCTCGACCGGGACGGCAAGGTCCAAATCTTCAACGTTTCCGGGACGATCGAGGTCCGAAGCTGGGCCCAAAATCAGGTCAAGATCGACGCCGTCAAGGTGTCGCAGGCGGACTCGCTCGAAAAGGCCAAGGAGAACGCGGCCCAGGTCACGATCGAGGTCACGAAGACCGGCAACATCCTCCGGATCGAAACGAAATATCCGGACGGCAAGCTCCGCCGGAACAACAACCTGAATGTCTCCGTGAATTATGTCATCCAGGTGCCGGACAGGGCCGATGTCAAAGTCAGGAATGTCAGCGGCAGCGTCGACCTGGCTTCGCTCGGAGGCCCCGTCGAGGTCGACGTCACGAGCGGCACGGTGAAAGTGGCGTCGGCCGCCCAAGGCGCGGACCTTCGGACCGTGAGCGGTACGATCACGGCGACGGACGTGACCGGCGACGCGGATCTCAAAACGGTCTCCGGCACGATCAAGGCGGAGAGGATCAAGGGCTCGGTCGCGGCCGAGACCACGAGCGGGGGCATCGAGCTCGCCGACATCACGGAAGCCAGGAGCATCCGGGCCAAAGTCCTGAGCGGATACGTCCGCTATGACGGGACCATCGTCGCCGGCGGACGGTATTCCCTCGAAGCTTTGAGCGGGACGATCGAGGTCCGGCTCCCTGCCTCCGCGGCCTTCGACCTCGAAGCCGAGACCTTCAGCGGCAAAATCCAAACCGATTTCCCGATCACCGTGAGCGGGACGGTCTCGCCCAAGGAGATGCGGGGGACAGTGGGAGGGGGGGGCGCGACGCTCCGGGTCAAAAGCTTCAGCGGCGGCGTTAAAATCATCAAGAAATAAGCGGATCGAACGTCCCAGAACGCCCCGGACCGAAATCCGGGGCGTTTTTTTTTGCCCGAGTATCTTCCAGAATACGGTTTGTTGATCCGGGCGATTTGAGCCTTAAAAATCCCCCCTCTCCCCCCTTTTTTAAAGGGGGGGAAAGGGTCCCCCCTTTAAAAAAGGGGGAGGAATGAGGGGATATTTCTTTCCCCTCTCTCTCTAATAGGGCAAGAACGGAAGGATATTCGCGGCCCGAAATTC